>Ga0209584_10000217_pt1 | contig 16869 bp, 18 predicted proteins | sample NGEPerD_FD_184507 | JGI IMG/M metagenome (GOLD analysis project Ga0209584, IMG submission 184507) | Arctic peat soil microbial communities from the Barrow Environmental Observatory site, Barrow, Alaska, USA - NGEE PermafrostAB12-D... | ecosystem: Environmental > Terrestrial > Soil > Wetlands >...
CCGTCGTGGTGACTGCCATCGCTTCCGCAGCGTTGACGGTGGTGACCGTCTGTCCGGCTGGTGCCGGATTGGTGGCCCACCAGACGACCGGCGCGGCGGCGAGGATGGCGAGCCCCACCACCAGGCTGGTGGCAGCCTGGTGGTGGGACAACCGAGAGCGCTTGCGCGCCTGGTGGTGGCCGGGCTCGGTCAGTGTGAGCGCTCCGAGTACAGCCGGCGGCCACCGACGACCACGGCGGTGGCGCCGATGGTCAGCAGGGCGACGAGCAGGATGGTCGGCAGCGAGCTGTCGGCCGGACCGGTACCCGCCGGGACGCCACCTGGGGCCGAGTGCAGGCCCGGGATGGTGAACGAAACCAGTGTCAGGGTGCCGTCTTTCGCGCTGCCAACGGCGTGCACGAAGGTCGCGGATCCCTCTGCCAGGTCCAGCGTTGCCGGGCCGATCGCCACGGTATCCGTGCCCGCGAGCACGACGTCCGCGTCGACCGAGCCGGCCGGGATGTTCAGTACGCCTTCCTTCGGGTTGGTGACGCCCGCAAGGACGACGGTGCCGCCGGCCCGGACATCGACCGCAGGAGCGGCGGCGTCGTGCCGGACGACCAACCGGGTCTGGCCGGCCGAGATGGTGGAGATGTCGTTGGCGTACGGCGTGATGGTCGGGTCGCCTGCCTCGGTGAGGTGGGCGATCAGGGTCACACTGGTCCCGCCGACCAGGTCGGCGTTTGCGGTCAGCAGCGGCTTGGAATCATCGGTGGCGTCCGACGCCGTGATGTCGACCTTGTAGCTGCCTTCCGGAAGATCAAGTGGCCCGGCAACAGTTTCGGGCTGGAAATCGTCGAGGGTCAGGGCACCGTTCACGTAGATGTCGACGGGAAGGCCGGGAATGCCGTGCACCACGTACACCTCTGCGGTGCCGGCGGCGGATGCCGCGGTCGCACCGAGTAGGCCGGCCGCGACGGCAAAGGTGCCGACGGCGGTCGCGGCAATGAGACGCCTCATAGATCCTCCTTGTTGGAGTGGGGATTGCTGACGTGGTGAGTACTCGGCGCCCATCGGAATCGGATGCACGGATCCGACATTCATTCGTTCGTGGGACGCAAAGTGGTGGGGGCGAAACCGAGGGCCGGCCGCGGCGGCGCGGTCTGCAGCGCGGTTTGCGGGTGTGATCCGGCGCATGCCGGCCCCCGTGACGCAGGAGCAGGGTCAGTCGTCCACGCCGCGCGCGATGAGCGCGTCGCCCATCGCGTCGGCCGCCCGCAACGCCCGAACGACAGCAGGCCCGGCCATCGAGCGGAGCGAGAACCCTGTCCCGCGAGCCTTTCTCGCTTCGGATACCTGGCGGACGATTTCGACCAGGAGCGGAATGCAGCGGATCGTCAGGGCCAGCACCAGCCCCACCCGGTCCGGATCGACGCCGAACCGGCGCAGCGGTCGGAGCAAACGCTGGCAGAGGTCGAGCATGGCGGTGACCCGGGTGGTGAGCGTCACCAGGGCGGCGATGGCCACGGTGATCAGCAGGCTGCCGCAGACCATCACGGCCCGCTCGGGTCCGCTGAAGATCACTTGGAAGATGCCGACGAACAGGATGATCCAGCGCAACGGCCAGAGCTGCGCCCAGGCAACCCGGACGGGGACGTGGGCAAGGGCGAAGCCACCCGCGACGAGAACGGCGGCAAATCCCAGCTGCCACGGCGCCTTGGCCGCGACCACGGCGATGACCCCGACCAGCATGCCCAGCAATTTCCATCCAGCCGGAATCCTGTGCAGCACAGAGGATCCGGCGTGATAGAGCCCGATGACCGTCATCGCGGCTGCCGGGCGTGCGATAGGGTCATGCCAACAGCCTGGTGTACGAGTCGACCGCGGCCTCGGGGGAGCCGTCCGCGATGACCCGCCCGGAATCCAGCACGACGACGCGATCGAAACCCTCGAGCAGGTGCAGATGGTGGGTGACAAGTACGACCTGCTCGGGCATCCCCGCCAGCAGGTCGTTGACCATTCGTGAGTTGCGCAGGTCCAGCAGCGTCGTCGGTTCGTCGGCGACGATCACCTCCGGCCCGGTGATCAACACCGCGGCGATCGCCAGCAACTGCTTCTGGCCGCCGGACAACAGGTGTGTCGGGTGGTCGGCATGTTCCTGAAGATCGAAGCGGCGCAGCACTTCTCGGGTGCGTTTCTGAATTTCCGGTTTGCTCAGACCGGAACGGCGCAACGAGAAGGCGACATCCTCTGCCACCGTGGGCATCACGATCTGGTTGTCCGGGTCGGTGAAGACGAAGCCGACGCGGCGGCGGACCTCGCGGCCCTTGGCGGAGGTGTCCAGGCCGTCGACGGTGACCGACCCGCTGGTCGGCTTGACCAGGCCGTTGATCATCCTGGCCATCGTCGACTTCCCGGAGCCGTTCGCGCCGACGATGCCGATGCGCTGCTCCACAAGTGTCAGGTCGAGTCGCTCCAGCACGACCCGGGTGCCGAACCGGTGATGCACTGCGGTGAAACGGATCTCGGCCACGCCTCAGCCGCCGGTTGTTCCGCGTTCGACCAGCATGGCCAGGCCCTGCCCGCCGCCGATCGCGCACGCGGCCAGGCCGAACTGCGGCCCTTCCGGGCGCAGCATTCGAGACGCCAAGCGCAGCAACAGGATCGTTCCCGACGCGCCCCAGGGATGGCCGAGACCGATGGCGCCGCCTTCGGTGCAGACCAGCTCCTCGTCGATCCCGAGCTCGTCGACGACCGCCAGCACCACCGAGGCGAATGCCTCGGTGATCTCGAACGCTCCGATGTCGGTCAGGGTGAGAACGCGGTCGATCGCCCCTTGACGGTCGAGCAGCCGTAGAACGGCAGGGGCGGCGGCGGCACCGGGCAGTGCGGGGTCGCCGGCCGAGATCGCGGTTGCAATGATCCGGAGATGATCCAGGCCGGCCGCGGTCGCGGCCGCGGCGGTGGTCACCGCGAGCACCGCGGCGCCGTCGGAGATTCCGCAGGAATTGCCCGCGGTGGCCGTGCCGTCCGCTCCGAACGACGGACGGAGCCTGGCCAGCCGCGCCGCCGTCATCCCCGGCCGTGGCCGATCGTCCACCGAAACGTCCTTGACAGCAATGATTTCCGGTGTGAAGACGCCGGCCTGCTTGGCGTCGGCGGTGCGCGCGTGGGAGCGTGCCGCGTACTCGTCCTGCCTCGCCCGGGAGATGCCGCGGCCGGCCGCGAGGGCGTCGGCGGCCTGGCCCATGTCGGGGTCGGGGTATCCCGGCGGCGCGAAGGGCGCGCGGGTGTACCGCACCGGTTTGACGGATTCCGGCGGACCGGCGGGCGGCCAATATCGCCACGGCGCGGTGCTGGCCGATTCCGCCCCGCCGGCCAGGATCAGCCGGGCGTCACCTGCCCGCACCCGGGACGCCGCCTGCAGCACGGCGTCCAGCCCGGAGCCGCACTGCCGGTCGACCGTGACGCCCGGCACCGCCGGCCCGAGCCCGGCGGCCAACCCTGAGACCCTGGCGATGTTTCCCCCCGGCCCCATGCAGTTGCCCAGGATCACATCGTCGATCGGCAGGTCCAGCGGGGCGGCCAGGTCGGCGACCTCGGCCAGCACCGGCGCCGTCAGACCCACCACGTCGACGGCGGCGAGTGAATGTCCGGCCGTGCCGATGGCGGTGCGTCGCCCCAGGGTGAGGACGGGGGCGCCGGGATCGGCGACGTTTCGGACCACGGTGCCCTACGGTAGCTGGCCTGACGTCAGGGGACGTTCCAGCGAACGCTACGGCGGGGACGTGACGGCGCGGACGGTATCGCAGCGGGCGTTACGGTAGCGGACGCAGCTGCGGCCCGCCGGCCGGCGGGTCGTCCCCGGCGACCGCGCGCCGTACCGCGTCGCCAACCACGCATCGCGCGATTTTGCCGTTGCCGGTCCGCGGCAGGCGTCGCACGGTGAACCAGCGCCGCGGCAGCGACGGGCCGTGCAGCAGCTGGCGGGCGGCGGCCCGGATTCCGTCGATATTCGGGGCGGTGAAACCAACTCCGGGGGAACCGGCCCCAAAGGATTCGAGCACCGCAGGTTCGGGCACCGCCGGTTCGATGACTGCTGCGACCACCTGGCCCAGCCGTCGGTGGGGGACCCCGACGACGGCTGCCGCGGCGACGCCCGGCAGGGTGCACAACGCGGCCTCGATGTCCTCGGCGATCACCGTCGCGCCACCCGTGGTGATGGCCGCATCCCCGCGCCCGCGCACGCGCAGCCCGGCGCCGTCCAAGCCGTCGACCCACTCGCCGAGGTCGCCGACGCTGGCGTATCCGTCCTGGTCGCGGCGCAGCGGACCGGTCACGCCGCTGGCGTACCCGGATGCCAGGTACGGCGAGCGGACCCAGATCTCGCCGTCCCGGAGCCGCACGTCCGCACCCGGGAAGGGGCGGAGCGGTCCGGGGTGGCGAGCGGCGGCGACGAAGGACAGCTCGGCGGCGCCGTAGTACTCGGTGACGGCGACCCCGCGGGCGGCTGCGTCGTCCGCGAGGCCCACCGGCAGCGCCGATCCCGCAACCACCGCGACACGCAGCGGCGCGGTCGGCGGCAACCCGGCGAGCAGATCGGCCAGCACGGCGGGAACCGCGTGCACCGCGGTGGCCCGGTCGGGGCGGTCCGTGAGCTCGGCGCCCAGCCACAGCGTGTGCACCGCCGCGAACAGGTGCATCGTCGCGTGCAGCGGCCCGGTCAGCAGTACCCGATCCCACCCGCTCAGGCCGGCCAACTCAGCGAGCGGGGTGAACGAGCTGGTCCAGGAGGCCGCGGTGCGCAGGACCGGTCGCGGACGGCCGGACGTGCCCGAGGTCACCGCGATGAGGAAGGTGCCAGGCGGTGCCGACGCTGCGACACCGGCAGGCTCGCGGTGTGCGGTCGGGTCGGCGACCAGCGCCGGGACACCGGCCCCCGCTGCCGCAAAGATAGTGGCGAGCGCGTCCGTCACCGGCAGGCCGGTCGCGTCGAGCCACCCGCGGCCGGTGTCGACCCGCTCGATCAGCCGGGCCAGCTCCCGGTAGCTGACTGTCCGGCCACCAACGGTGACGGCGGGCGAGCTACCGTGAGCGCCCAACTCCACGGTTGCAGCCCGTTGAGCGGGGGGCGTCACCGTCAGGGCTTGACGACCGGCCTGTCGGCCGGTTGGGTGCCGTCCACCGCTGCACTCCGGGCGGCCGGGGCGTCAGCCGGAGCGGCGGTGTCGGCGGCCACTGCGGTGTCGGCCGGCCCTGGCTGGCCGGTGGCAGCCGGCCCGATCAGACCCGGGTAGGCCCGATGCACCTGCTTGACGACGATCGACGCGACCAGCACCTTGAGCCAGTCGCCGGGCAGGTACAGGAAGTTGCTGGTAATCGCGGGCACGAATCCGATGCGGAAGGCCAGCACCGCCACGCCGCAGGCGTAGACAATCAGCACGCCGCCGACGATGTTGATCACAATGCCCAGCCAGAGCGGGTACGCCGGCAGGATCCTTGCCGTCAGCCAGCCGATCACCGCGGCACCGACCAACCAGCCGATCAGATAGCCGGCGGACGGCCCGGCCCACACACCCAGCCCGCCGCGGCCGCCGGCGAGCAGCGGCAACCCGGCGGACACCAGGACCAGGAAGACCAGGACCGACAGGAAGCCCTTGCGGGCGCCGAGGATGCCGCCCGCGAGCATGATGCCCAGCGTTTGCAGGGTGATCGGGACGCCGGTCGATCCCACCGTGATCGTTCCCGGTAGACCGAGCGCGGCGATCAGCGCCGCGAAAATCGCGATCTGCGCCAGGTCCCTGGCGGTGGTGCGGCGGTTGGTCATGTCGTGCTCCTTCACGGTCGCCGGCGGTGAGCGGGCGAACGCCGCTGGTCGGACATCTCGGCAGCGTGGCCGCCTGAGCTTAGGGGGTGCGGCACGGCGCGGCGCGGGGGACCGGTGTGAACGCGCGGCGGCATGCCCGAGTTCGTCGGCGACGCCGGTGATGCGTCGCCCACTCGCCGAGGCCCGCCCACCCTCCGGGCCGTCGACCGCCGATGGATAGGCTGACTCGTCCCCCACCTCGTAGCCCGAGGGGACAGCCGCGATGGATTGCGCGCGGAAAGCCACCAGGAGGCCAGCGAAATGTCGACCAATATCCATGCCGGTCGAGCGCTGATCGTGTCCATCACCGATCACGCCCTGCACGGCGAGGACGACGGCGGAGCCGGTGCGCTGGTGACCGAGTTGCTCAGTGAGGCCGGATTCGTCGTCGACGGATCTGTCGCGGTGCCATCGGATGCCGTGGCCATCAGGACAGCGCTGAACACCGCCGTCATCGGCGGCGTCGATCTGGTGGTGACGATCGGCGGCACCGGGGTGTCGCCGCGGGACGTGACTCCGGATGTCACCGCCGAGGTCATCGACCGGGAACTGCCAGGCGTCTCACAGGCGCTGCGCTGGTCGGGGATGGCCGCCGGGGTGGTCGACGCGATCATCTCCCGCGGCCTGGTTGGAGTCTCCGGCTCGACGCTGGTCGCGAACATCGCCGGGTCAAGGGCAGCGATCCGCGACGGGTTGGCCACGCTGAACCCGCTGGCCATCCATGTGATCGGCGAACTGTCCGACACCGAGATCTGACTCGGGCGCGGGGATGCGCAGTCCGGCCCTGATCGGAGCCTGGCCGCGTTGTCGATCACCGCGGTGACATTGTTGTCCGGAACTCCGTGTGCCGTCAGCCCTTGTCGCCGGACACCCTGTCCCTGAGGTCGCCGACGGCGCCGGCCACGACTTGGCTTACCGTGCCCGCGACCGCTTTCGTCTTCTCCACCGCCGGGGCGGCCGTCGCGGCGGCTTTGTGCGCGGCGTCCCCGGCCACGGCCTTCGTCTTCTCCACCGCCGGGGCGGCGGTCACCGCGGCCTTGTGCGCGGCGTCCCCGGCCACGGCCTTCGTCTTCTCCACCACCGGCCCGGCGGTCACCGCGGCCTTGTGCGCGGCGTCCCCGGCGGCGTCCTTCGTCTTTTCCCACGCCGGCCCGGCGACGTCGGTCACCTTGTCGGCGACACCTTTGGCCTTGTCGGTCAGGTCGTCCGCGACGGCCTTGGCCTTGTCGATGAACCCCATCGCGATCTCGCCTTCTGCGCAGCGGGCGACCGGAAATCCGGTCGGCAGTGGGAAGCTGCCCACATGAATCTATCGGTGGTGCTGCGCCGACCGGGCGGCGCAGCAGGGATATCGCGATGAACGAGGAAACCGCGCCCGACAGAGCTCCGGACAGTGCTCAGGACAGTGCTCAGGACGGTGCTCCGGCCAGTGCTCCGGACGACGATGCCGGCCCCGGCGGCCCGAGCCCGAGGCCGGACTTCCGGGCACGCCGCCGGCTTGACGAGGTCTTCGGTGAGGTTCTGCCGACCGTCACCGGTGACGAGCGTGATCCCGAACCCGCCGATGGGGCAGAGCGGGAGCGCTGGTACCGCGAGAACCGGCCGCCGCACCACGGCTGATCGGTCTGCCTTCGTTGTCCCGGTCAGCCCTCCGGCGAACCGTTCGACGTCAACGCCGATGCGGTCGCTGCCGCGTCCGTATTGCCGGCCTTGAGCAGGTCCCGGATCTCGACGAGCAGATCCACCTCGGTGGGATCGGCCTTCACCGGTGTTTTCCTTGCGCTCCGCCGGACGTTGATCGCCTTCATCGGTGCGATGAAGACGAAATAGACGACCGCGGCGGTGATCAGGAACGTGATGAACGCCGTGATGATCGCGCCGACATTGATGAAGGTGTCGGGATTGTCGGGGTTCACGTAGAACCCCCAGCCACCCGCATCGACCCCGCCGAGGGCGTTGAGTATCGGTTCGATCAGGTTCGCGGTGATGGCCGCGATCAGCGCGGTGAACGCGACGCCGATGACCACCGCGACCGCGAGGTCGATCACGTTCCCGCGGAGAATGAAGTCCTTGAATCCCTTGAGCATGATGTCTCCTCTGTCGACGACGACGACGACGCCGTGCGGCCGGATGGTGGGCACCCGGCCGGGCTGGTTGTCGAACCGGGTCGGCAGCCGGAAACCATACCTCCCGATTGCGTCGTTCAGGTGAACCGGACGGCGATCGTGCCGGTCAGCGCCGTCGCCGCGATGCGATCCGCAGTTTCGGCGGGCACAGCCAGCACGACCGGGCGATCGCCCCGGCCCCGCGCCGATTCCGTCGCGATGCTCAGCACCACGGCGTCCGGCGCCAGCAGCTCGGCGGACCCGTCCTCGTCGACAGCGATGACCGCGACGTGCATCCCGGTCCCCAGCAGGTCGACGATTGCCGGGTCGGCCGGTCGCAGGGGCACCGCCACTCGCCCCGGTCCTGGATCGGGTCCCACAGTGCCGGCCAGTCGGACGTCCGTGAGTACCTCGCCACGCCGGGTCGGGCCGGCCAGCACCCGGCCGATCGCGGTCGCCGGGTCGGCGATCGCGCCATCGGGCACGGCGGTCTGCCGGCCGACGTCGACGTCTCCGCCCGCGATCGTGGCGCCGATCGGCAGGTCCCTGGTCAACACCAGCACCGGCGAGCCGGGTTCCGCGGCACGCCGCGGGCCGAGTGCGATGATTCCGGCGATCACCACCAGTACCAGGGCGAGTGCCCTGCGGGCGACTCTCGACGCGCGACCGCCGCGCCGACGGCCGACGGCGGCCAGCCAGATCCGATCCCGCCAGCGGGGGGCCAGGCCGGCCGAGCGGCGCTGCGACGACATCATGCGCGGAACGGTACGAGGTCACGGGCGAACCGGGCCCGGTACCGGTGGGCAGCTGTGGACAACTTCCCGGATCAGCGCGCCAACGGGTGGTCCGCGAGGGAATCGGTGGACAACTCGGCATCACGTAACGCACGCGCGAACCGCGCGTGCGGTTGTCAGCTGACGGTGATCCGCAGGATCCGGTCGTCCCCGTCCCGCACCTCGCCGCGGCCGTCGGTGTTCGAGGTCGTCACCCACAGGCTGCCATCGGGTGCCGGTTCCACCGTCCGCAGCCGCCCGTATTCACCGGCGAGTTGCGGCACCGGGTCGAGCGTGCCACCGCCGGACAGCGGGATCTGCCAGAGCCGTTCGCCGCGCAGACCGGCCATCCACACCGACCCGTGCAGCACCGCGACGCCGCTGGGTGAGGCCTCGCTCGTCGGCCAGACCCGTTGCGGCTGAACGAAATCCGTTCCTCCGCCCTGGCCCTCCTGCAGGGGCCAGCCGTAGTTGCCGCCCGGTTGGATGAGATTCAGCTCGTCCCAGGTGTTCTGGCCGAACTCGGAGGCCCAGAGCCGGCCCTCCGGGTCGAACGCCAAGCCCTGCACATTCCGATGTCCGTAGGAATACACCAAGGGAGCCTGCGGGAACGGGTTGCCCGGAGCCGGCGACCCGTCGGGAGTCATCCGCAGGATCTTCCCGCCGAGGTTGGCCAGGTCCTGAGCCAAGGGGCGATCTCCGGTCTCACCGGTGCCGACGTACAGCAGGCCGTCGGGGCCGAAACGCAGACGGCCGCCGTTGTGAATCGATCCCCTGGGGATCCCGGTGAGAATGTCGCGTTGGTCGGCCAGTGCTCCGTCGCGAAGCGTCACGGTCGCGATGCGATTCTCCTCGTCCGCGCTGTAGTAGACGTACAGGTGGTGGTCCTGGGCGAAGGTCGGCGAGACGGCGACGCCGAGCAGCCCGCCCTCGCCGCTGGGTGCGACACCGGTGATGGCGCCCAGCTCGGACACGGCACCGGCCGGGCTGATCGCGAGCACCTTCGCCTCGTCTCGCTCGGTGACGACCGCGGTGCCGTCCGGCAGGAAGCCAAGTCCCCAGGGAATCTGCAGGCCGGTCGAGACCGTGCTGACCTGAAGGCTGACCTGGAGGTGACTGGGGATCGACGTCGCCGACGCGGTGCCGTTGGCGGTCCCGATCGAGGTGTTCGCTGCCGAGCCGACGGTCCCGGGGCTGCTCGTTGCCTCAGCCTGCGCCGTTGATCCGCTTGCGCTGGTCTGACCAGGGGGCGGCGACGTCCCGGTGCAGGAGACGGCGACGAGCGCGGCAAGCAGCAGCGCGGCCGCGAGGCAGCTGCGATGAGCGATCTGGGCGCCGCGAGACGAGGGGTTCGACACCCGCCCCATTATGGCGATCGGGAGGCGGGCGGGTGGGCGAGCGCCGGACGAGGGGAGTGCGAGCCCGAAGCGAGCAGGATCCGAGCAGGTTTCAGTGGGACCGAGTGGCGGTCAGTGAGCCGCGGCCTTCGTGCCACCCGAGCTTCCGGAGGAACTCGACGAACCCGACGAGGTCCCGCCGGACGATCCGTTCGACGAGCTCGACCCGGAATCCGAACCACCTCCGGCCGGCTTGGCGGCCGGTGCGTCCGACTTCTTCTCCCCGCCTGACTTCTCCCCGCCTGACTTCTCGCCCCCGGACTTCTCGCCAGCGGACTTGTCCGAGCCCTTGGCGGCGCTGACCTCGCTGGACGCGGCGCGGGAATCGGTCCGGTAGAAGCCGCTGCCCTTGAAGACCACGCCAACCGATCCGTAGACCTTGCGCAGCTTGCCGGCGCACTCCGGGCAGGTCGTCAGAGAATCGTCGGTGAACGCCTGGACCGCTTCGAAGCGGTGTCCGCAGTCGGTGCAGGCGTACTGATACGTGGGCACGAGGTCCTCCAGGACCGTGAGGTTTGACGGGAAATCAGGCACTGACCTGGCACTCGGGGCGCAAGACTGCCAATCCGATGATGCTCCCCGAGCCCGGACCCGCGCAAATACGACGGAAGCCGACCATCCTCGACCGATCACCGCCGCCCTGTTTCCAACGCTCAGCGGGATCCGCTGATTCCTGCGCAGTCCACTCGGCGGGTGTCACGGTCGATTCGGTTCGTCGCCAGGGCCCAACTGCCGCGGGCCGTGACCGGGCGTCACGACCGCCGACACTCGTTGATCCAGCGCGTCGAACGGCACCGAGTCCAGGACCTCGTCGTCGAACACCACGGCAATCCGCTCGGGCAGTCCCCCAGGACGAAGAGAAGCGAGCAGGGCGAGGGTTCGGTCGTAGTGACCGCCGCCCCGGCCGAGCCGATGCCCGTCCGTACCCACCGCCAAGGCGGGGACGAGGACCGCGTCGACCTCGCAGATTGCCGCTGCGCCCAGCCGTGCGCCGACCGGTTCCGTGATGCCGAATGCGCCGGTGCGCAGCGGTGCGGGATAGGCGCACCAATCCAAGGGTGCTGCCCCGGTCACGACCGGCACGAGCACCCGGGTTCCCGCCGCCACCAACGCGTCGAGCACCCGCGCGGTGAACGGCTCGGTGGGCAGTGGCAGGTACCCGGCAACCGCCGCGGCACCCATCAGTTGCGGCGTCAGCCGGGTCGCGATCGCAGTGCGGGCGGCCGCCCGTTGCGCATCCGTTCGTGCCCGCCGCGCGGCGATCAACGACTGTCGTACCCGGGTCTTCGCAGCGGCGACGGACTCGGGTGGGGACGGCACGGGATCACCGTAGGTCACCCGGCGATGCGGGCGGCCCGGGCGGGTCCGTGCCCGCACCGGGCGGTGTCGCCCCGGGTAGCGGGGCCGCAGGGGTTAGCGTTACCGACCATGAACCTCGACGTCGCGACCGTGCCGGCCCATGGGGGCGCCGGTCTGCCCGCCCGTCGGCGATCAGGGACGCGGGCATGAGAACAGTCGCCGAGCAGCTGGAACGGGTGCTGTCGACCGCGGTGACCCCGGCCCCCGTCCGGGTGGCGATCTCGGAGGCCCATGGCCTGCTGTGCGCCGAGGAGGTGGTGGCCTCGGCGGCGCTGCCCGCCTTCGACCAGGCCGCCGTCGATGGTTACGCGGTGCGCTCGGTGGATGTGGCGATTGCCTCGCCCGGTCACCCGGTGGTGTTGCCGGTGGTCGGCGACATCGAGGCCGGGGTGCGGACCGCGCATCGGCTGCAGCCCATGCAGACGGTGTACGTGGCGACCGGTGCGCCGTTGCCCACCGTCGCGGACGCCGTCGTGCCGCGCTCGCAGACGCAGGGCACCGAGGCCAGAGTGTCGGTGACGAAGCCGGTCGCGTCCGGCCAGTTCGTGCGGCGCACCGGCGAGGACGTGCAACCCGGTGACGTCGCCGTCCGGTCGGGCGCGTTCATCGGATCTCCGCAGGTAGGGCTGCTCGCGGCCGTCGGGCGGGACAAGATCCTGGTGCATCCGCGGCCGCGCGTGTCGATCGTCTCGGTCGGTGACGAACTGGTCGACGTGGCCCGTCACCCCGGACCGGGCCAGGTCTACGACGTCAACTCGTTCTCGCTCGCAGCGGCCGCGCGTGACGCAGGCGCGGACGCCACCCGGGTCGGTATCGCGCCCCGTGATCCGCGCCGGTTGCGCGAACTGATCGAGGCCCGGCTGCTGGTCTCGGAGATGGTGGTGGTCTCGGGTGCGGCCGGCGGGCACAGCGCTGAGCTCGTGGTGGAGGCGCTGGCCGAGTTCGGCGCCCTCGATCTGACCAGGGTCGCCATGCAGCCCGGATCGGCCCAGGGCTACGGCCTGCTCGGCCCCGACCAGGTGCCGACCTTCCTGCTGCCGGCCAACCCGGTGTCCGCGCTCGTGGTCTTCGAGGTGATCGTCAGGCCGATGCTGCGGGTGATGCTGGGCCGCCGCAATCCCTACCGCAGGACGGTGACGGCCCGCACGCTCGAGCCGATCGTCTCGCCCGTGGGCCGCCGGCAGTTCCTGCGCGGGCAGCTGATGCGCGATGACGAAGACGAGTACCTGGTGCACATTCTCGGCGGGGGAGGCGGAACCCACCTGCTCGCCTCGCTCGCGGAGGCGAACTGCCTGGTGCTGATCGACGAAGTGACCACCGAGGTGCCCATCGGCGCGGAGGTTCCGGTGTCGTTCCTGGCGCAGCGGGCGTAACGCCGTGTTCGACCCGGCTGGGTTCCCGGCCGGTGGGCTTTCCGGCCAGCACCCGGGGTGGCCCACCCGGCTGGGGCCGTTGGACTGCAAGGCCGGTCGGGTGGATGCCAGGCCGCTGCGGCGTTCCGACGGGGACGCCTGGCAGCAGACCCGGCTGGCCGACGAACCCTTCATCGCGCCGTGGGACGCGACCAGCGACCTGACCTGGGCTGAGCGGCACACCCGGAGCATGTGGCGCTCACATCGCTCGCTGCTGCGGGTGGGCGCCAGGCGCGGCGAGGTGGTGCCGTTCGCGATCACCGTGAACGGCGAGTTTGCCGGCCAGGTGACTCTCGGCGGTATTCAGCGCGGCGCGCTGCGATCCGGCTGGGTGGGCTACTGGGTCGCCTCCCAGTTGCAGGGGAACGGCGTGGCCACCGCAGCGGTCGCGCTGATCGTCGCGCACGGCTTCGGACCGGTCGGGTTGCACCGGATCGAGGCCACCATCGCGCCGGAGAACCTGGCCAGCCGTGGGGTTGTCGCGCATCTCGGATTCCGCCAGGAGGGTCACCTCGTCCGCTACCTGGACATCAACGGCGCCTGGCGGGACCATCTGCTGTTCGCAATGACCATCGAGGAGTTGCCCGGTGGACTGCCCGAGCTGCTGGAACGGTGGCGGGCCGGCCGACAGGCATGACCCGCGTGGTCCGTGCACCCTGCCGCCGCTGATCGGGTCGGTCGCCGGATCGATGCGACGGATGACTGCGATCGGGCCGATCCAACGATGCTGAGGGCGTGTCCTTACCAGTTCACCGGGCCTCGCCTGGCTAGCGTGATCTTGAGCGAAAGCTCCGTGCCGGCGTGCTGCCAGCGCGTCACGCCCGAGGGGAGGCCCCATGAACATTCCGACGTCCCTGATCGTCGTGGGACTGGTGGTGGCCTGGCTGGTAGTGCTGGTGCCCATGGCCGCGCGGCGACGCGAGCGCGTCCCGCAGGAACCGGCCTCCGCGGCGGGAATGCGGGTGCTGCGCCGGGCCTCGGCCTCGCTGCGCCGCAAGCCGCGCCGGGCGCGCGCCGGGCGGCCCGCGCAGGGCGGAGATCGACAATCTGGCAGAACCGAGGAGGTCATGGTGAGTGTGGGAGCCGGTCCGCAGCACGAACCAACGGACGCGGCGGAGGACTGGGCGGCCGCCCAGGCCGAGTCCGGCCGTCCCGTCGCCACGATGGCCCCCGCTCGCGACGAGCCGCAGCAACTCTCGTTCACCGACGAGGGCCGCGGTTTTGACGACAACGGTGCCGACGCGGACGGTTCTGCCGATCCTCGCGCCGATGATGCCGGTTTCGAATCGGATGCCGGCAGCACTCTCGCTGGTGACATCTCCGGCGCCGGGGGCGCGGACACCGACGACGCGCAGCCCGTCGACCGCGGCACCGTCCCGGACGAGGTTGACGAGGACGAGTGGGCGATGGAGAAGGCGGCGGCGCCGGAGGTTCCGCCGTTCCGGCCCGACGGCGTCGAAGGGGAGCATCTGCGTCCGGTGCCCCGGCGGCCCGGTCGTGGCGGCTACGACCCGGAGGCGGCGGAGGCGACCCGTGCCTACCGGTACCGGCAGCGGCGGCGGATCACCTTCGTGCTGCTCATCGCGACCGTGGTCTTCACTCTCGCGGCGCTGCTGACCCTCTCGGTGTTCTGGGTGGGTGCGGTCGTTTCACTCGTCCTGCTGGCCGGGTACCTCGCGTACCTGCGTCGGCAAGTGCGGATCGAGGCAGCGATCCGTCAGCGGCGGATGGAGCGGCTGCAACGTGCCCGGCAGATCCGTCCCGAGTCCGGACGATCACGGTCGGGTCGGGTTCGGTCGGATGCGGACCGAGGCCGGGAGGTCGTCGACCTGGACGACGACGACCCTGGGTTCGACGATCTCGAGCAGTACCACGAGGCTGTGACCTACCGGCGCGCCGTAGGGCAGTGATTCCAGCGGTGCGGATTCCAGCAGGTCGAAATCGGCGCGACGGCACAGATGTTTTCCGCGATCGCGCCCGGTACCAATCACTCGGCCGCCCGCAAAGCTGTGAGTCCAACCGATGACCGGTCCTGGCAAACCGCCGACGGCGGCCCCCACGTGGTCGAACCAGTCCGGGTTCGGCATCCGGTTCGAGTGGGGCGTTCAGGGTGCGCTCGCGGTGGCGCCCGGCGCGGCGGCAGTGGTGGTCGTCGACGTGCTGTCCTTCACCACCACGCTCACGGTTGCCATCGACGCCGGCATCGAGGTCTTCCCCTACCGGCTGCGTGACGTGTCGGCTGCGGCCTTCGCCGCGTCGAGAGGCGCCGTGCTGGCCGTCGGCCGCCGCGAGGCGGGGTCCACCGGGGTCAGTCTTTCCCCGGTGTCCGTGCGACGGGCCGCCGAACCCGGCGGGCCGCTGTCGGTTACCTCGAAGCTGGTGCTGCCCTCGCCGAACGGCGCGGCAATCAGCCGTCAACTCGGCGAGGCAGGGGCGGTTGTGCTGGGTGCATCGATGCGGAACGCCTCCGCAGTGGCGCGCTGGGCAGCGAGCAGCGCGCGCGGTCCCATTGCCGTCGTCGCCGCGGGCGAGCGCTGGCCAGGGGATTCGCTACGGCCCGCGGTCGAGGACATGTGGGGCGCCGGAGCCGTGATCGAGGCGTTGGTGACCGCCGGGATCGGGCCCGTCTCGCCAGAGGCGGGCGTCGCCCGTGCCGCGTACCGGTCGATCGGGCGGTCCCCGGCCACGGCCTTGCAAGCGGCACTCGCTGCCTGCGCGTCGGGGCGGGAGCTGATCGAGGACGGTTACAGCGAGGAGATCGCGGTGGCCGCGCAGGTCGACGTGTCGCGGCGCGTCCCGGTGCTCACGGGGGACTCGTTCAAGGCCGGCTAGCTGATCATCATCGGACCGCTGGCGACCCGCGGTGTGCGGCGCGCCGTCACGGCTTCGCAGGCGGTGATCCGCTGCTATCCTTGCTGACGGCTCGCGGCGGGATCCGCGGGCCATGGGGCTGTAGCGCAGTTGGTAGCGCGCTTCGTTCGCATCGAAGAGGTCCGGGGTTCGATTCCCCGCAGCTCCACCATAGAAGGCTTACTCAAACAGTGGACCAAGTCCATGCCCTTGAGTAGTCCTTCGCTGGTCATCACAACATCAAGGCCACCCATCTCCTGGGTGGCCTTGATGCGTTCTGTGGGGTGTTGTCGGAGGTCGGTGACTGCGGATTTGCGTCCGCCGTCGCCTTCGGATGTCGCGAGGGCGGCTAGCTGCTGACTGTGTTGGGCAACATGGAGCTCAGCGAACGGCTCGCGCAGCACATGCTTGGTCACGCGATCCTCCTCAACGTAGAGCTTGACGAAGATCGCTTGGTTGAGCTGGCGGCGCTGTGTATCGTCGCACCGACGGTATAGCTCCTGTGGGTTCTGGAGCAGGCGCAGGCATACCTCGATAAGGCGTGCCCCAGCAGAGAGATCGTCATTCACTTCGGCCAGCGCGCGCTTCAGCCTTTCTCGCTGCCGCTCGATCTCGTGGAGGCGTGTGCGGATCTTGCTATGAGCGAGTGTCCCATCGGCGGCAAGGTCGAGAAGGTTCTCCTCCTTCGTGTCGAGGGCGGTCAGCTGGTTCGTCAGCTGACGCTTCTGCAGTTGGGCGGCGCCGATGGTGTCGTTCAGGGTCTGGTCCATCTGCGCACGGATCGCGGCGATGAAAGCGGGGGTGAAGGCGATCGTTGCATAGTGGGCCAAGACTGCGTCCTCGACGACCGGGATGGGAACGAAAGGCATCTGGCAAGTGTGTTCCTGGATTCCGCGGCAGAAGAAGTAGAAGTATTCGGTGCCCCGCGGGTTGACGGTGCGTTGGACGACCATCCGGCGCTCAGGGCCGTCAAGTCGGCAGCGACCGCAGTACAGGCTCCCCTTGAGGTAGTGGTGGTGGACGCGGCGACGTTCCTTGGCCGTTGAACGACCTTCGATGACCTCCTGGACACGGTCGAACAGAGCGTCGTCGATCAGCTGCTCGTGCCGTCCGTCATATTCGGCGCCC
>Ga0209584_10000218_pt1 | contig 16857 bp, 15 predicted proteins | sample NGEPerD_FD_184507 | JGI IMG/M metagenome (GOLD analysis project Ga0209584, IMG submission 184507) | Arctic peat soil microbial communities from the Barrow Environmental Observatory site, Barrow, Alaska, USA - NGEE PermafrostAB12-D... | ecosystem: Environmental > Terrestrial > Soil > Wetlands >...
GTGTATGTGGGCAGCGTCGACTCACCGCTGCCCACATACACCGTATCAGGCGACGATGGCGCCACAGCTATTGCGCCGATCGACGCCACCGGCTGCGTGTCGAACACAGGCTCCCACACCCGGCCCGCGTCGATCGACTTCCACACGCCGCCATTCACGGCGCCGAAATAGAATTCGTTCGGTCGACCTGGCACGCCTGTCGCGGCGGCCACGCGTCCTCCGCGGAACGGGCCGAGCTCGCGCCACTTGAAGCCGGAGAGGAAGTCGGCGGTCGAGGCGTCGCCTGCCAAGCGAGCGTGCTCCGCCTGCGCGAACGGGCGCCGTGCCGGCGCGATGATGCGCGCGAAGGGCGATCCGAGAACAGAGAAGGTCCATCCGATCTGTCCGGCGCGTAACAGAAAGTCTCGTCGCGAGAGCTCAGAGTCGTGCATCATCTCATCCGCGTTGGTGCCTTTCACTCGATGGACCTCAGGTGGGATGGCGGATTGGGCTCACCAGCTTCCAGTACCACAGTAGCACGATTCCGGATGCGCAATGTGCGAGGCAGTCCGATAGCGACCCTCTCGTTCTCGCCGATGATGCCGAGCAGAATGTGCTCAGTGCCAACATACAAGTGCTGGCGATCGGCAGCCTCCTCGCGCGCGACCCTTCGGAGATCAATATGCGTCGATCGCGCGCGAACCAACAGAAACAACGCCTCGAAGTGCCAGGAAACGGCTAGGCGACGCCGACGTGACGGCTGCGCGACGCGGGCCGCTGATATTCGGCCCGTCACAGCGCTCGTCTCGACCTTGACCCCCGGGATTCCATGCCAAAGAGAAAGCTGATCATCGTCGCCCTCGCGTCCCTCATGACACTCGGCGCCGCCTCACCCGCACTCGCCGACTGCTGCGACAGCATTTGGGACTGCGCGGCTACCGTCGTCACTGAGGGAGTGAGCTGCGCGGTGCAGGAATTCATCGATACGGTGAAGGGGCTCGTCTCCTTCGTGAACAATCTCATGAGCGAAGCGACTGGTGCGACGGGCGAGGCCAAGAGCTCCGCGCAGCAGTTCGTGTCGAACACGATCGATGTCACGACCTCGCAGTCGCAGGCGAGCGCCGCAGAGCTCAAGCAGGCGGATGACAACGGGAAGAAGATTGCGGCCGAGGAGAAGCAGTTCAAGATTCTCCAGCAGAAGACGGTGGCGAGCATCCCGACCGCGAACTTGACGCAGCCCGTCGCTGCCGCGGCGCCTGCTGCGACGCAAAGGCCCGTTGCATCGGCGAGGCAGGCCCCCGCGCAAGCGACGGCGCCGAGCTCCGGCATGCGCGCGGTCGTGCGCAATCCGAATGTCACACTCGCGCATCCGGCGGCGCCGAGTGGCGCACCGCTCACGGCGACGACCGCCGCGCAGAGCAATGCAACGTTGAAGCCGCTCGCCGAGCCGGCGCGGCAGTTCATGCCCGAGATGGATCGCGCGAGCGCGGAGATATCGAAGGCGCGTGCGGCAGGCGATCAAGATCTGACCGCCGTAAATCAGCAGATGGCGAATGCGCGGGCTACGGAGGGAACGGGAATCAAATCCGCACAGGCGATCGCCGATCAGGCGATATCGACACCGTTCAAGAATCTGCTGTCACAGCTGACGTCGATGCTCACGAATCCGACCGATCTCACGAGCCCGTCTTCGGCGATCGAGGCCATGGCGAACTCAATCATGAACAATCTCAACGTGAGCGTGGGCCAGGTGATCGACGCGATTACCGCGGGCCCCAATCAGGCGTTCCAGGCGGCGCAGCCGAGCTATACGGATTTGCAGGGGAGGGCCGAGTATGCGCAGAAGATCGCGAGCGCGATGGATGTGCTGTTTCGCGATCGAACTCCGGCTGCGCTTGCGGCGCTGAACGCGCTGTTGCCGAAGTCCGAGACGCCAGCGGGCGCATCCGCGCGCATGACATCAATCGTGGTGGGACACGTGCCCTTCAACCAGGTGATGACGAACTTCGCCGCGAGCAAACAGAAGACGAAGGCGGCGTTTCTGGCGCGCTTTCAGGGCTTCTCGCAGCGAATGACGCAGTACGAGGCTGTGCGCGTGAAGGCGCGGTCGAATCGCGGCTCGGTCGAGACGTACAAAGCCAACTTTTCCACGAAGCTCAATGCATATCTCACCGGAAAGACGCCAGCGGAGCTCGCGGCGCAGCGCGACTCGCTAATCGCGGAAGCGCGCAAGCATTTCGCGAACGACCCGAAGACGCGCGACGCCGTGATCAATCTCCTGAGCTCGGAGACGGCGAAGCGCTCGACGATGATCAGGCGCTAAAACATCTCACTCAACCATACGGAGAACATCATGTCACTATTGAAGCTCGAGCTCATCGCCCTCGCCTGCGCATTCGGCGCGGCGAGCGCGTGCGCGAAGTCGAAGGCGGAGTCGTCGCGCAGCGATACGTCGGTAGCGTCGCCCGGGGCGGATGCATCGGACGCGTCGGATGAGGATAGTCAGGCACGTCGACTGCAGCAAGATTTACACGTCGGCGGATGCCGTCGGCATCCTGAATCTTCCCGCCAAGGTGAGCAACGACACGCTATGGCCCGGCTCATGCACCTTCGACACGGCGAACGAGGGCGGCTCGATCAAGGTGCGCCCGGGCGCCAGCATCGAGATGGCGTGGGACGACGTCACGAAGAGTCGCGACAGCGTCAAGTACGCTCCTTTGGCGGGCATCGGCGAGCGGGCGGTGCGGTTGGCGAGCAACGGCACCGAGATCCTTGCGAAGAAGGGAAAGGTGTACTGCGCCGTGGAGCTGCTCGGCATCGGCCAGTCGGGAACGGAGAGCGACTTCACCAAGACGCGCGGTGAGGAACTGGCGAAGAAACTCGGCGCGCTGTGCGGCAAGTACTTCGCGGCGAAGTAAGGGCACCGAGCCGGCGAGAGCGCTCGAGGCTTCGCCCCCTGGGGCGCCCGGCCTCTACTATTCTCATCGTGTAGCGCACTTCCTTGATACCAAATACACGATGGCAGAGACGCAACTCGATGTTCGAGCGCTCGACAAGACGGAGGCGTATCGCGCGCTTCGCGTGCAGTTGGATGCGCTGTGTGAGGGAGTGACGGACGAGATCGCGCTGATGTCGACGATGGCGTGCGTGCTGCAGCTGGGCTTCGGACATCTGTGGACCGGCTTCTATCGGCGAGTCGGGGCGGCGAAGCTGATCGTCGGTCCGTTTCAGGGCACGATCGGCTGCCTCGAGATCGAATTCGGAAAGGGCGTGTGCGGAACGGCGGCGGCGCACAAAGAAACCCTCATCGTCCCTGACGTGAATGCGTTCCCCGGACACATTGCGTGCGATGCGCGCTCGCGATCGGAGATCGTGGTGCCGGTGCTCGATCGCGGCGGTGAGCTGATCGCCGTGCTCGACATCGATTCGGAGAGGCTTGCCGCATTCGACGAGGTCGATCGGCGCGAGCTCGAGAGTTGGGTGAGGTGGTTCGCGAAGGTGACGTAGCTCGGCTGTAACCGGGGCGTAAGGTGCGAATATCCAAGCTTCAGGTGCAGCATCGTGTGACAACCACGTAGCGCGAATCCCGAGGAATTGAATGACCAGAGCATCGTTGACGCCCGTCGCCGCAATGCTTGTCGCGGCTGTCGTCTCCGCGTCGCAGCCCGCTCGCGCGCAAACGTTTCACGTCGTCGAATCCAACATCGGCGGCGACGGCGGCACCGACTATCTCACCGCGGAACCCGGGACCGGCCGCGTCTTTGTTTCGCGCGGCACGCACGTCATGGTCATCGACGGTGCGACGGGCAAAGTGGTTGGCGACATTCCCGACACACCGCGCACGCACGGGATAGCGCTCGCGGCGAAGTCCGGACACGGCTTCATCACCAATGGTGGTGATTCGACCGTCACGATGTTCGATATCAAGACGCTAGCGGTCATTCGCAAGATCAAGGTTGCAACGGGAGGACTCGATGGCATCATGTACGACGACGCCGATGGCCGGGTCGTCCTCACGAATCACAGCCGGCCGATTGGAACCGTCGTGACGCTCGATCCGAAGTCCGGCGATGTGCTGGGGCGCGCGGAGCTCGAGGACGATGGCCCGGAGGGCGCCGCGAGCAATGGCCGCGGGCAGCTCTACGTCAACAACGAGGGGAAGAACACGATCCAGGTCGTCGACATGAAGACGATGAAGGCGACCGCATCCTGGCCGCTTACGCCGTGCGAGGGACCGACGGGGATCGCGTACGACAAGGCGAGCGATCGCATCTTCGCGGGATGCGGCAAGATGTCCGTGGTCGTCGATGGCACGACCGGCAAGGTCGTTGCGACAATCGCCAACGGTGACGGCGTCGACGCGCTCGGCTGGGATCCCTCACAGAAGCTCATCTACATCCCTGCTGGTCGCGATAGCAGCGTGACGGTCGTGCACCAGGACTCGCGCGACAAGTACACGGTCGTCGCGACGGTGCCGACGATGCGGGGCGCGAAGACCATTGCGGTCGATCCGGTGCGGCACGTCGCGTATCTCTTCCAGCCGGAGTACGGTCCGGCGCCCGCCGATGCGCCTCCCGGCCCCGGCGGCAGGCCGGCGCGTGGACCAGTGATCGCGAGCCGCTTCTTCGCGATCACTCACTAAGCAAGAGCCGACTCGCTTCGCGAGAAGCATCGTGAGCGCGCCAGTCACGGTCGTCAATGCGCGTGGGGAGATCTCCCGCCGGACGAAGTTTGTCCAGCGAGTAGATCTCTTCGCTGCTGGGTTTGCCTTGGTGGCACTCGTGCTCTTTTCGATTCTCACCGCCTTGGTGATCGCCGGGCGCACTGCGATCATCGATCACGACTTGATTCTCTCGCTCCGAGCAAGCGCATCGCCGGTTCTGACGGCCGCTCTCCTCGCGGTGACGTTCGCGTCCGGCAAGCTTGCGATCCCTGCGGCAATTCTCTTCGCGCTGCTGATCTTTCGAAGAGATGGGTGGCGCACTGGCTGGTACTACGTGGCAGCGTGCGTCACCGCGCAGCTGTTGAACGCCATTCTCAAGCTGGAGATCCATCGTGCGCGGCCGCACGGCATCAGCCCGAAGTTGACGGCGGCGGGAGGGCCCGCGTACCCGTCGGCTGACGCAATGATGGCCGTGATCATCTTCGGCCTGGGGACGCTCGTACTCAGTCGCACGATCGCTTCCGCGGGGAGCCGCAGAGCGGTGAGGTGCGTCGCCGTCATCTTCGTTGTCGCCGCGGCGATAGCCCGAGTGTATTTGGGCGCGCACTGGCCATCCGACGTGCTTGGCGGACTACTCGCCGGCGTGACGTGCGCGGCGCTCTGGGTTGCGATTGCACGGAGCGATGGCGCGACATTGCGAGCATCACAGCCTCAGGTCACCGAGAGCGGCGAGCTGACGTGAGCGACTGGTGGCGGTTGCCAGCCGACACTCTCAATGCGCTGACTGCATTCGCCGGCGCACGACTCAACACTCGGAGCTCCTACACACCGACACGGTATCTCTGGAGTCGTGGGCTAGCGCTGTTGTGCGATCACAACGGCGGCCTCGACTGCATCAGAAAGCAGCGCGGCGGCGGACGTCCGCCGCTGCCGTTCGATCTCGATGATTACTCCGATGTCCGCGATGGCGACCTAGTGTGGGTACGGGCGAATTCCCTTCCAGTGTTTCTCGAGCAGGTGCTGCCGAACATCAACGCTCGTTTTGCGCTCATCACAGGCGATGAGGACTTGGCCATTCCCTCGGAGCTCGAGGGAGCCGGCGATCTGCTCGCCAATGACAATCTGACTTGCTGGTTCGCCCAGAACTTCGACGGCACCGACACCAGCGGTAAGATATTTCCCATTCCCATCGGCCTCGATTTCCACACCATTGCGAATGGGCGCAGGTGGGGACACTGGCAGGCGACTCCACGCCAGCAGGAGGACGAGATCGAACGGCTGCGAGCGACGATGCCGGCGAACGCCGATCGCCTCGTACGCGCGCACGCCGACTTCCACTTCAACATTGGACACTACGTCCACCCGACCGACTCGCGACAGGCAGCGTACTCCGTGCTCCGCGATAATCCGAATGTCGACTTCCAACGCCGCAAACTGACGCGCAGTCAACTCTGGCGCGAGAAGACTCGCTATGCATTCGTCGTTAGCCCGCGCGGTCATGGCCTGGACTGTCATCGCACGTGGGAATCTCTCCTCCTCGGCAACATCCCCATCGTCAAGCGCTCGCCGCTCGACTCGCTCTACGATGGGCTTCCTGTCGTGATCGTGAGCGAGTGGGACGAGATCACCGTTCAGTCGATGAAGGAGTGGCACAATGAGTATCACGACTTCTTTGCAAGAGCCGAGGTACAGGCGCGCCTTACCAATGCCTATTGGATTGCGCTCGCGCGGCGCACACTCGCCGAGCGGATGACGCGTAGCTAGTCATCACTTGAAGCTCGGCAGCGATGATCGGACCAGGCGTGTAGACGGCTTCAACACCCCGAGCAACTCGCATTGCATCATCACCCACACCGGTACATAGCCCCACGCCAGTAGGCCGGTGAGGCTCAAGAGAGCGAGCGCAAGGCGAAGGCGGTCGCGCGGCGACTCCACAAACCAGATCGCCACTCCCGTCGCCGCAATGACGAATGAGGGTCGCTCCGCCTGGTGGTTGAAGATCACCACGAACACCAGCAGCGAGGCGAGATAGGTCAACCGGAAGTGTCTGCACCGCCACTGTTCGCGTCGTGCAAGCGGGAGGAGCAGAACGATCGTCCCTGCGAGCTGTACAGGCCAATTGGGCCACGTCACGCCAAGCGCCTGGTTCAACATCTGCATGACTGAGGCGCCGCGCTCAAGCGCATCGGAAGTCTCGACATCGTGCCACCAGCCGTACTGTGCCAGAAGCATCGAAGGAGACGTGACGATCAGCGGAAGAAGGAACAGCACGGCACCGGTAACAGCTAGAATCATGATCGCGCGAGCACGTCGCGGATGAAACAGCGCGAGACTCAGAGCCGCAATGGGGAAGATCTTGATCGCAACTCCAAGCGCGATAGACAGAGCGGCGCGCAGCTGTCGCCCCTGTTCGAGGGCCGCGAACGCTGCGAGGATGAGCGCGGCTACCAGTGCATTGCTCTGCGAAGCCTGTAAAGCGTTGAACAACTCCGGTATCAGCAGTAAGAGCGCGAGCGTTGTATCATTGCGATTCAAGATGAGGTTCATCGCCACGATCAGGGCGGCGGCGTTAACGGCATTCCAAAGAAGGAGTCCGACCACGAACGATGGCCATGCGAATGGTGCGAAGAACAACGCGGCCGTTGGGCTGTATTTGAACAGATCATGATTTCCGTAGCGCGCGTACAAATTCTGTCCATGCACGAGATGCCAGAACGAGGCACGGAAGATCCAAAACGTCCAATGGGGATGTGGGTAATAGCTTCGCTGCGCCGTCAGGCCGATCACCATGAGTGCGATGGCCGCATAGACGAGCGTACGCAAGACTCTCGATTCGACCTCTGCCCACTCGGTGAGCGGACGCAGAAGTTCGCGACCCGTGATGTTACCCATCATCCGGCACAACCGGATCCGTCACGAGCGGCGATTGGTGTCGAGTGGGGTGGCGAAATGAGCACAGCGATCATGACTGCTCTGATTCGGGTGCGTTGGGCTTCAATGAAGCAATGTCTACCATGATACGACGGATCGCTGACTCCCTGATTACACCCGTTGCGCACCCGTGTTGCCAACAACGCCGGCGGCGACTCCTGTCTTTCCGGTGACATTCCCGCACGCTCCGCTTCGACCAGCGTAATCGGTGCGTCAGGTCGTGACACTAGCTTCCGGTCGTCACGTCACCGGAGATGGAAATGCTTCGCACACGCCTGTATATCAGCGCTCTCGTGCTCGCGGCCTCCGTGCCGCAGCTCGCTCGCGCGCAACAAGTCGCAGCGTCGAGCCCCCCGAAAGTCGATCCGGTGTTGGCCGCGGAAGCGAAGATCTCACTGGACTCGGCCCGCACGATCGCACTCCACAGGGTGAGGCACGGTCAGGTCGCGGCCGAGGAGCTCGAGCGAGAGCACGGCCGGCTGATCTATTCCTTCGACGTGAAGGTGCCGGGCAAGTCGGGAATTCAGGAAGTGAATGTCAACGCGATTACGGGCGCCGTGGTCGGCGTGCATCACGAGAGCGCCGCAACCGAGGCGCGCGAGGCGCGGGAAGACAGCGTGGCCGCGGCCAGAAAGTCAGCGGGGCAAGCGAAGCCCCAGTCGTGAGCAAGCGAGCTTCGCGCCTGGATATGGTCGCCCCTGATCCGGCGCGATCCGCCGTGGTTGGAGTGCGGCTGTTCCTCTCGCTGGCGATGATCGCGCTGCTGCTCTGGGGATTCGCCGTGCTGGCGGATGAGTTCAGCGAACAGGCGTGGCTCACTCGTCTCGATCTCTCGGTTCTCAACTGGCTGCAGCTTCACGGGACAGAGCGAGGCGAGAGCGCGTTCGTGTTCGTGAGCTGGCTGGGTGCACAGCTCCTTTTCGCCGTCGACGTCATCTTCGCGATCGTGTTGGCTGTGCGCCGCGAGTGGCGGTCGTTCACGATCTGGACCGTCGCCATCGTGGGCGGAGTCGTGCTCGACGAGGTGCTCAAGTTGGCGTTTCGGCGTGCGCGCCCCGACGTCGCATCCGAATTCATTTCGAGCCACTCGTGGAGCTTCCCGAGCGGGCATGCGATGAACTCGCTGGTGACATATGCGATGCTCGCGTATCTGCTCCGCGACTACGTCACCAGCGCGCGCGCGCGCATCGCGATCGCGACCGGCGCCGCGATTCTCATCGTCGCGATCGGTTTCAGCCGGCTCTACCTCGGCGTGCACTATCTGAGTGACGTGACGGCGGGGTATCTCGCTGGAGGCGCGTGGGTTCTGGCGTGCATCGCAGCAGCGCGCTACGAGTACGGGCGTTCGCGAGAGACGAGCGCGTGCTGAGTCCCCGGGACTTAGGCGCCGAGCTAGATGATCGGCGCGCCGGAGGTGCTTCCGTACCACGGTGCGCTGTACGTCCGCTCGACGCTTTTCATGAGCGGCTTTCGCACGTCGCGATATATCTATACGGAAGATGCTCCGTCGCTGCACGAGAAGCGCGCTGCGGAGCGAGCGTTCAGGGATGACGAGGAGCAGTCTGCTTTCCCGCGCGCGGCTGTAGCGCTACTCCTCGGCGAGGAGGCCGAGCCGCATCGCGATGCGCACGTAGTCCGCGCGGTGCGCGACGCCGAGCTTTTCGTTCACGCGCTGCTTGTATGTATCGACGGTTTTCGGGCTGATCGAAAGTCGCTCACCGATTTCTGGAGCGGAATATCCGCGCGCGATGAGCACCAGCACCTCGCGCTCACGTTCGGTAAGACGATCGAATCGCGCGCGTTCTTTGCCAGCCGGATCCTTGGCGAGAAAGCCGCGGGCGAGCACATGTCCGGCGTTCTGCTGCACGTACATCTCGCCGCGAGCGACTGCGCGAACCGCGTCTACGAGCTCGCGATCCGCTGCACTCTTGACGAGGTAGCCGGAAGCGCCCGCCTTGAGCACAGGGAGTAAATATTCCTCTTCGGTGTGCATCGTGAGGATGAGAATCTTGGGCGCATTTGGCAGCCCAACCAGTGCGTTCGTGGCCGCGACGCCGTCCCCGCCCGGCATCGTGAGGTCCATGATGACCACGTGCGGCTTGAGGCGCTGCGCCATCGATACGCCATCGATTCCGTTGGCTGCCTCGCCGATGACACGAATGTCACGCGCGATGTTGAGCACAGCCTTGAGGCCGGTGCGGACTATGGCATGGTCGTCGACGAGCACGACGTCGATCAGGTCGATCATTGATGCCCAGCCAGTGCCCGCTCGCCGGCGCGAACGTTCGGGCGTGGCTCCAGGCTTGATCGGAGGCTGCGTGACGAACGGAACGCCATCTTGGTCATTAGGCCTCATCAGACCTCTGTCACCCTGCTTCACGCGAATCAGCGTGCCGAACACCGGGTCGCAGGGAAGGGAAATCAGCTGCTCGTGCCGGTGACGGTACAACGACTTCGGTAGCTCATTCTTCGCCACCTTCGCGATCGACCGTGCATTGCGAAATCGATATTCTACTGCCCCGTGCATGCGGTGTATGTCGGGAGGGAGAGCAGATTTGCGCGACATTTGCCTACGAGCGCGTCAGGGAATTCCTGACACGTGCGCCCGGCGCAGCTCGCGCGGGCCCGTCATCCTCGTGCTCAGAAGGAAATCCTGTCGTGAAGCACCGGACACGTCACGGCATAGCTCTGCGAGCCAAGCGTGCCGGCAAGCGCCTCCTGCGCCGCCGCTTCTCCATGCACCAGGTACACCTGTCGCAATTTCGGAGACGTGCGGCGAACCGCTCCAATCCATTCTACCAACTCGGTGCGGTCCGCGTGCGCGCTGTACCCATTGATGATTTCGACGGTGGCGCGAAGCTCCACCTCGGTTCCAAGTACGCGAATGACGGGCCGCCGTTCCACAATGCGTCGACCGAGCGTGTTCTCGGCCTGGAAGCCCACGATGAGAATTGTGTTACGAGGATTCGAGGCGCCGTTCAGCAAGTGGTGGAGAATTCGGCCTCCCTCCACCATCCCCGATCCAGCAATCAGAATCATCGGACCGACGCGCGTGTTGAGTTTCTTGGACTCTTCGGTACTACTCGTGTACGTGACTCGTTCGAATCGAAACAACCGCTCGATTTCGCGAACGGGTCCCTCCGTGCGATCGAACACGTCGGTGTTCTGCTCGAACACCCCTGTTGCCGCCGTCGCCAACGGGCTATCGATGAAGATGGGAATTGGTGGAATTGCGTTCTCGCGCGAGAGCACCTGCAGGTCGTACACGAGCTCCTGTGTTCGTCCGACGGCGAAAGCGGGAATGAGGATCCGGCCGCCGCGCGCAGCGGTCTCGCGCACGACGCGACCGAGATGCTCGCGTGACGACGCAACGCTCTCGTGGTCCCTGTTACCGTATGTCGACTCCATGATCACTACGTCGGCTGCGTCAGCTGGAGGAGCGGGGTCGCGGATGATCGGCAGCCCGGCGCGTCCGATGTCGCCGGAGAAGATCAGGCGCGAAGCGTCCGCGCCGATTGTGCTCTCGAGCACAACCGATGCGGAGCCCAGGATGTGTCCCGCATCGAAGAAGCGCGCGCGCACACCCGCGCAAACGTCGAACCATTCTTCGTACGCGTGCCGCTGCATGAGCTCGTCCACCCGGGCGGCATCTCGCAAGCCATATAGGGGTGGGCTGACCGTGCGACCATGGCGGTTGAGAAACTCGAAGTCGCTCTCCTGAATGTGCGCGCTGTCGGCGAGCATGATGACGCACAAATCTGCCGTCGCTTTCGTCGCGTGAATCGACTTGGAGAATCCGTGATTCACGAGAAATGGCAGCCGTCCGGAATGATCCAGATGAGCATGCGAAAGCACGACTGCGTCGATTTGGTCGATCGGGCATGGGAGCGATCGATTTTTCATTTCCGCATCGCCGCGATGCCCCTGAAACAGTCCGCAGTCGAGCAGGATGGTTTTGCCGTTGACGCGGACGATGTGACAAGAACCGGTCACTTCCCGGGCAGCCCCGACAAACTCGATTTCCATGTCGTCTATGAAGAGGGACTCCAGGCCGGTGGCATGATGATCACTGCTCACGACAATGTGCGGGAGCTTCCGGACGATACCGAACGGCCACCGCATTTCCGTCAGGCGAACGCCGACGTATATCTTCGCCGCAGCCGTGCGTCGTCCAACCGTAGTAATCTTCGGCGCATGAAGGACTCTTGACGATCTCCACAGGCACAGCGATGACCGTCGAAACGCGTCGCGTTTGGACGCGTGCCAATGTTCTGCCGCTGGCAGCGGGCACATTCCTGCTCGCCGGCGCGGCGTGCTGGTTGTGGGCACGACTTGGCAATCGCCCGAATGCCGGTGCGATTCGCGATGGCGTCTGGTACGCAGGACTGTTGCTCACGGGCGTGCCCGTGGTGGTGCGCACACTGATGCAGGCCGCACGCGGACATCTGGCGACCGATCTCGTCGCCGCACTGGCCGTGGGGGGATCGGTTGCGCTCGGCGAGCCGCTGGCCGGGCTCGTGATCGTCCTCATGCAAACGGGCGGCGAGGCGCTGGAGCGCTACGCCGAAGGTCGTGCGTCAGCTGCCGTTCGGGAGCTCGAAGCAGCGGCGCCGCGGATCGCGCATCGGATGCATGACGACGCGATCGAGGATATTCCCGCGGAGCAAGTCAGAATCGGCGATGTGTTCATCGTTCGCCCAGGTGAGCTCGTGCCATGCGACGGACTCGTGCTCGAAGGTCAGTCCGCTGTTGATGTGTCCCGGCTGACCGGTGAGCCGTTACCGCTCGAGGTGAGCGCAGGCTCCGAACTACAAAGCGGCACCGGAAATGGTGAAGGCCAGCTCACGGTTCGCGCCACGGCGATCGCACGCGAAAGCCAGTACTACCGAATCGTCGAGCTGGTTCGTTCCGCAGAAGAAAGTAAGGCTCCGTTTCAACGGCTCGCAGACCGCTATGCCATCTGGTTCACCCCTGCCACCCTGCTCGTGTGCGCCGTGGCGTGGATGTGGAGCGGGGATCCGCGGCGAGCGCTTGCCGTATTGGTCGTCGCGACCCCGTGTCCGCTCATCCTGGCCACTCCGATCGCCATTATCGGCGGCATCAACCGCGCTGCCCGTCGACAGGTGATCGTACGTAATGGCGGCGCGTTGGAGCAGATCGGAACGACCACGGTCGTGGTCCTCGACAAAACCGGTACACTAACCATCGGCCGGCCCGCGGTGGCACGGGTCCTCACGCGTGGAAAGTGGACTGAGCGCGAGCTGCTCCGCCTCGCAGGTGGCGTCGAGCAGGGCTCCGGTCATCTTCTCGCGCGAACGCTTGTGGAAGCGGCGCAACTCGCTGCCAGAGAAATTGGGGGCGTTCTCCCTCGAGCGTCGGACATTGCGGAGGCGCCGGGCGCGGGCGTGACGGGACATGTCGAGGGGCACGAAGTCGTTGTAGGTGCTCGAACGCTCATCAGCGATCGGTATCCAAAGTCGAGCGATGACTTGCGTACGCTCGATGCGTGCTTCGATCAGGATGCGGGGCTTCGTGCATTCGTCGCCATTGACGGCGAAGTCGCAGGCGCCGTCGAGTACGCGGACCACCTCCGCGACGACGCGCGAGCCGTGCTGCGCGAGCTCGAGGCGCTCGGATATCGTCGCATCCTCCTCCTCTCCGGCGATCACGAAGCCAACGTTCGGAAAATTGCCGACGAGGCTGGCATAGTCGATGCCCGCGCCGACCTCCGTCCGCAAGACAAGGCGGCAATCATTCGGCAACTCGAGGCGGAAGGCGAACGCATTCTCATGATTGGCGACGGCACCAACGACGCGCCGGCGATGTCGACGGCAACCGTCGGTGTGTCGCTCGCAGCGCACGGTGGCGGAATCACGGCGGAGGCAGCCGGTATCGTCGTGCTCGCCGATGAGCTCTCGCGAGTTCCGGAGGCGATTCGAATCAGCAGGCGGACGATCAAGGTTGCCCGACAAAGCCTCGCACTCGGACTCGGATTGAGCGGTGTGGCAATGCTATTCGCACTGTTGGGGTTCATTCCCCCGCCCGTCGGCGCACTGCTTCAAGAGCTCATCGACGTCGCCGCGATCCTGAACGCGCTACGGGCTGCACGGCCAGATCGCGCTGTCGGTAATCACCCTACGACAATTACCGCCCTTCCTGACTGCGCGGATTCGCGCCCCGTCGCATAGTACAAGGCGGCAATTGTAGTGGTCTGGATGACACCCGAGCTATCGGTGGAATACATGTCGACGAAGAGCACATCTACCGGCATAGGAGCGGATGCACCTCGGAGTACGCTCCAGGAGGTTGGACGCGAGCTCGCAGCCCGGCCGTATGCGCGGCGCGGCGTTCCGGCGAGAGCAGACCCGATTCGCGTGCTTTTGGTCGACGATCACAACCTCGTGCGCGCGGGCATGAAACTGGTCCTGCGCGCATTCCCCGAAATTTGCGTCGTGGGCGAAGCCGACGACGGGCAGCAAGCGGTCGCGATGGCAACGCGGCTTCGCCCGGAGATTGTGGTGATGGATTTGGACATGCCTAACGGCGATGGGCTCACTGCAACGCGATCACTTCAGCAGCTGTTGCCGGATGTCCGCGTGCTCATTGTCAGCATGCACACCGAAGAGGAAAAGCTCCTCCCCCTCCTTCAGGCGGGTGCGCGCGGTTACCTCTCGAAATCCGCTGCGGAGCGCGATCTCGGTGAGGCCATTCGGGTGGTCGCCTCGGGAGATGTGTACATACGCCCGGTAATCGCAAATGAGCTTGCGCACGCGACTGTCTCGCCTAGCCCCCGGCGAATAGACGCGAGGTCGCGGCTGGAAGGCCTGAGCAAACGGGAACAGAGCGTTCTCACATTGACGGCGCGAGGATACAACGGCCCGGAGATTGGCCAGCAGCTCGGGATAACGGCAAAAACCGTCGATACCTACAAGCAGCGGATCGAGGACAAAATTGGCTTGTCGCATCGGTCCGAGTACGTGCGGCTCGCGCTCGAGGCAGACGTCCTCCTCGAATCTCCAAGTCAGTAGAGCCGACGGAAAGCGAACTGGCCCGAGGTGTTCCGCCAGCTCGCTCACGCCGAATCTTCATCAAGTCACGATCGCCAGGCGATCGTCGACGGTCGTGACTCCAGTCGTGCCCCAGGCAGCGTGTTCGGCGTCGATGCGCTCGGACCAGGAACGCACGGTGCCCGTCAACGTCACAGCGCCGTCGATGGCAGCAACCACGATTTTCTTCGCATCATTCTCGGCGCTCCTCCGCAGCGCCTCCGTGATGTGTTGCGCAACGTTGTACGTCGAAGCAATGCTCTTGATGGTCAGCAGATTCGAGACGCCTTTGACGCCGGATACGTAGCGCACCGCGCGCTCCGCGGAGTTCCGCTGAAACTGCCAACTGACCTCCCCTTCGAGCGTCACCCATCCGTTCTCGATGCGCGCCTTGATCTTCTCGTGGGGGACTTCGATGTCCCACGCCAGCGTGTTGACGATCTGATGAGCAAGCTCGGTGTCCGACTTCTGGTGCGCCTCCGGCATCTTCACGGTCAGCTCTTGCGCGACCGCACGCACGCCGGCGACACGTTCCACCGCCTTCACGGCTGCCCACTTCTGCGCAAAGTTGGGGACCGATCCGGTCAGCGTCACGACGCCACCGCGAACCGCCGCTCCGATCTCGTCGTCGGTAACACGCGGTTCCCACTTCAGCTCTTCTACTACGTCTTTCTGCAGCTCCATGTCGGTCTTCATACAGCCCTCCTTGGGACTGATTGTCGTTCTTCGCGATCTTAAGCGAGCGAACAGCGCCAACGCGCGCGCATGGCGTAGGATGCTCGCCTGAAGAGTGCAGTGCAGTCAGGTATCGTCGGACGGGCACGAGCCGCGGGCGAAAGCGTACAGCGACCCTGCGCGTGATGCACCCCGCGTCCGGCGGCCCCTGACGGCGGCGCTCGCTGCCTACTCCGAGCTTATGCCATGTTGCAGTTCTGTCGAACTTCTCAGCGAGGCGCCATGCACACGGATTCATCCCACCCGGTTCGGCTATCGCGCCGAGGCGCGCTTGCGGGCGCGGCAGACACGCGCGAGGCATACACCGATGTGCAAGCGACGCACGTGAGTGTGGAGAGTACGAGCCACACGGGCGCGCCCACATTTGAGCTGCAAGGCCGCATCGTTCTGCTGGCGATGGACGACTCCGCGGCCGCGACTGCGGGAGCTCGCGTGGCACTCGCACTCGCCAAGGCGCATGGCGCCGTCGTGCAGGTCGTGAATGTCATCGATACCCGCAGCGTTCCCTTTCCCCTTGCCTTGAACGTCGCTCTGGCCATCGAGAACCCCGAGCGGGACCTCACCTCACATCAGACAGAGGTGCAGGAGACTCGAGAGGCCCTCGCGGCAGCCACGGGACAAGTGATCGATTGGCCGATACGGGTAGCCATCGGCGCTCCGGCGAGCACGATCGTGGAGGAAGCGCAGCACATTCATGCGGCACTCGTAATCGTCGGCTTGCACCAATACACCCGGTTCGACCGCGCGATGAACAACGAGACGGCGATCAACGTGATGCGCAGGTCGACGTGCCCGGTCCTCGGCGTTGTTTCAGGAATGATGGAGCTGCCCACTCGGATCCTCGCCGCTACCGACTTCAGTGCAATCAGCCTCACGGCCATGCGGGCGGCGCACGCGATTGCGGGCGACGGAGCGGTGCTCGTGCTGGCATATGCGGCGCCGATCACGGCGCTTCTGGGAGACGAGGGGGAAAGGGTCGTTCACGACCTTGGTGTGCGTGCTGCATTCGCGGAGGCCACGCGCGAGCTCGGCGACGATGGCGTCACCTTCGACCACGTCGTCCTCGAGCACGAGATTTCGACTACGACCGCAGAAACGATCCTGAAATACGCCGCCGCGTCAAAGAGTGACCTCATCGCCGCGGGCAGCGCGCGACAGGGTCGGATTGAGCGCTGGATGATGGGAAGCGTGAGCACGGAACTCGTGCGCCATGGTGGCTGCTCGGTGCTCGTCGTTCCTCCCGAACGCAAGTAGCGTCGTTACTAGCGCGCCTGTTGCGTGAGCCGGCGTGGCGAGCGGCGCTCAGGGCAGGGTTGGAAGCAACAGATTGAACATTGCTCCACCCGAGGCGTTTCGCTCGACCCACACCCGGCCACCGTGGGCTTCGATGATTCCTCGCACGATGGCAAGCCCCATCCCGGTGCCGCGCACACGAGAATCGCGGCGAGCGGTCCAGAATCGGTCGAAGATGTGAGGCACATCCTCGTCGGGAATTCCGGGTCC
>Ga0209584_10000219_pt1 | contig 16827 bp, 15 predicted proteins | sample NGEPerD_FD_184507 | JGI IMG/M metagenome (GOLD analysis project Ga0209584, IMG submission 184507) | Arctic peat soil microbial communities from the Barrow Environmental Observatory site, Barrow, Alaska, USA - NGEE PermafrostAB12-D... | ecosystem: Environmental > Terrestrial > Soil > Wetlands >...
GGGGGCGGCGCCGCCCGCTCCGGCCGCCGCCCCCTCGGTACCGGCTCCTCCTCCCGCCGTGCAGGCCATCCCGCCCGCAAAGGTCCCGGAGGCCACCTATGTCACCCCGGTGATCCGCAAGCTCGCGGCCGACAGCGGAGTCGACCTGTCGACCGTGAAGGGCACCGGGGTCGGCGGGCGGATTCGCCGCGAGGACGTGGTGGCGGCAGCGGAAGCCGCCAAGGCAGCCGCCGCGGCACCGGCCCCGGTAGCCCCTGCCCCGGCCGGGGCTACCTCCGCGCCGGCCACCAGCGGGGCACCTAAGCCCGACGCGGCGGCCACAGCGCTGATCGGAACGACCGTCAAGCTGCCGCGGATCCGGCAGTCGATCGCCAAGAACATGAAGTTCGGTCTGGACACGGCCGCGCAGCTGACCACGGTGATCGAGGTCGACGTCACCAGGGTCGCGCAGCTGCGGGCCAGGGCCAAGTCCGGATTCGCCGCCAGGGAGGGCGTGAACCTGTCGTTCCTGCCGTTCTTCGTCAAGGCCGCGATCGAGGCCCTGAAGGCCTACCCGGTGATCAACTCGACGCTGTCCGAAGACGTCAAGGAGATCACCTACCACGGCAGCGTCAACCTGGGCATCGCGGTGGACACCCCCCGCGGGCTGATAGTCCCGGTCATCAAGGGCGCCGACGACCTGAACATCGGCGGCCTGGCGCGGAGGATCGCCGACCTGGCCAAGCGCACGCGGGACAACAAGATCGGCCCGGACGAGTTGTCCGGCGGCACCTTCACCGTCACCAACACCGGTTCGGTGGGCGCACTGTTCGACACCCCGATCTTCGTGCCGCCGCAGTCGGCGATCCTCGGGACCGGCGCCATCGTCAAGCGGCCGATGGTGATCACCGACGCCGACGGCAACGACGTGATCGCGATCCGGTCGATGGCCTACCTGGCGATGTCCTACGACCACCGGAACATCGACGGCGCCGACGCCTCCCGGTTCCTTGCCGCGGTGAAGAAGCGGATCGAGGACGCAGAGTTCGAGGGCGAGGTCGGCCTGTAGGACCCCGGCCGCACGCACACCAACAACTCGGGGGACTATCACCCATGCGCATCGTGGCAGCGGGGGTGAGCGGGTTCATCGGAACCCGGCTCACCACCGCCTTGACTGACGGCGGCCACCAGGTCACCCGGCTGACCCGTACCGGGCCGACCGGGCCCGGGGAGAGTCACTGGGATCCGGACACCGGCCAACTGGACAGCGCCGTACTGGACGGCGCCGACGCGGTGATCAACCTGTGCGGAGTACCGCTCGACCATTACTGGACGGACAACTACCGGCGCCTCATCCGATCTTCCCGGGTGAACCCCTCTCGCCTCCTGGCCGCCGAATGCGCGCGCTTGGGCATCCCGGTACTGGTCAACGCCTCGGCGGTGGACTACTACGCCGATAGCGGGTCCAGGGTCGTGACCGAGCGAGGTGCGCCCGCGGACAGCTTCCTGGGCGGTGTTTGTCGGGACTGGGAAGCGGCCACCGCCGTTGCACGTGACAAAGGCGTCAGGGTGGTGAACATCCGAAGCGGGCTCGTGCTGGGCGCGGAGGCCGGTCTGCTGCCGAGGCTGTCCCTGGTGACCCGATTGCTGCTGGGCGGCCGATTGGGCTCGGGCGAACAATACTGGCCGTGGATCTCGGCCACCGACGAGATCAGGGCCATCACCTTCCTGTTGACAGCTGCGGTCAACGGTCCGGTGAATCTCACGGCTCCCTACCCAGTGACCAACGCCGAGTTCATCGAAGAGCTGGGCAGGACACTGCACCGCCCAACCCCTTGGGTGGTTCCGAGTGTCGCTCTACGGATTGTCCTCGGCCAGTTGTCCGAACTGGTCCTATCGGGCCGCCGGGCCATCCCGACAGCCCTGCATGACTCCGGGTTCGAGTTCGAACACCGCACGCTGTCGGAAGCGCTGGCCGCGGAGATGGCCTGACGGTTTCGACCGCAAGCGGAAAGTGATACCACAGTGGTATCACTTTGGCGTAGTGTCGATGCCATGGCGATGACCCTGCGGTTGGATGATGATCTCGGCACCCAGGTCGAACGGCTCGCGGTGGCGCAAGGGATCAGCAAGCAGCAATTGTTGGTGCGAGCGGCGCGCGAGTACGTGGCGAGGGAAGGGCGCATCGCGCGCACGCTCGCCAACGCGGACCGGATCGTCGCGGAGAACACCGGTCTGCTGGACCGTCTCGGCCAGTGACCGGGCCCGGGGCGACCGGATCCAACATGGCTGAAGGACCCGACTACCTGACCGACGACGAGGCATTCGCCGTCGTCGACCGTTTGGGGTTTCACCTTCGCGACGCGGGCCTGCTGTCCTCTGCGATCGCTCGGCCCCGGACCACTGTTTTCGGCGAGGATGCCTATCCCGACCTGGCGACCAAAGCCGCCGCGTTGTTCGAATCCCTGGTGCGCAACCACCCCTTGCTGGACGGCAACAAGCGGCTGGCGGTCGTGCTGACCTGGACCTTCCTGCTCAACAACGGCTTCCGACTCGAACACACCGAAGACGACGCCTACGACTTCACGATCGCGGCCGCCTCAGGCGAGCTGACCCTTCAAGAAATCCGGGAGTGGTTGTCCTCGCACCTGCGACCGGCGTGACGCCCCGTCCGCGCGAGTCACGGACCGGCTCAGTGCTCGTACGGATCGTCCGGCTGTGGCACCGGCGTCATCGACGTCACGGTCACCGTCGGCACGTACCCGTTGTCCATGGTCGCGGTGTTCGGCACCACCGTGACAACCGCGTCGACCCAGGTGTCGGCGGGGAACGGCGCGTTACCAGCGATGTGCAGCTGCATCGGGTTCGCGTCGGCCGCGCAGCAACTGATCACGATCCGGGCGACGGTATAGCCGTCGGTGTACCCGTCTCCCGGCGGCGCGATGAACCCGGTGACCGTCACCGGGACCCCCTCGACCGAGTTGTCCGCGTCGTACAGCGCCCGCAGGATCAGGTCCTTCATCCCGACGGACGGGTTGTCACCCGCCGGAAGTGCCGGGAAATGCATGGTCCGGCGCGACCCCGTCGAGTCCGCCGCGGAGCCGCTGCCGTCGTTGAACTTGTATCCCCCGCCGCCGCCGGCGCCATCTTTGCTGGTCGAGTTGTCCCTGGCGACAACGTCCACCCCGGCCAGCGCCTGCGAGCTGGCGTTTCGCGCGACGGCGTCCGCGCCCAGCGCGGGTGGAGCGACCAGCAGCAGCACCAGTACCGGGATCAGCAGCAGCCACGGCGCCTTGGACTTGTCGTGGTCATGATCATGGGGGTCCCGGACCACCGGAGCACCCGTGGCCGACTTCTGCGACTCGCGACCACGGTTCTTCTTGGCGTCGGCACGAATCGCCAGGATGAGCGACAGCACGCCGACCACCACCAGGACCCCACCGCCGATGAGCAGCAGCGGGGCGAATCCCGGTCTGACGTAGGAAGTGAACCGGTGGGACAGCGTGATGGAGATCAGCAGCCCGCCCAGCAGGGCGACCACGATCGACTGGGTTTCCTTGTTCACGGCCTGGTCACCATCACAGTCACCGTCCCCAGAACAGCAGGCCGACGACTGTCCCGACGACGACGGCAACCCCGAAGGTCAGCGGCGCGAACCGCACCGCGAACTTGCGTCCGAACACCCCGGCCTGCATGGCCGCGAGCTTGACGTCGACCGCGGGCCCGACAGTCAGGAACACCAGCTTGCCGACCACCGGGATGGTGGAGAACGAGGCGGCGACGAACGCGTCCGCCTCAGAGCACAACGCCAGGATGAACGCCAGACCGGCCATCAGGGCGATGGACAGGAACAACGACGATCCGATGCCCTCCATGATGTGCGCGGGCACGATCGTCTTGAACGTCGCGGCGGCGGCAGCGCCGATCACCAGGAACCCTGCGGCCTGGGTGAAGTCACCGAGAACGGTCGACAGGAACACCCGCCATCCGGACTGCCCGTCAGCGGCGACCGGCACCCGTGGCTTCATCCACTCCGGCCGGCCGATCCGCTCCCAAGTCCAGCCGACGATGACCGCGGTCAGCAGCCCGGCCGCCAGCCTGGCCCAGACCATCATCGGTTCGCTGGTGAACGCCACCGCGGTCGCGATCAGCACGATCGGGTTGATCGCGGGCGCCGACAGCATGAACGCCAGCGACGCGGACGGCCGGACACCCCGCTCGATCAGCCGGTTGGAGATCGGCACCGACCCGCACTCGCACCCGGGCAGTGCCGCACCGCACACAGTGGCCACCGGCACCGCCAGCGCGGCGCTGCTGGGCATGATCCTGGCGAACACCCGGGCCGGCACGAACGCCGCGATCGCCCCGGACACCACGACACCCAGCACCAGGAACGGGGTGGCCTGCACGCAGATGGCCACGAACACCGTCGACCAGCTCTGCATGACGGGCTGGTTGAGCCAGCTGGCCAGCGGGCCGCGCAGCACGATGGCCAGCAGCAGCACGGCCCCGAAGAGCTCCAGCGAACCCGGCCGGTAGCCGCGCTTGGCGGCCGGCGCCTCGCCGCCGAGCGAGTCGTCGGGTGCCGGCGGATCGACGTCGACCGGCGTCCCGGTGGTGTCGCGTGACGTCATCCGGCCGCCCCGTGCGCGACCGCGGGGGTGCCAGGGTCGACGGCTCTCCCACTACCCAGCCCGGGATCCACCTGGTTCGGGACGGCTCCGCCGAACCGCCGATTCCGGGAGGCGTAGATCTCGACCGCCCGCCACAGCTCGCGGCGGTCGAAATCCGGGAACAGGGTGTCCAGGAAGACCAGCTCGGCGTACGCGGACTGCCAGAGCAGAAAATTGCTGGTCCGCTGCTCGCCGGACGAGCGCAGGAAGAGGTCGACGTCGGGCATGTCGGGTTCGTCCAGGTACCGCGCCAGCATCCGCTCATCCACCTTCGTGGGGTCGATCCGGCCCGCCGCGGCCTGGATGGCGATCGCCTTCGCGGCGTCGGCGATCTCGGCGCGGCCGCCGTAATTGACACACATGGTCAACGTCAGGACGCTGTTGCTGGCGGTCAGTTGCTCGGCCACCTCGAGTTCGCGGATCACACTGCGCCACAACCTTGGCCGCCGGCCCGCCCACCGGACCCGCACCCCGAGGGCGTGCATGTCATCCCGACGCCTGCGGATGACGTCGCGGTTGAACCCCATCAGGAAGCGCACCTCGTCCGGCGACCGTTTCCAGTTCTCGGTGGAGAACGCATACGCCGACAGGTACTTCACGCCGATCTCGATGGCGCCCTCGACGACGTCGAACAGTGCGGCCTCACCGCGCTTGTGACCCTCGGTGCGGGGCAGTCCGCGCGCCTTGGCCCACCGTCCGTTGCCGTCCATCACCAGTGCGACGTGCCGCGGAACGCCATCGGCCGTCAGCACCGGCGGCAGGGCGCCACTGGGGTGCGGCGCCGGGCGTGCAGGAAACGTCATGACACCGCCCGGCTAGAGGGCGCCCGGTTGGGTGCGTCGACCGGGGCGTAGGTGGCGATCACCACCGGCACCGGTGGCACGGCCAGATCCGCTGCCGCGATCATTTCGGTGGGCCCGGCGGGTGCGGCGGGATCAGCGATGTCGGACGGCACCTTCGCGCGGTCGATCGGGGCAAACTCGCCCATCCGGTCCACCATCGGCAACGACCGCAACCCGCGCTCCAGATGCCATTGCAGCAGCGCCGCGACCAGCCCGGAGGCCTCCCGGCAGGCGGCGGGCTCCGCGGACTCGGCGACCGGCCAGGCTCCGTCGGCAAGGGCGGCCATCAACTCGATGGTGGCCGGGGCGGGTCGGGCAGCGCCCACCGCTCCCGCGCCTCGACAGTCGGCGCACAGCAATCCTCCGGACGGGACGTGGAAAGCCGTGTGCGGTCCCGGCTCGCCGCACCGCGCGCAGTCGTTGAGCGCGGGCGCCCAGCCGGCCAGCGCCATGGAACGCAGCAGGAATGCGTCCAGGATCAGCGAGGGCTCCCGCCTGCTCTCGGACAGCGCACGCAGCGCCGACACCACCAGCAGGTACAGCCGCAGCGACGGCTCGCGTTCCTCCGCGGTCATCCGTTCTGCGGTCTCCGCGATAGCCGTGGCGCAGGTGTAGCGCGGGTAGTCGGCCGCCAGCACCGGTCCGAAGGGATCGAGCGTCTCGGCCTGGGTGACGATGTCCAGATTCCGGCCGGTGTACAGCTGCAGGTCGACGTGGCTGAACGGTTCCAACCGGCCGCCGAACTTGCTCTTGGTCCGCCGCACACCCTTGGCCACTGCCCGCACCCGCCCCTCGCGCCTGGTGAGCAGGGTGACGATGCGGTCGGCCTCGCCGAGTTTCGTCACCCGCAGCACCACAGCGGCGTCGCGGTACACAGTCACCTGGCCCATGGTGCCACCATGACGCCTGACATCCGGCGTCCGGCGCACGATCAGTCCGACCGAAAATCGGCTGCCCACCTCGTCGCCCGACACCTCGGCAGCGCAACGGACCGCCGCGCTCCGGGACCCGGTGCCGGCGGCCGGCTCGCCCTTGGTTGATCGGCTGACGGCCTGCATCAGTCCGTGCACTAGCCTGATTTCAGCACACCCCCACCGGTGGTCGACAAGACTGTGCCGGTTCGACTCTCACCCACGTCAACGTCGCCGAAAGGTGGTCGCATGAGCTCCACCCCGACCGTCCGCGCGGCCCAGCCGGAGGACGCCGACGCGTTCGCGGCGTGCCACCTGGCCTGCTGGCGCGAGGCGTACGAGGAGTTGTGGGGCGCCGAACGGTTCGACGAGTTGGATGTCCAACGGATGGCTGTGCGTCGGCGCAAGGAGATCGAGGCCGGCATCGCCCAGCATTTCCTCGGTGAACTCGACGGCGAGGTGATCGGCATCGCCATCGCCGGTCCGACCAGGGACGCCGACGCGCCCACCGAGCAGGAGCTCTACGGGATCTACGTGCGAGCCGCCCACCAGGGCAGCGGGCTGGCCGACGATCTGCTCGACGCCACGCTGGGAGATCGGCCCGCTTCGCTGTGGGTGTACCGCGACAACCCACGGGCGAGCGCGTTCTACGTCCACCACGACTTCATCCCCGACGGCGACGAGCGCACCGACTCGGTCGGCATCCTGGAGATCCGCATGGTGCGCCACTGAGCCGTTGTCTCTGCGATTGGGGTTTTGTTCCGTTGCCCCTGCGGAGCAGCGATGGTCGGGCGACGCCGCGTCGGCTGGCATGCTGGAACCCGTGAGTCGAGTAACGGTCCGGACACCGGTTCGCCGGTTCCACAACGGGGTGTTCACCTCGCGCCCGGACGTGGTTGCCGGCGAGGAACCGCTGGAGATGCGGATCGGCGGCCGATCGTTGACCGTGACGATGCGCACGCCCGGGCATGACATCGAGCTGGTCCATGGGTTCCTGCACGCCGAGGGGCTCATCGCGGCCGCCGACGACATCTCGGAGATCAGATACTGCGACGGCGTGGACGAGCAGGGACGGAACACCTACAACGTCCTGGACGTCACGCTGTCCCCCACCGCCACGTCTCCCATCGCCACGTTGCCCACCGCGACCGCAGCCTCTTCCGCCGTTATCCCCGCCCGCTCCTTCACGACGACGTCAGCCTGCGGTGTGTGCGGCACCGCCTCCATCGAGGGTCTGCAACGGCGGATGCGCTATCGGCTGACCGACCTGCCCGCCTTCGCGCCGGCCACCATCATCGCGCTCCCCGATCGACTCAGGGCACGGCAGCAGGCCTTCAAGACGACCGGCGGCGTGCACGCCGCCGCGTTGGTGAACCCGGACGGTCAGCTCGACCATCTGCGGGAGGACGTAGGGCGGCACAACGCGGTCGACAAGGTCATCGGGACCGCCGTGATGGCTCACGAGCTGCCCATTTCCGGCCGTGCCCTGCTCACGTCGTCGCGGGCTTCGTTCGAGCTCGTGCAGAAGGCGGCGATGGCCGGCATCGGGATGCTGGTCGCGGTGTCGGCGCCATCTTCCTTGGCGGTGCAGCTCGCCGAGGAGACCGGGCTCACCCTCATCGGGTTCACCTCAGCGGCCGGCTTCAACATCTATTCGGGCGCCAGGAGGGTCCGCGGTTCGGCGGGTTGACCGCCGGATGGCGAGGTTCGTCGGGGCGACAGCCTGCTGCTCCATGGCGTCGTTGAGTTCGCCGCCAAATGGGTGGAGATCGTCCTAACGGCGCATCGCGACAAGCAGTATCAAGCCTCCCGGCGGGCTGCTCCTGGCGAGGTTACGATCAGTCTGCGCTCGAGCGCTGCGTCCGTAGGAGTGAACATGAGGAATCGTTCGACCGTCACCGCGGCGCTTGCACTGGCCGCAGCGACCATCCTGACCATCGCCGCCTGCGGATCCTCTATCACCGGTTCGGCACAACCGAATCAGTCGGCGGCTGCTTCAGCCGAATCTGTGACGTCTGAGACATCTGAGCGCACCAGCGAGGACCTCACCATCCCGACCGAGTTCCCTACCGACCTCTCGCAGCTCTCGCAGCTGTCAGCCGACCTGTCGGCGCTGCAGTCGGCGTTACCCAGCGACCTCAGCATTCCGTCCGACTTGGGTTTACCCAGCGACCTCAGCATCCCGTCGAACCTCGGGCTCGACTCGCCCTGCCTGACGGTCGCCCTCGCCTACGCCAGCGTTGGGCTTGCCCTCTTGCCCGCCCTCGGAGGCACCGGCACCTTCGACGCCACCCAGCTGCAGTCCGCGATCACCAGTCTTGCCGCGGAGGTTCCACCTGAACTCGCCGGCGACGTCCAGGCGCTTGCCGAGGTCGCCCAGGAGGCCAACGGCAAGTCCTTCACCGATGTTATTGCGCTGACTGAGTCCGAGAAGTTCACGACGGCGACGAAGCACATCGAAGACTGGACGACCGCCAACTGTGGCGGCTGACTCCAACTGCTGCGGCCGACTCGGCCGGCCCCTTGAATGGCGCGGATCATCGTCGCCGGCGCGTACGAACGTTCGAGTTGTGGTGACGGTGTGACAGGAGTCAACTAGTTCGTCCGCGCTCGCGACGATGATCCGCGCCGGAGGCCGGCGGACTGCACGGGTCACGACAGCACGAACGCAGAGCCAGCCATGCGACGGACCCGGGGCCCGGGCAGCCGGGGCTGGGCGTTCGGGCACGCGCCAATCAGGCGGACTTCTCCCGCGGCGGGCGCTTGGCCACCCGGGGAACGATGGTCGGGTAGACGTTCGATCGAACCGTCTCGGCGGTGACGACAACGCGCTCCACGTCATCGCGGCCCGGCACCTCGTACATGGCGGGCAGCAGCACCTCTTCCATGATCGCGCGCAGCCCGCGGGCACCGGTGCCCCGCAGGATCGCCTCATCGGCAATCGCATCCAGCGCATCGTCATGGAATTCCAACGCGACGCCGTCCATGTCGAACAGTCGCTGGTATTGCTTGCTCAGTGCGTCCCGGGGCTCAGTGAGAATCTTGACCAGCGAGTCCTTGTCCAGGTTGGTCACCGAGGCGACCACCGGCAGCCGGCCGATGAATTCGGGAATCAGGCCGAATTTGATCAGATCTTCCGGCATCACGTCGGAGAAGACGTCGGATCCATCGATCTCGAATTTGCTCCGGACCTCGGCACCGAACCCGAGCCCGCGCCGGCCGACCCGTTCGCCGATGATCTTCTCCAGGCCCGCGAACGCGCCGGCAACGATGAACAGCACGTTGGTGGTGTCGATCTGGATGAATTCCTGATGGGGATGCTTGCGACCGCCCTGCGGCGGCACGGACGCCTGCGTGCCCTCCAGGATCTTCAGCAGCGCCTGCTGCACGCCCTCACCGGAAACGTCACGGGTGATCGACGGGTTTTCCGACTTTCGGGCGATCTTGTCGACCTCGTCGATGTAGACGATGCCGGTTTCTGCACGCTTGACGTCGTAATCCGCCGCCTGGATCAGCTTGAGCAGGATGTTCTCGACATCCTCCCCGACGTACCCCGCCTCGGTCAGAGCGGTGGCATCCGCAATCGCGAACGGCACATTGAGCATCTTCGCCAGGGTCTGCGCCAGATAGGTCTTTCCACACCCTGTGGGGCCGAGCATCAGAATGTTCGACTTGGCCAATTCTACCGGCTCGGGGCCGCGGTCCGGGCCGGCCTGGATCCGCTTGTAATGGTTGTAGACCGCTACCGACAGCGCCTTCTTCGCGACGTCCTGACCAATGACGTACTGGTCGAGATATTCGCGGATCGCCATTGGCTTGGGAAGTTCGTCGAGTTTGACCTCGCTGGTCTCGGCCAGCTCTTCCTCGATGATCTCGTTGCACAGGTCGATGCACTCGTCGCAGATATACACCCCTGGGCCAGCGATCAGCTTGCGCACCTGCTTCTGGCTCTTTCCACAGAAAGAGCATTTGAGCAGGTCGCCCCCGTCACCGATGCGTGCCATGTGCCCTCTCGATCTTCTGTGCGTAGAACCCTCAAGGACCCGGTGCCTTGCGACCGTGTTGACGTTACCTGCTCGTCACGTCGAGGTCGCCTGTTTGTCCGTCACGACACGAACACGGTCCGTGGGTAGGACGGCAGGGACGACGTCAGCGGCGACGCAGGAGCTACGGCCACCTTCAGGGTATCGGGCCGGACCGCACGCGCGAGGGGAAATCCGCGAGAACGTACTCGGAAAGGTCCCCGAAAGGGGCTGGAATGATCTTCGAGTCGCTTCGGCCGGAGCGCCCGACTGCACCTTCCGCCGCCGGCGTGCCACCCGGGCAGTGGCGCCGGCGCCGATCCCGCCCGCCAGATCACTTGAGCTTGCGGTACTCCAGCACCTCGTCGACCAGGCCGTAGTCCTTGGCCTCCTGCGCGGTGAGGATCTTGTCCCGCTCGATGTCAACCCGGACCTCGTCCGGCGTCTTGTTCGAGTGCCGCGACAGGATCTCTTCCAGCGCCCTACGCATCCTCGCGATCTCGTGGGCTTGGATCTCCAGATCGGACACCTGACCGTAAACACCCTCGGTGGCCGGCTGGTGGATCAGGATCCGGGAGTTCGGCAGCGCCAACCGCCGACCCGGAGTCCCTGCCGCCAGCAGCACAGCGGCGGCCGAGGCTGCCTGGCCGAGGCAGACGGTCTGGATATGCGGACGGACGAACTGCATCGTGTCGTAGATCGCCGTCATCGAGGTGAAGGAACCGCCGGGCGAGTTGATGTACATGATGATCTCGCGGTCCGGATCGGTGGATTCCAGCGTCAGCAGCTGGGCCATCACGTCGTTCGCGGACGCGTCGTCGATCTGCACTCCGAGGAAGATGATGCGCTCCTCGAAGAGCTTGTTGTAGGGGTTGGATTCCTTGACGCCGTAGCTCGTCCGCTCGACGAACGACGGCAGGATGTAGCGGGCCTGGGGCAGGTTCAGCGCGTGCCCGTGGGCCACGCCGGCGGGGTAGCTCTCGTTCATCGTCAGGCGTTCCTTTGCTCTGTGTGTGGCTGTCCCGGCACCGGCCAGGTCAGTTCTCGGCCGGGGCCTCGGCGGCCCGGCTGATCACCTTGTCGATGAATCCGTACTCCAACGCTTCCTGTGCGGTGAACCACCGGTCGCGGTCGGAATCGGCGGTGATCCGCTCCACCGTCTGACCGGTGTGCTGGGCGATCAGCTCGGCCATCTCCAGCTTCGAGCGGTTCAACATCTCGGCCTGGATGGCGATATCCGAGGAGGTACCGCCCACGCCCGCGCTCGGCTGGTGCATCAGGATCCGGGCATGCGGCAACGCCGCGCGCTTTCCCGGCGCACCGGCCGTCAGCAGGAACTGCCCCATCGACGCAGCCAGCCCCATAGCCGTGGTAGCGACGTCGGGCTCGATCAGCATCATGGTGTCGTAGATCGCCATGCCCGCGGTGACGCTGCCACCGGGCGAATTGATGTACAGGATGATGTCCTTCTCGGGATCCTCCGCGGCCAGCAGCAGCAGCTGTGCGGTGATCTCGTTGGCGTTGGTGTCCCGCACCTCCGAGCCGAGGATGATGATCCGCTCACGCAGCAGCCGTTCGGACACCGAATCGGACAGATTCAGTCCGGGGGTGCTGCGCATCTGGGGCGCGCTGAGCCCGGGGGCAACGGCCTCGAGGGCCTGGATGGCCCCGAGGGCCGCGAGGGGGTGGCGGTGGCTCACTGACATCTCCTCTTTCGATGATCGACATCGCAGGACTGGTGGACGGGCCGCGTCCCGATCAGCTGGGCGAACGCCCGGCGAATCCGCAGGGCGTCACCCGACAGTAACCAGGCACGGACGGCGGTGATGCCCCGACCGGGTCCTGTTCGCTGACGGCGTGACCAGGCAAGGGCGGCCGGTTGGCACCCAGCGGGTTCCCGGTGGACTCAGGAGTCTGCCCGCGCGCCTGGCGCACGCGCAGACTCGACGTCGGGCGTGTCGGCTGACGAGTCGCCCTCGGCATTGGCCGAATATTCTGCCTCTTCAGTGACCTCAGTGACCTCAGTGACTTCAAAGGTCCCGTCGATGACCTCGATGACGTCGGCATCCGCCTCGTCCTCGGCTTCCTCGTCACCCAGCTCGTCGTCCAGCTCTTCCTCGAGCTCGTCGAGCTCGGCTTCGACCTCGTCCAGCTCGTCCTCGTCCTCGTCCATCTCGGCTGCCAGGACGGCATCGTCGTCGATCTCCTCGACGTCTTCGACGCCGAAGAGCGCCGCGATGTCGAGCACTGTCCCGGACGAGTCGGTGACGGTCGCCTTCTCCACGGCGCCCGCCAAGGCCTTGCCCCGCCGCACCTCGGCGAAGATGGAGGCAAGCTGGTTGGCTTCCTGGAGTCTCCCGAAGTACTCATCGGGGCTCATACCCAGCCGCTGAGCGTTGTAGATGACCCGCTCGGCGAATTCCTCCTGGCTGACCCCCACCTCGTTGGCCTCGGCGAGGGCGTCGAGCAGCAGTTGCGTCTGCACGGCGCGAACCGCTGCGGCCCTGGTCTCGGCGTCGAACTCGTCTCTGGTCTGCCCCTCGCGCTCCAGGTGAGCCGCGAAGGCGTCCTCGTCGTGATCGAAGGTGTGGACCGCGTCGTGCTCGCGCGCCTTGAACTCGGCCTCGACGAGGCCCTCCGGGGCCGGGATGTCGGTGGCGTCGAGCAGCGCCTCGAGGATCTTGTCGCGGGCCTCGGAGCCCTGGGACACGTTCTTGAATCGGCGGATCTTGTCCGCCAGGTCGGCGCGCAGGTCCCCAACGGTGTCGAACTCGCTGGCGAGCTGCGCGAAGTCGTCGTCGACGGCCGGGAGTTCGCGTTCCGACACGGTGCGGACGGTCACCGTGATGTCGGCTTCACGACCGGCATGCTCACCTGCCACCAGCGTGGTGGTGAAGGTGGCCGACTCGCCGGCGGACAGCCCGATCACGGCGTCGTCGATGCCGTCGATCAGGTCGTTAGAGCCGATCGTGTAGCTCAGCCCGTCTGTGGTGGCGTCGGCCAGTTCCTTGCCGTCCAGGGTCGCGCGCAGGTCCAGGGTCACCAGATCCCCCGGTGCGGCAGTTCGCTCGACGGCCGTGGTGGCAGCGAACCGCTCGCGGAGCGCCTCGACCTGCTCGTCGATGTCCGCCTCGGTGATCTCGACGTCGTCGACGCTGACCGTGATGCCGTCAAGCTCCGGCAGAGTGATCTCGGGCCGCACATCGACCTCGGCGGTGAACGCCAGTGCGTCCCCGTCGTCGATCCGGGTCACCTCGATCTCCGGCTGGCCCAGCACGTTGAGGTTGGCCTCGCTGACCGCCTCGCCGTACTTGACCGGCACCGCATCGTTGACGACCTCGGTGAGGATCGTGCCGCGGCCCAGCCGGGCGTCCAGGATCCGCGCGGGCACCTTGCCCGGCCGGAAGCCGGGAATCCGGACCTGCCCGGCGAGGGCGCCGTAGGCCTTGTCGAAATGCGGTTTCAGCTCGTCGAACGGAACCTCGACGGTGATCTTCACCCGGGTCGGGTTCAGGTGCTCGACAGTGCTCTTCACGTGCGGGACTCCTTGGGGCGGGTGAGGACGAGTGGATCCTGGCTGGCGGCGCTACTGGGCCGCCGCCGGTCGCGGGGAGCCGCGCCGTCGCTGTCGGACAGGCACGGCCGGCAGAGCCGCCGCTGATTCTAGGCGACGGAGCACCGCCGGTCCGCCGCCGAGGCGAAGGAACTCACCGTTCCGGCTCGTCAGGCCCATGCAGGTTGCTGTTCCCGGCCCTGTGGTCGGCACTTCCCCGGTTGCCCCGATCTGGTCCTGCGCGGTTCACCGTGGTGGTCGACGACATCGTCGAGTACACGCCCGGCTGGGCGCCTCCGGGCTGTCGTCACGCCCCGCTTCCCGAGGAGGTGTACCGCACCTTCCTCCGGTTGACCACGCTGGACGGGTGCGAGCAGATGGTCAGTCAACGGACCAGGTCTGCGCGATGAGCACGGCGGACGGCGACTGGTCGGGGTGACAGGATTTGAACCTGCGGCCTTCCGCTCCCAAAGCGGATGCGCTACCAAGCTGCGCTACACCCCGTCGTTCACCCGCCGAACTGCCAGGAGCCGTCGGGTGGGACTCGAGCAGCGTAGCGAGTGAGTTACCATCATCAGGCATCGGCGCCGGCCGGTGCACCGCGGGCGTAGCTCAGTGGCAGAGCCTCAGTCTTCCAAACTGATTACGCGAGTTCGATTCTCGTCGCCCGCTCCGGCATTCTCCCCGGGCCGCGCGCGACCGCCCCACGACGGCGGGTGATGCCTCCTCCAGCGTGCTCCCGTTCCGGTAGGTCCGGTGTCCGGCCGGGCCGACGGTACGGTCGATGCTCCGAGCGAGTGAGGAAGAGTGGGATCGTCGTGGGTGCACTGTGGCATGGGTTCGCAAGCATGGGTGCGGTCGAGCGGGACGGGGAGTTCGTCGTCACCCGCGGTGACGGTGCCTGGATCTGGGGCGCCGACGGCAGGCGCTATCTCGACGCGACGGCCGGGCTCTGGTTCACCAACGTCGGGCACGGGCGCGCCGAGATCGCCGACGCGGTCGCGCAGCAGATCGGCCGGATTGCGGCGTACTCCACGTTCGGCGACTACGCCGTCGACACCACGGTGGCGCTGGCCGACAGACTGGCCGCCATTGCGCCGGTGCCGGGCAGCAAGGTGTTCTTCACCTCCGGCGGTTCCGATTCCGTCGACACCGCTGTGAAATTGTCCCGCCGGTACTGGCGGGAATGCGGACAGGCCGGCAAGACGATTGTTATCGGGCGGGAAAAGGCTTACCACGGCATGCACGTCGCCGGTACAGCGCTGGCCGGTATTCCCGTCAACCACGAGGGTTACGGCGAATTGATGCCTGACGTCCGCACCGTTGCATGGAACTCGGGCAAGGCGCTGCTGTCGGCCATCGAGACGCACGGCGCCGACTCCATTGCCGCCTTCTTCTGTGAGCCGGTGATCGGCGCCGGCGGCATCTACCCGCCGCCGGATGGCTACCTGGACGAGGTACGACGGATCTGCCGGGAGCACGACATACTGTTCGTCGCTGACGAGGTCATCACCGGCTTCGGTCGGATCGGCGGCGCCTGGTTCGCCTCGACCCGATTCGACCTGCAGCCCGACATCATGACCACCGCAAAGGGTCTCACGTCGGGTTACGTCCCGATGGGCGCGGTCCTCGTGGCGCCACGAGTGGCCGAACCGTTCTTCGACCCGAATGGCGGAGTCTGGTGGCGGCACGGTTACACCTACGGCGGGCACGCCGCAGCGGCCGCCGCCGCCATGGCCAACCTCGACATCATCGAGCGGGAGTCGCTGCTGACGGCGTCGGCACGGCTCGAGAAGACGTTGCACGACAAGCTCGCACCTATCGCCGCTCATCCTGCGGTAGCTGAGGTCCGCAGTGGCACCGGAGCGGTCGCTGCGGTACAGCTGACCGATGCGTCAGCGGCCCTTCCGCTCGCGAGAAGCCTTCGCGGTCAGGGGATCGCTACCCGCGCGGTCGGGTCCGGCGGAATCCAGATCTCGCCTGCATTTGTGATCACCGACGAGCAGATCGAGCAGTTGGTGGCAGGCATCGTCGCCGCGCTGGGCTGATTTCCGGCGCTCAGGTCAACCGGGGATGTCGTAGGTTCCGCGTACCACGGCACTCCCACAGCCGTGCGCGGCAGCTGTCGGTCGGGACAGGTGTGCGCCCCGAAACGGAGACGGACACCGTCGCGCCAGGCGCCCCCGCCAGTGAACAGGAGGCAGCGGAATTCATGTCGCAGTTCGTCGCGCATCGGATCATGCCGTGCAATCCGCTGCAGCCGGCCACAAGCTGGGTCGACGCGCCTTGCGAAGTGGCCGACCAGCACGCCCGACGGAAACCCGCCGGATGCATCGTCATGATGGGTCGCAGATCGTGACGCCCAAGGAGTCACGCCCTTCGGCGACGGATCGGACCGATGGCTTCTACGCCGAGCATGTCGTCCCCAGACTGGTGAACCTGACCTGCGCCGCCAAAACCGCCGACCCGCTCCGCCGCCGGGTCTGTGCCGGGTTGGTCGGGAGCGTCATCGAGATCGGATTCGGGTCGGGACTGAACGTTCCGCACTACCCTGCCGCTGTCACCACTGTGGCCGCCGTCGAGCCCTCCGATGTCGCCTGGAAACTGGCGGCCGGGCGTGTGCAGGGCACTCGGGTGCACGTGGAACGATCCGCGCTCGACGCGCAGGCCTTGTCCTACCGCGACAACAGCTTCGACGCCGCGGTGTCGACCTGGAGCCTGTGCACCATCGGAGATCCGGTCGCGGCGTTGACCGAACTCCGACGAGTGCTCAAGCCCGGCGGGCGGTTTCATTTCGTCGAGCACGGCTTGGCGCCGGATGAGGAGGTGCGTCGCTGGCAGCGGCGA
>Ga0209584_10000220_pt1 | contig 16808 bp, 14 predicted proteins | sample NGEPerD_FD_184507 | JGI IMG/M metagenome (GOLD analysis project Ga0209584, IMG submission 184507) | Arctic peat soil microbial communities from the Barrow Environmental Observatory site, Barrow, Alaska, USA - NGEE PermafrostAB12-D... | ecosystem: Environmental > Terrestrial > Soil > Wetlands >...
TTGCAACCCCCGTAACCGAGCGGCCTGGCGACGGCTACGGCGTCAGCCACGAACGCGGCCGGTTCTGTCGGCCAATCCTTCGACGTCGCACAACCGACCTGGCTGGCACCCGCGGGCATGCCCAATGTGGATCAAAGCAACTTCCTGACATGGGAATCGCCGGATGGCAGCCGCGCCGTCCGGTTCATGCTCCCGTCGGCCGTGTACGAGCCCGGCGCGGCCGCCGCAACCCCACCGCCGGCGGATTACCTTGCCTACCTGATGGGCCAGGACACCAAGGGAGTGCAGTTCACCGATCAGGCGCCGGTCACGGTGGACGGCCAAGCCGGAAGCATCTTCACGGCGACGACGGACAAGAACCTTGACGGCTCGTTCGGCTGCCCGGACCCGAAGATGACGGCCGGCGACTGTTTCGGGTTCCAAACTGACCTCATTCTCCGGATGGCCGTCGTCGACGTCTCCGACCATCCGATGGTCGCGTGGATGCGCAATTCCCGAACCAGCAACCCCGATGATGTGCGGAACGATCAGAAGTCCTTCGCTGACATGTTGGCCTCCGTCCGATTCACCGACCGGGCACCATCGTCCGCCGCTTCAACGTCCGCGGCGAGCACGACCCCGATCGACGGAGCGTGGGAGGCCGGTTGGACACGGGAGGAGCTGGTGAAGTCCCCTCTGCTGATGGACCCAGGCGAAGTCAATGACGAGAACTGGGGCACCCTCACGATGACGTTCAACGCGGGCGCCGCAACGGAAACCATCAGTAACCCCAAAGGGGAGATCACCGGTCACTTCGCATATCAGGTCGACGGGGACGCCGTGACCTTCCAGCGCGACAACGGCGAACGATTCGTGATGCGCTGGGCCATCAAAGGCGACCAGCTGACATTGACCCGCGACGAGTCCCTCGGTGTCGGCCCCACCCCCTATGTGATCAAGCCGTTCACCCGCCAATCGTGAGCCCGACCTTCGCCGTGGCCCGATAGCGGCCGACGTCATCCCGGCGAGTCGGATGCTACCCATCCGTCAGGTCGTCCGAGGTGCCCAGCAAGCCGATCCAGCAACGGTGACGGTGGCATCCTTCGGATCGAGAAACCGGCCAAGTGGGTGAGAGCTCGAGGGACGACCTGATCGAGTCCTTGGTTGTGTCGGGCCATGCCACGCATTGTGGACACGATCTCCTCGTCCAGTGCGCGGGCGCGAACAGCAAGTCACCCACCTTCAGTCGCTCGACGACCAGAGCGTGCCGGGGGTCGTCGGCCACGTAGAACACGGCGAGGACTGACGCGTCGACGACTGCCAAGCTCACGAGGCCTCGCGCACCTCCCGCACCGCGGCCACCACGTCTTGCACCGTGACACCGGTCCCGCGAGGGACTGGGTAGGTGGCAAGCAATCTGCGGCGCGCACTGCCTGCGCCACCTCGGAGAGTCGATCGACGACGAACGCACTCAGCGACTGCCGACTGCCCCCGGCCGCCGCGACGAGGACGGCGGCGACATCGTCGGGCACGTCACGGAGGTTCATCCTCTTAATGGGGCCATTTGGCACCATCCAGCTTTGACGCCGATCCGTGCGACCAACGGACCCGCGTTCGTCCCAGAGCCGGATCCCACCAGGGCTATCCCTCGCGCAGCGGCCGTCGCGCCATTCAACTATCGCGACAAAGTGTCTCAGTACGCCAGGTCGTCCAAGCGCATGGACGCGCGCTTGGCGACCGACCTGCGCGCGTCCATGCGTAGGCGCTCGAGCTCGGGCACAAGCCAGTCGGCCAGCTGCGTGTCGCGGGTTGCCCACTCGGTCAGGACGTCCATGGTCACGTTCAGAACGATCCAGTCCGTCGATGAGCTCAGATTCCTTTGCAGGAGTTCGGTGGCCTGTTGCATCTGGTCGTCCGAGAGGTCGCTGCGAAGGTGCTGCAGCATCTGGGCGACATGCCACTGCACCGACGGCTGCGCGATCAGTCCGAGGTCGCTCAGCAGGTGATCGATGTGGCCCACGAACCATCCCGGTTGCTCGCGGCACACCTTCTCTAGCGCGTCTCCGACACGCATACGGACGAGCTCGTCCGGGCCAGCCATGGTCGCGAACAACTCCTGCAGCCGAGTACGGTCGCCCAGGACGATGCCGACCACCTCCCCGGTTCGGCCAAGGGAGTTGGGGTGGCCGCCCCTCAGCATGTCAGCGAACGGCTCGCGCACGCGGCAAGCATTGCACGCACGATCTTGTACCGGCACGCTTCACGTGACCATCCCCTGCGGAACGATGGCGAGCCGAGCGCCGTTGTTGAGATCGCTCCCTCGACGTGCCGATTTCGACGCATTGTGCAGATGGACTGGCTGCAGCGGTTGCCGCCGTTGTCGGTGACCGGGGCAGTGTCGCGCCGGGCCGGCCAAGTACGGGAGGTGCGCCATGGCGGCGCTTCTCATCGGATACGCCCGATGCTCCACCGACGAACAGGACCTGACCGTCCAACGGGAAGGACTCGCAGCGCTGGGTGTCACCCCCGACCGGATCTACGTCGACCACGGGCTGACCGGGTGCAACCGCGAACGGCCCGGCTTCGCGAAGCGTTGGCCGCCTGCCGCGACGGTGACACCCTGGTCGTGACCAAACTCGACCGGCTCGCCCGGTCCCTGCCCGACGCCCGGGCGATCGCCGACGAGCTCACCGATCGGCGAGTCCGGCTCAACCTCGGCGGATCCGTCTATGACCCGACCGACCCGGTCGGCCGGTTGTTGTTCAACGTGCTGGCGATGGTCGCCGAATTCGAGGCCGACCTCATCCGGCTGCGCACCCGGGAGGGCATGAGAATCGCCAAGGCCAAGGGTCGGCTGCGGGGCAAGCAACCCAAGCTCAATCCGCGCCAGGAAGCTCACCTGGTCGCGTTGCTAAAGTCCGGTGAGTACAGCACCGCCGAACTCGGCGACCTGTTCGGCGTCGCACGGTCCACCGTGTACCGGGCGATCGGACGCGAGGCGGCCAGGCAACGCACCGAACGATCAGAGCGATCAGTCACCGCCACCACCCGCTGAAACGACGACACCTGCAATCCCGGGTGCTCGATCTCGACCGACATTCTCACGTGTGACAGGTGTCCCGGAAGGTTGACCATCGCGGGACACCTGCCGGCGTCAGCCGACAGGTGGTCATCCTTTTCACAGCAGGTTCGGCTATCGGGACCGCTCAGGCGTGGACGTCGGCTTCGTGGCTGGCGTGGTGGGCGAGTTCGAGCTGGAAGGTTGAGTGCTGGACCGAGACGGGGAAGTGGCCCGCGACGCAGGCCGGCATCCGGGCAGACCAGGGGGTCTCCCTGAGTCGAAGGGACCACGGGCCGGGGGAAGGTGGTGGAGCCGGCACCGACCGGTGCCCAGCATCTCAGGACGAGGGGAAACAGTCATGGACCTGAAGCTCGAGGTCGTCATCCTGCCGGTCTCAGACGTCGATCGAGCCAAGCAGTTCTACAGCGGCCTGGGCTGGCGGGAGGATGCCGACATCGTCGCCGGCGACGACCTGCGCATCGTGCAGCTCACGCCGCCCGGGTCGCCGTGCTCGATCACCTTCGGCACGGGTGTCACGACCGTGGCGCCCGGATCTCAGCAGGGCCTGCTGCTCGTCGTCGACGACATCGACAAGGCTCGCGCCGAGCTCGTGGACCGCGGTGCTCCCGTCAGCGAGGTCTTCCACGGCGCGGCTGGGCGGTTCCATCCCGAGGACGCGAGCGTGCGCCAGCCTGGGCGTGACCCGGAGAATCAGAGCTACTCCTCGCACGCGGTGTTCAGCGACCCGGACGGCAACGGCTGGGTGCTCCAGGAGATCACGACCCGCCTGCCCGGGCGCTGAAGGTGACCACCATGGACTCCCCAGCCCTGGCCGAGCTCTTACACGAGGCCGAAGAGCACCACGGCCACTACGAGCCGACCGCCCCGAAGCACCATTGGTGGGACTGGTACGCCGCCTATGTCGTCGCTCGTCAGCAGGGCCGGACCCCCGACCAGGCGTACGGCGACGCCTCGGCCGCCTTGGTAGCAGCGCAGCGATGACGTCGAGTGGTTCCGCGGCGTCTGCGGACGCCTTGGGAGGCACCCATGACCGACATCGTTAGCGACGGCCTCGCCGTCACGCGCCCCGCCACCCTCGCCGAGGGGTCGTCGGACGGGCCCGGCCCCACATCATCTCAGTCCAACTACACGGCCCCGAACCTCACGATCGAAGGACGCAACGGCACCACGTACGCCTACCGCCGCTTCGGCCGCGCCGGCGCCGTGCCCGTCCTCTTCCTCCAGCACTTCCGGGGCAACCTCGACAACTGGGACGCTGCCCTCGTCGACGACATCGCCGCCGAACGCGAGGTCATCCTGATGGACAGCAGCGGCGTCGGCCTCTCGACCGGCACCACCCCCCACACCGTCATCGAGCTCGCACGTGACGCGCTCGCGTTCATCGATGCGCTGGGCGTGACCCTGATCGACGTCGTCGGCTTCTCGATCGGCGGCTGCATCGCCCAAGAGGTCGTGCTCCTGCGCCCCTACCTGGTACGACGCCTCGTGCTCGCCGGTACCGGCCCGCGCGGAGGTCGGGGGTACCACCCGTGGGCACCTCAGATCCGGGCGATGGCCAACCAGGACGTCCAAGACGCGCGGCACATCCTCTACCTCTTCTTCACCACGAGCCCCGCCAGCCAGGCGAAGGGCCAGGAGTTCGTGGGGCGGATCTTCACCCGCGAGGAGGGACGAGACGTGACCCCGGCGCTGACTGCGCGGGACGCCCAGGGCGAGGCGCTGCTCGAGTGGGCGGTGCCCGACTTCGGGCAGCTCGCACGGCTGGCGGCGATCACGCAGCCCACGCTCGTGGCCAACGGCGACAGCGACCGGATGATCCCCACGCCCAACTCCTACCTGCTCGCGGGGCACATCCCGGACGCTCGGCTCGTCATCTACCCCGACGCCGGGCACGGCTTCCTGTTCCAGTTCCCGCACGAGTTCGCCGCCGAGGTCAACCGCTTCCTGAACGAGGACCCCGCCGCCGGCTGACGGGTGGATCCCCAGCTGCGCGAATCACCCCATGGCCGACGGCGTTCAGCCACCGGCACTCCACCTGACACGGCGACGGAAGGCGTGCCATGTCCACCAAGATCACCGTCATCTACGACAACCCGCTCGATCCAGCAGAGTTCGAGCGCGTCTACGCCAAGGACCAGGTCGGCCTCGCCCGGAGTCTCCCGGGAGTGCTGCGGGTCGAGTCCGCCAAGGTCTGGCCGAAGGAGGACGGCAGCCCCACGCCGGCCTACCGTCTCCTGGATCTGTACTTCGCGGACTACGACGCGGCGAGCGAGGCGGTGTCATCGCCCGCGGCGGCCGCTCTCTTCCCGAGTGTCTTCGAGCTGGCGACCGGCGGCGTCCGGATCGTCTTCGCCAACATCGAGGAATCATGAGCGGGTCCTCCAGCGGCCGTGTCGCGTCCGTCGATCCGGACCGCGACGAGTGGGACGTCGTCGTCGTCGGAGGCGGGGCGGCGGGTGAAAACGCGGCCCAGTACGCCAGCCAGTTCTCCGGGTTGAGCACTGTGATCATCGAGAACGAGCTGCTAGGCGGAGAGTGCTCCTACTGGGCGTGCATGCCGAGCAAGGGCATGCTCCGGCCGGTCGAACTTCTGTCCGCGGCGCGTGCTCTGCCCGGCGTGCGGGAGCTCGTCGGTGACCGGCCCCTCGACGCCGCCGCCGTCCTGGGCCGCCGCGACGTCATCGTCAAGAACCACGACGACGGCTCGCAGGTCGCGTGGGCTGTCGGCGCCGGCATCGACGTCGTCCGTGGCAACGCGCGGCTGACGAGACCCCGCAGCCTCCGGGTGACTCACGCTGACGGGACGGTGCGCGCCATCACGGCGCGCCATGCCGTGGTGCTGGCCACCGGTAGTCGCGCGGCGATCCCGCCGGTGCCGGGGCTCGCGCCCGCACGCCCGTGGACGTCGCGCGACGTGACGAACATGCACGACATCCCCGGCTCCGTTCTGATCATGGGGGGTGGCGTGGTTGCCTGCGAGGCCGCGACGTGGCTGGCCGCTCTCGGCGCCGAGGTGACCGTGGTCGAGATGTCTGATCGGCTCCTCGGTCGGAACGAGCCCTTCGTCGGAGCCTTGCTGGGCGAACGATTCGCGGGCACCGGGGTCACGGTCCACCTCAGCACGACGGTGGCCAGTGTCGAACGGGCCGAGGTGAACGCCGCGGGGACGGGACGGCTTCATGGAGGACCGCTGACGGTGACGCTGGCGTCGGGCGAGACGCTGCGCGTCGACGAACTCGTGGTGGCTGTGGGCCGGCGGGCGAACAGCGATGGTCTGGGTCTGGAGGAGGTCGGCCTGCCCGGTACTGGATTCGTGGGCGTCGACGACCAGTTCGAGGTACTCGGCGTCGCCGGCCGATGGCTCTACGCCGTCGGTGATGTCTGCGGACGGTCCCTCCTCACCCATATGGGGAAGTACCAGGCCCGGATCGCCGGCGAGGTGATCGCGGCCCGCGCGCAGGGTGTTCCGCTCGAGACGGTGCCGTACAACCGGCACACCGATCTGGCCGACCATGGCCTCGTCCCGCAGGTGACGTTCACCGACCCGGAGATCGGCAGCGTCGGACTGACCGAGCAACAGGCCCGGGACGCGGGGCTGGACGTGGAGACCGTGGAGTACGACCTTGCAGGTCTCTCCGGCACCTACGTCCTGCGTGATGACTACCTCGGCCGGGCCAAGCTCGTCCTCGACCGTGCCGCGGATGTCGTCGTCGGTGCCACCTTCATGGGCGCCGGGGTCGCCGAACTCACGCACTCCGCGGCCATGGCGGTCGCCGCGCGAGTGCCGATCTCGGTCCTCTGGCACGTCGTCCCCAGCTATCCGACCGTCAGTGAGGCCTGGCTGCGGCTGCTGGAGGCACTCCACGCCGACCGCACCAAGCGGCGATCGGCGTCACTCGTCGCCGCGAGGTGACAGGGACGTCGCTCCGTCGTCACCGCGCTGGGCTGGGACTGCGGGTGCTCGACGTGGGCGTCACGCCCGGTCGAAGGTCTCGTCCAAGCCGGCAAGCAGCCACCGATCGTCAGGGGCGAAGTCGGCGCGCAAGGGAGTCCGGAAGCTGAGACCTTCGATCAGGTCCACCACCCGGCCAGCCAAGCGGGCGGCGCCGGGCGGAGGCTCTCCGGGACGGACGACGACACGCGAACCGGCCTCGACGACGAAGCAGCTGTCGGGGTCCGTGGCGAGCAGCCCGAGGCATCCCGCCCGGGTGGCACCACGGGTCGCCCGGAGCGCCGGGCCCAGGGCCGCGACGTACCATAGGCACGCCGTCATCTCGTCGTGCGCCTCGCCGGCCACGAGACCGAGCGGGAGCAGGATGTCGCGCTCGTGGATCCAGCCGTCCCACAGCGCGTGGACGGCCACCAGATGCAGCACGACGCGCCCGAGCGGGGACTCCCCGATCAGGGACCAGCTGTCATCGTCCAGGCCAAGGACCGCCTCCGTGAGTTCCTCGTTCGACTTCACGAGCCGGGCGAGAGTCTCCTCCGGGGTCCACGCCCGGGTCGCCTCGAGCAACCGAGGTGGGGTCGTCACCGGATCGAAGCCCTCGAACAGGCGGGTCGGCGTGCCCTGCAGTGCCCCGACAATCGACATCACCCAGAGCTCGTTCAAGCCAGCGACATGAGCGGCAACCTCCCGCACAGACCAGGCGTCGCACCGGCTCCGCACCGCCCACTGTGCCGGTTCGAGCCCTCGCAGGGCCTCGATCAAGCGCCGCCGCTGAGAGAGGAGCGGGACCGACGGATCAGTGGTGGCGCCCGCGAACTGCAGCACCGGCACGCCGTCGTACCGCGGCGTCACCATCACGATGACCAGCTGGGCTTGATCACTTCAATGATGCCGCCAATGTCCATCCTGCCAATTTTGCCGACGACCGCCGGGATTGCCTAGACTGCTGGTGCCCACTGCCGCTCGGCGAGACGACGGTGCCATGGGAACGGGTAATCCAAGGTTCAACCTGGTCGGCCGTCAGCGCGAGTGCGAGGTGCTGGATCGCCTCCTGGCTGACGTACACGTCGGCCGGAGCCGCGTACTGATCCTGCACGGCGAGGCCGGCGTCGGGAAGTCGGCGCTCCTCGACCACCTCGCGCACTTCGCGGCAGGGGTTTGCGTCGCACGGGTCGTCGGCGTGGAGTCCGAGTTCGAGCTGGCGTTCTCCGGGCTGCACCAGCTCTGTGTGCCGTTCCTCGACCGGCTGGACCGTCTCCCCGCACCCCAACGCCAGGCGCTCAGCACGGCCTTCGGCCTTCATCAGGGGGAGCCTCCCGACCGCTTCCTCCTGAGCCTGGCCGTGCTCAACCTGCTGTCGGACGTGGCTGAGACGCAGCCATTGCTCTGTGTCGTGGACGACGTGCAGTGGCTCGACCAGGCCTCCGTGCAGACGCTCGCATTCGTCGCGCGCCGGTTGCTGGCCGAGGCCGTGGCGCTGGTCTTCGCCGTGCGCGACCTCGACACGCTGGCCCTGTCCGGTCGCGCCGAGCTTGCGGTTCGTCCCCTGGCGGACCGCGATGCCCGCGCCCTCCTCGAGGCGGCGGTCATCGGCCCGCTCGACCACCGCGTCCGCGACCGCATCGTCGCGGAGACGCGCGGCAACCCCCTCGCGCTGCTGGAGCTGCAGCGTGCTGCGTCGACGGGGCCGGCAGGTGGCCTGGGGTTTCCCGACCGGTTGCCGATAGCGGGCCGGGTCGAGCGCGAGTTCTCGCGGCGGCTCGAATCGCTTCCGGACGACGCCCGGCGTCTCCTGCTGCTTGCTGCCGCAGAGCCGGTCGGTGACGCCGCGCTGCTGTGGGGCGCAGCCGCATGGTTGGGGATGGGTGCGGACGTCGCGGTCGGCGCGGAGGCGGCCGGTCTCATCGAGATCGGCACTGGCGTGCGTTTCCGGCACCCTCTGGCCAGGTCGGCCGTCTATCGCTCAGCAGGGGTGCGCGCGCTGCGCGAGGCTCACCGTGCCCTGGCGGCCGTCACCGATCCGGACCGCGATCCTGACCGGCGGGCGTGGCATCGCGCGCAGGCGTCGTCGGGGCCCGACGAGGAGGTGGCGGCAGAACTCGAGCTATCGGCGGGCCGGGCGCTGGCGCGTGGTGGGATCGCTGCGGCAGCGGCATTCCTCCAGCGCGCCACGGAACTCACCCCCGATCCAGAGCGTCGCGGGGCTCGCGCCCTGGTAGCCGCTCAGGCGAAGTTCGACGCGTCCGCGCCGGACGCGGCGGCCGTACTCGTGGCGACGGCCGAGCTGTGCCCGCTCGACGCACTCCAGCGTGCCCTGCTCGAGCGCCTCCGCGCCCAGCTGGCCTTCATGCCCCGCCCAGGCACCGATGCCCCGTCGTTGTCCCTGCTCCTGGAAGCCGCGCGCCGGCTCGAGCCGCTCGACGTGGCCCTCGCCCGGGAGACCTACCTGGAGGGTCTTCGTGCGGGCATCTTCGCGGGGAGGCTGGCGCCCGCCGCCGAGCTTCTGACCATGGCGGAGGCGGCGCGCGCCGCGCCTAGCCCCGCTGTCCCCCGTGCTGCCGACCTCCTGCTCGACGGTCTGGCGGTGCGGTTCACCGACGGCCCGCTGCCTGCGGTGGCAGGACTGCGGCGAGCGGTCGAGGCATTCGCGCTCGAGCGGGGCCGCGGCGCGGACGACGTCCGCTGGCTCCTGCTGGCCTGGCCGGTCGCCTTCGAGATGTGGGACGACGAGGCGTGGCATCAGCTGACGATCCGGCTCGTCGATGTGGCGCGGGCACTGGGCGCACTGACCGCGCTTCCCCTGGCGCTGATCTACCGCGCGCAGCTTCACGTGCAGGCAGGGCAGCTGGACTCGGTGTCGAACCTGCTGGACGAGGTCGACCTGCTCAAGGAGGCCAGCGGGGACACGCCGATGATGTACACGTCCACGATGACGACCGCACGTCTGGTCCTGGCGGCCTGGCGCGGCCGGGAGTCGCAGACACTGGAACTCATCGAGACCAGCAGCCGCGAGGGGCAGGCCCGGGGCGACGGCCGCGCGATCTCGGTGTCGGAGCTCGCCAAGGCCGTGCTCTACAACGGTCTCGGCCGCTATGACCGCGCGCTCGCCGCCGCCCAGCGCGTCTGCGAGTACGACGACCTGGCGCTCCTTCCCTGGGGGCTGGCGGAAATCGTCGAGGCAGCAGCACGCCAAGGTTCTGGCGATATCGCGCAGGCCGCGATGCGGCGCCTACAGGAGCGGACGCAGGCCACCCCAACCGACTGGGCGTTGGGCACCGAAGCTCGCTGCAGAGCCCTTCTCAGCGACGGTGACGAGGCCGACCGGCTCTTCCGTGAAGCCGTCGAACGCCTCGGCCACACCCGGATCCGCGTTGCCCTGGCACGCACGCACCTGCTCTACGGCGAGTGGCTGCGCCGCGTCGGGCGACGCAGCGAATCGCGCGACAGGCTGCGGACCGCGCACGAAATGCTGACCGAGATCGGGATGGAAGCCTTCGCCGAGCGTGCGCGGCGAGAACTCCTCGCCACCGGTGCGACGGCTCGGAGGCGCCGCCCCGAGACCCGCGACGATCTCACCCCGCAGGAAGCACAGATCGCACGCCTCGTGGCCGAAGGAGCGACCAACCCGGAGATCGCCACCCAACTTTTCCTCAGTGCCCGGACCGTGGAGTGGCACCTGAACAAGATCTTCACCAAGTTGGGTGTCGGCTCACGGCGAGAACTCCGGGCAGCGGCGAGGGTCGCCGGGGGTCGGCCCGCCGCGAGCCAACAAGCTTGGCCCCTTTGACGCGAGGGCCCGGGTGACCCGACTCCGCCCTGTCGGTCTAGGGAGTCGTGGCTGCGGCAGAGCCGCACAGGCCCGGAACGCCCGTCCGACACCGATCACGACGGCGACAAGCACGGTCCCGCCGAGGACGCGCGGAAGAACGAGTTGATTTTGCGGCGAATTCCAGGCAGGCCGACAGGTGTGGGGCGAGCGTCCCAGTCGCCCATCCCCTGCGGAACGACACGATCAAGGCAGCGAACCCTATGGATCGAGCCACCGACGTCGTCCGGACTGCGGTTCGCTGACCGGGGCGGACGGGCCCGACTCGACGCGCGGCGACCGTACTCGCTCTGGGTGTCGCGATCGGCCCGGGGCTACCACTGTCGTAGATGTGATCGTCGCAGTGGTCACGGCCTGCGCGGCTTACTGAGCCTCGTTCTCCGGGCGCCCCGGCTTCTTGCGGGTCCAGTGGCCGCGGCCGGGCACCGTCACCCCGGCCTGGGCGTGCCAGCGGAGCACGGTATTGGTGGCGCAGTCGTGCAGTTTGGCCACCTCGGAGGTGGAACCGCAGGCGCGGTACTCGGCCGCGACCTGGGCCAGGAACTCTTGCCGGGCCGCGGCCCGGAGTCGCAGCAACGCCGGCGACATATGTTCCGGACGTAGAGCGATCCCGAGACGATGCATGCTGGCCCGGACCACGACCTGGGGTTGCCCGGTGAGCAGCTCGATCTGGCTGCTGGAGCAGCCAGCGCCGTTGTACAGCTCGTCCAGCAGCTGCGCAGTCATCGGAACCGGGTCCGGGAACCGCACGGCGATGTCACCGCCGGCGGGCCGCCTCGGCACAGCATGCCGATCCAGCACCTCACCGATCTGCTCGTCCCGGTAGAGGCTGTCGATCAGCGCGACGGCCGCGGTGACGGCGGGGCAGCCGCCGCCGCCTTGCCGGATCGGCACTCCGTGGGCATGCCCGGTTCGCAGCACCACATGGACCGTGGAATTCAAGTGGGCGGCCACTCTTCGGCGCTCCACTCGGAGTCGACGTAGAGCTTCCGCACCTTTTCGACCGGCGCCTCGGTTCGGGAGGTACGGCTCCCGGGGCCGATGTGCCGGCGGTGGTGGACCGGGATGCCGCGGCGCTGCAGCTCGGCCCGCACCTTCGCGGCCGACACCCCCAAATTGCTCGCCGATCATCCGGTAGGACCAGCCCTGCTCCTGGTAGTACTGCACAGCCTGTTCGGCCTGGTCGGCCGGCAGGGGAGAGCACCGTGCCGCGGCGGCGGGCACCAGCGGCCCCGACCGCGGCGGCCTGCCGACCCGGGTCGATTTCGACCCCTTCGCGGTGCAGAGCCGCCAGAGCCCGGCTGGTGGAGATGCCCAGCCGGCGGGCGATCTCCGACGCCGTGATCGGCTCCGCCCGATACATCGCCGCAACCTGCGCATCGGAAACGGCCGGGCCCGCCGGTGGCAGAGTCCCCGGCAGACCTGCCGCGGTGAGCCACCGTGACACCGTTTGCGGGTGCACCCCGTACCGAGCGGCCAGCTCGCCCCGGGAGAGCCGCTCCCGCTCAGGATCGGGCCAGTGTCCGGTGGTGGCGGGTCGTCCGCGCTCCGCGCGGCACGGACTTGCACGTGCTCGGCATGGGCGTCGCGGACGACGTCGTGCCTGGATTTTGCTTGCCTGGTCGGTTCCATGGTGTCGTTCCTTCTAATCCGAATCCTTGCCGGAATGCCGATGTCGCACGCATTTGCGCGCATAGAAACGAGTTTCTGCGGACCTCGCTATTGGGTGCGGTTTCCTCGCTCTGGTGACCCACGACGCGCTTGATGACGCTAGGCGCTAGGCCGCGGAGCTCCAGTTGCGCGGCGACAGCTGACCTGCGTTGACGCCAGTGCCGGTACGCCGGTCGAGCTGCGACCAGCGTGGGTCATCGTTGCTCCAGTGGTTGACGAGGGCATCCACCGCGAGTCGGTGAACGGTGGGGTCCAGCACGCCGAAGTCTGTCGCCGTTGCCAGCACCTGGAGATAGGTGGCGATCGATTCGATGGGCAGCGCCGTGGCGATCGGTGTCACCGATGCGGCGACATCGCGCATGTCAACCACGACGAAGACCCCGACCACGGTCGCCTGCTCACTGCGCAACTCGTTGACGAACGCCTGGACTGCGGTGCCCGACGAGACCGCATCGTCGACGAGCAGCACCCGCCGGTTCCTCACCGCGGCACCACGGACCCTGGGTTCGTGGTCCTCGTGGCCCACGTATCCGGGCTTGCGCACGAACGCGAACGGCAGATTTCCTGCCAGTGAAACCGCCGTCGCGATCGGGATGCCACCGGTCTCCGCGCCGACGATGACGTCCACCCCCAGCTTGTGGGCGAATGTTGCGCCTGGGATCGCGAGGGCGTGCAGCAACTCGGGGTCGCCGTAGGCGTTCTCCACCGACAGCGGGTGCAGTGGGAGCCGGGTCCTCATGTCCCAGGACGAGACGCCGGGTCGGACCAGGCCCGGTACGGTCACGAGCCGGCCGACGAGGTCCTTCACGTCAGGATGACGTCCTGCCGGGTTGCCCTGCCGCGGCCGGTTTTCGGTGAACGCGGAGCGGACGTTCGCAGTCGAGTTCGCGTTGATGCGTGCCCTGCCCTTAGGGGTCGCGCCATGCTCTTGGGTGGTCATCGTTGCCTCCTGTGTTTGCGTCATCAACAGAAGGTGCCGCGTTCTGGAATGCGTCGCACCCGTGACAATCCCTGGCCACGTCCCCGGGTGCTACCCATCCACCTAGGTGCTAGCCCTCAACGAGCAGCACACCCCCGCCAAGGAGGCACAAACAGGTGGGCCTTGCCGCAGCGCGCATTCACCCACCCGGGCGGCAGGCCGTGCATGACGCAGCTCCCGTGCCGGCATCGAGACCGGTCGGTTCACTCCAAGATGCGAGATCGGTGTCGTGAAGCGCCCGCGGCTGGGCAACCGTCGCGCAGGTTCTTGCCGGATACACCGACAGCCATGACCGTCCGTTCGTCGATGAGTATTCGATCAGCATCGCGCCCTACCTTGGCTCGCTGTTCCTCGTGACGACCGACAACATCAAGGGCCGGATGTGCACGTTAGCTGAGGAGGTGAGGAAGCAATCGGCCGCGCTCGCGATCATTGCCGCCAGCGTCAAAGCGCACGACGAAGGCCCGATTTCGATGATGCGGATTCTCTGAGTAGGCTCGTCGTCCCCGCAAGTGGGGGAACCTCCGTGCAGCCCCGCCGAGCGGGCACTGAAGATCTCCGGTCCGCTCCAGCGTCGATCGCCGCCCGCGTCATCCGTCAGGCCGTGACCCACGCGCTGAGCCGTCGCGGCGGTAGCGGATCGACCCCCCAACTACGGGCAGCCCTTTGCACAGCATTCGGTGTCGCCTTCGCCGCCCCTTCCGTGTCGTCCCACCTTGCGATCCGTAAGAGGATCCCCCGCGGGCAGACCGCGATCATGCCCGTCACGTGTCCTTTCGATTGCTTCGCGCGGTGGGCTGGGGTCAAGCGGTTGTCGCCATTTCCGGTAACCGGGGCAAACTTCGCGCCAGGAGATCACGCCGCTGGTTTGCGCGCCCAACCTCGAGGAGCTTCGAGATGCCGTCCTGATCGATACCGGCCGACTCGACCTGGGGTCCGCGCGGAGGCCCTGCAAGCGTCGCTCACGGGCGCGACCGGAGCACACACCTATGGCTGCTCGGCGACCCGGAAAACGTGCTTGCGCGACTGGAGTACTGGCAGCTCAACCCCGATGTGACCTTCCTCCACCAGGTCAGCTCGAGTGTCAGCCGCACCCGCACACTTATGAAGAACGGCCTGAAAGGCGGTGTGTGGCAGAGCAATCATGTGTCCGCTCGGACGAGCCGACGTGACAGGGAGGGTGTGTCAGAGAGGGTGGGCCGGGTCTGTCCACGGCACATGTTCGGGTTCGGCGACGCCATCGATTTCCAGGTTGATGACGATCGGCTCTTGGCCGCTGCGGGTGAGCACGCACTCCAGCGGCTGGTCGTCGAGAGCGTTGATCTCCTGGTGTGGCACGAACGGTGGGACGTAGATGAAACCGCCGGGGCCTGCCTCGTCGGTGTATTCCAGCCGCGCACCCCAGCGCATCCGGGCACGGCCCCGGAGGACATAGATGACGCTTTCGAGCTCGCCGTGATGGTGCGCGCCGGTCCGCGCGCCGGCATGGATGGTGACCGTGCCGGCCCATAGTTTCTGCGACCCGACCCGCTGGTGCGTGATCGCGGCAGCGCGATTCATGCCGGGGGTCTGCGGCGTGTTCATGTCCAGCGCCTGGGCTGGGATGACCACCACGCCTTGCGTGCGCCAGTCTGGGTGGCTGCCCGGTTCCGTGGTCATAGTTGTTGAGGATAGGGGGCCCGCCGGCGATCTGTCAGCCCGGTCCCGGCGCGACCGACTCCGCGACGACCTGGCGTCGGCGCCGACCCCGAGGAGCAGCGATGGTCGGCGCGTACGCAGGAAGTGGACGCCGCAGAAGGACAGCCCGGCACTACGACGCTCGCGCCGGGGAGGAGGAATCTCATTTCGTCGACGGCGGTCGGTTCGATCAATCAGTATTCCGGGCGGAATCCCGACGTCAGGATGACGGCCCCGACGTCGTGAAGGCCAATCGCCTCGTGCGGTGTGTACACGGACGACGCTGGTTCGGGCAGTTCCGGGACGGTCATGCCGTGTGCCGTCAACCGCGCGCGCAGCAACTGGCGCACCTCGGCCCACCGGGCGTCGCCGAACGCGACCGAAGCACCCAGGTCGTCCGCGCACCGGGGCGCGGCTGTTGTCGACGCGAGCCAGGCGGCCCAACATGTTCATGCCCAGAATCTGCAGGGTGCGGAAACGCAGACCGTGACCGCCGCCGGCACCAGTCAACTGCAAGTTAGCCGTCAGCCGTGCCGCCGGGCTGGGCAGGTCTGCCAGGGTCTGGTTCATCAACGCCCCCAGGCGATCCACTTAAAGGTGTCCGTGTCGTCCCCGCCGCGGCGCCCATGGCGCGCGGCCGCAGGACAGGAACACGTCGCGACCGGCCAGGTGCAGTTCCTCCGCTAATCGACACCCTGCCTGCCCTCTGCCGACGATCAGCACCTGTCCTGGCGGTAGTCGTTCCGGTCGTGGTACTGGGTCGCATCGAGCACTGACACCCCGGGCGGAAAGCCGGTCGTCCCGGCCGGCTGGTGCGGGTGCTGGGATGCCCCGTGCAGACCACAACCACGCGAGCGTTTATCTCCCCGGCCGAGGTCATCAACCGGAACCCCTTGGCGAGCGCCTGCAACGACTCGACTCGCGCGCCTCCACCTACCGGCGCGGCGAAGCCCCTCGTCTCGTGGGCCGATCCCCCTGCGGGCGGCGTCAGAACTCTCCGTCGTCCTCGCCGTCGCGTGCGTTCGGGTCGCGCAGCGGCCGTAGCTCTGCGGGCGGCTGGGTGGTGAAGGCGTAGCGGCCCAGGCAGTTGAGGTGCGCGTGCCCGAGCGGGGACAGCCGGGCGATGTCCTCGTCGCGCACGGGTTGGCCGCTGCAGCGCAGGTGCTCGACGATGGCGTCGAGGTAACGGGTGTTCCACAGCACGACGGCGTTGAGGACCAGGCCGAGGGCGGCGAGCTGATCTTCTTGGCCTTCGCGGTAGGCCTGCCGGATCTGGCCGCGGTTGCCGTGGCAGATCTTGCGGCCCAAGCGGTGGCGGGATTCCTGCACGGTCAGTTGCCGGTTCATCCGCCGCTGATAGGTGCCGTCGATCGGGTCGACGAGCGCCAGAAGGTGCAGCGTCTTGGCGATTCGGCCGTACTCGACGAACGCTTGCCCGAGCGGGGTGGGGTGCCCGTCGCGGCCGAACATGCGCAGCAGGTCGTAGGCCCGGATCTGGTTGGTGACCAGCGAGCCGGCTACTCGCAGCATGTCCGGCCACTGGGTCGCGATCTTGGCGACGTTGACGGTGTGGCGGGCGATCGGCTCCAGCGGCCCGTAGTCACGAATCGCCTGCTGCTCGGGTGACAGCTCGACTCCTTCCGGT
>Ga0209584_10000222_pt1 | contig 16763 bp, 14 predicted proteins | sample NGEPerD_FD_184507 | JGI IMG/M metagenome (GOLD analysis project Ga0209584, IMG submission 184507) | Arctic peat soil microbial communities from the Barrow Environmental Observatory site, Barrow, Alaska, USA - NGEE PermafrostAB12-D... | ecosystem: Environmental > Terrestrial > Soil > Wetlands >...
TCGTTGTTCTGAAGGCGGAGATGTAGGCGGAGGTGTGGGCGGAACAGTGGGCCGGCAGGAGCTGGATACGAAGGTGGGTCAGAACGGCGGGATGTCGTCGGGCCGCGGCAGTCGACTGAAAGCAGTGCCGACGGGTTTGTTGACCGGCGGGGCCGGTGGGGTGCCGCACTCGGATTTCCGGGTCGCCCAGGCCGGGAACGGGAATTCCACGGCCAGCGGCACCGGTATCTCCGGCTGACTGACGAACATGGTGCCGGGCTTGGCGAGAGTTGCCCGGGTCCGTTGGCTGGGCGGCAGGAAGCCGTACTCCGGCCGACCCGCCTCCGCAGGGTCCAGCCGGCCGACGACCTTGATGCTCGAGTTGGCCACGATCCTGCGCTCGACCTCGCTGGCCGTCTGCTGGGCACCGATCAGGATGATGCCCAGGCTCCGGCCGCGTTCGGCGATGTCCAGCAGCACGTCCTTGATCGGACTGTTGCCCTCCCGCGGCGCGTACTTGTTCAGCTCGTCGATCATGGTGAACAGCAGGCTGCCGGGCCCGGCCGCTTCCTTGCGGGCGGTCTCCGCGGCGAGCACCACGCCGACCACGAAACGCTGCGCCCGCTCCCGCAGGTTGTGCAGGTCGACGACGGTGACCTGCTGGTCGGCGGTGGAGATCTGCCGGTTACCGCGGCCGGGCAGATCGGCACGGATGAGCGCGCGCAGCGGGGCAAGAGAGGAGCGCAGCCGCCGGATGAAGGCATTGATGGTGCCGAGCCCCGTCACCTGCCCGGCCCACAGCGGTCGGGTGATGTCGTCGGTCAGCCGTGCGATTATGACGTCCACCAGATCGTCGTAGGTGCGACAGGTGTCGCCGTCGATGACGACTGCGCCGTCGGACCCGGCCGGGCCGGCGTCGGCTCGCAGCCGGGCGGCGACCTGGTGCACGACCATCGTGTACTGGTTCCGCTCGTCCTCTGCGTCGGCAAAGACATATGGCAGCAATTCGCCGGCACAGAATTCCGCGAGCGTCCACCAGAACGCCGCGACGCCGCTGGTCCGGCCGGTGACGTACGGCCGGCCGGTGGTGTCCTCGGGCGTCGGCGGGGCATAGAAGCCGACCGAGGCGAACGGCTCGGCGGGCAGTCCGAGCCGGGCGTACAGGTCACGAAGGTCGTCGTCCAGCCGGATGTTGGCGTAATCCAGGAACAGCAGGTCCTCGCCCTTGACGGAGAAGACCAGCGCCTTGGCGTTCAGCGCGCGGCCGCCCAGCACCCCGGAGGTGAAGATCGAGTGCAGCAGGAACAGCGCATAACTGGTCTTGGTGGCCACCCCTGAAATGCCGCTCACCGAGACGTGCGCGCCGCGGGTGCCGTCCAGGAACTCCAGGTTCAGGTAGATGGGGGAGCCGTCGCGGCCGAGCCCGACGGGCAGCTTGTGGTCCATCTGGTCGAAGTAGAGCGCTTGGGCCCGCTCATTCCCGGTCGCCCGGCGAGCCGGCGCACCCGGCCGCGGTGGCACGTAGCACTCGGGCTCGACGCGTGTGCTGGTGACCTCGGCGATCTCCTGCACGCGGGCCGGCAGCACGCCGTCGCTGATCAGGAACACGTCGGAGCCGAAGCTCGCCCCCTCGTGCCGGGCCATCACCTCGGTCACCACGCCCGCGATCATCACCGGGCCGACGCCGGGCACCGCGCGGACGGTGACGACCACGTCGTCCAGCTGCAGATAGGCGTCCTCGTGCAGGGCGACCTGGAATTTCAGCGGGGTGGCGTCTTCGGTGCCCAGCACCCTGCCCACAACGCCCCGAGGGTCGCTCCGGGAAGTCGCGCCGTGCCGCGTGGCAGCGCCCAGTGTGACAGCCTGTTCCCGATCCCCGGTACCGCTGTCAGCGCGGCCGGCCACGGCCGGCGCGCCGGCATCGGCGTGTTCGGACACGGCTTCCCCCCACTCATCCGTCGGTCGTTCGACGCTCGCTCGATACACCGCTCGACAAGGCACCGGGCGCTTTCGTTACGCCCGTGACCGGACGCTACAAGACGACACCGACACCGGGTCCGGCTGCGCGGGGGAGGCGAGCCGGACGCCGCTTCACGGGCGGCGGGCGCGTTCCTTGCGGATCTTGATCTCACCCCAGATGAGCCAGCCGGCCATGAGCGCCGCGATGGCAAGCAGCCACCAGTTCTCGACCATCGATTCGTGATTGCCGAAAAGGAACAGCAGCAAGCCGATGACGCCCAGCCAGAGCAGCGCCCGTGAGCCGCGGGGCGCGAACTCGCGCCAGGACCCGTGCCAGCCCCATTCCTCGCTCGGCGCGTCCGGGTTGTACGACACCACCGGACCGACCTGGGGCCGTTCCAGCGCGCCGCCGTGGCCCTGGTCGTCTCCGGACGCCGAGTGCTGTTCGAGTGACGTGCCGGCCACGTGCCCTCCCGGGGGACTGTACTGATCCTGCCGCCTGATCCTGCTGATCTTCGGCTGTCATCTTGTCATGAAGTCAGGGCAACCGGGTGGCGACCACCCGCGCCGTCACCGCGCGCTCCCCGTCGGTGGTTCTGCCTGACAGGTCCAGCTCCGCGCGGGTCGCGCTGACCCACCCGGTGATCCGCGATCCGGCCGCCAGTGCGCGCGGCACTCCGACGGTGCGTCCGGCCTCGCAGGGCTGGAGGTCGGTTTCCCCGTCGCTGAGCAGGTTCGGTGGCAAAGCACCGTCGATCGGCTGGTCGGCGATGAGTACTCCGCTGATCAGCGTGATGCCCCCCGGCCCGATTCCGGTGCTGAGCCACCAGGAGCGGTGGACCGCGCCGGCGCCGTCCACCGACGCCGAGTACACGGTCAGCCCAGGGATCCCCGCCGGGCTGATGCCGAGCGTCATGGACAACGGGTTCGCGTCACCGAATTCGATTCCTGGTGCAGAGCCGGTTTCAGTGCCGGTTTCAGAGCCGGGTTCAGTTCCGCTTCCCGGCACGATTCCCGTCCCGGCTGCACCGGCGTTCACCGGCCCGGCCGAGCCGACCACCGGGCGCTGCAGCGCCAGGTCCGCAGTCAGGGAATAGGAGGATGTGCCGCCCGTCGCGGCGCACCGGCCCAGCACGGTGACGGTGACGTCCGCCTTCCCGGTCCAGGCCGCCGGCAGCTGGACCAGCGATCCGGGCAGCACCGGTGCGGAAGTGGTTGTCCCCACGGCTGTTTCGGTGCTCCGGATGCCTGACCCGGCCGGCCCGCCGGCACCGGAAGAGGCGTCCGGACGGGCGGAGGTGGTGGTGGCAGGGTTCGTGCTTTCCGGGTGCTCGGAGGCCGACGCACTCGCCCCCGCGGAGCCCGGGGCGGAGGCCGGCGTGCTGCCGCCGGTGATCTGGATCAGGCCGTACACCACGGCCGCGGAGCAGAGCATGGCCACCCCCAGGATCACCGTCAGCCATCGCGCGCTGATGGTGTTCCGTTGGGGCACCCGGCCAGTATGTCCCGGCCCGGTGATCGCATCGGTGAGCAACAGATGAGAGCCCAGGCGGAAACTCGGCCGAGCCCACCGGACCATCCGGAAACGAACCAGGACATGGATGCCCCGCATCAGGGAAGACAGCACAGGGAAGACAGCACAGGGAAGACAGCACAGGGAAGACAGCACAGGGAAGACAGCCCAAGCGGACAGCCCAGGGAGGACAGCACAGGGAGGACAATGGGCTGCGTGACCGCCGACGCGACGACCGCTCCGAGGGCCGTGCCGTCGGCACACCCACCCCGACGCGTGATCATCCTCGGATCCACCGGGTCGATCGGCACCCAGGCGCTGAGCGTGATCGCCCGGCACCCCGACGAGTTCGAGGTCGTCGGTCTGGCCGCCGGCGGTGCGCGGGTCGACGTGTTGGCCGCGCAGGCCGCCGTACACCCCTTGGCGCGGGTGGCCCTCGCCGTGGACACCTCGTCCGGGGGTTTGTCCGGCGGACTGAAGAACCGATTCCCGGACGGAGTGGCGCGCACCCTGCTGACCGGGCCGCGAGCCGCCACCGAACTGGTCGAGTCCACCGACGCCGACCTGGTCCTCAACGGGATCACCGGGTCGATCGGCTTGGAACCGACGCTGGCCACCCTGCGAACCGGTCGCACCCTGGCCTTGGCCAACAAGGAATCCCTGGTCGCGGGCGGTTCGCTGGTACTGGCCGCGGCCGCTCCCGGCCAGATCATCCCGGTGGATTCCGAGCACAGCGCACTCGCCCAGTGCCTGCGCAGCGGGACGGCCGCCGAAGTCTCCCGACTGGTCGTCACCGCGTCCGGTGGCCCGTTCCGCGGCCGGAGTGCCGCCCAGATGGCCGACGTCACCGCCGCGGACGCGCTCGCGCATCCGACCTGGGCGATGGGGCCCGTCGTCACCATCAACTCCGCCACCCTGGTGAACAAGGGCCTTGAAGTGATCGAGGCGCACCTGCTGTTCGGCGTCCCCTACGACCGGATCGACGTCGTGGTGCACCCGCAATCGGTGATCCATTCGATGGTCACGTTCGTCGACGGCGCGACGATCGCGCAGGCCAGCCCGCCGGACATGATGCTGCCGATCGCGCTGGCGCTGGCCTGGCCGGCCCGGCTCGACCACGTCGCGACGGCCTGTGACTTCAGCCGGGCCGGCGAGTGGACGTTCGAGCCGGTCGACAACGAGGCCTTTCCCGCGCTCGGCCTGGCGTTCGCGGCCGGCCGGGCAGGCGGCACGGTCCCGGCGGCCTTCAACGCCGCCAATGAAGAAGCAGTGGAGGCATTCCGCCGCGGCCACCTGCAATTCACAGGCATCTCGGACGTTCTTGCCCGCATCCTGGAAGAGGCCGACCACGTCCGGAGCAACCCCAGGGACATCGAGGACGTCTGGGCCACGGAAGAATGGGCCCGCAGCCGGGCCCGCGAGATCATTGCGGCGATTCCCGCGGTACCGAAGGCCGCAGCAGCGAATCCCGCGGGCGAGAATGTAACAGCAGAGAAGGTAGGGGCGCGCCGCTGATGTGGACCGTGATCGGTTTCGTACTCTTCCTGCTCGCTTTGCTGTTCTCCATCGCCTGGCACGAACTGGGTCATCTGAGTTTCGCCAAGCTGTACAACGTCCGGACCACGCAATACATGGTGGGGTTCGGCAAGACGCTGTGGTCCAAGCAGGTCGGGGAGACCGAGTACGGCTTCAAGGCGGTACCGCTCGGCGGCTACATCCGGATGGTCGGCATGGTCCCCCCTGGCAAGGACGGCCGGCAGAAGGTCACCACCACTGCCATGGGCGTGACCGGGATGTTCCGCAACATCGTCGAGGAAACCCGGGCCGGCGACCGATCCCAGGTCAGTCCCGAGGACGAGGGCCGACAGTTCTATCAGCTGCATCCCGCGAAGCGGATCGTGGTGATGATGGCCGGTCCGGTGATGAACCTGATCCTGGCCGTCGGCATCTTCGCGATCCTGCTGGTCGGCATCGGTGTGCCCACCCCGAGCACCACCATCAGTCAGGTCAACGCCTGCGTCATCCCGGCCGCGGCCGCGGGACAGCAACAGCAGACCGACTGTCAGACCGGTGACGCCCCCACCCCGGCCGCGCAGGCCGGCCTGCAGCCGGGCGATGAGATCGTCGCCTTCGACGGCACCCCCGTCACCGACTGGGCGCAGCTGACCGGGCTGATCCGCGCCGCCCCGAACACCACCATGGCCTTGACCTACGTCCGGAACGGTGAGCAGGTCACCACCAACGTCGCGCTGGTGGAGAATCTGCGCCCGGTCGTGGACGCCAACGGCAACCAGACCGGCGTCGAACCCGCCGGCTTCCTCGGCGTGTCACCCACCAGCCCGTACACCCCGCAGAGTTTCGGCGCGGCCATCGGCCGGACCGGCGACTATATCGGCGCAGCGGCGCAGGCCGTCGTGACCATCCCGGCGCGGATCCCGGCGCTGTGGAACTCCATCGTCGACAGCGCGCCGCGGGACATCAACACCCCCGTCGGCATCGTCGGGGCCGGCCGGATCGGCGGGGAAATCCTGGAATCGGACACCAGCAGCAAGGACAAGCTGGTGCTGTTCCTGAACCTGGTCGCGGGGTTCAACATGGCGCTGTTCCTGCTGAACATGCTGCCGCTGCTGCCGCTGGACGGCGGTCACATCCTCGGCGCGATGATCGAATGGGTCCGCAAGGGCTGGGCGAAATTCCGGCACAAGGCCGACCCTGGCCCGTTCGACGTGGCCAAGCTGATGCCGGTGGCCTACGTCGTGGCACTGTTGTTCATCGGGCTGACCGCGCTGACCCTGGTGGCCGACATCGTCAACCCGGTCAAGATCTTCGGCTGACGCCGGTAGACCCCCGAACCAGAACCGAGAAAGAAGCCGACACGACATGTCCGTCACCGCATCGTCCGGATCAGCGCCGGCCGGATCAGCGTCGGGACCAGCACCGCTGATCGGCCTGGGTCTGCCGAGCATGCCCGCCGACCGGGTGGTCCCGGTGCTGGCACCGCGCCGGGTCACGCGGCAGCTGGACGTGGGCGGCGTCGGAGTCGGCAGTGATTCACCGGTGTCCGTGCAGTCGATGACCACCACGGTGACCGCGGACATCAACGCGACGCTGCAACAGATCGCGGAATTGACCGCGTCGGGCTGCCAGATCGTCCGGGTCGCCGTGCCGACCAATGACGACGCCGATGCACTGGCCGTCATCGCGAAGAAGTCCCAGTTGCCGGTCATCGCCGACATCCACTTCCAGCCCAAGTACGTGTTCGCCGCCATCGACGCCGGCTGCGCGGCGGTGCGGGTGAACCCCGGCAACATCAAGGCGTTCGACGACAAGGTGGGCGAGATCGCCCGGGCCGCCAAGGACGCCGGTACCCCGATCCGGATCGGCGTCAACGCCGGTTCCCTGGACAAACGCCTGCTGGCCAAGTACGGCAAGGCCACCCCGGAGGCGCTGGTCGAGTCCGCGCTGTGGGAGTGCTCGCTGTTCGAGGAGCACGACTTCCGCGACATCAAGATCTCGGTGAAGCACAACGACCCGGTGATCATGGTCCGCGCGTACGAGTTGCTGGCCGAGCAGTGCGACTACCCGCTGCACCTCGGCGTGACGGAGGCCGGGCCGACGTTCCAGGGCACCATCAAATCCGCCGTCGCGTTCGGCGCGCTGCTGTCCAAGGGGATCGGCGACACCATCCGGGTGTCACTGTCCGCGCCGCCGGTCGAGGAGGTGAAGGTCGGGCTGCAGATCCTGGAGTCGCTGAACCTGCGCGAGCGCGGCCTGGAGATCGTCTCCTGCCCGTCCTGCGGTCGGGCGCAGGTGGACGTCTACACCCTTGCCGAACAGGTGACCGCGGGCCTGGAGGGGCTCGACGTCCCGCTCCGGGTCGCGGTGATGGGCTGTGTGGTGAACGGGCCCGGCGAAGCGCGTGAGGCCGACCTGGGGGTGGCCTCCGGCAACGGCAAAGGGCAGATCTTCGTCAAGGGCGAGGTCATCCGCACCGTCCCGGAGAGCCAGATCGTCGAGACGCTGATCGACGAGGCCATGCGGCTGGCCGACGCGATGCGGGACGCCGGATCGCCGTCCGGAGAGCCGTCGGTCTCGCTGTCCTGACCACGGTCGAAGGCCGGTCTCAGTGGCCAATGTCTGGCCATTCGGGAAAAGCCGACAAATCCCGCTACGCTGACGGAGACGCGCTCGCCCCAGACCTCGGCGACGGCAATTTCCCTCCCTTCTGCCGCGAAACCGGGGGCATCACACATGCGAGTTGACTGCGTTGTCGTGCAGTACCTAGCGCGATGGAGCGCGGCCAGGAGCCGATCGTGACGACATCGGCGGGCGTCAACAACGCCGGCGTGGGCACCATTCCACAGCAACGCACCTCCGGCGGGTTCTACCGGCACGTCGTCCCCGGTGTCGCCAGCACACTGTCCCGCACCCGGATGCGGGAATTACTGGTCGAGGTCGAAGAGCGGGCCGAGGAAATCGTCGGCGCCACCCGGGAACGGATGGATGCCCTGCTCCATGCGGTCTTGGCCGTGTCGTCGGGGCTGGATCTCGCGGCCACACTCCGGCAAATCGTCCACGCGGCAAGGGAACTTGTGGACGCGCAGTACGGCGCGCTCGGCATCCTGGGCAAGGGCGGCATGCTCACTCAGTTCATCCACGCCGGAATCGACGAGGAAGATCGCGAGTTGATCGGGCCACTGCCGACCGGCCGCGGGCTGCTCGGCGTGGTCATCGAGGACGTGAAACCGCTCCGGCTGGAAGATCTTTCGCAGCATCCGATGTCTGCCGGATTTCCGGCCAACCATCCACCGATGAAATCCTTTCTGGGCGCGGCGGTCCGGGCCCGTGGCGAGGTGTTCGGCCGGCTCTATCTGACCGAGAAGCGCACCGGCGCTCCGTTCACCGATGACGACGAGATTGTGGTTCATGCGCTGGCGGCAGCAGCGGGCCTGGCGATCGACAACGCCCGCCTGTACGAGCAGTCACGCCGCCGGCAGCGATGGCAGGAGGCCACCAGTGAGGTCACCACCGAACTCCTGATCGGCACCAACCCCGACGCCGCGTTGCAGCTGATCGCCGGCCGTGCCCGGGAACTCACCGGATCCGACTACACCCTGATCGCACTGCCCGAGGATCAACAGGCGGCCGACAGCGCGACCACCGGACTGACGGTGGTGGTCTGCGCGGGCGCGACGACGGACCCGATCAACGGGCTGCGGATTCCGATCGATGGCTCCACGGCGGGCGCCGTGTTCACCGACCATGTTCCGCGAAACGTCAGTCACCTGGGTTTCGACCTGGCAAGCGAGCTCGGTATCGAGTTCGGGCCGGCCATGGTGATGCCGCTCGGCGCTGACGACACGTTGTCCGGGGTGCTCATGGCCATTCGGACCCCGGCATCGCCCGATTTCGGTGAGGACGAATTGCAGCTGGCTGCCACGTTCGCCGACCAGGCCGCGTTGGCGTTGCAGCGCGCACGTCACTTGAGCTCACTCCGAGAACTGGAGGTGCTCGCCGACCGGGACCGGATCGCACGGGAGTTGCACGATCACGTCATCGCACAATTGTTCGGGATCGGCCTGGGACTCCATGGCACCCAGCGCCGGGCAAAGTCCCCGGCCCTGGCCGCGCGCATCGCCGAGCACATCGAGCAACTGAACGCCGTCATCACCGAGATCAGCACCGCGGTCTTCGATTTGCACTCGGTCACCCCCGAAACCCCTCCGCTGGGCGGCATCCTGACCAACATCGTCGACGAGATCACCGCCGACGCCGAGCTTCACACGTCTGTCGCGTTCTCGGGGCGGGTCGACGTCGTCTCGGCGGACCTGGCGCAGCAGGCGCAGGCGGTCCTCCGAGAGGCGGTCAGCAACACGGTCCGCCACGCGCGGGCCACCGAACTGGGCGTCAAAATCACCGTGGGGGCCGACCTCGTGCTGGACGTCACCGACAACGGCATCGGGATCCCGGACACCGTGGCGCGCAGCGGCCTGCACAACCTTGCTTCCCGGGCGGTGGTGTCCGGGGGAAGCTGCATCGTCGAACGGTTGGCGGACGGCGGAACCCGCCTGGTGTGGTCGGCACCGCTGTGACCGGCGAGAACCGGGAGCGTCTGCGGCCTGCTCAGCCCGCCCGTCGGCGGCGATCGGCGGATGTCACCTCGGCAGCGAAACGGTCTGCGTCCCAACGGGAATCCAGCGCGGGCCGGACGAGCTCGGCCTGAGTTTCCGGGTTCAGACTGCCGATCGGCCGGTCCAGGTCCAGGTACAGCTCCGATTGGTGGGAACGGGTACCCCTCCGCGGAAGCGGCGATCACATTGCCGATCTCGGTCGTCGGTGCACCGGATTCACTGCGGGCCAACAGGGTTGGATACAGGGCAATGATGGCCCTGGTCCGGTCGACGCTCTCCAGCGGACGCCCGAAGGCCGAGGACACCTGCAGCAGATTGGCCATCCGCCTGACGTCGGCGGTCCGGTTGGTGCCTGCGCCATGGAACAAGGCGGGGTTGAAGAACACCGCGTCGCCCTTGGCCAGCGGCAATTGCACGTAATTCCTGGCGAAATACTCGACGAATTCCGGCAGGCCCGCCGCCAGGTATCCGGGGACATACTTCTGCGAGTGCGGTAGGTACATCGTCGGCCCGGTTTCCACCGGCATGTCACAGTGCGCGACGGCGCCCTGCAGGGTGAGCAACGGGGACAACCGGTGCACGTGCTCCGGGTAGTTCGCCGCGGTCTCCAGCGGCATGAAGCCCAGGTGGTAGTCGCGATGCGCGGTCTGCGCCTGCCCGCCGGGGTTGACGATGTTGCACCGACGTCACCTGGTAGTTCGGTCCCAACCACGCGCGGGAGGCCAGCGCGACGACATCATTGGCGTAATAGTCGAAGAACACCTCGGGGTGCGCGACTGCCAGCTTGTCCAAGGCACCCCAGATCCGGTCGTTGGCACCGGGCTTGGCGTAGTGATCGCCGGACACCAGACCGGCCGCCCGCTGCGTGCCGAGCATCTCGCTGAACGCGTCCGTCGCCCGGTCGATGACCGCGCCGTCAAAGGCGCCCTGGAAGACCGCAATCCCGGGTCGGTCCATCAGCGCGCCGGCGATCTCGGCCCCGGAAGCCGATCTCCCGGACCGCGGCTGGGTGCCACCGTCGCCCCGAAGCGGCAGCTCTTCGAGGTGCGCAACTGAGGTCGGTGGCCGTGATAGAAGGAGGCGTGCCAGCAACGGTCGGTCCTTACCGGGTCTGCGCCGGCGGTGCTGTCCGCCGGCCGCCGACGGCCACCACCAATGCCTGGCAGGCTATGCCCATGGCCGGCGCATAGCCGGCCCATCAACGGCCCATGACCGCTCGAGTTCGTGAAGGCTTGCAATGTCCCGCACCGCGCCGCTCGCCCCGCCTGAGGTGCACCTCTGCGTGGGGGTTGCCGCGTGCTGACCACCAGCTTCGCCCGGGTGCTCGGTCCGTCGCACACCGCTCAGGTGTCCCGCGTGCTCGCGGTGGACCCGATCGCCGGCTGCATGGTGGCCGCCCGCTTCGAGCAGGTCGGGATGAACGAGGCCGCGCTCGGCGGGCAGTTCTGGGGCGTGGCCGGCGGCCGCGACGGGCTGATATTCGCCGGTGCCTCGATGGTGCCGCTGGCCGGCGACACCGCCGCGATGCGGTCGTTCGCGCATATCGCCGGACGGCGCGGGCGCAAGTGCGCCACTATTCTCGGACCGGCGGACCTGGTCCTGCCGCTGTGGGAGCGGCTGGAACCGCGATGGGGATCTGCCCGGGATGTCCGGGCTGATCAACCCCTGATGGCCTGTCCGGGTGATCCGTTCGGTCCGGTCGACCATGACGTCCGGCCGGTGCGGCCGGATCAGCTCGAGGTGTACTTCCCGGCCGCGGTGGCCATGTTCACCGAAGAGGTCGGGGTGGACCCGCGGATCGGTGACAACGGCCGTGGCTACCGGGCCCGGATCGCCGATCTGATCGCCGGCGGCCGCGCTTTCGCGAGTTTCGACGGCGACCGGGTGATGTTCAAGGCAGAGATCGGGTCGCTGTCCCAGCGAGTGGCCCTGATCCAGGGGGTGTGGGTGCACCCCGACCTGCGCGGCCAGGGCCGGGCCGCGCCCGGAATGTCGGCGGTCGTCCGGGCGATCCAGCACAACCTGGGCCGGGTGCCCAGCCTCTACGTCAACCAGTACAACCAGCGCGCGTTGCGCGCGTACCGGCGGATCGGGTTCAGGCAGGTCGGCAGGTTCGCCTCGGTGCTGTTCTGACGCCGTTGCCGCGGCGCTGTTCTTGAGGGCGGCTTCGGGCGCCGGTGTGGCCCCGCGAACCGGATCGGCCGGGCCTGCGTACTTCTTGGTGCCGCACGGCGGATCACCTCCGGCGAATGAGGTCGCGGAATCAACCACGCGATCCGCCGGGCGATCACGCTGGGCGGCGATCAGCAACGAGGAGGCTCCCGCCATGACATCGCATCATCCGACCCCGAACCCGTTGTCCCCGCGCGCGCCGGGAGACGGTCGGCCCCGGGTCGCGGTGGCGAATCCCAAACGGGTACGCCTCGGTGCACCCGCTTGGACTCCGATCGCTGAGCGGCCGGCGATCCTCCTCCGCCGCTGGACGCGGCTCATCCCGAGGTTGCCGCGTATCGCGGCACCGCCTCGTTTCGCCTGAGGCGCGCTGCGGCCCGGACACCGTCGCGCGTCGCCGGTGGAGCGCTCATCGGTGGGTCTTTACGTACCGGCCGGTCAGCATCCCCGTAGCCGGTACGGATGTCCTGGCTGCTCGACACGGGGATCGTCAATGCCGACAGCCCGGCCCCGGGCTGGTTACCCGCCGGGTGCCGCTGGTTGCGAGATGACAGGCCTACTGCACCAAGGAGTTTCAGCATGACCCGGACCACAGTGTGTTCTGCGGGTTGCCCGCTTTCGGTCACCTGTATCCGATGATCCCGCTCGCGCTCGCGGCCCGGCCGGCCGGGCGGCCGGGCACGAGGTGGTCTTCGCGACCGGGGCGCCGTTCGTCGGGCGACTGCGGCGATCGGATTCGACACTCACCGGGTGGGGATTTTCGATCGAAGAAGGCGTCGCGGCAGCCTTCGGGGTCGCCGTAGTAGCCGCCGAAAATCGGGCGGATATGGCTGGGTAGGTTCCTGGGCTGGGAATCTGTGGGGGCTGGCTTGGAGGTTGACGTTCTTGGCGTCGCAGGTGTTCGCGGGTGAGGAGCTGGAGCGGCTTCGGGGGTTCCCGGAGATCGGCCGGGACGAGCTGTTCCGGTTGTTCACCTTGACTTCGGCTGATGTCGCGTTCGTCGATCCCGGGCGGGGGCGTGGGCCTGCGGATCGGCGAAGCGGCTGGGCCGCGACTCCGCCGGGCTGACCGCGCTGGCCGACCACATCACCGCGCACGGCATCGCTCTGGAGATGCTCGCCGAACCGCTGACCCGGGATCTACGACCCTACCGGCACCGGTCGCATCCTGTTCGCGTTCTTCGCCGCGATGGCCGAGACCGAACGCGAGAACATCCGCGAGGCCACCCTCGAAGGACTTACCGCCGCAGCCCGCAAGGGAAACCACGGCGGCCGCCCGCCGGTCATCACCGCCGACATGCTGCACACCGTTCTCCGGCGCCGCGCCAACGGCGAGTCAGTCGAACAGATCCGACCGCACCTGATCATCCCCACCGGCAAACGCAAGGGCCGGCACCCAAGCCCGGCCAGCATCTACCGGGCGCTTGCCGAGCACGACAAGGCGCAGGCGTACCCCGAGGCCATCGACCAAGCCCACGCCGACTTCGCCGCCCTCCAGGCGAGTACCTGACGGCCCGATCATCGCTGGTCAGCCATATCCGCCCGAAATTTCGGCGGTTACTACGGCGACCCCAAATACTTGGCGCTTGCCCGAGGAGACTTTCAGGTCCGTCCGCGACGGACGAGCTGGTTTGGCTGACTGATCAGTGCACTGGGACCACCGCTGGCGGCAGGTGAAGGGTGAGGGGCGGCGTCGGCGTGCGCTGTTGCGCCCTGATGAGCAGCGCGAAGGTGACGATCATCGAAACGGCCCAGGGCCACATATACCAGCCGAAGACCAGTTGGCCCACATGGAAGCCGATGAGAGCGATGAGTGCCCAGCGCATCCATCGACCGCCGACCGCGACCAGGACGCCGGCCGCCACCTCGCAGACGATGAGCAGCATGATGAAGAACCCCTGGTGGGGGATTACCAGGGAGTCCCAGGTTTCGCGGACGAAGGCGAACTGTGAGGCTGCGGCGAAGTCCTCGTAGTAGGCGGAGCCGCTCAAGAGATACAACGCGTTGACGACCGCGCCGAACAGCACCATCAGCACGACAAGAGCGGCCCGGGCGACGTACATCGCGCGGGGGCTGGCACCCGCTCGCAACGCTGCGATCAGCGTTGTTGCCCCGAGTACGAGCCACATGATCTTTTCCACGGTGACCTCCCCCATTCCGTTTGTTACCAACCACTGTCAGTGTCGCGGGCAGTTGCGGCTAGGGACGAACGTCCCCCTTGCGAGGCCGGCGCGAGCGGCCGCTCGTTCGGGTGTACGCCGCCAGCTGTCGACCGCAACTCGATCAGGCCGGCGGCCCGTGGCCAGGTGCATCGCCGGGACGAACCCGGCGTGCGACACCAAATTCGGTCTATGGCTTCAAGCTGATGAGCGTGCGGCGGACGATGACGCAGATCGGTCGGCGAGTCGTGCTCCAACGCCCGGGCCAGCAGCAACTTGTCCAGCTCCTGGAACTCCAGCGACGTCGGCAAAGCGTCGGCCCGATACTTCGCCGCCGGCCGAACATGCTCAGTCCACATCCGCCGGCGCCAGGTGGCGGTAGAACCGGAACAACTCGTCGCGGCCGATCTCCGGGAACCCGCGCAGGCGCTCCAGCTCCTCCTCCGCAGTCACCTGCGTCGCCAAGCGCGACCTCCCGCCCATAGCTCCGAGATCCCAGCTCAGGAGGCTACTCAGGCAAATCCGCCCCATTTTCGGCGAGTACTACGGGGACCCCCCTTCGGTGGGCGCCCGGCGCCACGGAGGCCGGATGGCCGTCCCGATGAGGAGAGTGCGGCGGCACTGTTCCTGGACGTGCTGGCCCGGCCGATGGCCTCCGACCTCGGCGCGCTGTTGGACCGGGTCCGGCCCGACCTGGTGGTGTACGAGGAAACCGCGGTCGGTGCCAGGGTTGCTTCGGCCGCCCGCGGACTTCCGGCGATCACCCACCGCATCGTCGCCGCCGCATCGACCGAGGCTGCGGGCAGCCCGGCCGCACGCGAGATCGTCGGCCGGCTGTTCAGCGATTTCGGCGCCGGGGCCGGTGGGTTGCGCGGCGACCGGGTGCTCGACATCTCCCCCGACAGCCTGCACTCGGTGACCGATGCGGCGCTTGTGTCCCGAATTCCGGTCCGGCCGGTGCCGTGGAGCGAGCCTGGTGGGTCCACCCCGACCTGGCTGGGCACCGTGCGGCGGCCTGTCGTGTACCTGACGCTGGGCACGATCTTCGCCGAACCGGGGACGTTCCGGGCGGCGATCGATGCGATGAGTGCTTTGGACGTCGAGTTGCTGGTGGCGCTGGGGGCCCCGTCGACCCCGCGTCGCTCGGGGACCTGCCGCCGTCCGTGCACCTGGAGCACCTGGAACGCTTCGTCGATCAGGCCGCCGTGTTGCGGTCGGTCGATCTGGTCGTCCACACGGTGGCAGCGGCACCATGCTCGGCGCGGCCGCGCACGGCCGACCGCAGCTGTGCTGCCTGCCGGGCGCAGATCAGTTCTACAACGGAGAAGCGGTGACGTCGGCTGGCGTCGGCCGGATGCTGGAACCGGCCCGGGTTTCCGCCGGTGAGGTGGCCGGCGCCCGTCGAGCGGTTGCTCGGCGAGCCGTCATTTCGCGCCGCGGCGGGCGTGCTGCGGCGCGAGTTCGCGGTCATGCCACACCCACGCGACGTGCTGCCGGAGATCATGGACGTGGTCAGCCGGGCGGCATGAGGAGTCAGTCGCGGGCCATCTGGTCCACGCATACCGTCACGGCCAGCAGGAACGCCTGGTCCTCGCCGTCCGCGATCTGGACTCCATAGGTGTCCCTGACCCGGAACCACTTCTTGGAGATGGTGGCGACGGTGTCGCCGTCACGTTCGATCTCGTACTCGTGGTCGACGAAGTTGCCGTGCGCGGTGAGGTCCTGCCCGCCGTCGACGTCGATCTTGTACCGGTCACGGATGCCGATCAGGGCCTTGTGCACGGTGGCCTCGGTGTTCCCGCAATCGATCTTCATGCTGTCCCGGATGTGCAGGACGCGTTCCTTGATCGTGGCGACCTCGTTTCCGGAACCGTCCTCCAGGACGAACGTGTCGCGGATGCGAACGGCCTTGCCGTCGACCTTGTAGACCTTCTCGCCGGAGTCGTTTTCGATCCAGAAGTCGTCGCCGATGGACATCAGCTTTTCGCGCATCTGGTAGCGCTGAGGCGGGGGCTGGTCGTTGCGATGCCTGAAGAGTCCCATGACAGTCAGGATGATCCCACCGAGTCGGCTGCGTCATCGCCTGAGGTGGACGATTCAGGCCTGTGGAACCGGGCGGGACCCGGCCGGGACATCACCCAGCGGCGGTCCCGCCGCGAAGGTGGTCTCCAGCTCCGAAGTCGCGTGCGCCGCCGTCAGCTCCGTCAGGCAGGCGCCGAGCCAGCGGTACACCCACTCCTGGGCGAGCGGCCGGGTTTCGCAGAAGACGATGGGTACCGAAGGGAACCGGGCTTGTGCCTCCGCGACCGCCTCCGCCACCCGCGCGCCGGCGACGTGCGTGAGCGCGAAAAGCCGGCTGTACTTGTCCTCGACGACGACGGCGGCCCGCGGCAGCGCGCTGAGCTCGGCGAGCGCGTAGGTGAGTTTGCCGGACAGCAGGCTGCCCGCCAGGTCCTCGACGGTCTTGCGTTCGACGGACGCGACGACCTGGTCGTTAAGTTCGACGGCGTAGTCGCCGGCGGGCAGTCGACGGCGCCTGGTACTCGCCTGCTGGTGGCGGAAGGTGTACGGATACTTCTCGGCGGTGTCCACCAGGATGTCCAGCACCAGCCCGGACGCGCGGGCGGTCGGCACCCGCACCGCCGGCCGTGCCTGCTTGGTCGTCCTGGGCGACTGCCAGAAGATCATCTCCCGGCCCCGCGCCTGGGTGATCACCAACTGGGATCTGTTCTCCCGCGCGCGTTCCAGCACCAGGTCGATGGCCGGACCGCGACGGCTGCAGGACCTCACCGGCAGTTGCTCGATGATCTCGGCGTCGGCCGGCCAGCCGTCGGCGCGATGGCAGTACACC
>Ga0209584_10000223_pt1 | contig 16714 bp, 13 predicted proteins | sample NGEPerD_FD_184507 | JGI IMG/M metagenome (GOLD analysis project Ga0209584, IMG submission 184507) | Arctic peat soil microbial communities from the Barrow Environmental Observatory site, Barrow, Alaska, USA - NGEE PermafrostAB12-D... | ecosystem: Environmental > Terrestrial > Soil > Wetlands >...
TCCTCAGCGCGCTGATCCCGGCCGCAGTCGGCGACGCAAGACCTGGCCGCCGGTCCGGGCGCAGCGCCGGCCGCGCAGGCCGTGCCGCAGGCCGCGGAAGTCTGCGGCTGCCTCGCGCGAGCCGATCCTGGTGATCATTGGTTCCGGCCTTTTCGTGTCGTGTCGCGACTCTAAAAGGCCACGGGTTTTGATCATGGTGGCCGGCTTGGACCGGTAGGAAGCGCGAGCCGCGTGGGCGGGCACGCGCCCTGGGCCGCGCGGAGCCGCGGTGGCTGCCTACCGGTTGTCGACCTGCGGTGGCTGCCTGTGGCCGCTCGCATCGCCGCGAGCCGACGGTGATCACCGCAACAGGACCGTCCAGGGTCACCATCACCCTTGGCGGTCCCCACATGGCGATCACCGAACTCGGAACCGGGCGCCAGCGATGATCACGCGGTGCGCTTGACCTGTTCGCGGGTGGCCAACCCCCGCAAGGGCGCAAGGCCAGCGGAGCGGCGCCCTATCCTGGCGCGGTGACGCAGACGCCCGGCGCCGGGCCGGCCAACGGGGCCTCGGGAGACCGCGCGCATGGCCGCTCGACCGTGCGGCTCGGGGTCGACGTGGGCGGCACGTTCACCGACGTCGTCACGGTTGACCTGCAGGGCCGGGTGGCGACCGCGAAGGTTCCGTCGACACCGGAGGATTCCTCGGCCGGGGTGATCGCCGGGTGGCTCGCGCTCGACGAGCACGCTGCTGGAGTGGCGGTCTTCGCGCACGGCACCACCGTGGCCACCAATGCCTTGCTGGAGCGTCGCGGCGGCCGCACCGCGTTGGTCACCACCGAGGGCTTCCGGGACATCATCGAGATCGGCCGGCAGGACCGTGCCTCGCTGTACGACCTGACCAGGCACCGGCCCACCCCGCTGGTGCCCAGGGACTTGAGGTTCGTGGTCAGGGAGCGGATGGGTCCGGCCGGCGTCGTGGTCCCGCTCGACCAGGACAGCCTGGCCACCGCCGTCGAAGCGGTGGCCGCGGCCGGCGTCGAGGCCGTCGCGGTGTGCCTGCTGTTCGGCTTCCTGCATCCCGAGCACGAGCGTGCGGTTGGTGACGCGTTGCACGAACGGCTGCCGGACGTCACGGTGTCGCTGTCCTGCGAGGTCCTGCCGGAGTTCCGGGAATACGAGCGGATGTCCACCACCGTCGCCGACGCCTACCTCCGGCCCCGGCTCAGCGCGTATCTGAGCAGGCTGGCGGCCAGGTCGGCCGAGGCGGGCCTGCCCGAACCGCTGGTCATGCAGTCGTCCGGCGGTGTGGCCGATGCCGGAACCGCTGCGCGCCAACCCTCGCGTTTTGTGCTGTCCGGTCCGGCCGGCGGGGTGGTCGGGGCGTCGTACGTGGCCGACCTGTCCGGGTTCCCGAACGTGCTGACGTTCGACATGGGCGGCACCAGTACGGATGTCGCGCCGGTGGTGGCGGGCCGGGTGCAGATGACCACTGAGTCGGTGGTCGCGGGGGTACCGCTGCGGCTGCCGATGGTCGACGTCCACACGGTCAGCGCCGGCGGCGGGTCGATCGCGTGGGTGGACGAGGGCGGCGCGTTGCGGGTGGGCCCCCGCTCCGCCGGCGCCGTTCCGGGCCCCGCGGGTTACGGGCTCGGTGGCCAGGAGCCGACGGTCACCGATGCGAACCTGGTCCTCGGGTACCTGCCCGACGGCGCACGGCTGGGCGGCGGGCTGGTGGTGCAACGGAACCTCGCCGAGCGGGCGTTGGCCGACCTCGCGGACCGCCTGGGCCTGGATACCCAGCAGGCGGCACTCGGTGTGGTCCGGGTCGCGGACACCGAAATGGTGCGCGCGCTCCGGCTGATCAGCGTGCAGCGCGGGCTCGATCCGCGGGATTTCGCACTGGTGGCCTTCGGCGGGGCTGGGGGTCTGCATGCCTGCGCGCTGGCCGAGGAACTCGGCTGCCGCACGGTGCTGGTCCCGAGGGCGGCCGGCGTGTTGTCCGCGCTGGGGCTGGCGATCTCCGACGTCCGGCACGACTTCGTCCGGCCGGTCCTGCGCACGGACGTGCCCGACGCGGATGCTGCGCACGATCCCGACGGGCACGATCCCGACGGGCACGATCCCGACGGGCACGATCCCAACGACGAAGGCGACGGCCTGGCGGCCGCGTTCGCCGAATTGGAGGCGGTCGCGACCGCTGACCTGGATGGCCCGTCGACCCAGCGTCTGGCGGACCTGCGTTACGCCGGTCAGTCGTTCGAGCTGACCGTTTCCGGGTCGACCGTCGAGGAACTCGTGCGGGCCTTCCATGCCGAGCACGAACGCCGCTACGGCCACCGAATCGACGACGAGCCGGTCGAGATCGTCAACATCCGGTTGGTGGCCACGGTGCCCGGCGCGAGCCCCGACCTGCACGAACCCGACGAGCGCGGCGACGCGGAGGCGGGTCGCCGGACAGTGTTCACCGACTCCGCTGCGGTCGAGGCTCTGGTGCTGGACCGTGCCGCGATGGGGCGTGGGTCGCGGGTGAAAGGCGTTGCGGTGGTGGAGTTCGCGGAGTCAACCTGCCTGGTCCGATCGGGCTGGTCGGGTGCCGTCGACGAGGTGGGGACGCTGGTGCTCACCCGGGACGAGGGCAACCGAGTCGCGGCCGACCGGGTTCGGGCACGCACGGCCGTCGAGGAGAACCAGGAGGCGCGCCCATGAGCCTGGACCCGATCACCCTGTCGGTGCTGCGGTCGGCGCTGGCCGGGATCGCCGAGGAAATGGGCACCGTGCTGGTGCGCTCGGCGTACTCCTCCAACATCAAGGAGCGGCGGGACTGCTCGGCCGCGCTGTTCGACGTCTCAGGGCGGATGGTCGCGCAGGCCGAACACATCCCCGTGCATCTGGGTGCGATGCCCGAATCGGTCGCGGCGGTGATCGCCCGTGATCCGCGGCCGGGCGACGTCTGGATTCTGAACGACCCCTATACCGGTGGCACCCACCTGCCGGACATCACGCTGGTCAGCCCGGTGGATTCCGGCGGCGAGATCGTCGGCTTCGGAGTCACCCGGGCACACCATTCCGATGTCGGCGGGATGTCACCGGGATCGATGCCGGCCGGGTCGCGTGACTTGTGGCAGGAGGGACTGATCATCCCGCCGGTCCGGCTCACCGATGACGTGCTGGCCCTGGTCTGCGCCAATTCCCGCACGCCGCGGCTGCGGCGGGGTGATTTCCGCGCGCAGGTCTCGGCCAACCGGGTTGCCCAGGTGCGGATCACCGAACTCGTCGCACGGTGGAGCCTGTCGACGGTGCTCGACGGGTTCGACGAGGTGTTGGCCTACGCCGAACGCCGCACCCGGGACGCGCTGCGTCAGCTTCCCGACGGCGCCTACCGGGCGGTGACCGAACTCGAGGGCGACGGTGTCACCGACGACGACATCCCCATCGAGGTGGTGGTGACCATCGACGGCGACTCCGCCCGGATCGATTTCACCGGGACCTCGCCGGCGGTCGCGGGCAACGTCAACTGCCCGCTCGCGGTCACCCGCTCGGCCTGCTATTTCGCGCTCCGGGTGCTGTTGCCCGAGGACGTGCCCGCCTGCGCGGGGACCTACGCGCCGCTCACCATCGAGGCTCCCGAGGGGTCGCTGGTCAACGCCCGTTCGCCGCACGCCGTGGTGGCCGGAAACGTGGAAACCTCGCAGCGCCTGGCCGACGCCGTGCTGGCGGCGTTGTCCCAGGTGGCGGACGTGCCCGCCGCGGGGGAGGGCACCATGAACAACACCGTCATCGGCGGCCGTGGGTGGACGTACTACGAGACCGTCGCGGGCGGCCAGGGCGCCTCCAGCACCGGCGATGGCCCGTCCGGCGTGCACGTCGGGATGACGAACACGCTGAACACGCCGATCGAGGCGCTGGAGCTCGAGTACCCGATGCGGGTCGAGCGGTACGAGCTCGTCGACGGCTCCGGCGGGACGGGAGCGCACCGGGGAGGTGACGGCATCGTCCGATCCATCCGGGTTCTCGAGGACGCCACCGTCAACCTGCTGACCGACCGGCGCCGGCACGCGCCGCCAGGTTTGGCGGGTGGCGGGCCCGGGGCCGTCGGCCGCAACCTGCTCGCCCGGTCGAGCACGGAGTCCGCCACGGAAACAGACGCAGAGTCCGCCACCGAGATCGCCACAGAGGAACTGCCACCCAAGGTCGCCCGCCGGCTGCGGGCGGGCGACGTCGTCACCGTCGTCACCCCGGGCGGGGGCGGCTGGGGACGCGAGACGTGAACGCCGGTACTCGACCACTGCGCGGCCGACCGGCGGGTCCCGCGGACTCCGCGGACGAATCAGTGCTGGCCTGGCTGCTGGAGGGTGACCCGGCCATTCGTTGGCAGGTCCTGCGGGACCTCGCGGGCGCCGCCCGGGATGACGTCGAGCGCGAGCGGCGCCGCGTCGCGAGCCAGGGCTGGGGTGCGCAACTGCTCGCGCGGCAGGACCCCGACGGTCGCTGGGCGGGCGCGCTGTACAGCCCGAAATGGATCTCCACCACCTACACGCTGTTGTTGTTGCAGCGGCTCGGGTTGCCGGCCGGTCACCCGCGGGCGCTCGTGGGGTGCCGGCAGATCTGGCAGGGTGCGCACTTTCAGGACGGCGGGCTCACTCTCGCCCGTTCCATCGGCCACCCCGAGGCGTGCATCACCGCGATGCTCGTCTCGCTGGCCTTCGGCTTCGACTATTGCGACGAACATCGCGAAGGCGCCGTCCGCTGGCTTCTCGGCCAGCAACTGGACGACGGCGGCTGGAACTGCCGGTCGGTGCGGGACGGCTCACGTCACGGGTCGTTCCATACGTCGATCAGCGTGCTGGAGGCGTTGCTGGAGTACGAAAGGGCCGGGGGTGAGCTGCCGGTCGAAGACGCCATGCGCCGGGGCCGCCGGTTCTTCCTGGACCACCGGCTGTACCGGTCGCACCGCACCGGAGAGGTCGTGGACCCGGCGCTGCGCAGATTCCCGTTCCCGCCCCAGTGGCATTTCGACGTGCTGCGCGGTCTCGAGCATTTCCCCGCGGCGGGAGCGCCCGCCGACCCGGACCTTGGTGAGGCGATCGAGGTCGTACGCCGGGCTCGTCGCGCGGACGGTGCGTGGCCGGTGTACCGCGGGTACTCCGGTCGGACGTGGTTCCTGATGGAGCCGGCCGGACCGAGCCGCTGGAACACCCTCCGAGCGATGCGTGTCCTTCGCTGGTGGGAAGCGCGGGCCGAATCCGACGCGCACCAGGTCCCGCAGGTCACAAGCCCTGCAGGCCCTTGACCACCAGCAGCACACCGATGACCAGGATCACCGCCGCCATCACGGCAGCGTTGTTGTCCTGCAGCCAGGTCCGAACGCTGCCGAGCGGACGCAGGATCCGCTCTCCCGCGATGAGGTACAGCAGCACCGGCAACGTGACTGTGCTCGCCGCGACCACGGTGAAAACCGCGGTGGTGATGACGGTTTCGGTCGCGTCGAGGTCTGCGGCACCGATGCTGAGCCCGGCTGCCGCGGTCAGCAGCAGGACCTTCGGGTTTGCTGCGGACAGCAACAGACCCAACCGCAGCGCGGTAGGCGGGGTCAGGCGGTCGATGGACTGCATCCACGCCGGCGCATCCTGCTGCTTGCCGCGGGTCAGCCACCGTTGCAGGCCCAGCGCGAGAAGTGCGGCGCCGATCACGATCCTGGTCCAGGACGCCCATGTCGGTGGCTCGTCTGCCAATTCGACGATCGTGGCCAGGGCGATGAACACGCTCGTGGCGACCAGGACGCCGATCACCCATCCACCGACGAACCCGAAGCTTGTCGCTCTGGCCCGCGGCGTGAACAGCAACAGGATGGCCGGGATGATCGGGAACGGCGAAGCGGCCACCGCTATTCCGAGCGTCAGGACCTCGGTGATCACCTCGCCCAAGCCGGTCACCGGCTGCTCGGTACGGACTCGGCCGGCTCATTCCTGTGGGCGCTCACCTGCACAGAGTGCCTGGTCGACGGGCCGTTTCCGGCACAGCCGGCGGTGTGATGACGGCGACTCATGGCTGGCACGTCACCGCGAAGCGGTGATCGGAGACCGTTACCGCCCTCGATCGGCGAGGCCCGACCCGTCGCTTCGGGCCGCGGCCCACCCCGGGCGTCGTGTGCAGCGTGACCACCAGCACGGCGGTCAGCACGATGGCGACACCGACGATCTACCCAACGCCGAGCGACTGATGCAGCACCGCCCATCCACCCGACACGGCCACCACCGGGCTCAGCAGGGACAGGAAGGTGATGGACCCGGCCGGCAGCGCCGCAATCCCGCGGAACCAGAGGGTGTAGGCCAGCGCCGCCCCGATCAGCGCGAGATACCCGTACCCGAGAAGGTTCTGGCCGGTCAACGGTTGGCTGGGCGGCCCTTCCGCGACGAGGGCGAGCGGCAGCAGGAAGGTCCCGCCGGCGATCAGCTGCCACGCCGTGGTCAGGGAAGTGGTGATCAGGGAAGTGGTGATCCGGGAAGTGGTGACCAACGGACGTTCCGGTTGACCCCATTTCTTGGTGAGCACGATCCCGCAGGCCATGCTCAGTACGCCGCCCACCGCGGCGGCGATCCCGATGGCATCCAGCCGGCCGTCTGCCTGCAGGACCAGCAAGGCCACGCCCACGATGCCGGCGCACCGGCGACGAGGCGCTGCCGGGTCAGCGACTCGCCCAGCACCCGCGCGGCCTGTCGGCCCGCCAGCGGGCCGAGCTGGCCGCGCTGCTGCGATCCTTGATCCAGTCGATCGAGGGCGCCTCACCGCTGCCCCCGCCGGAATGACGCGTATAGGGTTGCCGGGACGGACGCGGGGTGTGCGTTGCAACTGCTCGCCCGCGGGCGACGCGTTGTTGGTCGGTCGGTTCGGGAGAAGTCCGTTCTGTGTGAGTGCGCATAGCTTCGCCCTTGGAGGTGAAATCCCTTGACCGGTGGCTGGGCGCCGGAGTCCTCGGAACCGCCCATCTCGCACGACCTTCCGGTCGGGTTCCGGGTCGGGCCGTACCGCATCGAATCGCTGCTGGGCCGCGGCGGGATGGCAGTGGTGTACGAGGCCACCGATTCGCGCCTGGAACGTCGGGTGGCGTTGAAGGTACTGATGCGGGAGCGTGCGGAGAGTCCGGAATTCCGCAAACGTTTCCTCCGCGAAGCGCATTTCGCCGCGTCGCTCGATCACCCGAACATCGTCCCGATCTACGACACGGGCGCCGAGAAAGGGTTGCTGTACCTCGCGATGCGCTGTGTCCGCGGCGGCAATCTGGCCGCCCTGCTGCGTCGGGGTGGCGCGCTCGACCCAGGGCATGCCTTGGCGGTGCTCGCTCCGGTGGCCGATGCACTGGACGCGGCGCACGCCGCCGGGCTGATCCACCGTGATGTGAAACCGGCAAATATCCTGCTCTCCCCGGTGGCCGAGCGCCACGGCTATCAGCACGTGTACCTCGGCGACTTCGGACTCACCCGGCATGCAGCCGAGCTGACGAATTTGACCGGCACCGGCAACCTGATCGGAACGTTGGACTACATCGCCCCGGAGCAGATCCGCGGCCAGTCGATTGATGCCCGGACCGACCTGTACGCCATGGGTTGCGTTGCCTACGAATGCCTCACCGGCCACGCCGTCTTCGCTCGGGACGACGTGGCAGCGTTGCTGTGGGCGCACCTGAACGATCTCCCGGCACCCGTTTCCCAGCGACGAGCCGACCTTCGTGCGGCAGATCCGGTGGTGGCAAGGGCGCTCGCCAAGGACCCGAGCGAGCGGTACCAGTCGTGCGAGCAATTCGCGGTCGCGCTGGCCGACGCGCTACTGACCGATCGTCCCCGGCTTTCCGACACCGACACTGCCCAACGGGCCATTCCCGCGGACATCCTTGAACTGGACGCCGAACCTTTCGCCCAGTCCGGCAGCGCCGGCCGCGGATACCAGCCGTCGGTCGGGATGTCCTATGGAGTAGGCAGTATCGGCGACACCGGAGCTCCTTGGCCGTCGATGACGGCGCGATTGCTCACGGTGTTCCTGGTCGACGACCACGAAGTCGTGCGGCGGGGCATAGCGGACCTGCTGGATGCCGAAGACGACCTGACGGTGATCGGCCAGGCGTCGTCGGTGACCGAAGCCGTGGCCCGGATCCCCGCGATGCGACCGGATGTCGCGGTGCTCGACATGCGACTGCCGGACGGCAACGGGGTGGAGATGTGCAGGGAGTTGCGGTCTCGGATGCCGGGGCTGCAGTGCCTCATCCTCACGTCGTACACCGACCAGGAGGCGATGGTGGATGCCATCCTGGCCGGCGCCGCAGGCTACGTGATCAAGGACATCCAGGGCATGGATCTGGTATCGGCTGTCCGCACGGTTGGTTCGGGCACGTCGATGCTCGACGTCAGGGCGGTGGCGGCGCTGCGCCAACGGATCAGTGCCGATGCCGCGCGCTCGGGCCCGTTGGCGGGATTGACCGATCAGGAGAAGACGGTGCTGACCCTGATCGGCGAGGGGCTGACGAACCGGGAGATTGCCGAGCGCACAACGTTGGGCGAGAACACCGTCAAGAAGTCGGTGTCTGCATTGCTGACGAAACTGGGAATCCACCGCCGGGCGCAGGCCGCGGCTGTCGCCGGCAAGTTTCACGCTCACGATCGCCGACCCTGAGTCGTCGTCCGCAGGTTGCCTCCCGGCCGTGGTGAGTCTCGATCTTGATGATGAGAACCCTTGCACCCCTGCAGGTCGCGGCGCACTTCATCGACCGGATGGTCCCGGCCGGACGCGGGAGCGCGGCTGACGTCGTGCCGGCGGGTCAGATCATCGCACTGTCGGTCCCTGCGGCTCGGCGAATCCGAACAAGCGCGCCGGGGTGTCCCACAGCACCTCCGGCGATCCGCGGGATCGGGGATCAACTTCTCGACAAGGGCCGGCACGAGCCCGTAATCGATGCGCTCGGGAGCTCTCAGGAACGGCCGGTCCGATCCCCACAGGCACCGATCGGGGGTGAACGCCTCGAGCAGCGCTTCAACGTATGGCCAGGAATCGTGCCAGGGATATCTCGTCGCCGAGCATTTCACCAGACCGGAAATCTTCACGAAGTATCTGCCGCTGGCGGCCAGATCCAGTAGCCGTCGAAAAACCCGGCTGTTGCACCCCCGTGCCGGGATGGGGCGACCGCAATGATCGATCAGCACCCGCACACCGGACGGTTCCAGCATCGGGGCCATCTCGATCAGCTGATCGGCCTCGACCTGCACGTCGGCGAACATGTCCAGCTCGGCGAGATCCCGCAGCAGCGTTCCGGTGTCGCGGAAGGCGTCGGCACCCAGCAACGCGGCCTGCATCGTGGTACCCACGATCCCGCGCTCGCGGAGCTTCACCAGGTCATCGCGGCTGATGTGGTTGTCGACCACCGCGACGCCCTTGAAACGTCCGTTGCCACGATCGAGGAAGTCCAGCAGGCAACGGTTGTCGGTGTCGTAGCCCGAGTTCGGTCCCACGACCAGGGCGTGACGCGACCCGTAGGCGCCGAACAGATCGGTGAGTTGGCGTGCCGTGCCCTGCTCGTTCTCGACCGGGTCGTACCAGGCGTCGGGCGCGTACGGGAAGTGAGCCGGGTCGAGCAGGTGGTTGTGACAATCGATTTTCGGTTCGTCGTGGATGGTCACCAGGGCAGTGTCCGGCACCGCCGCTGGCGGGCTCGCCGTTCTGTGCCGCCTTCCAACGAGTGGGAGTACACGCCAGGTCTTCATGCTCGGTCCCAGGGCGGGTGAGTGCCGGCTCAGAGCCAGTGCTTCCGGTGGAACAGGTACCAGAGCACGACCCCCACCACGAGCATCAGGGTCAGCGCGGCGGGATATCCGAACGACCAGCCCAACTCCGGCATGTTCGAGAAGTTCATCCCGTAGATCCCCGCGACGACAGTCCAGGAAATCGCGATCGTGCCCCACGCGGTGATCTTGCGGACGAACCGGTTCAGCTCGTTCGAGACCCGGGTTTGGAAAAGGTCGAGTACCTCCTGCAGGTACTCGCGTTCCAGGTCGGCGGAGTTCTTCAGATGCCCGTACTGCTGGCGCATCAACGCCAATCGCTTCGTGTCGATGCGCATCACCGTCTTGTCGACGCTGAGCAGGTCCAGCAGATTGTCGTACACCTCGTACGCCTGGGCCGCGTTGATCCGAATCGCCTGCAGGTCGTGCCGCACCTCGAAGAGGTCCTGCAGCACCATCTCTGCAGCGACCGGGTCGTGTGTCATCACCCGACCCTCGAGATCGGCCACCCGGCGGGCACTTCCGCCGATCAGCTCCTCCTGACCGCGCAGCATCACCGACCGTATCGCGGCGATGAGGTCGAAAGCGTTGGCGGGACAGATCTCTCCGAGGTCAACCTGGTCACGGACGATGTCCAGGTCATGGTTGACGTCCGCACTGGACATCGTCGTGTTGGCAGGTCCGAAGACGGTCCACAGCATGCGCGGAGTCAGAAACGTCTTCAGCGGCTGGAAATGCAGCAAGCCGTCGGACCCGCGGGCGAGCCCGTTGATCGCGCTGTAATGGTGGTCGGGGTAGATGTGCAGCTTCGGCACCGGGGTGCGGTTGTTCACATCGCGAAGGGCGTCCGCCAGGTCGGCATCAGGAAAGTGTTTCACCCCGGTCGTCGCGATCCACCGAATCTCCACCGGTACCTCCAGGGGCTACCCGCAGGGCGCGGTGAGCTTTCGTCCCGCGAACAAACTATCCCCGCGACCGGCTCGCTCGGCCGGTTCTTTCGCTGCGCGGAACCCCTCGCCGGGAAGCCGGGGCCGATGTCAGGAGGAACCTTCCACGGCCGTCAGGACCTCGCCGGTAATCCGAGTTGGGTTGCCATCGCGGTGATCTCATGGTCGAAGAACTCGTCGGCAGGATCCACGCTGCCCACCAGATGGCCGAACAGCTCGAAGCTGATCAGGCCGAACAGCCTGGTCCACGCGCTGATCGCGGCGCCGATCACCGCCGGCGGCAGGTCCGGCGCTATCTGCTCGGCGAGAGTGTGCAGCTGACCGGACAGACCGCTGGTCAGCGGAACGGTAGTGCGGTCGATGACGCTCCCGGCGCGCCAGCCGTCACGCAACGGGCCGAGCAACGCGAGCGGAATCCGTGCCGCGGGATCGATGGTGTCCGCGGGTGCGCGGTATCCGGGAACGGGCGATCCGTAGAGCAGTGCGTATTCGTGAGGTTGCTGCCGAGCCCAATCCCGCACCGTCTTGCACATCGCGAGCCAGCGTCCGGTCACATCGGTCGGGTCAACGCGTGCGTCGGCAGCCTCGATGGCATCACCCAGCGCGGTGTAGGCCTCGATGATCAAGGCGGTCAGCAGCTCGTCCCGGCTCGGGAAATAGCGGTAGAGCGCCGAGGACGCCATCCCGAGTTCCCGCGCGATCGCCCGCAGCGACAGGCCGTCGGCGCCGTGCTCCGCGATCTGCCGGCGCGCCTCGCTCGTGATGGCCTGGGTCAGCTCGCGGCGGGCCACCGCGCGCGCCGACGTCGAGGCGTTCATCGGCCCGACAGTACCCGAAAACGAGAGCGCCAGTGCTCAACGAGAGCACTGCTCTTGACACTGCAAACTTTGCGGCGCATGCTCTGTAACGAGAGCAGTGCTCTCAACGGCGAACCGAAGGGATTGGACATGACGGATCTGCGAGGCGACCGGTACCTCGAGCCGGGCCGCGCGACCACTGTCTTCAACTCGGCGGTGGCCTGGCTGGCCCGGGCCGGGGTCAGCATCCTCGGTAGCCGCGAACTGCGGGTTCGCGGCCGGCGCAGCGGGGAATGGCGGACCACCCCGGTCAACCTGCTGGTCGTTGATGGTCAGCGCTATCTGGTGGCGCCGCGCGGGCAGACCCAGTGGGTCCGCAACATCCGGGTGGCCGGCGGCGGAGAACTCCGCCTGGGACGTCGCATCGAGCCGTTCCGCGCCGTCGAACTGCCCGATGGGGACAAGCCGGTGATTCTCCGGCGGTACTTGAAGCGGTGGAAGTTCGAGGTCGGCGTCTTCTTCGACGGGGTCGACGCGAAGAGCTCGGACGCGCGACTGCTGGAGATCGCGCCGGGTTATCCGGTCTTCCGGGTGGACGCCGGCTCCGCCGCATCGTCGTAGCGCGCGTTTCTTCGCGGGCCAGACCCGCCGTGGGTTGTCGGGACCACCGGCGATCCGGCTGATCAGCCCAGGTCAACGCCCGTGAAGCACACCTCTGGGGTGACCGGATCGACACCCCGAACGACCCTCGCCGGCTATGCGGGTAGGGGATGGTGGAGGTGTGACTGTCGGTGGACGTGGCGGTGTCGATGCCGTGCGGGCCGACGGCGGGCTGGTGCACATCCGACCCGTGGTACCGACCGACCTGGACGCTCTGCGCGAACTGCACCGGGGTGCGTCCGACCGGTCCTTCTACTTGCGCTTCTTCGGCTTGAATCGCGGTGCGACGGATGAGTATGTGCGACGGCTCGGGCGACCGCCGGGTCCCGCCCACCACTCGCTGACCGCCTGGGTGGGCGGCCGACTGGTCGGTGTCGCGACCTATGAGCGGTTGACCGACGATTCCGCGGAGTTGGCGTTGCTGGTCGCAGACGCCAGCCAGCATGTCGGGCTGGGCACGTTGCTGATCGAGCACCTCGCCGAGGACGCCCGCCGGGCCGGCATCGGGGAGTTCATCGCAGACATTCTCGTGCAGAACTACTTGGCCATGCATGTGGTGCGCGACACCGGGTTTCACACCGTGGTGCGATACGACGGTGGCACCGCGGAGGTCACCATCGACCTGACCCCCGACCAGGAGGCGGTGGGCGCGATCGACGCCCGCGAACGCTCCGCCGACCAGGCGAGTCTTCGTCCGCTACTGGCCCCGGCCGTGGTGGCAGTGATCGGCGCGAGCGAGCGGCCGTCTGCGGTCGGCCATCAGATCCTGCGCAACATTCTCACCGGCGGGTTCACCGGCCAGGTCTACGCGGTGAATCCGCGGCACGAAACGGTGCTGGGCGTCCCCTGTGTGGCGTCGGCCGATCTGCTGCCGGTGACGCCGGACCTCGCCGTCGTCGCCGTATCGGCGCGCCGGGTCGGCGGCGTGGTGCGCGCCTGCGGTGCCCGCGGGGTGCGCGGCGTGGTGCTGGTCACCGCCGGATTCGGCGAAACCGGCCCCGCGGGGAGGATCTTGCAGGACGAGGTGGTCGGTATCGCCCGCGGCTACGGAGTGCGACTCGTTGGCCCGAACTGCCTCGGTCTGCTCAACACCGATCCGGCCGTTCGCCTCAATGCGACGTTTGCGCCCTTGCCCCTGCAAACCGGTGGGCTGGGCCTTGTCTCCCAATCCGGAGCGCTCGGGATCGCCGTCGTCCAGGCCGCCAGTCGGTGGGGACCCGGTGTCTCACAATTTGTTTCCGTGGGGAACAGGGCGGACGTGAGCAGCAACGACCTGTTGATGGCATGGGAGAACGACGACCGCACCCGGGTCATCGCGATGTACCTGGAGTCCTTCGGCAACCCGCGGAAGTTCGCCCGGATCGCCCGCCGGGTGTCCCGGCGGAAGCCGATCATCGCGATCAAGGCCGGTCGCTCGACGGCGGGGCAACGGGCGGGGCTCTCGCACACCGCTGCGGCGGCAGCGTCCGACGACGTGATTGACGCGCTCTTCGTCCAGGCGGGTGTCGTTCGGGTGGACACGATGGAGCAGATGCTCAGCGCCGCCAGGGTGTTGTGTGATCAGCCGCTGCCGCAGGGGAATCGCGTCGCCGTGATCGGAAACTCCGGCGGCCCGAACATTCTCGCTGCCGACACCGCCGAGAGTGTTGGGCTGGAGGTCGTTTCACTGGAACCTTCCACGGCGCAACAACTGCGGGCGATCGTGCCGACCGCGCCGTCCGCCAGGAACCCGATCGATCTCGGGGCCACCGCGATTCCCAGCCAGATCTGTGATGCGGTGCAGCTCGTGCTGACAGCCGCCGAGGTGGACGCGGTGCTGGTGGTGCTGACCGATACCGCCCTCGCCGATCCCAACGATGCACTGGAATTGATCGCCGACGCCGCGAGCGCCGCCGCCAAGCCGGTGGTGGCGGTGCGGGTGGGTGGCACCTCCTCCTCGATCCGGCGGGACGAGTCGAAGCGAGCATTGCCGGTATTCACCTTTCCCGAACCGGCCGCCGTCGCGCTGGCGACCGCCGCCAACTATGCGCGGATCGCCGCGGCTCCCACGGCGCCGGCGACCCGCCCGGCAGGGATCGATGTGGCGGCGGCCGCCGAGGTCATCGACCGGGCGCTGACCACCGGACAGGAATGGCTGGCAGCAGAGGATGTTGCCCGGGTGCTGGCCGCCTACGGCATCCCGGTGTGCGCCCAGCGGGTGGTGACCGACGTCGAGGAGGCCTCGCTGGCGGGTGCCGAACTCGGCTATCCGCTGGCGGTCAAACTCGCCTCCGGCGGCCGGCACAAGACCCGGATCGGTGGCGTCAGGGTGGGTGTCAGCGATGAGGCGGCGCTGCGTGCCGCCTTCGGAGAAGTATCTGCGGTCGCAGCCGTTGACGCGCTCGATGACCGTTCCACCGCAGTCCTGGTGCAACCGATGGCGCCGCCGGGCATCGAGATGATCATCGGTGCGGTCCAGCACGAACGGTTCGGCCCGGTGGTGATGGTCGGTGCGGGAGGAATTCTCGCGGACGTGATCGCCGATCGGGCATTCCGGCTCGCCCCGCTGGCTGTCGACGACGCGCACGCCATGCTGGGTGAACTCAGGACCGGACCCTTGCTGGATGGCTACCGGGGCGCCGCCGAGGTGTCCAGGGACGCGTTGTGCGATGTGGTGGTCCGGGCCGGAGCGCTGGCCGACGGCCTTCCCGACGCCGCGGAACTCGATCTGAACCCGGTGATCTGCCGCGGGCGGGACCTTGTCGTGGTGGACGCACGGATCCGGGTGGTGGCAGCCGCCCCGAGGCCCGATCCACTGCTCCGAAAGCTGGAGTGAGCTCAGCACCCGACGCCGGCTCCCCGACGCCTTCCCGAGCGGCCGTGACGACACGTCAGCGATAGGCCGGCAAACCGGTGAGAGCCTGACCGATGACGAGCGTGTGGATCTCGCTGGTGCCCTCGTAGGTGAGCACGGATTCCAGGTTGTTCGCATGCCGCAGCGGTGAGTATTCCAGCGAGATCCCGTTGGCGCCAAGGATGGTGCGGCACTCGCGCGCGATCGCGAGCGCCTGGGACACGTTGTTGAGCTTGCCGACACTGATCTGCTCGGGCCTGATCCGTCCTGCCTCCTTCAACCGACCAAGATGAATCGCCAGCAGCATCGCCGAATTCAGGGCGACCGCCATGTCCGCGAGCTTCTTCTGGGTCAATTGGAAGCCGTTGATCTTGCGGCCGAACTGGACGCGCGAATCACCGTAGTTCAGGGCCGATTGCAGGCAGTCGCGTGCCGCGCCTACCGCGCCGAACAGGATGCCGAACCGGGCCTCGCTCAGGCAGGACAGCGGCGCGCCAAGACCCTTCGCCTCCGGCAGCACAGCGGACGCCGGCAACCGCACGTCGTCGAAGGCGAGTTCGGAGGTGATCGATGCCCGCAGCGACATCTTGTGCTTGATGTCATTGGTGGTGAAGCCCGGCGTTCCGCGAGGGAGGAGGAATCCGCGCACGCCGTCGTCGGTTTTGGCCCATACCGTTGCGACGTCGGCGATGCCGCCATTGGTGATCCACATCTTGCTGCCGTTGAGGATCCAGTCGCTGCCGTCCTGCACTGCCCTGCAACGCATGTCGGACGGGCTGCTGCCGAAATCGGGCTCGGTGAGGCCGAAGCAGCCGATCGCCTCGCCGGCCGCAAGGCGCGGCAGCCATTCGAGTTTCTGTTCCTCCGAGCCGTACCGCCAGATCGAGTACATCGACAGCGAGCCCTGCACCGACACGAAACTGCGGAAACCGGAGTCGGCGGCTTCCAGTTCGAGGCAGGCCAGACCGTAGCTGACGGCGTTAACACCGGCACATCCGTACCCCTGCAGGTGCATGCCGAGAACACCCAGCTTGCCCAGCTCGGCGGCCATTTCCCGCGGGAAATGGGCGTTTTCGAACCAGTCGCCGACGTGCGGGCGCAGGTTGTCCGTGACGAACTGGCCGACGACCTCCTGGATGTCACGCTCCTCCGGTTCGAGCAGCGAGGAGGTGTCGAGCAGGTCCAACGGATCCCTCATGGGGGTGGCGGTGGCTTGCTGGGCCACAGTCCGATGGCGAAAAGGGTGCCGAGCGCCAGAAAGGCGATGATCGCGAAGACTTTGATGCCGGCGAACCAGAACTCGAACTCGCCGAACGAGGACACCGAGAACAGGTTCGTGGCGGTCATCAGGAGCATCAGCCCGAGGGAGAGCAGCCACAGCGGCGCGTCGATCCAATAGGTAAGGATCTTCGCGCCGGCGACCGCCTCGAAGCCCACCACGATGACCCAGAAATACCAGTACAGCCAGCCGACGGAGAACCCGGCCCACCCGCCGAGTGCCCGGCGCGCGTAGTCGGCGAACGACCCTGTCGACGGGTGGGCGGCAGCCATTTCGCCCAACATCCGCATCACCAGCACGATGAGCACACCGGTCAGGGCGCAATGCCACGTAGCTAAAGTTGATCTTGCTGTTTGTGCTGGTCATCGGCGTGGCGAGACGCGTGTGACTGGTGGGACTGGTGTGATCAGCGGTCGTGGCTGCTGCTGTGTTGCTGAATCCGGTTCA
>Ga0209584_10000231_pt1 | contig 16463 bp, 16 predicted proteins | sample NGEPerD_FD_184507 | JGI IMG/M metagenome (GOLD analysis project Ga0209584, IMG submission 184507) | Arctic peat soil microbial communities from the Barrow Environmental Observatory site, Barrow, Alaska, USA - NGEE PermafrostAB12-D... | ecosystem: Environmental > Terrestrial > Soil > Wetlands >...
ATTGACCCGGGGGTCGGGCGCATCGCGCATGGTGACCTGGGCCCGCCCCAGCACCTCCAGGGCCCGCACCAGCGCCGCCAGCCCCACCCGCTCGGCCTGGGCGGCGAGCGACTCCCGCTCGGCGCCGGAGACCGTCACCAGCCCCGGTGCCACCAGGGCCAGGAACCCTTGGCGGAGGTGGTCGACCAGGTCGCCGGTCAACTGTTGGGGGCTGAACCCGGCAGACGTCAGGTGGGCCACCGCCACCAGGGCGCGGGTGATGTCCCGTTCGGCGAGGGCCTCGACGACCTCGTCGAGCTCGGGCAGGTCGTCGTCGACGGCATCGGACGCCGCCACCTGGTCGAGCACCGAGAGCGCGTCCCGGGCCGATCCACGGCCACGCCGGACGGCCAGGTCCAGCGCCTCGTCGGGAACGTCGAGGTGCGCGTCCTGGCGCACCTGGGCCAGCAGCTCACCGAGCGTCTCGGGGCCGAGGAGGCGGAACTCGAAGTGCTGGGTGCGGCTGCGGATGGTGGGCAGGACCTTCTGGGGGTCGGTGGTGGCCAGCACGAAGACGACGTGGGCGGGCGGCTCCTCGAGCGTCTTGAGCAGGGCGTTGGAGGCGGGCGTCGAGAGCATGTGGACCTCGTCGACGATGTAGACCTTCTGGCGGCCCGGCGTTCCCAGTGCCGCACGCGACACCAGGTCGCGCATGGCGTCCACCCCGTTGTTCGACGCGGCGTCGAGCTCGTGCACGTCGAGCGAGGAGCCTTTGGTGATCTCGACACAGGAGGCACACACGCCGCACGGCTCGCCGTCCTGCAGGTCGGTGCAGTTGAGCGCCTTGGCCAGAATCCGGGCCGTCGAGGTCTTGCCGGTCCCCCGCGGCCCACTGAACAGGTAGGCGTGTGCCACGCGGCCGTCCCTGACCGCGTTGCGGAGGGCGAGCACGACGTGGTCCTGGCCACGGACCTCGCCGAAGGTCGACGGTCGGAATCGCCGATAGAGCGACTGATAGGGAACGTCGTCGGGAGCGTCGGCCACGTCGGAGGAGCCTACCGGCCACCGGGACCCGCCTCCCCCGGAGGATCGGGCCGGCCGTCCGGCGGGGACCGAGCCCCCCGGTGCTCGGTGCGACGGCCAGATTGGCTGCGGCACACGGCCTGACCCGCTGAGAGCTGCTGCCTTCCGACCCTGACTCGATTCACAGGAGGACGTTGCGCAGGACCCAGCCGTCGCACCCAACACCGGGGAGACCAACGATGTTACCCCCGGATGTGCACCAGGGGCAGCCGGAGCGGGTGGACCCTTTCCCGCTCCGGTCGGGCGGGCGGCAGCGCCCGGACCCGGGCGGGCGGGCAGAGAGAGCCGGAGTAGCCTGTCGGGGCCGCGGGCGCCCCGGAGTGAACTCCTGGTCGGCCCGGGGAGTTGGAGACGTGCGAGAGCGGCCGAATCGGCACGACTGGAAATCGTGTGTGGGGAAACTCACCGTGGGTTCAAATCCCACCGTCTCCGCCATGGGTACTGAAGCGGCCTCTTCGCAGCCGGCGGCGCCTTCCCGCGCCACCGGTGGGGAACCGCTGGATGACGAAGCGGCGATGGGGCTCGCCCTCGACGAGGCGGTGGCGGCCATCGCCCACGACGACGTGCCGGTGGGGGCGGTCGCCCTCCATGGGGGACGGCCCATCGCCGCACGCCACAACGAACGCGAGCAGCGTCGTGACCCCACGGCGCACGCGGAGATGCTGGCGCTGTCCGACGCGGCTAGCGCACTGGGCACGTGGCGGCTGTCCGAGGTGACCCTGGTGGTGACCTTGGAACCTTGTCCGATGTGCGCCGGTGCCCTCATCGCTGCTCGGCTGGGCCGCCTGGTCTACGGGGCCGCCGACATGAAGGCGGGGGCATGCGGCTCCCTCTACAACCTGTGCGCCGATCCCCGGCTCAACCACGAGGTAGCGGTCACCGTCGGGGTCCGGGCGGCAGAGGCGTCCGCACTGCTGACCGGATTCTTCGCCGCCCGGCGCCGCGGCTAGCCTTCCAGGCGGAGGGATGCGAGAGCGGCCGAATCGGACGGTCTCGAAATGCGTGAATTGTCGTCGAATGAGACGACGCAATGCGGCGATAGACGACGTGACCTGGAACTTTGGACGACGTGCCACGACATGGCGCGACTCCGGACGACCCCAGCCGACAGCAAAAATTAGGACAAAAATTAGGACACGACACGACGAGGGCGGGTGTCGAGATCCGGGCTGAAGGGCACTACGTCGGTCGATGAAGTTCGGTTGGGCCAGCGGATCAAGAACGCCACCTCACAACGGGTGCGAGTAGCCTCACCCCGCGTGTCGGGGTCCTACTTTCTATGACAGCTCCAGAGGGCGGGTGGACTCTCGATGTCTTCGCTACGGACAGTGGAGTTGAGCCATTCACTAGCTTCTTGGACGAGTTGAGCGATGCCGCTGCCGTCGCTTTGGATGCCGCCCTCAACCACGTCCTCGCCGTCAGGGGGATAGATCTCGCCAACTCGGAGTGGCTGAAACCGCTCGGAAAGGGCCTGCATGAGTTCCGCGTTCGTCACTCCGCCGACGAGATCATGCACATGTTCGCCGACGAGCAACCGGGGGTAGCACCCGATCCGGAGTCGATCCTTCTGCGGGTGTTCGTCCACTTTCACGGACGGAGGGTGGTCCTACTTCTCTCGGGCTACGACAAGCGGGACGATGCATCCAAGAAGCGGCAAGAGAAAGAGATCGCTTTCGCACGCAAGTGCCTCTCTGCCTGGAACCAGCAGGAGGCTCGCTGCAGAGCCCAGGAGCGTAAGGGACGATCAGGGGGTCGCGCTCGGCACCGTTGACCAGGAAGTACGGCTCAACACCTTGACACAATATGGTGTTTAGCCCATAATAGGCATCGGAAGGGAGGGCCCACATGACCCGTAGCTATCAGGATGCTGCCGCTGAACGACTGGCTCGTGTGGCCTATACCGGTAGACGCCAGCACCGAGTGTTCAGCGATTCCTACGATATGGCCGTGCAGCTCATGGAGCTTCGGGAGCGGCGCGGCATGACGCAAATCGAGCTCGCCTCAGCCACGGGAATCGCTCAGAGCGAGATCAGCCGCATCGAGAGGGGGTCGGCAAACCCTACCGAAAAGACTCTCCTGCGAATCGCCGATGCGCTCGGCGCGGACCTGCGAGTCGTCGAACGCACGGCTCAGGCAGCCCCCTCTGTGGCCCTTTCGTAAGAATCGCGTTCGAAGAGTCAAGGCCCCAGCTGCCAACATCGCATTACGAGGGGGTCCCAGTCCCTGTCTGGCGCTTTCTGGAGGCGCCTCGACACATCTGAACAGGTCTTATCAAATTGCCCGTCGCATCGTCCCTGCTCGTGGCGCGCACACTTATGGGATGAATATGGGATGCGCGGTTTGGTGGGAGGCAAACAGTGGTGGTGACAGTGCGCGGCAGCGAGAAGGAACTGAAGGAACTCGAACCCGCGGCCACGGCGGTACACGGCCCACCAAGTGTCAACTCGCGGGAGGCAGTGGTCTTTCCAGATCCTTGTACCGATTCGGACATCTGCTGACGAGTCTGCCGCTCTTGTCGTAGTCAACATCCGTCAAGGCTGCCCCGCACTTATCGCAATTGCGGGGAGCTATCGATTGCCCAAGTGCCTCCGTGTGCTCCATATTTTCGATTCTCGCCCCGAGTCGAGTTGCATTCAAATCGGCTGCTCGGCTCTGGAACAACACCAACCTGCTGATCCGTAGTCCAGAACCGTCAGCGAGTCATCTGCTGGACCCGAAACAAGGCATGGGTAGGGGCAATGCTCAGGTTGGACAGCATTCAGTTATCCCATGTCTCGTGAACGGTGTAGAAAGCATGGCTTCACGCTGTGAACACCCAGTTCAGGGTACCGAAGGGCCAGTTCCTTTCCGGTTCACTGAAGCAGTCGCCCGCCGGTGCGGCGACGCGGCGGGGATGCTCGCGGCAGCAATTGTGCCGTCAGCTGAGCCCGAAATATTGCGGCGCGCGTATCCGATGATTGTTAGGTGGCACCCTTCGATCGGGGTTCGAGTCCCATCACCTCCACCGATGTTGTAGGAAAGACAACGTTTTCCCTGGTAGATCGGGGTTATTGAGCTCCATTTCGCCAACCGAGTCAATTGGCGATGTTCGAACCCCTTGAAGGGAGTCATTCGATTGAACCCGTCACGGGCTCGCACCCGGTGCCCGTCGTGAGGGGTCAATCTCATCTCGTAGTCAGGACCCGAAGGCGCAGCGCGCCCGGAACAGATTCGAACCGAAGCGGTGGATCAAGCACGCATGCCTCCCCATCGAGCGCAACGCCAACGGGCGTCCCAGCCTCCACCGTGAAGGCCGCTGCCGTGAAGTCGAGCCACCCTGGAGACCGCGGAGTTGCTCCTGTCGATTCCGTCGCAATGAGGGCGAGGAGTTCTCTTGGACTCACTACGCGCGCAGCAATGACACCGAGCACACCCCGATCGACACCCCGCCGGGTGCCCGGTACACCCGGACGAGGCACGCGGTAGGGGTTGTTCGACACCAGCATCAGCTGCGGTCCCTGCCACCGCGTCCCGTCGGGTGCATCGAAGCCGAAATCGAACGGCACGGCTCGCGGCGGAAGCAGATCCGGCAGCATCCGGGCGACCGTCTCCAGCTGGGCGTTCCGGTAATCCTCCGACTGTACGATCTTCGCGTAGGCACCCAAGGACGCGTTGTTGATGAACAGGCGTCCGTTCACGCGAGCAAGATCAATTCGACGCTCCGCACCCTGAGCGAACGCATCCAGGGCACCGACGACATCGGCGCGATCGACACCAATATCGAACGCAAAGTGGTTGCGGGTCCCAGCCGGAACACAGACGAACGGAAGGTCGTGCTGGTACGCCACTGTCGCAACGAGAGCCTGCGAACCGTCGCCACCTGCGACACCGATTGCGTCCGCACCCCGGGAGACGACTGCCTCGGCGATTCCGAGCAGATCGTCGTCGCGCTGGAGCATGACCGGCTCGATGCCACGAGTGCTGCATTCGCGGGCGAGATCGAGGCGTTCGGCTTTGCCGCCGCCGGATCGCGGGTTGACAATCAAAACAGGATGCCTCGGCCGCCACATTGGCCCCATCAGAGCCGACCGGAAGGCTCGCACGCAACCATGGCATAAGAGGTCGCCGAACACTGGAGAAGACTCCACGAAGGCTGACCACACGTCGGATGCCGAACGGTGCGGATGCGAGCCGTATCCATCTGCCGGTCTGTCCGCATGTGGTTGACCCGACCCTCTGAATGGCTCTGGGCGACGCGGACTTCAAGCATCCGCAGCGGGTACCGGAATCGGGGTCAGGTCAAGAGCGGCATCGCGAGGGCATCGAGCCCCGTCGGGCGCGCCCCGGCCTCGACCAACCGAAGGACAGTCGCACGGCCAGCATCGAACTGCAAGGCCACGTCACCGCTTTCCACGAGGGCCCCGGCGCCGACCCGGCCAGGGAAGGGGCGCGAGACCCGGTCCCCGTCAAGATCACTTCCGTCGTCATGGATCCTCCCGCGCCTACTGGCGTATGTCCTGTCCTCACGAGCCGAAGAGGAGCGTCGTGACCACATCGGCATGCACCTCGACGGCCTGGTGCTCCAGCGGGTCGAACCCGGCGAGCCGCCGGCACTCGGGTGCGAGGACGAACATGGTCGCACCCGCACCGGTGATCACATAGTAGATGTGGGTGGCCGGGACGTCGGGAATGTCGCCGCGTTCGACGAGCCGTGTGAACAACGACACCGTCTGTTCGTAGATGGGGCGGATGTGACGGTCGACGAGCCAGTCCATGCGTGCGCCGTCCACCTTGCACTCCTGCATGATGATGCGATGCAGTTGCGGGTGGGCAGCGGAGAAGTAGATGAACTCCCGAACGATGAGCTTGGCCACCGACAGCTCGTCCACGCCGCGCAGCCCCTCGATCCGCGCGGACAGCGCCTGGGTGAGCTCTCCGAAGATGTCTTCGACAGCGGCGTGCCACAGGTGCTCCTTGGAGCGGAAGTGGTAGTTGAGCAGCGGCTGGGTTACGCCGGCGCGCGCGGCGATCTCCCGGGTGGTCGCGCCTTCGAAGGACCGTTCGGAGAACAGGTCGACGGCGGCGGCCAGGATCCGGTCCCGGGTGCTGTCGGCCGAGGGCCGGGTCGTCCGGGCCGCGGTCGGGGAAGTCTGGGACGCCATGCCACCATCCTATTCGTATGATCTGGTTATTGACAGTTATCTGATCGTATGATCAGATAACTTCGGTGCCGGAAGGGGCGCCATGGGGAGTTGGGAGGGAGCCATGACCGGCACAGAGATCTACGACGTCGCGATCATCGGGTTGGGCCCCGTCGGCGGTGTGCTGGCTTGCCTGCTCGGGCGCCGGGGGCACAGCGTCGTGGTGATCGAGCGCCATGCCTCCCCGTACCCACTTCCCCGTGCCGTGCACTTCGACCACGAAGTGGCGCGGATCCTGCAGGCTTGTGGCTTGGGGCCCGAGCTCGGCGCCATCACGGAACCGGCCGACGTCTACGAGTGGCGCAACGGCAGCGGCCAGGTGCTGCTCCGCTTCGCCACCCAGGAGGCGGGAGGGTCGGGATGGCCCTCCTCCAACATGTTCTCCCAGCCCGCCCTCGAGGCCGTGATCGAGCGAGCCGTTACCACGCTGCCGGCCGTGTCCGTGTGCCGGGGGTGGCAGCTCGAGGGCATGGAGGAGACGGCAGAGTCGGTGGCACTCACCATCCGGCGCACCATGGTCGTCCACGAAGCCGATGGCCGACGCGACGCGGAGCCCACGGGCGGCACCGAGACGATCGACGCCCGCTATGTCGTCGGATGCGACGGAGCCAACAGCACCGTGCGCGAGCTCCTCGGGATCGAGATGACCGACCTCGGCTTCTACTACGACTGGCTGATCGTCGACGTGGCCCTCCGCGAGCCCCGGGTCTTCGATCCCTCGAACGTGCAGATCTGTGACCCGGCGCGTCCTACCACGGTGGTCTCGGGCGGTCCGGGCCGGCGGCGCTGGGAGTTCATGCGACTCCCGCACGAGTCGATCGATGAGCTCAATGACGCCGGACGGTCCTGGGAGCTCTTGGCGCCGTGGGACGTGACGCCGCGCAACGCCACGCTCGAACGGCACGCGGTCTACACCTTCCAGGCCAAGTGGGCCGAGAATTGGCGCGTGGGGCGGGTCTTCCTGGCCGGTGACGCCGCCCATCTGACGCCGCCCTTCGCCGGGCAAGGGTTGTGCGCCGGGCTGCGCGACGCCGCCAACCTGGACTGGAAGTTCGACCTGGTCCTGTCGGGGAAGGCCACGGACGCCATCCTCGACACGTACAGCACCGAGCGCGCCGCGAACGCCCGGGCATTGATCGAGTTCGCGGTGGAGCTTGGCAAGGTCATCTGCGTCGCCGACGCGGATGAGGCGACCGAGCGGGACGCGGCGATGGTGGTGGCCATGGCCGGCGTGGACAGCCAGCCGATCCCCGACATGCCGGGCGTGAGCGGCGGGATCATCTCGCCAGGGGACCCGGTCGCCGGTTCGCTCTTCGTCCAGGGCCGCGTCCGGATCGGCGACCGGACGGCCCGGTTTGACGACCTGCTCGGTCCGGGTTGGAGGATGATCACCCTGGACCGGGAGTTGCCGACGTCGTTGCCCACCGGCGACGCGAAGTGGTTCTCCGAGCTCGGCGGCCGGATCGTCGCCATCGGCACGGAGGTCGAGGACGTCGACTTTACCTACAAGGCCTGGTTCGCCGACCACGGCGTGACCACGGTGCTCCAGCGTCCCGACTTCTACGTGTTCGGCGCCGCGGGGGACGCCGCCGACGCGGCCGCACTGCTGGGTTCGCTACGGAGGATGCTCGGCTCGAATGGCGAGCCGGCAAACGGAGGGATGACAAAATGAGACTAGGAAACCTCGGCGGGCAGGCGGTGCTGATCTCGGGTTCGGTGGCCACCGACATCGCGAACGCAACGAAGGGAGCATTCGGCCCTTCGTTGGCCTCGATCTACGAACGCTGGGACGACTTCCTGATTGCGGCTAAGGAGATCGACACGTCCGGAGCTCGGAGCGTTTCGCCGGAAGGGCTCGGATCTCCCGCTCCGTTGCCCCGGCAGGTGTTCGCCATCGGATTGAACTACCGGTCGCATGCGGCGGAGACCGGCATTGCCATTCCGACCGTCCCCGCAGCCTTCACGAAGTTCCCCGCATCACTGTCCGGACCGTTCGATGACATCGAGCTGTCGAGCGAGACTGTCGACTGGGAGGTCGAGCTCGTCGTTGTCATCGGTCGTCGAGCAGATCGGGTGCCGGTCGAATCGGCATGGGAGCACGTGGCAGGCCTTTCGGTCGGTCAGGACATCTCGGATCGGACGCTCCAGTTCGCCGCAGCCGGCCAGTTCTCGCTCGGCAAGTCCTACCGGGGCTATGGCCCGATCGGGCCGTGGCTCGTCACGCCCGACGAGTTCGACGACCCGGACGACCTCGAGATGAGCTGCTCGGTCAACGGCAAAGTGGTCCAGAGCGACCGCACGAGCGACATGGTCTTCAGTGTCCCTCAGCTGATCACTGAGCTCTCGGAGATCCTTCCGCTGCTGCCGGGTGACGTGATCTTCACCGGCACCCCTGCAGGTGTGGGATTCGTTCGCCAGCCCTCCATGTTCCTGGCACCCGGGGACGTCATCGAGAGTTGGATCGAGGGCATCGGGACCATCCGCAACACGTGTAGGGCCCCGGGCCACTGAGAGAGAGGAGCGCAAATGAATCACCAGCTTGAGTTGGCATACATCGGCCTTGAGGTCACTGATCCGGGAGCGCTTGGGGCTCTGCTGACCGACGTCGTCGGCCTCGTGCCTGGAGAGACCGCCACCGACGGATCGGCAACCTTTCGCAACGACGGTCGGACCAGGAGGGTCTTCGTCCACGAGGGTTCGCGAGACGACTGCTCAGTGCTCGCCTTCGAAGCAGTCGACGACGAGGCTTTCGAGAAGGTTGCAGCGAGTCTCGAAGCCGCTGGCTTCCCCCTGACCGAGGGCGACAGAGAGGAAGCTGTTGCGCGAGGGGTGGATCGTCTCGTGCACACGGAATCACCGTGGCGTCTTCGCTTCGAGCTCGTGCAAGGACTCGCGGTGGCCGAGACGCCATTCAGCTCGAATCTGGTCAAAGGTGGCTTCCAGACCGACGGCGTCGGTGCCGGCCACACCGCCATCGCGGTCACCTCGTTCGAGGACTCCGAGCGCCTCCTTCTCGACGGGCTTGGCATGGTCCAGTCGGACTGGATCGAGACCGAGATCATGGACGGGATCGAGCTCGAGGTCCGGTTCTACCACTGCAACGAGCGGCACCACTCGATCGCAGTTGCCAAACTGCCACTAGACCTCGGCAAGTCCCTCCACCACTTCCAGGTGGAGACCAACGATCGGGACGATGTGGGCTTCGCGTTCGACCGTGCGTGGTCCGCTGGGCTTGAGTTCGCCAACGGACTCGGCCTCCACGACAACGAGGGAGCGTTCAGCTTCTACGTCACGGGTCCGGCGGGATTCCTCGTCGAAGTCGGGTACGGCACGAAGAAGGTGTATGCGCCGTGGGACGGGAATCGCCGATACGACAGCATCAGCCGCTGGGGTCACCAGCCGATCCCCCGGTCGTGACGGGTCCGACGGCGTCCCGCCCCGATCAGCCCCTCGTGGACCGGGTGAGCCCGTGACGAACGACCCACTCTTCGAGGGTCAGGTGGTGATCGTCACCGGTTCGTCCAGTGGGATCGGCGAGGCCACAGCGCGTCTCTTCGACGCGCTTGGCGCACGTGGTGGTCAATTCGTCATCTTCTCGCCAGGCCGGCATCGACGTCGCCTCGTCCCTGTCCAGCGGTCTCTATGTCCAAGCCGACGTGAGCGATGCCACGCAGTCTCCAGCGCTCGTCGAGGAGACGATCGAGCGATTCGGTCGGCTGGACGTCCTCGTCGACAACGCCGGCTTCACCCAGGTGATCCCCCATCACGACCTCGACGCCGTCAGCGATGATCTCTTCAGGGAGATCCTGGAGGTCAACGTCATCGGCCCCTTTCGGCTGACGAAGCTGGCGCTGCCCCATCTCCGTCGTGATGGCGGTGGAAGCGTCGTGAACGTGAGCTCCATCGCAGGGGTCCGACCCACGGGAAGCTGCATCCCCTACGCCACGTCGAAGGCAGCCCTCAACCACCTGACGGAGCTCCTTGCCAATGTCTCCGGGCTCGAGGTGCGGGTCAATGCTGTCGCTCCAGGGCTGGTGAGGACTCCGTGGACCGACGATTGGGGTCCGATTCATGATGCGATGCAGACCTTGGCACCACTCGGGAGGTCAGGGACGCCGGCTGAGATCGCCTCGGTCATCGTCGATATCAGTGAATCGAGCTACCTCACCGGCCATGTCGTGCTCGTCGACGGCGGTATGTCCCTGCGATGATCAGCGGTGCTTCGGATGAGCGGGTCAGGCTCCCGCATCTGATGGGTGCTCAGTCGGGTCGGAGGTGCAGCACTGGGAGCCGATCAGGGGGTTCCTCCACCGGCCAGGCGACGAGGCAACGAGGGCAGCAGCTCGAGCGCGGTCCCCCGTTCCACCCGGGCCCGGGCGGCATCGGTCAGCGGATAGCCGGTCAGCCCGTCGACGCTCATCTGGGTAGCCAGCTCGGGGGCGAAGGGGTAGTCGCTGCCGAAGAGGACGTGGTCGGCGCCCACCAGCTCGGTGAGCGAGGAAAGGGCGTGGGGGTTGGCCGAGAGGGCGGTGTCGTAGTACATCGACCTCATGTAGGCGCTGCCCCCCTTCGGGGCCCGTTCGACCAGGGCGTCGTCGGTGAACCAGAGCAGGTCGAACCGGCCGACAAGATAGGGCACCGTGCCTCCGGCGTGGGACAGCACGAACCGGATGTCCGGATAGCGCTCGAGCGCGCCGGTGTGGGCCAGATTGAAGGCGGCCCGGGTGGTGTCGAACGTGAACTCCATGGCGAAGGCCGGGACACCGACCTCGATCCGATCGAAGAAGGACGGTGCCACCGGATGGATGAATGCCACCGCCGATCGCCGGTCGAGCTCGGCGAGCACCGCGTCGAACCGGGGGTCGCCGAGGTAGGAGCCGTCGTGGTGCGACGACATGAGGACCACGCCGTCGGCACCGAGCTCGTCGAGCGCGTAAGCGGCCTCTGTCGCCGATCCGTCGGCGTCGGGCATGGGCAGGACCGCGAAGAAACCGAACCGGGTCGGGTGGGTGGCCACCAGCTCTGCTGACGCCTCGTTGCAGCGTCGGGCCAGCCCCCGGGCTTCGGCGTCGTCGCCGAAGTGGACACCGGGAGCGGACACGGAAAGCACTGCGGCGGCGATGCCGTTGCGGTCCATGACCCCGAGCGACAGGTCGGGGCTCCAGTCCGGCAGGTCTCGGCCACCTGATTCGGCGATTCCGCGGTTCGACAGCGCCTCGCGGTAGACGGGCGGGATGGTGTGATGGTGAACGTCGATACGGTGGGCTTCAGTCGGCACGCGGGCTCCTGCAGGTCGGTGGGTGCGGGAAGGGTCAGGTCGGCGGGTTCCCGGGTTTGCCGCTGAAGCGGGCCTTGTTCAAGAGGCGAATCAGCTCGCGCAACTCGTCCTTATCGAGCAAGCCCCATTGGCGCCGGTGCAACGCCCTGATCTCGGCAGTAAGGCGGTCGAAGAGACGGAGCCCTTGCTCGGTCGGCGAGACGAGCACGACCCGCCGGTCCCCCGGTGACGGCTCGCGAGTCACGTGCCCGGCCGCCAGCAGCCGGTCGACCAGACGGGTGGCGTCGGCCGATCGGGTCAACAGGCCGTCGGCGAGTGCACCCATCGGCAGCCCGCCGGGAGCGTCAGCCAGGCACAGCACCCAAAGCACCGCGTACTGCGGGTGCGAGATCCCCTCGGCCCGACACACCTGCTCGACTTGCTCGTCGAACTGATTGCTCGCCAGGAACAGGGAAATGAACGCCTCGCGGCCCAACCGGTCTTCCAAGGTTTCGCGCTCCATGGAGATCATCATCCCTCCACCGGCGCTGCCCGGGTTCGGCCAGGGGTCAGTCATCCACGGACTTCGCGGCAAAGTACCTGTTCGAAGGCCCGGCCCAGCTCGCCTCGCGGGTCGGCGGCACGCCCGAGATGACGCCACGCCACGAACCGGTCCGGACGTATCAGGATCGCGCCCTCCGGGCCGAAGCCACGCACGGTCAGCCAACGACACTGGGGATCGAGGTAGTCGCCGTCTAGGTGGCCGATGCGCACGGCATCGACCGGCAGTCCGTTCACCGCTGCCAGGTCCGAGGCGGCATCGATCCAGGGGCCACCCGCTTCGCCGGCAATCAGGAGGAACCGATCGGGACGAACCAGGTCGATGGTCGAACGACGTTCGCCGCCCACCACCTCCAGCCATGCGTGCGGAAGTGGGCTTCCGGGACGGGTCGACGGCCGGTAGATCCGGACCGGGTCGAGGGATTGCTCGGGGGGAGTGCCGTCGGGCACGACCGCAGCGGAGTCGTAGGTGTAGCCGTACTCGACGTTGAGCTTGCGGAACTCCATCGACTGGCTGGCGATCGCCTGACGGACCTGAAAGCGGAATGCGTCGTCGTCCGATTGCCCGCTCCAGAGGTGATCGATGCGGGCCCCGCCTTCGTCCGCGGTCAGGTCGGGATCGCTCAGTCCTAAGGTCTCGCCGATCATGAAGTGGTTGAGCGCACTTGCGATCGAGTTGTCCACGTTCACTTGGACTGAGCTCCTGCGCTCCGGTTCGTAAGTGTCCAGGAGGCCGTCGGTAGCCGCGCCCTTGAGCACAGCTGCGACCTTCCAACACAGGTTGTGAACGTCCTGCGTGGCGCTCGTGAGCCCCAGACCGCCGGTCGGCGGATGCCGGTGGGCGGCATCGCCCAGGATGAACGTTCGGCCGACCCTCAACTTCGACGCGACCACGCCCATGAGCTCCCATCTCGTCATGATGTGGATCTTGACGGGATGGTCAGCGATGCCGAGAGCTTCCCGCATGTCCGCCTCGACCTTCGCGTCGTCCAGTGCGCGAGGGTCCTCGAATGCGTAGTTCAGATGGAAGACCCACTCCTCTGAGTCCGGGCCCCACCGGTTCGGCCCCATGGGCACCAACGTGGCCAGCCTGGACATATGGGGAACCCAGATCCACCGGATCAGCACCTCGGGATCCGTGGCCCACTCGGAGAGATCGGCGGTCAAGTGGATCGAGACCATCCTCCCGACATCTCGCAGACCAACCATCTCGACGCCCAGTTGCGAGCCGATCGTCCGTCCTGCGTCACAGGCGAACAGGTAGGACGACCGGACGGCGAACTCGGCGCCGCTCGCCCGTTCACGGATGACCGAGGTGACGCCGTCGTCGTCCTGCTCGAAGGAGACCAACTCGTGGCCGAATCGCACCATCCCGGGCGCGAGCTGCTCGGCATGCCGGCGCATGATGGGCTCGAGGCGGATCTGGGGGAGGTTGGTCGACGCCCGAGGGCTCGCTGCCTCCCAATCCAGGTCAGCACCCCCACCCCCCCAGGACTCGAGCCGCCCGATCCTCCGCCCGGCCTTCGGCCACCCGGCGAAGCCCGCGTAGAACGCCGTGTGGGACATGTTGGCGCGCGGGGTGGCCTGGGCGTAGATCGCTTCGGCCGCTCCGGCGTCAGCCAGGATCTCCATCGTTCGCTGGTTGAGTACGTGAGCTTTCGGGAGAACCGAGGTCGTCGGAAGGGCGCTCACCAGGAGCGATGGGATTTCCAACTTGGACAACAGCATCGACGCCGTGAGTCCTGCGCCGCCTCCACCGACGATGAGGACCGGTATCTCGAGATCAGTCATCTGAAACCCCCAATTCCTATGTTCCACCATCATACCTTGTCCCGATTATTGTTGCCAGGTATAATATCCCCATGACGAAAGGGATGGCAGATCGATGAACGTCGCACTGTGGATTGCCGCTGGACTGCTCGCCGCGGTCAATCTGGCGGCCGGGCTGACGAAACTCCTGAAGCCGAAGGAGGCACTCGTCCAGCAGATGAAGTGGGCGTCGGACTTCTCGGCGCGCAGCGTGCACGGCATCGGCCTGGTCGAAGTCCTCGGAGCAATCGGCATCGTCGTGCCTGGCGCGGTCGGGGTGGCGACGGTCCTCGTTCCGGTGGCCGCTGTCGGACTCGCGCTACTCCAAGTGGGTGCCGCGATCACCAACGTGCGTTACGGGGAGGCAAATCGGCTTCCCATCAACGTTGTCCTTATCGCACTGGCGGTATTCGTCGCCTGGGGGCGCTTCGGTCCGTATCCCTTCTGACCGCTCGCGTCTGCACCGAAACGTCAGCTCACGCGAAGATGGACGGCGTAGCTGTGCGGGGAATCGGCTCTGTTGCATTGATTGATCATGTGGCGCGAACTCACTCGCTCCAGTGAGGTTCGCCGGTCAGATCACCCGCTCGAGTTCGTCGAAGGCCGCAGCAAGGGTGAGCCCCGGAGGTGCATCGCTCCCGAGTTCGTGGTGGCCTCGCCGAAGGTTCTGGATGAAGGCATGGCCTCGGATTACGACGCTGGCCGTTCGGTCCTGTTTCAGTCCGCGCATCGGGCGAAGTCTGGCCTTGAGTCGCCCATGATCGGTTTCGACTCGGTTGTTGGCGTACTGGGTGGTGTCATGGAGTGCCGCCGGGAGTAGCTCGGCAACGATGCGGACCAGAGTGTGGGCCCGGTCAGTGGTGACCTCAGCCGGCTCGCCGTTGGATCTGATCGCACCGGCGAAGAACGCCTCTGCCGCTTTCAGATCACGCTTCTTCGATAAGAACACGTCGATGACCTGCCCGTATTGGTCGACGGCCCGGTAGACGTATCGCCAGGTTCCGGACACCTTGACGCAGCAAGTTCGGCACTGATCGAAGCCCGGTCGCCCTCCACGTCAAGGAAGGGTCCGCCGGCGCTTGTCAACCGAAACGTCCATTCAGGTAGTCCAGCGTGCGCGGGTCTGCCGGATTGTTGAAGAGCTTGGCGGTTGCGCTGCATTCGATAAGTTCGCCGCACTTGTCCGCGGCCATGAGGAGAAAGGCGCACCGGTCAGATACCCGGGCTGCCTGCTCCATATTGTGGGTCACGATCACAATCGTCACTCGAGTCTTCATCTCGCCGATCAGCTCCTCGATGAGCTCCGTCGCAACGGGATCGAGCGCCGAGGTCGGTTCGTCCATCAACAGAACCTCCGGCTCCACGGCCAGCGCCCGTGCGATGCAGAGCCGTTGCGCTTCGCCACCGGACAGCGTGCTCGCTCGTTCCTTCAGGCGGTCTCGTACGCTGTCCCAGAGTGCTGCGGCAATGAGGCTCGACTCCGCCGCTTCGTCCAGAAGCGACTTGCTCCGTACGCCGTTGAACTTGAGGCCCACCACCGCGTTCTCGTAGATGCTCATCGAGGGGAACGGGTTGGGCTGTTGGAACACCATCCCCACTCGGGAGCGTAGGAGGATCGGATTGGTAGCGCTGTGGTAGACGTCCGTGTCGCCCAGCAGCACCTTGCCCGTAACCGACGCGGTCTGCAAATCGTCGTGCATCCGGTTGAGCGCCCGCAGCAATGTCGTCTTTCCGGAACCTGACGGACCGATGAGCGCTGTCACTTCTCCTTCGTGGATGTCAAGAGTCACCCCTCGCACCGCAGCGCGCCCGTCAAAGGCGACGGACACGTCGTTCAACCGCATGGCCGGTTTGCCAGGAAGTCCGACCTCGCCGGTCCTAAGGCTGAGTTCGTCTTCGACCCGCTCTCCCGTCGAGTTGGTGACCGACATCTGATTGATCATCGTCTCTCCTTCTGCACCATGTCCCAGGCGAACCCCGCCACGAGTGAGGTTGATCCCAGTGACCGTGAGAACTCGGCGATTCGCACGTTGGTCTCCTCCTCTGGGTACAGATGATCCCGTCTCGGTCTCCGGGCACGAGAGAGGACAGGTCTTGCCTCAATGCAACGTAACAAGCGCAGATGAACGGAGTAACAAGCGAAGGTGAACGGACTACTACGTGCCGGTGAACTGATCGGTGTCAACCGACGTGATTCGACCGGCCTTGCGCTCGACCAGGACGTTCATGGCCATGGGTCAGTCCCTCCGCAGAGAAGGTGGCCGGAGCCCGGGTGGAGCCGATCCCGGGCCGCGGCCAATGCTGCGCGACCCGCAGCGGTGTGCGGAAGGGAGACGCGTCCAGCACGCCGGCACCGCAGTACCCCCACCGGGCCGCCGCTGTCCATGTCCTGAAGATACCGGGCTGTCCCACCGAACCGGCATGAGCACCACGCCCTTGGTGTGTCACAGAACGATCACCCTTCTGCAACGATCGGATTACCCAGATTGGTCAGACTTACATCTTCTATGGAGTTACCTGGGCTCGGCCTTGACTACGACCTGGTGGTCGGTACTTCCGAGAAACATCATGTTGTGTACCACTGGGGTCAATTG
>Ga0209584_10000233_pt1 | contig 16402 bp, 15 predicted proteins | sample NGEPerD_FD_184507 | JGI IMG/M metagenome (GOLD analysis project Ga0209584, IMG submission 184507) | Arctic peat soil microbial communities from the Barrow Environmental Observatory site, Barrow, Alaska, USA - NGEE PermafrostAB12-D... | ecosystem: Environmental > Terrestrial > Soil > Wetlands >...
AATAGAGTTCTACGCATATGATTTCCTCCCCGGGGTCGTTTTTGAACCGTTCGTTCCAGATACTAATGTACCGGCATGGACGCCCAAAGGTCCATCGGCGTCGCGGTAGCGGGCTGCTCACTTTCGTGAAATGGCCAGAAATTCAAGCTTATTGGCCATGCGATGGCGGTCCTTGACCTGTTTGCCGGACGCCCGGCAGTCTAGCGGATGGCCTCAAGCCTTCGGGTGGGCCGTGAAGGATTGAATTTATGACCCCCACCGTCGCCATCATCGCACCCGGTAACATGGGCAGCGCGGTGGGCAGGTGTCTGACCGAGAGCAAGGTGAAAGTGCTCACCTCGCTCGCCGGCCGCAGCGCGGCAAGCGCCGCCCGCGCCAGCGCGGCCGGCATGACAGCGGTGGCCGATGCGCAACTGACGGAAAGCGACTTCCTGCTCTCGATCGTGCCGCCGGGCGACGCGCTTGCCTTGGCCAAGCGTCTGGCCGGCGTGCTGACCGCCGCCAACAAGAAACCCGTTTATGTGGAATGCAACGCGGTCAGCCCGCGCACCATGCTCGCCATCGCCGACGTGGTCGGCGCTACCGGCTGCCCCTTTGTCGGCGCCGGCATCATCGGCCCGCCGCCGAAGCCCGGGTCGACCAACACCAAATTCTACGCCGCCGGCCCGGCCGCCGGCCTGTTCGCCAAGCTCAATGAGTTCGGGCTGATCGTGCGCGTGCTGGATGGTCCGCTCACCGCCGCCTCAGCGCTGAAGATGTCCTATGCCGGCATCACCAAGGGCTTCACGGCCCTGGGCGCCGCTATGATGCTCGCCGCCACCCGTGGCGGCTCGGCCGCAGCGCTGCGCGCCGAACTAGCCGAAAGCCGGCCCGACCTGCTCGGCTATCTGACGCGGCAGGTGCCCGACATGTATGGCAAAGCCTATCGTTGGGTGGCCGAGCTTGAAGAGATTTCCGCTTTCGTCGGCAAGGACCACCCCGAGCATGCCATGCTGGACGCCGCGGCGCGGCTCTATGAGCGCGTCGCCAAGGACGTCGATGGAGACAAAAAGGAAGTCGGCGCGATGGATAAATTTTTAAAGTCATGAGCGAGCCATCCATCCTCGTCGAACGGCGCGACGGCTATCGCGTCGTGACCCTCAACCGGCCGGACCGGCTCAACGCCTTCAACGACGCGATGCATATGGCGCTGAGCCAAGCGCTCGCTGAAATCGAAGCCGACGAAAGCTGCCGCGCGCTCATGATCACCGGTGCCGGCCGCGCCTTCTGCGCCGGGCAAGACCTCAACGACCGGCTGGTGAAACCGGGCGAAAAACTTCCGCCGAGCACGTCGCTCGCGCAATATTACAATCCGCTGGTGCGCAAGTTGCGTAGCCTGCCCTTTCCGGTCGTCGCCGCGGTCAACGGCGTCGCCGCCGGCGCCGGCTGCAACGTCGCGCTCGCCTGCGACATCGTGTTGGCCGGCCGCTCGGCGAGCTTCGTGCAGTCGTTTGCGCGCATCGGACTGATCCCCGATTCCGGCGGCACCTGGATTTTGCCGCGCCTGGTGGGCGATGCGCGGGCGCGCGGCCTCGCCCTCTTGGCCGAGCCGCTGTCGGCGGAAAAGGCCGAACAATGGGGTCTGATCTGGCAATGCATGGACGACGGTTCTCTGCTCGCCGAGGCGCAGAAATTGTGCGAGCACTTCGCCTCGGCGCCGACGCAAGGGTTGGCGCTGATCAAGCGCGCGCTCGATGCTTCGGCCAGCAACACGCTCTCGGATCAGCTCGATCTCGAGCGCGACCTGCAAGGCATAGCGCGCGAAATGCCGGATTACGCCGAGGGCGTGCGCGCCTTCATGGAAAAGCGCAAACCCAATTTCACCGGCCGCAAGGGAAACGACTGATGGACGCCGCCATGCTCGCCCGCGCCTGCGCCGACGCCATGTGGGCGGACGACGCCACCAGCCGCGAATTGGGGCTGCAGCTCATCTCGGTCGAGCCCGGCCACGCGGTGCTCGGCATGGCGGTGACCGCGGCGATGGTCAATTGGCACAACACCTGCCACGGCGGATTCATCTATCTCTTGGCCGACACCGCCTTCGGCTACGCCTGCAATTCGCGCAACCAGCGCATGGTAGGGCAGCATTGCAGCATCAGCTATCTCAAGGCGGCGCAACGCGGCGACCGGCTCACCGCGCATGCGGTCGAGCGCCAGCGCGCCGGACGCGCCGGCATCTACGACGTGGCGGTGAAGCGCGAGGATGGCACTGTGATCGCGGAATTCCGCGGCCATGCCCGCTCCATCGAAGGCACCATCGTGCCGGACGGCGCCGCATGAGCGCTCCGGGCAAACCACCTTTACGCGTCGGACTGGCCGGGCTTGGCGCGGTCGGGCTGGAGGTCGCGCGGCGGCTGATCGCCGGCGTGCCGGGCTTGACGCTCGCCGCGGTCGCCGTGCGCGACGCCGACAAAGCGCGCCGCGCCCTGCCGCAGCTCGGCGCCGTCGCATTCAAACCCGCGACGGCGCTGGCCGACGACTGCGACGTGGTGGTCGAATGCCTGCCGCCCGCGCTGTTCCGCGCGGTTGCGATCTCGGCCATCGACAAAGGCCGCATCTTCATGCCGCTTTCGGTGGCGCAGCTGCTGGAACATTGGGACCTGGTCGAGCGCGCCAAGGCCAAAGGCGCGCGCATCCTGCCGCCGACCGGCGCGCTGCTCGGGCTCGACGCCGTGCGCGCCGCCGCCGAGGGTGAAATCCGCTCCATCAAGATGATCACGCGCAAGCCGCCGGCCGGCCTCGACGGCGCGCCTTATTTGCTTGAGCACAATATCTCCGTCGCCAATCTGAAAGCGCCGTTGAAAGTATTCGACGGCACGGCGCGCGAAGGCGCGCGCGGCTTTCCGACCAACGTCAACGTGGCGGCCGCGCTCAGCCTCGCCGGCATCGGTCCCGACCGAACGCAACTGGAAATCTGGGCCGACCCGGCGCTCACGCGTAACACCCACCGCATCGAGGTCGACGCCGACGTTGCGCGCTTTTTCATGACCATCGAGGGCGTGCCGTCGGAAAATCCGCGCACCGGCCGCATCGTGCCGCTGTCCACCGTCGCCGCGTTGCGCGCGCTGGTGTCGGAGCTCAAGGTCGGAACCTGACGCGGCGTTATTTCAAATCTAGCCGCGCCGTCGGCCGCTCGATCTTGCCGCGCATCATGATGTTGAACGCCAGCACAATGCGGTCTTCATTCACGTCCGCGTGGCCGTGCTCGACCGCGTGCGGAAGGAAGCTCGGCCAGATCATCAGGCGGCCTTTCTCGGGCACGATCACGAAGGCCGTCATGTTGTGAAGATTCATCTCGGAATGCGACGGCTCGATCATCATGGCGCCGGGCCGCGGATCGCCGAACACAGTCGGGCCGCACTTCGCCGGCGCGCGCACATAGAGAATGCCGCTCAACAGGCAATTCGGATGGATGTGAAGATGATGCCGGTGATTGGGATGGGTGATGTTCGCCCACATGTTGGTGATGTAATGCGAATCCCTTTTGATCTTGTAGAAATTCAGTATCTGCTCAGATTCCTGCATGAACACATCGGCCAGCTCTTTCATCTCGGGGAGTTCTTGGATGTTGTCCTGCGTAATGAACGCGCGCTCTTCCGACGTGCCCAGTCCCAGCTTCTGCAGCTCGCGTAATTTCGTCTCGGCCCGGTCGCAGGCCGTGACGTCGGATATTTTTCCGGTGAACAGCAGGCTGGGGAAAAGCGCCAGCGTTTCGCGATTGAGCACTTGCATGGTCGTCCCTGTTCGTTGCCGGTCTCGTTGACCGGGAGCCTACGCGGATTGGCCGCCCTTTGACGAGTGGATGTCCGGCTGCAATGCCGGCGCGGCCGATAATGCCCTTTGACAATCCGGGCGCGCGGTTTATCGTTTGCATACAATTATTTAGCCTCCCCAGCCGGTTTGCCGCATGAAGCCAGCGCCGTTCATCCGCCACGTGCCGCGCACGCTCGACGAGGCGCTCAAGATTTTGGCGCAGGTCGCGCCGCAAGACGGCCGCGTGCTGGCGGGCGGCCAAAGCCTCGTCCCGATCATGGCGTTCCGGCTGGCCAAGCCGGCGCACCTCGTCGACATCAATGACGTCGCCGGGCTCGATCGCGTCATGAGCGACGGAAAAGTTCTGTCGATCGGCGCCTGCGTGCGCCATGCCGCGTTCCACAAACCCATCGTCGATAATCCGCTCGGCAAGCTGCTCACATATGTTGCGCGCCACATCGCGCATTATCCGATCCGCCTGCGCGGTACTTTCTGCGGCAGCCTGGCGCATGCCGATCCGGCCTCGGAATGGTGCCTGGTGGCGGCCACGCTCGACGCAACGATAGTGGCGAAGAGCACGCGCGGCGAACGGCTTATTGCGGCCAAGGATTTTTTCGCCGGCATCATGACGACCGCTTTGGCCGAAGATGAATTGCTCGCCGAGGTGCGGCTGCCGCTGCTCGCGAAGGATGCCAAATTCGGCTTCAACGAATTCAACCGCCGCGCCGGTGATTTTGCACTTGCCTCGGCGCTGGTCAGCTATCGTCTGCAGGGCGGCAAAATTATCGATGCGCGCGTCGGTGTTGGCGGCGCCGAGCCCTGCCCGCGTCGCATCGCGCAAGCCGAGGCCGCGCTCAACGGCCAGGCGCCGGGCGATGCCGCGTTCCGCCGCGCGGCTGAAGCTGCGGTCACTGCCGTCGATCCATTGGAGGATCATCAGACCAATGCCGACTATCGGCGCGACCTGGTGCGCGCGGTGATGCGGCGCGCCTTGGAAAATTCGGCCCCATGACCGCGCACACCAAAGGCTCTGGGCTCAAATGGGTCGGCCGCGCTATCCGGCGCGTGGAGGATCCCGCGCTGCTCACGGGCCAAGGCCGCTTCACCGCCGATCTCGCCGCAGCGCATTGGGTGCGCTTCGTGCGCAGCCCGGTGGCGGCGGGAAAAATTACCAAGATCGCCGCGCCGCAGGGCGCGATGGTCATCACTGCCGCCGATCTCAAGGGCGTTAAGAAAATCACGCCGATGCTGCACAAGTTCAACTACAAAGCGGTCGGCCAGCCAATCCTGGCCAACGCCGTCGTGCGCTTTGTCGGCGAGCCGGTCGCTGCAGCGGTCGCGGCCAGCGAGGAAGCCGCCGAGGACATCGCCGATCTGGTCGAACTCATTATCGACGAGACCACGCCGGTGACCGATGGCCGCGCGGCACTCGTCAGCGGCGCGCCGCAAGTGCATGCCGAAGCGCCCGGCAATGTCATCGTCGAAGGCAATTTCAAAACGCCCGACTTCGATGCGGTTTGGAAGAACGCGGCCAAGGTCGTGAAAGTCGACGCGCGCTCGCGCCGGCAAAACGCCACGCCGATGGAGGCGCGCGCCGGTCACGCATCTTACGACGCGTCCACCGGCCGCGTGACGCTGACCTGCGGCACGCAGATGCCGCATCTGACGCGCACCGCCATCGCCGACCTGCTCGGCATGCCGGAGGCCGACCTGCGCGTGATCGCGCCCGATGTCGGCGGCGGCTTCGGGCAGAAGATGGCGCTCCCGGCCGAATATGCCGTGCTGGTGTGGCTGGCGCGCAAGCTCAAGAGTTCAGTGGCCTGGACCGAAGACCGGCGCGAGAACCTGATCGCCAGCTTTCATTCGCGCGACCAATACGTGACGCTGGAAGGCGCCTTCGACAAAAACGCCAAACTGCTCGCGCTCCGAGCCGACGTGGTCGCCAATGTCGGCGCCTATTCCTGTTACCCGACCACCTGCGGCGTCGAGCCGCTGATGGCGATGGCGGAGATGCCGGGGCCGTACGATTTCCGCGCTTACGAATGCCGCGCGCGCGGCGTGCTCACCAACACCTGCACCATGGCGCCCTACCGCGGCGTGTCGCGCCCTGTGATCACCTTCACGCTGGAGCGGCTGATGGACAAGGCGGCCGCCGCCTTCGCCATCGATCCGGTCGATATCCGCCGCCGCAACCTGATCGACAAGTTTCCCTACACGTCGGCCATGGGCCTGGTTTACGACGAGGCGAGCTACCGGGAGACGCTGGAGATGGCGGTGAAGGCCATCGACGTCCCCGCCTTCCGCGCGCGGCAGAAACAAGAGCGCGCCCAAGGCCGCCACCTCGGCATCGGCTTTGCGACGTTTTCCGAGCGCACCGGCTATGGCAGCCCGGCTTTTGCGGCGCGCGGCATGGACATCGTGCCGGGCTGGGACACGGTGGTACTGTCGGTCGATCCGTCCGGTTACGTCGAAGCGCGCATCGGCTCTTCGCCGCACGGACAGGGCCTGCGCACGTCCTTGGCGCAAATCATCGCCGACGAGATCGGCGTGACGCCCGACGTCATCAAGGTGACGCATGGCGACACCGACCGCTCGCCTTACGGCTGGGGCACTTTCGGCAGCCGCTCGCTAGTGATTTCCGGTGGCGCCACGCTGATCGCGGCGCGGAAAGTTCGCGCCAAGCTGCTCACGATCGCCAGCACCATGCTGGAAGCAGCAGCGGGCGACATCGTGCTGGAAAATGGCATGGCCAAAGTGGCCGGCACAGACCGCTCGGTGCCGATCGCCAAGATGGCGCGCGAGGCCTACACGCAGACGCATCGCTTCAAGGGCGAGATCGAGCCGGGGCTGACCGAGACAGGTTCGTATGACCCGCCCGGCACCTTCTCCAACGCCTGCCATGTCGCCATCGTCGTGGTGGACGTCGAAACGGGTCACGTGACGGTCGAGAAGTTCCTGGTGGCGGAAGACGCCGGCCGCATCATCAATCCGATGATCGCCGAGGGCCAGGTGCACGGCGGCATCGCGCAGGGCATCGGCAACGCGCTCTTGGAAGAGATCGTCTACGACGAGAACGGCGGCATTCTCACCGCCAATCTCGCCGACTACATGCCGCCGACCGCGCGCGAGATGCCGCCGATCGAGCTGCACCACATGGAAACACCCAGCACGACCTCGATCACCCAGGCCAAGGGCCTCGGCGAAGGCGGCAGCATCGGCGCGCCGGCGGCGGTGATCAACGCCATCAACGACGCGCTCACGCCGTTCGGCGTGCAGATCGACGAGATGCCGGCGACGCCGCAGCGCATCCGCGCGGCCTTGCGCGCGGCGGAGAAGGCCGCATGAGCGCCAAGACCGAACTCACGCTGACCATCAACGGCCGCGACCACGCGATTGCGGTCGAGCCGCGCCGCACTTTGGCCGACGCGATCCGTGAAGATTGCGGGCAGACCGGCACCCATATCGGCTGCGAGCACGGCATCTGCGGCGCCTGCACCGTGATCGTGGACGGCGAGCCGGTACGCTCCTGCCTGATGTTCGCGGTGCAAGCGGCGGGCAAGAAAATCCGCACCGTGGAAGGTCTCGCCAACGGCGACACGCTGCATCCGATGCAGCAGGCCTTCATGGATAACCACGGGCTGCAATGCGGCTTCTGCACGCCCGGTTTTCTGATGCTGGCGGTCGGCGTGCTCGAGCGCGAGCCGGATATTTCCGATGACGATCTGCTCGACGTGCTGTCGTCTAACCTGTGCCGCTGCACCGGCTATCAGAACATCATCAAGGCCGTGCGCGCGGCAGCCAAAGAGATGCGCGGGAAATGACGGCCCCGGCCAAATTCGTCGGCCGCTCCGTCCCGCGTCTGGAAGACCGGCCGCTGCTGCTGGGTCAAGGCCGCTTCGCCGCCGACATTTCTTTTCCCGGCCAGTGGCATATGCGCGTGGTGCGTTCCACGGTGGCGCACGGAAAAATAAAATCGATCAATGCTGCGACCGCGCTCAAGCTGCCCGGCGTGCACGCGGTGTGGAGCGCAGCGGACGTGGCGCACATTCCGCCGATCCCGTTCCGGCTCACCGGCCTCAAGTCGCTCGAACCCTACCGCCAGCCGGTGCTGGCGAAGGATGTCGTGCGCTATGTCGGCGAGCCGGTCGCGGCGGTCTTTGCGGAAAACGCATACCTGGCGGAAGACGCCGCCGACTTGGTCGAGGTTGCGATTGAGCAACTGAGCATCACGTTGCTCGCCATTGAGCATCCGGGCGTCTACGAGCATGACGACACCGAACTGAGCACCGAAGCGGGAGTCCTGCAAAAAACATATGGCGACGTGGACGCCGCCTTCCGCGCCGCGCATGCCGTTGTTGCGCTTGAGCTTTCGATCGGCCGCCATTCCGGCGTACCGCTCGAGACGCGCGGCGCCATCGCGCGTTACGACGGAGCGCGCGACGTTTTGGAAATGCACGGCGCGGCGAAAGTGCCGCATTGGAACCGCGATACGCTGGCGCAAATGCTTGGGCGCAAACGGGAATCCGTCCAGCTCTACGAGGGCCATGTCGGCGGCGGCTTCGGCATCCGCGGCGAAATTTATCCGGAAGACGTGCTGGTCTGCGCCGCCGCACTGAAATTCCGTAAGGCCATCAAATGGATCGAGGACCGCCGCGAACATCTGATCGCGGCCAATCATTCGCGCGAGCAGCACCACAAAATCCGTGCCGCCATCGACAAAGACGGCCATCTCCTTGCAATCGATGACGAATTTTTTCACGACAACGGCGCTTACATGCGCACGCACGCCGCCACCGTGCCCGATCTCACGGCGGCGATGTTGCCGGGGCCCTATGTCGTGCCGGCCTATCGCGCCGTCGGCCACATCCGCCTCACCAACAAGACGCCCTGCGGCACATACCGCGCGCCCGGCCGTTACGAATCCACCTTTGTTCGTGAGCGGTTACTCGATGCCATCGCCGCAAAAGTCGGCGTGGATAAAGTCGAAATCCGCCGCCGCAATCTCATCGGCAAGAGCGCGATGCCCTACAAACTTGGGCTGGAAACCCTTGGAACTAATATTGTTTACGACTCCGGGGATTATTCGGCGCTGCTCGACAAGGCGCTTGCGCTTGCCGATTGGAAAAATCTTCAAACTCAATTGCTTAAGCGTCGCGCGGCCGGCGAAAAAGTCGGCGCCGGTGTCGCGATGTTCGTGGAAAAAAGCGGGTTGGGGCCGTTCGACACCGTCAGAATTGACGTGAAATCAGATGGTTCGATCGAGGTCATCACCGGCGTCGCGTCTCTCGGCCAGGGCGTGGAGACCGCGATCGCGCAAATTTGCGCCGACGCGCTCGGCGTAAATTACAGCAATATCAAAGTCATCCACGGCCAGACCGACCGCATCGACAAGGGCATGGGCGCCTTCGCCTCGCGCGTCACCGTAATGTGTGGGGAAGCGACGCGCCTGGCCGCCATCAAACTGCGCGCAGAATTGCTCGAGGTGGCCGCTGGACTGATGCAGAGCAAAGCAGATGTGCTCGATATCGTCGACGGGCAAATTGTTCGTCGGGACTTCGCCGCCGGGCCTGTTCTGGCGCTCGCGGAACTCGCGCGCGAACACCCCACGCCGCTCTCCGCCGAGGCGACTTTCGAGTCGGCGCACATGGTCTATCCCTACGGCGTCCATATCGCGGCGGTGCACATCGACGCCGACACCGGCGGCGTTGTTATAGAGCGCTATGCCATCGCCTACGACATCGGCAAGGCGGTGAACCCGAAGCTGGTGGAAGGCCAGATCGCCGGCGGCCTGGCGCAAGGCGTCGGCGGCGCGCTGCTGGAGGAGTTTCTCTACGACGATAACGGCGAGCCGCTCAGCGTCACTTTCGCCGACTACCTGATGCCGACCGTGCGCGAGATCCCTGCGCTTTCCATCCTCGTCGCCGAGGATGCGCCGAGCCCGCTCAATCCGCTCGGCCTCAAGGGCGCCGGCGAAGGCGGCGCCAACCCGGTCGGCGCGGCGATCGCGTCCGCCATCGATGACGCGCTGCAACGCCCCGGCGCGGTGACGCGATTGCCGGTCACGCCGCAGCGACTGAAGGCGCTGATGGCGGCTGGGTGACGACGAAGCGCCGCTCGCGTTCAATCTATCTTGAGGCCGGCTTGGCGGACCACCTTGCCCCATTTATCGGTTTCGGACGCAATGAACTTGCCGAAGTCGGCCGGCGTGTCAGGGGTCGGTTGACCGCCAAGCTCGACGAGCCGCGCTTTTAATTTGGCATCGGCAAGCACGGCATTGATTTCGCTGTTGAGCTTGTCGACGATGTCGGCCGGTGTCTTGCTTGGCGCGCAGACGCCCTGCCAACCGCCCGCTCCGAAGCCGGGCACGGTTTCGCCGATCGTCGGAATACCAGGCAGCAACTCATGCGGCGCCGGCGTGGCGACCGCCAGCGCCCGGAGCTGGCCGGCCTTGATGTAGGACAGCGACGAAACGACGATGTCGAACATGACCTGGACCCGGCCGGCCATGAGATCCGGGATGGCCTGCGCGGCGCCGCGATAGTGCACCGGCACCATGTCGATCCCGGTCATCATCTTGAAATACTCGCCGGTCAGATGCTGGAGACTGCCAGCGCCGATGGTCGCGAAGTTGACCTTGCCCGGATTGGCCTTGGCGTAGGCGATGAATTCGGCAACGGTCTTGACCGGAAAATCGCGGTTGACTTCCATCACGACCGGCGTGCGCACCACGCTCGCGACCGGCGCAAGATCTTTCTGCGCGTTGAAACTCAGCTTGCCGGCGTAGAGCGTCTCATTGATGGCGATCGCCGTCGACGTATAGAGCAGTGTGTAACCGTCCGCCGGCGCCCGCACGACGTACTCCGTGGCGATATTGCCGCCGGCGCCAGCGCGATTGTCGATGATGAAAGGTTGGCCAAGCCGCTCCGACAGCCATTGACCCAAAAGGCGCGCGTTGATGTCGGACGCCGAGCCGGCGGCAAAGCCGGCGACGAGATGCACCGCCCGTGCCGGATAAGTGTCGGCACATGCGATGCGCGTCGCCGCAGGAAGCGCAGCAGCCCCGGCGGCGAGTTGGAGAAATCGGCGGCGCGGGATGTTCATGGCATTTCCATTGGCTGTGACGCAGGAAAGCTAGCTCGTTTTCGAGACCTTGTATAACGGCGTTGGATGGCGCTCAGAGCATCATCGCGCCGCCGCCGTCGACGTACCAGGCGGTGCCGACCACGTAGCTTGCGCGTTCCGAAACCATGAAGGCGACGACGGCGCTCACCTCGTCCGGGCGGCCCATGCGGCGGACCGCCACCTTCGAAATGCGTTGCTGGCGGACTTCGGCCTCTGGCTGGCCGGTCATCTGCGCCCATTCCTGCATCGTCTCTGACTGACGCTCGGTATCGATAATGTAGGGGACGACCGCGTTGATCAGGATGTTGTCCTTGGCCAACTCGGTGGCCAGCGCCTTGGTCAAGTTGAGCATGGCCGAATTGTTGAGCGCTGCCGGGACGACCGTGAAATGCGGCTGCCGGCCGGCAAGGCCGGACACGTTGATGATGCGCCCCCATTTATTTTTGCGCATATGCGGCACCACATGACGAATGCAACGAGCCGCCGCGTTAAATTTTTGGTCCAGCAGGCTCGTCAGATGCGTATCGTCCATCTTGAAGAAATCCTGCGGAATCACCGTCGCCGCCGCGTTGATCAAGATGTCGATGCGGCCGAACTTGGCTATGACCTGCTCGATCATCGCACCGATAGCGGCATCGTCATTGACATCGGTGGGAATGCCGATGACACGGCCGGGGTAAGTCTTTTCGAATTCCCGCACTGCAGCTGCGTTGCTGTCGGGGCTCTTGCTGACGAGGACGGCGATGGCGCCTTCGGCGAGCAGTTCCTTGGCGCAGGCCTTGCCAATGCCGCGGCTCCCCCCCGTGATGACGGCAACTTTACCTTTTAGTCCGAGATCCATCGCGCTTCTCCTCGCAAGCCAGGCGCCAACATGAGTGAGCGCCCTAAAGAACCACCTCAATCAAAAGCGGACTCTCACTATCGAACCGCCGCCGGATCGAATTTCGGCCGGTAACCGCCCGCGGTCTTTTCGATGCGGCCGGCGAACGGTGCCCCGACGTGGCCGGGCATCACCAGCGCGCCGCTCGATGCGCAATAGTCGAGCACCTTGCGCCGGCTGACGCGCGCCTGCGCCGCGTCCGAGTTTTTCGGGAAATTCCAGTCCGGGTAATAGACCTGCAACAGATGGTGCCAGACGTCGCCGATGAAGGCCGCGCGCTGGCCTTTGCTCTCGAGCTTGAAGAACACGTGACCGGGCGAGTGGCCGGGCGCGGTGTCGATCTCGATAAAGTCGTTGATGCGGTGCGCACCCTCTATCACGTCGGCCTTGCCGTATTCCAGGATCGGCACCACGCATTCGCGGAACGTGCCGAGTTCGGCCGGCCCCTCTTTCGGATCGGCATCGATTTTGGAGAAGTAGTCGATGTCCGGCTTGTTGAAGACGTAACGCGCATTGGGAAACGTCGGCACCCATTTGCCGTCGCGCTGCTGCGTGTTCCAGCCGACGTGATCGTGATGCAAATGGGTGCACATCACCATGTCGATTTCTTCCGGCCGCGCGCCGGCGGCGGCCAGCCGCTCCAGATAGTTGATGTTGAGCATGTTCCACCAGGGCCGGCCCGGCTTGATCTTGTTGTTGCCGCAGCAGCTATCGATCAGGATTTTCTTGCCGCCGACCTGCAGCAGCCAGCTATGCACGCTGAGGACGATCAGGCCTTTGCCGGCGTCATAATGATGCGGCGCCATCCAGCTTTTGTGTTCGGCCATATGCGCATCGGTAAAGTCCGGGAAGATGTCGCGCAGCGGATAACACGGAAAATTTGTTTCCTCGATGCGCGTGATCGTGGCTTGGCCCAGGGTAACACCGGCCACCTCCGTTCGAAATCAAGCGCCGGCCATCGGCGCCGACGGATTGGCATCTTATGGGCCGTTGAAGGCTTAGGCCAGCTTCCGCAACAGCCTCACCACCAGCCGCTGTTCCTCGGCCGAGAGCGGCGCCAGCGTCGCGGCGGTGATCTCGGCGGCGACCAGCTGGGCTGCTTCGGTCACCTGGCGGCCGCGCTCGGTGAGCGCTACCGCGCGGCGGCGGCGGTCGTTCGGATCGTTGAGCGCAGTAACAAGCCCGCGCGCGCCCAACCGGTCGACCACGCCCTTGATGGTGGCGGCGTCGAGGTAGATCAGCCGGCCGAGATGGTTCTGCGAACAGGGGCCGACCTCGTACAACTTGGCGAGCGCGGCGAACTGGGTCTGGGTCAATCCCTCGATCATGCGCGTGGTGAAGATCGAGGTGTGGTGTTGCATGGCGACGCGCAACAGGTATCCGACCTGATCGTCGAGCACATAACGTCCGTGCTCGGCTGAAGCTGCCGCGGGCTTCACAACGGTCAATTTTTGTCGCGGCATCGGATCCGTCCCTCTACAACCTAATGCAACCGGCGCGCCCGATCACAATGACCCGGATCGCGTCCTGGCGAAAGGCCTACCTTGGCCTAAGCGCTTAAAATATGAGGGTTCCAGGCCCTTAGCGGCCTACACCGTCAAATAGGCTCGTTGCACGTCCTGATTGTTATCGAGTTGCGCCATCGAGCCTTGCCAGCGGATTTGGCCCTTCTCGAGCACATAGATCCTGTCCGACACCAGCCGGGCGAAATGGATGTTCTGCTCGGACAGCAGAATGGAGAGACCTTCTTTCTTCAGCTCGACGATGGTGTTGGCCATCTGTTCCACAATCAACGGCGCCACCCCTTCCGAGGGCTCGTCGAGCAGCACCAGGAGCGGATTGCCCATCAGCGTGCGCGCCACCGTGAGCATCTGCTGTTCGCCGCCGCTCATGCGGTCGCCCGGGCGGTCCGGCATGTCGGCCAGATTGGGGAACAGCGCGAACAGGCTTGAAGCCGTCCATGACGGCGCCGGTTGACCGTCGGCGAAGCGGCGCGCCGGCTGGCGGCCGATGTCGAGATTTTCCATGACGGTCAAATCGGAAAAGATGCGGCGGTCTTCCGGCGTGTAACCCAAGCCGCGCCGCGCGATCTCGAACGGCTTCAGGCGAGAAATATCGCCGCCATTGAAACGCACGGAGCCCTGCCGCTCATCGATGAGACCCATCACGGTTTTCAAGGTGGTGGACTTGCCGGCGCCATTGCGACCCATCAAAGCCACCACTTCGCCGCGGCCGACCGTAAAGCTCAGGTCGTAAAGAATGCGCGCCGCGCCATACCAGGCGCTCAAGGAATCGACCGCGAGCATGGCGTCGCTCATGGCGCGGCTCCTTGCGTCGTATGCGCAAAAGTCTTGCCGGTGCCGAAATAGACCTCGCGCACTTGCGCGTTGTCGCGGATCGAAGCGGCGTCGCCGTCGGCGATCAGCCGGCCGCGCGCCAGCACGATGATGCGGTCGGCGAAGGCGAACACCACGTCCATCGAATGCTCGGTGAACAGCACCGAGATTTTGCGCTCCACCACCAGCCGCTTCACCAGCGCGATGAGCTCATGGCGTTCGCGCGCGCCCATGCCGGCGGTCGGCTCGTCCATCAGCAACAGGCGCGGCTCGTTGGCGAGCGCGATGGCTAGCTCGACACGTTTGACGTCGCCATAGGCGAGCTCGCGGCTCGGCCGTTCGGCGGCCTCACGCATGCCGACCTGTTCGAGCAGCGCGAGCGCGCCCTCGCGGTGCATCGACGTGGCCGGGCTCCACAGCCGGTAGTTTTCGCCGGCGTGCGAGATCAGCGCCATCTGCACGTTCTCGGCGACCGTCATCGAGCCGAAAGTGGCGGCAACTTGAAACGTACGCCCCACTCCGAGCCGCCAAATCTCGCGCGGCGCCAAGCCGGCGATGTTCTTGCCCTCGAACAGGATCGCGCCGGAATCCGGCGGAAGCTGGCCGTTGATCACGTTGAAGCAGGTGGTCTTGCCGGCGCCGTTCGGCCCGATCATGGCGAGGAATTCGCCGCGCTCGACCGCAAAGCCGATCTCGTTGACGGCGCGCACGCCGCCGAAGGCTTTCGACAAAGAGCGAACTTCGAGCACGCTCATGGCTTGGCCCCGCACTTGCGCCAAAGCGCCGCGAAGGCGCCGACGATGCCTTGCGGGAATGCCAATACCAGCAGCAGGATGATGACCCCGAGCAGCGCGCGCCAATATTCGGTCTGCCGCATCACCGTATCCTGCAACGTGGCGAACACGGTTGCGCCGACGATCGGCCCGGTCAGCGTCTGGATGCCGCCGAGCAGCACCATCACCAGGCCGTCGATCGAGCGGCCGACGCCTATGGTCTCCGGCGATATGGAACCTTTGGCGAAGGCGAACAGCCCGCCGGCCACGCCGCAGACGGCGCCGGCAATGGCGAAGCCGAGCCAATGCACGCGCTTGACGTCGATGCCGATGGCCTCGGCGCGCAACGCGGAATCGCGGCCGGCGCGCATGGCATAGCCGAACGGCGCGAACAGAAAGCGCCGCAACATCAGCACGGCGATCGCCGCCAGCGCCAATGTAAGCAGGAAATAGATCCAGGCGCGGTCGAACGGCGGCGGCGGCCACACGCCGATCACGCCGTTGGAACCGCCGGTGAGAACTTCCCACTGAAACACCGCCGCCCACACGATCTGCGCAAAGGCCAACGTCAACATGGCGAGATAGACGCCGGACAGCCGCACGGCGAACCAGCCGAACAGCAGCGCGCCGGCGAGCGCCGCCAAGGGCGCGGCAGCGAGCGCCCATCCCATCGGCAGGCTGAGCCATTTCACCAGCAGCGCCGCGCCATAGGCGCCGAGTCCGAAATAGGCGGCGTGGCCGAACGAATGCATGCCGCCCGGTCCCATGATGAAATGCAGCGAGGCCGCGAAGATCACCGCGATCAGCACGTCGATGCCGAGGATCAAGAGATAGGGCGAACTCTGCGCCAGTAACGGCAGGGCGAGCAGCAGCGCCAGCAGCGCGACGCCGAGCGCCCTGAGCGCCGGCGTCGCCGGGCGGATCGGGTCCTCCGGCTCGGCGATCGAGCGCACCGCGGCTTGCGCGCGGCCGAGCAGGCCATAGGGGCGCGCGATCAGCACCACCGCCATCACCAGGAATTCGGCGACCAAGGTCAGCTTGGAGAAATTCACGCTGACAAAGCCGAAATCGACCACGCCGATGCCGATACAGATGGCTTTGACCTCGGCGATGATGACGGCGGCCAAGTATGCCCCACTGATCGAACCCATGCCGCCGACCACCACCACCACGAAAGCGTCGCTAATCGCCACCAGGTCGGTCGCTAGATTGGCCGGCTCGCGCGCGACCTGCAGCGCGCCGCCGAGGCCGGCGAGCGCCGCGCCCAGCGCGAACACGGCGGTGAACAGCATTGCCTGATTGACGCCGAGCGCGCCGACCATTTCGCGGTCCTGCGTCGCCGCGCGCACCAGCCGGCCGAAGCGCGTGCGCGCCAGCGCGAAATGCAGCGCCAGCAGCACCACGGGCCCGATGACGATCAGGAACAGGTCGTAACTCGGCAACTGGCGGCCGAGCACTTCGATGGCGCCGCGCAGGCCGGGCGCGCGCGGCGCCATCGA
>Ga0209584_10000234_pt1 | contig 16363 bp, 17 predicted proteins | sample NGEPerD_FD_184507 | JGI IMG/M metagenome (GOLD analysis project Ga0209584, IMG submission 184507) | Arctic peat soil microbial communities from the Barrow Environmental Observatory site, Barrow, Alaska, USA - NGEE PermafrostAB12-D... | ecosystem: Environmental > Terrestrial > Soil > Wetlands >...
GCTGGTTGAAGGCCGCATCGCTGCACCCGACTCTGCCGGCGGCCTCACCGAGTCTGGCGATATCAGAGGGATACAGAATCGTCGTCGTGCGACCGGCGGTGTGCCCGAACTTCTTGGCGATCAGGAAGTCGAGATCGCCGCGGCACCGGCCACTCAAAAGCGCGAAGAACACGAAGGGCCACGAACCCTGTCGGCGGGAGAGCTCGACCAATCTGGCGTCGACTGGTCGCGTCATCCATTCGTCGAGGTCGGCGTTGTCGGCAAGGAAGCTCTCGGCGGCCCGCACCAGGATGCGCCGATAGGAGGGCTGGATGAAGAGTTGCTCACAGTGCGCGACGTACGCGTCAAAGGTGTCTTCGCTCGGTTCGACGGTGAGGGGGAGCGTCACTGTCCCAGCACCGCCCTGGCTGCTGAGAACTCGGCCGCCAGTGTGTCGGGCGATAGGTGGACGTATCGGGCCGTCGTCTCAGGTGAGACGTGCCCCATGAGTTCGCGGAGGACCAGCAGGTCCATGCCGGCAGAGGCCAGCTCGGTCCCATAGGTGTGACGCAACCGGTGGGGTCGAACCCGGATCGCCCCCGAACGGGATCGGTGTGTCCGGAACACCTTTCGAAGCCCGTCCTCGGTGAGCGGCTCACCTCGGGTCGGGCCATGGAGCACGACGAAGCACTCCTGTGTCCGACAACCGGTGGGCCGCTCGACCCGGACAAAGGCGGCACACTCGGTGAAGAACGCAACGTCGACCGGAACGATGCGTTCACGACCGCCCTTTCCAACGACACGCACCCTGCGCATCCCCATGTCGACGTCGGCCAAGCGAAGGGAGCGAACCTCGGCTGCTCGCAGGCCACCGAGCACCATGGCGAGCACGATGGACCGGTCCCGATGCGTCTCGAGGTCGGCCAGGAAGGCGGAGACGTCGGAGGTGTCGAGGCTCTCTGGGAGGCGCTGAGGCTGACGGACCAGCCGGCCGCCGGCACTTGGTCGACCCGGACCGAGATGGCCGAGCAAGCCACGCCGAGTCGACCGCAACCCGCTTGATCGACGAGCGGCAGGAACCGGATTGTCCTCACGTGCCCCCACTGTCACCAAGTACTCGAACAGGCCCCGCACTGACGCGATGCGCCGGTTCATAGTTGCCGGAGCCACACGGACTCCGCCAATGGCCACGACCTTGCCGGTCACGGACCGGCGAGCGGACTGCTGCCAGTCGAGGTAATCAAACAGATCGGTGGGCGCGACCTCTGCAAGCTCCAGCCTGCGATCTCCGAGAAACGTCGTGAAGTTGGACAAGTCGAAGGCGTACGCGCGGACGGTCGCTGGGGAATATCGCCGAGTTCCGAGGTGCTCGAGGAAGCGGTTGATCGAGTCGCACGTCGGGCCCTCGCCGGTCAGCCGGTGCCCGTCCTGACTCCGCATCACAGAAGCGCTCATCTGCCCTCCCCCTTGTCCGAGTATCCACCTCGCGCATCGCCGCCTGGTGGACCGTGGCGCTTGTCCCGGAACTCCCCACTCAGGGCCGGTTAACAGATAAGAGGCCGTGCGTGAGCTCTATGCCCACGGCGATCCCGACCTCGCCCTCCAGTGGGTGACCCAGCTGGGTTCGGACCTGAAGGACAAGGACTACCCCGTCGAGGCCCGATCGCTCGGACGCACGCTGCTGCGGTGGAAGCATGAGATCGCCGCCTGGCACACCGCCCATGTGAGCAACGAGTGTGCTTCACACTGCACCTCCTGGTGATGTTGTGTAGTTGATGGCCTGAGTACTGGGGCTGGTCTCATCGTTGCATGTGGCTGTGACTGTGGTGCGTTGGCGGAACCGGTGATCGGAAGGTCGGTTCTGTCCGCGGTGGTAAAGGTGGGCTCGTCGCCCGTCCACACGACGCCCGGTGATCAGGCCGCGCCGCTGCCAGATCTTGATGGTCTGCGTGGTGACACCGAGTTCGCCGGCGATCTCGTCCAGGGTGAGCATGCCTTCGGCGCGAAGCCGCTGACGTAGGTCCGGGATGTTCCGGTTGCGGCAAAGGGCGGCCAGTGACGCGGTGCTGAAGGGCTTGCCCCATCCACCGGTGATGCCTTCTTCGTTGAGGATCTGTACTGCCTCGTCGTAGGGGTGATCCGCGAGTAGCTCGTCGATGAGGGTGATGGTGGCCTCGGGGGTGGTGTGGGCTTCCCAGGCGGTGAGCGGCCGGGGAACCTCGAGGGTGCGAGTGGCACCGCCGGGCAGTCGGACGTGCGCGGTGATGTGCTGGTCACCTTTGATGAGGGTGACATCGGTGACGAGGAGTCGGATGAGGCGTTTGCGCTCGCGCATCGGGGTCCCCGGGTCGGCCCATAGGGAGGGCAGGTCGGTGGCGAGGGCGCGGATGCGGGCCTGGTGCTCCTCGGCGAGCGGTGCAGCCGCCGCATCGCGGGCCCGCTCGTAGTCGTCCTGGGCGTCGGCCAGCTCCCGCAGCTTGAGATTCCAGTCCGCCTCCAAGGTGTCGGCCACGAGACGGTTGGCAGGGTCAACGGCCAGATAGCGGCGCCGGGCGGCGTCGGCCGCGTAACGGGCCCGCTCGACGCCCGCCAGGCGGATGTGGTCTGCTTCGGCGGCCCGGTTGCTGAGCTCGGCGGAGACTTGGAAAGCGGCCTCGATGGCGAGCGGGGTCAGCTGCTCGAGGACCAGGGCGGCGACAGCGGCGTCGACACCGGATCCGCACACCGTCTGGCACGGCCTTGTCCCCGTCGCGATCCCCTCGCGCTGACAGAAGTAGTCCGGCACCGAGCTTCCGTCGCAACGTTGGTGATAGCCGACGGTCATGCGCTTGCCGCACTTCCCGCAGACGACCAGTCCCTGCAGTAGCGCCGGTCCTTCCCGGGCCGGTCCGGCCCGACGCTCCTGGCCGTGGGCCGCTGCGTTGGCCGCCAGCGTGGCCTGGTTCGCTTCGAAACGCTCGAGGCTGATGTAGTCGGCGTGGGCGCCGGGAATGAAGACGGTCCACTCGTCCCGGGGCTTGACCACCGTGCGGTGCCTCCCTTGGGCGTCGGTGACCTGGCGTCGGCGGCCATAGAAGTAGGCGCCGGCAAAGCGGGGGTTGTGCAATACGAACAGGACGTTGTCGTGGCGCAGTGGCACCCAGTACAGCTCGCCGGCATGGGGGCCGCCGAGGTGCCGGGCGGGGAACCGGATCCCTTCTGCGGCGAAGGCCTTCACCACGGCGCTGGCCGATCCTGTGGCCTCGAAGGTGGCGAAGAGGTGAGCGATCGCCCCTCGGACGCCGGCGTCGGGATCGAGTGCGACCGCGCCCGCTGCGTCGTAGACGAAGCCGATGGGTAGGCGAACGGCGAGCTCTCCCCGGGAGGCCTTGGCCAGGATCCCGCCCTGGAGTCGGGCCCGGATGAAGTGCAGCTCGGCCTCAGACATCGTCCCCTTCAGGCCGAGCAGCAGCCGGTCGTTGATCGCAGAGGGGTCGTAGAGACCGTCCTCGTCGCAGATGAGCGTGTTGGTGAAGGCGCAGAGCTGGAGGAGGCGGTGCCAGTCGGCGTTGTTGCGCGCCAGGCGCGAGCACTCGAGGCCCAGCACGATGCCTGCCTTGTTGAGCGAGACGTCGGCAACGAGGCGCTGGAAGCCCTCCCGATCTGCGGCCGACGCCCCGGACTGGCCCTGGTCGACATCGATGACGATCACCTGCTCGCTCTGCCAGCCGAGGGCGATCGCCCGGCCAGACAGGTCGTATTGGCGTCGGGTGGACTCGGTGTTGTTGGCGACCTGGTAGAGGCTGGACTGGCGCACGTAGAGGTAGGCATCGCGCCGTAGATGATCGGCAGTCACCTTGGTCGAGGTGTCGGTCATGGGAGGGTCCTTATCGTCGGTGGGGCGCGCAACAGCGCGGTTCTTCAGGCGTGGGCAAGTGCCATCTGGGCGATCACGGTAACGATCTGGTCGGCACCGGGCAGGGACGACAGCGCGGTGGTGCTTCGGTGGATGGATGGGGGCGGGGTCGAAGGGGTGGACGGGTCGGGCGCTGACGTCCCGGGCTCGGGTGCCGGGGCAACGGTGGCCCACGCGGCCATCCAGGCCGCCATGCCCCTGCCGGCGAACACCCCATGGCCGAGGCGCCAACCGCAGGATTGGCGACAGAGGACGGCCTCGCGCAACTCCTCGTAGCCCGAGACCAGGCCACCAGGATCGCCGGCGTGTCGAACGCCGCCGGTCTCAGCCACTTTTGGGTCGTCGGGCGACCTCTCTGCGTGCGAGGGCGCGCTCGACCGAGCGCGGGTGGACCCGGACCCCGAAGCGCTCTTGCACCGCGTCGGCGAGAGCCGTCGATCCGAGCTCCGGATCGGCGACGAGCAGCTCTTCGATGTGGTCGAGCACATCGTCGGTGACCTTGTGCGCGCGCTTTGGCCCCGGCTTGGCCGGAAGCAGACCGGTCAGCCCGTTGTCGGCCAGCGCGGCGGCCGCGGTGTAGAAGGACTGGCGGGAGAACCCGAAGGCGCCCGCAGCATCGCTCACCGATGCGTCGCCGGTCTCCACCTTGCGCACCATCTCGTACTTGACCTGCACCAGGTCGCGGGCGTCGAAGAATGCCGAGGAGACGAACGCCTCGTCGCTCACTGCCTCGGGATGCGGGTTGAGGGTTCGTGAGCGGGCCAGCTCGGAGGCCTTGGGATCGGACGGACGTTTGGACACGGCGCCTCCTCGGTCGGGATGTCCAGACTATTATGCCGCTTCTGTTTGAGCAGCTGGTGGATAGATGGCCGCAATCTCTTCGGTTATGTGCCCCACCAGGATCTGTAGCCAGGATCCACGGTGGCCACACCCGCACAGTCCGCCCGGCCCATGACAGAATCCACTGGACATTCACGGCGTAGTTCACTTGACACTGGGCGGGCGATCGACGGTAAGCCCCACAACCAGGTCGGCCAGCTTCGCCAGGCCCCCGATGTGGAACGGCGAGCGACCCGCCGACACCACCACGAAGGGATCCGGCGCCACGACATCGGTCCACTCAGCAGGCAACGACACCAGCTCACCGGCTGTGTCGTAGACATAGACCCGGTCGAGCTGCCAGCTCTTGCGCCGCTTGACGAACTCGAGTTCCTGGCCAGCGAGGGGGTGGAACGGGTGGGTCACCAGGACTCGTTGGGGATCACCCAGATCCCGGGTTTCAGGTGCATTCGACGGTTTGATCCAACGGTCCGACCGAGGTGGTCACCAACCTGATCAAGCGGGTGAAGCGGGCGGCCTTCGGGTTCCGGCACTTCCGCCACTACCGGGTCCGGGCCCTGCTCTACGCGGGCAAGCCCGACTGGTCACTGCTCGGGACGGTCCGCCCGGCGGTGGGGTGATCGGGCGAGGAACTCCGCGATCCCCTTGTCGCGCTCGGCCCAGGTACGTGCCCGACACTTCACTACCGGACAGCGCCACTGACGCTGGTGCCATTCGAGATGCATGGGTTGGCCCATGGCCGAGTGCACACCCAAGTCGACGACCTCGACACCCGCGGGCTCCGCCTCGTTCCTGCAGATCGGGCACATCGCGGAGGTGGCCGACGTCTCCAGATCGACATGCATCCCCGTCGGCTCCACCTCGACGGTCAACACCCGCACCCCAGGGATGCCAAGCAACAACTCCATCACGCGTTCGGGGTCTGACTCCACGACAACCTCCTGCCCCGAAGGGTAGAGGACGCCGGAAACGAGATCGCTTACCTGACCGCAGGCCGACTGGGACCCCCCTCAGATCCGAAGTGCCGGTAATGCCACCTACTCGCCAGCACCCCAGGTGCAGCAGTCGTTCACCGTCAGCTCGGCGGCCCTGACCCCCAGACCGTCAGCTTCACGTCGACGGCCCCGACCAGCGCCACCGTCGGGGGCACCACCTACACCCCGACCGCCACCGCCACCTCGGGCCTGGTGGTCGCCATCACCGTCGACACGGCGAGTGCCTCGGTGTGCTCGATCACCGGCGGAGTAGTGAGCTTCACCGGGGCCGGCACATGCACCCTGGACGCCAACCAGGCCGGTGATGCCACCTACGCGGCAGCACCCCAGGTGCAGCAGTCGTTCACGGTGACATCCACGGTCCCCCCCGTGTGCACCCACAAGTGCCACCATCACCTTCACCTTCACCTTCACCTTCACCATCACCATCACCATCACCATCACCATCACCATCACTATCACCATCACGGCCACGGCAAGGGCCGGGGCTGACCTCACTGCAACCCGATGCAGTGGTGATCGGGACGACCGCTTGAACGCTCAAGGGTAGGCCCGGTGCTGTTGGCCCGGCCTACCGAGCGCTCGGCGTGGCTCGGTGGGGTCCGGATGGCCTGAGCATGTGCCTTCGAGCCGGCCGACATCCGGGAGGGGGTCACATCGCCGCGTGGGCAACCGGCGGCCGCGTGGCCCGCTCTCGTGCATGCGCCACCTTCTGAACGGTTGGCCATGTCCGATCCCCTGCTTCCCCGGGGAGCCCCTGGGGAACCGCTCAGCCGGCGTCGGAGAAGACGCTGCTCGGCCTGATGCCCCAGGCCACCTGGCGGGCCAGCTCGGCGCTGACCACGGCGAGGTCCACGGCGTGGGTGACACCGACCAGCCTGGCGTCGGTGGTGAGGACCCGGACCGGCAGGCCGACGCCGTCGGCCACCATGGTGGCCACCACCTCGGGCAGGAGGACCTCGACCCCGGGCAGCTCCCCGCCGGCCGCCAGCTCGGCGATCAGCGCGTCCTCGTCGAGGCCGTTCGCGTCCATGGCCGATTTGAACACGTCCCAGATGGCGGGCTGAAAATCCCACAGGTTGACCGCGGTCGGCAGGTCGCCGGACAGCAGGGCCGGCTCGACTCCGTCCTCGGAGCGGAAGCTCATCCCGTCCGCCTGGCGGGCGACCTTGCGGCGTTCGGTCAGGGCCACCAGATGGCCGCTCGGGTCCACCTCGCAGATCCCACGGGTCACCGGGTCGTCGGTGGCCACGGTGGAAGACAGCCGCCGACCAGCGCGTGCTCGCCGTTGTCGGTGGCCAGCTGCGTGGCCATCGCCGCCTCGCCGTAGATGTCATCCGCTTTGGACACGGCGAAGCTCCGGTCCGTCTCGAGTGCGTCCCGGGCCGCCAGCACCGCGTGCACCGTCCCGAGGGGAAGCCGCAGTTCGGCGACGGCCACCTCGACCGACGCCGGCCAGCACTGCTCGACGTGGTAGTGGATGGCGGGGCCCGTCTCCCACCTCCGACCCGGTCGGGGCCGGCGGTCGGCGGCAGTTGGATGGTGCCGCCCGGCCATGGCCTCGCTCCCTCACCAGCCGGGCCGGTGTTCGCACCGATTCTTCGGTCCCTACCGACCGCAGTGTCGCCGCTTCCTTGGGGAATGAACCGCGCCGAGAGTGTCCGTTCCCACTGGACGAGCCGGCTATACCGCGGCGATGCTGTTCGCTCCCGGCGCAAGCCATGATGGTGAAAGTCCCTACTTGTGGGGGGGCGGTCACTGTGTGTGGAACCCCTTGCATTGGACGTGTCGATCCCATAACGTCATCCCTACCGCAAAGGCGGTCCGATCAGCGGTTCCGGGGCAGGCGGCACTGACTGATCGAGTCGGGGCGGCCTGAGCAGGCGGGCCCGGTGTTCTCAACGCAGCACTCAATGAAGGGGGAGGGTTCAATGCGAGCATTCAGAGGGAAGGTCGCCCGCGCGGGCGCTATCGAAGAGGCGGCGCACCTCGCAGATAACCCAGTCCAACGACCAAGAAGCTTGGGACGCCGTATGGCGGCCTTCGGGGGAGCGTTGGCAATTGCCGCCGCCGGACTGACGGCGCTGACGGTCACGTCGGCAAGCGCCGCACCGACGAACACCACCTTTGCCGCCTGGGTGAGCCTGAACTCCTCGATTGCCGCGATCGTCCAGCCCGCTGATGCGAGCATTGCGCCGAACCCGGTCACGCAGGGCCAGAACTACACCCTGTCGGCCGCCGGAGGGAGCCAGGTTATCCCGACCAGCAACAACGGGGTTCCGGTCATCTCCGCCACCAACAACAACAACATGTACGCCATTCCGGCCAACGCCACCTACGTGTCCAGCACGCCAGGCACATTCACGTTCACGCCGACTTCCGGACCGGTGATCACTGGCGCGGTGACGGTTACCTACTGCAACCCGTTGGCCCCGCCGCTGCCTGCAGCATGCACGGGCGACGCCGCGAGCACTACCTTCCTGTCGAGCTATGCGGCATCGCCCTACCTCGAGGTGGGTACAGGTACCGCAGTGTTCACTGCAGGCGGGTCGCTGGTCCAGACCGGTTGGACGGCCACGTTCACGGCCACCGGCACCGGAACGGTCAACCAGACCTGGGATGAGTTCCAGACGACTGCCACACTCAATTTCGGCGTCCCAGTGCCCGCAGCCGTCGCGGGCTACCCGGTGGCAAGCACGTACGCCGGCTGCTCGTCGAGCTGTACGACTTCCCTGCTGCCGCCTCTGGTCCCGTCGGTGATTGCCAGCACGACCATCGGGGCCGGCCTGACCTCCCAGACCGTCAGCTTCACGTCGACGGCCCCGACCAGCGCCACCGTCGGTGGAGCCACCTACACCCCGACCGCCACCGCCACCTCGCTCCTGCCGGTCGCCATCACCGTTGACGCGGCGAGTACTTCGGTGTGCTCGATCACCGGCGGGGCAGTGAGCTTCACCGGGGCCGGCACATGCACCCTGGACGCCAACCAGGCCGGTGATGGCACCTACTCGCCAGCACCCCAGGTGCAGCAGTCGTTCACCGTCAGTTCGTCGACGGCCCTGACCCCCCAGACCGTCACCTTCACGTCGACGGCCCCGACCAGCGCCACCGTCGGTGGAGCCACCTACACCCCGACGGCCACCGCCACCTCGGGCCTGCCGGTCGCCATCACCGTCGACTCGACGAGTACTTCGGTGTGCTCGATCACCGGCGGGGCAGTGAGCTTCACCGGGGCCGGCACATGCACCCTGGACGCCAACCAGGCCGGTGATGGCACCTACTCGCCAGCACCCCAGGTGCAGCAGTCGATCACGGTGACAACCACGGTCCCCCCCGTGTGCACCCACAAGTGCCACGGCCACCATCACCATCACCACCACGGCCACGGCCACGGCCACGGCCACGGCCACGGCCACGGCCACGGCAAGGGCCGGGGCTGACCTCACAGCAACCCGATCCAGTGGTGATCGGGACGACCGCTTGAACGCTCAAAGGTAGGCCGGGTGCAGTTGGCCCGGCCTACCGAGCGTTCGGCGCCGCTCGGTGGAGTCCGGATGGCCTGAGCATGTGCCTTCGAGTCGGCCGACATCCGAGGTGGGTCACATCGCCGCGTGGGCAACCGGCGGCCGCGTGGCCCGCTTGCGTGCATCCGTCACCGTCTGACCCGTTGGCCACGTCCGTTGCCCTGCTTCCTTCAGGGAGCCCCGGGGCTGCGCTCAGCCGGCGTCGGCGAAGATGCTGGCGGGCCTGATGCCCCAGGCCACCTGGCGGGCCAGCTCGGCGCTAACCACAGTGAGGTCCGCGACGTGGGTGACACCGACCAGCCTGGCGTCGGTGGTGAGGAGCCGGACCGGCAGGCCGACGCCGTCGGCCACCATGGTGGCGACCACCTCGGGCAGGAGGACCTCGACCCCGGGCGGCTCCCCGCCGGCCGCCATCTCGGCGATCAGCGCGTCCTCGTCGAGGCCGCTGGCGTCCATGGCCGATTCGAACACGTCCCAGATGGCGGGCTGGAAGCCCCACAGGTTGACCGAGGTCGGCAGGTCGCCGGACAGCAGGGCCGGCTCGACTCCGTCCTCGGAGCGGAAGCTCTCGCCGTCCACCCGGCGGGCGACCTTGCGGCGTTCGGTCAGGGCCACCAGATGGCCGCTCGGGTCCACCTCGCAGATCCCGCGGGTCACCGGGTCGTCGGTGGCCACGGTGGAGGCCAGGCGGTACCCGACCAGCGCGTGCTCGCCGTTGTCGGTGGCCAGCTGCTCGGCCAGCATGCCCATCGCCGCCTCGCCGTAGACGTCGTCGGCGTTGGAGACGGCGAAGCTCCGGTCCGTCTCGAGTGCGTCCCGGGCCGCCAGCACCGCGTGCACCGTCCCGAGGGGCAGCCGCTGCTCGGCGAAGGCCACATCGACCGACCTCGGCCAGCACTGCTCGACGTGGTAGCGGATGGCCGGGCCCGTCTCGGGGTGGAGCACCAGCACGATCCGCCCGAACCCGGCCGTCACCGCGTCGCTGACCAGCAGGTCGATGACCGCTTCGCCGCTGGGGCCGATCGGGGCCAGCGGCTTGCATCCGCCGTAGCGCTTGGCCAGGCCGGCGGCCAGTACGACCAGTGAGGGTGCCATGCCCGGACTCAGCCTCCCCAGCGCAGTACGGCACTGGCCCAGGTCATGCCGCCGCCGAACCCGGTGAGCAGCACGTGGTCGCCCTCTCCGAGGCGTCCGGTGTCCAGAGCGTCGGCCAGGGCCAGGGGAATCGACGCGGAGGAGGTGTTGCCGTAGCGGTCGATGACCACCACCGCCTTCTCCTCGGGGATGCCGAGGCGCTGGCACGCGGCGCTGATGATGCGGAGGTTGGCTTGGTGGGGCACGACCAGATCGATGTCCGCGGGGCTGAGGCCGGCCTCGGCGATGGCCTGCTCCGACGATTCGACCACCACCCGCACCGCCTTGCGGAAGATCTCCTTGCCGTCCATGTAGAGGTAGCCGCCGTGGTCGCACTTGAGCAGGTGCCGCAGCGATCCGTCCGCCCCCAGCTTCCACGACAGCAGCTGGCCGGGCCCGTCAACGGCCTCGAGGACCACCGCGCCCGCTCCGTCGCCGACCAGGACGGCCACCGAGCGGTCGCCCCAGTCGGTGATCCGGCTGAGGGTCTCCGATCCGATAACCAGCAGGCGCTCGGCGCCGATGGCCAGCAGGCCGTGGGCCACCGTCAGGGCGTAGACGAAGCCCGAGCAGGCGGCGTTGACGTCGAAGGCGCCGCCCGGCACGCCGATCCCGTCCTGCACGGTGGCCGAGGTGCCCGGCACGATCTGGTCGGGGGTGGTGGTGGCCAGGATCACCGCGTCGATCTCGTCGGGACGCCGCCCGGCCTTGGCCAGGGCAGCCAGGCCCGCCTCGATGGCCAGCCCGGAGGTGGTGCCGCCGATCCGCCGCTCACGGATGCCGGTGCGCTCTCGGATCCAGGCGTCGTTGGTGTCCAAGGTGACCGACAGGTCGTCGTTGGTCACCACCTTGTCGGGCAAGCCGATGCCCCACCCGGTGACGACGCCACCCCGGGTGGTCCTCACTGCTCAGCCGCCTCGAGCACGTGGATACCGATGAACCCAGCATCGCTCCGTCCGCCGCTGCTCCCGATGATGCCGCCGGTGTTGGCGGCCACCGCCAACCGGGCACCGTCGACCTGGCGTCGACCGGCCTCGCCCCGTAGCTGGGAGGTGAGCTCCACCACCTGGGCGATGCCGGTTGCCCCCAGGGGATGGCCACGGGCGACCAGGCCCCCGCTGGTGTTGACCGTCAGGCCCTTGCCGCCGAGCGCGGTGTCGCCGGCCACGGTGGCCGGGCCCGCATCCCCCGGTTTGAAGAAGCCCAGCGACTCGAGGGCATAGAGCTCCTCGGCACTGGTGGCGTCGTGCAGTTCGACCAGGTCGACGTCCACCGGGTCGATGCCGGAGTCCTCCCACGCCGCCGTGGCGGCCTCGGCCAGGCGATCGTGGTAGTCGATGTCACCGTTGCCGGAGCGGACCGTACTCGTCCGGATCCGGGGGGCCTTGGGTGCCGGGGACGCGGAGAGGACCACGGCGGCGGCGCCGTCGGTGAACGACGAGCACATCAGACGGGTCAGCGGCCACACGATGGTGGGGGACCCGAGCACCTCCTCGAGGGTGACCTCGGACTGGAACTGCGCGTCCGGGTTGAGGGACCCGTGCCGGCGAGCCTTGACCGCGGCAGCGGCGAACTGCTCGATGGTGGCCCCGCGCTCCTCCATCACGCTGATCGCCCAGGTTGCGTTGAGCGCCATCAGCACCGACCCGGACGGGTTCTCCATCGTCGCGTGCAGGTAGGTGCGGTCGGCGAGGGGGACACCGTCCTCGATGCCGGCCAGGGTGGCCCTGCGGTCGCCCGTCCACATCTTCTCGACCCCGACGGCCAGCACGGTGCCGGTGCCGGCCATGGTGGCCAGGGTGGCCATGTGGAGGGCGGAGGAGCCCCCGGCGCAGGAGTTGTCCACGTTGATGATCCCGGCATGGCGCAGGCCGGACCGGCTGAGGAACGTCTGGCCCCGGATGCATCCCTGATCGACGAGCCGTCCCGCCGTGGCGTTGCCGAACACCACCAGGTTGACGTCGTCGGCGTCGACCCCGGCGTCGGCCAGGGCCTCGGCCACCACCTGTTGGGCCATGTCCCCGGTGGTGCGATCCCGCCTGTTCATCGGCGTGATGGCGGTGCCCACGATGTGTGCGGTGCGGTCCATGGCGTCCTTCTTATCCTCGGGTCGGCACGCCGGTCGCCGACAGGGCGGTGGTCAGGCGTTCGAACTGCTCCAACGGTTCGTCGGCGGTGATGTAGACCGCCACATGCTCGGCCCCTGCATCGCGATAGGTGGTGACTACGTCGGCCACCTCGGCGGCGGTCCCGGCCACCAGGTGGTGATCGAACGCCTTGGCCGGGATGCCGTAGAGGGAGGACATCCACCCGGTGCCCCGTCGTCGGCCCACCCCGGCGTCGTCGTCGATGGAGACGAACAGGACGATGGACGGGGTGACCTCGCCGGCCTCCCGCCCGACGCGGTCGACCTCCTTGGCCAGGCGCTCGAGAGCGGCGCGGTACTCGGCGGCGCTCAAGAAGAGGGGCATCCACCCGTCGGCCAGCGTGGCCGCCCGGCGCAGGGCGGCCTCCGAGGAGCCGCCGACCCACACGGGCACGGGTGCCGGGGCGGGCAGCTGGCGGTAGCGAGCGGGGCCACCGGCCTCGAGGTCGCCGGCCGTCGTGCCCGCGCCGCTGTGCCACGACCGGCGGAGCTCCTTGATGCCGGCGTCGAGCTCGGAGCCGCGGGTGTGGAAGGCCGCGCCGGCCTGCTCGTACTCGCCCACGTGGCTGCCCACCCCGACGCCGAGGACGACGCGGCCCCCCGTCAGGGCCTGCAGCGAGGCGGCCTGCTTGGCCACGACCGGTGCCTGGCGCAGGGGGAGTTGGATCACGCACGTCCCCAGGAGCGCCCGGTCGGTTGCGGTGGCGGCGATGGAGAGGACGACCATGCACTCGAGGCACGGCCCGTGCCAGAACAGGTGGTCACAGGTCCACAGTGCGCCGGCACCCAGCTCCTCGGCGCGGCGGCAGACGGAGGTGATTTCGGAGATGGCGCCTCCACCGGGCCCGCCGGAGGGCTCCGCCCACGCGGGCACCGTGTCCTGGGCGAAGGTCGGCAGGATGAGTCCGATCGGCCCCAGGGGAGTTGCAGGTCGCACCATGGGCACAACGCATGGTAACCGCCACGGTGGGCAAACGCGGCCACCGTGGCGGCGGCATTCGACTGCCCGGCGGTCCGATCACCGCCCGTCGGGTGCATGGTTCCACCCCCCGGGACGGCCCGCCCGGCTCGACGACGGAGCGACATCGGCGCAGGGGAGGGGCGTGCCCAGCGCCGCCGACGTCCGGGGTCCGGGGCCGACGCGGCAGACTGGGGAAGCGTGAGCATCCGACCGGTGTTGTAGACGGTGGACCGGTGAGAGGACAGGGTGTGAATCCCGAACAAGGAGATGGTGCTGTGGAGCCCGCGGCTGACCAGGTGGTTGTCCCCGACAGTGGTGCAGAACAGCCGTCGTTGACCGATGGGGAGCGCGGTGAGCGCTTGAGCGCGCTCAACGGCCTGATCGAGCTGATGCGGCCGGCTGTCCAGGCCGACGGCGGCGATCTTGCCCTGCTCTCGGCCGACGTGGTCACCGGGGTCGTCGAGGTGCAGCTGCAGGGGGCGTGCAGTTCGTGCGCGGTCAGTTCCTCGACCCTGCAGGGCGGGGTGGACCGCATCCTGCGCGACCGGCTGCCGTGGGTGACCGAGGTGCGCGGCGGGGTGGACGAGTCGGTGGACCCGTTGGTGAGCGAGTCGATGGGTCGCGGGAGCTACGTACCGAGCTTCTGAGCTGCGGTTCTCGATCGCTCCGCAAGCGGCCGCGGGCCGATCGCATTAGTTAGCCGAACTAACTAAACTGGGGCCATGGTGTTCGTCTCCGCCCCGGCCGATCCCTCCACCGAACAGGCTGCCATCGGTCACGACCCGGCGGGCCCGGTGGAGGTCTCCGAGTCGGAGCTGGCGTCGCGGCTGCGCCTGGCCGTCACCCGCCTGCACCGGCGGCTCCGTCAGCAGACCGCCGGCGGACTGACCCCGTCCCAGGCTTCCGCATTGGCCAGCATCGAGCGGCTCGGCTCGCCGACCCTGGGCGCGCTGGCCGCACGCGAGTCCGTGCAGCCGCCGTCGATGACCCGCATCGTCGGCGCGCTCGAGGCCCTGGGCTACGTGTCGCGGGTGGTGGACCCCGACGACCGACGGGTCGCCCGGGTCGCCGCCACCACCGAGGGCCAGTGCGTCCTCCAGCGCGGCCGGACCTTGAAGAACGCCTTCCTCGCCGACCAGCTGCACCGGCTGCCGGACGAGGACCGCGAGGCCCTGGGCGCGCTCACCGCGCTGCTCGAGCGCCTGGTGGAACGGGAAGACCCATGACCAAGGTCCGCGCCGCGTGGAACCAGACGTTCCATTCCCTGCGCATCCGCAACTACCGCCTGTACTTCGTCGCCCAGCTGATCTCGGTGTCCGGCACCTGGATGCAGACCGTGGCCCAGGCCTGGCTGGTCCTCCACCTCACCGGAAGCGGTGTGGACCTCGGGATCGTGGTCGGACTGCAGTTCCTCCCCATGCTGCTGTTCGGCCCGTTCGGGGGGCTGGTGGCCGACCGGGTGAACAAGCGCAGGCTGCTCTACCTGACACAGACGGCGGGCGGCATCCTGGCCCTGGTGCTGGGTGTCCTGGTGGTGAGCCACGTGGTGCAGCTGTGGCAGGTCTACCTGCTGGCCACCCTGCTCGGCATGGTCAACGTCTTCGACAACCCGACCCGCCAGACCTTCGTGATGGAGATGGTCGGGCGCGACGAACTGCCCAATGCGGTGAGCCTCAACACCGTGGTGATGAACACCTCGCGGGTGGTGGGGCCGGCCATCGGTGGTGTGGTGATCACCGTGTTCGGGCTGGGCATCTGCTTCTTCGTCAACGCCGCGTCGTACATTGCCGTCATCGTCGGGCTGTCCATGATGAGGAGCAAGGAGCTCCATCCGACCCAACGCGTGGTGCGGGCCAAGGGCCAGATCCGCCAGGGCTTCCGCTACGTGTGGCGCACCCCGAGCCTGCGCAACACGCTGCTGGCCGTCGCCGTCATCGGCATCTTCGCCTACAACTTCACCGTCACACTCGCCCTGCTGGCCAAGGTGACCTTCCACGGTGGAGTGGGCACCTACTCGTTGCTGACCTCGTGCATGGGCATCGGGGCGGTGGTGGGAGGGTTGTTCGCCGCACACCGGGCCCGGCCCACCCCCCGCCTGTTGCAGGTCCTGGCCCTGGTCTTCGGCGGGCTGTTGGCGGCCGTGGCCCTCGCCCCGACACTGATCAGCGCGGCCGCCCTCATCGTGTTGATGGGCGCCGCCTCCATCGGGTTCATCGCCACGGCGAATGCCAGCTTGCAGCTGGCCTCCGAGCCCGCCATGCGGGGCCGGGTCATGGCCCTCTACGCCATGGCCTTCCTGGGCACCACGCCGATCGGGGCGCCGCTGGTCGGCGCCATTGCCCAGTGGACCAGTCCCCGGATCGCACTGCTCATCGGGGCGGTGGCCACGGTGGTTGCCGCCGGACTGTTGATGTGGCGGCACCAGGCCGGCCTCAGAAACCATGGTGGGCCCTCCGAGGAGGAGGCCCGGGCGATCGAGGCCCGGTCGGTCCAGGACGTCGAGTCGACGCTGCGCTAGGCGGCTCAGCGCGCAGCGGCGGCCGGCTTGGGCTCCTTGGGCAGGCCGAGCACACGCTCGCCCACGATGTTGCGCTGGATCTCCGCCGTCCCGCCCCAGATGGTCTCCGACCGCGAGAAGAAGAAGGACGCCTGGACGTCGCTCACCGGGTAGTCGTCCCGTCCCCGGCGCAGGCGTGCGTCGACCAGGTCGTCGGGCTCGCCGGTGAGGATCTGCCCGTCCATTCCCAGGATGTCGATGGCCAGCTCCATGGTGTCCTTGTGGAACTCTGACCAGAACATCTTGTTGCAGGCCCCGAGGGCGGCCATGTGGCGGGTCCCGTTGAGGGCGTCGGTCAGCGACCGGTAGCCGTTGATCTCCATGATCTTGAC
>Ga0209584_10000236_pt1 | contig 16339 bp, 13 predicted proteins | sample NGEPerD_FD_184507 | JGI IMG/M metagenome (GOLD analysis project Ga0209584, IMG submission 184507) | Arctic peat soil microbial communities from the Barrow Environmental Observatory site, Barrow, Alaska, USA - NGEE PermafrostAB12-D... | ecosystem: Environmental > Terrestrial > Soil > Wetlands >...
CTTGCCGCGGTGCGCTTGCCCGAACCCAGTCCCGAACCCGGTCCCGAACCCAATCCCGAACCAGCTGCCGACTCGGCCGCCGATGACGTGCTGGGTGAGGAGCCGGTCGACGGGCCCCGCGGACTCGCCGGGTTGCTGGTCGGCGGCGTGCAGATCTCCGACCTGCCGGATCCGGCGGCCGCGATGGCCGCGGTCGCCAGCGCCGGCTTCGTGGTCAGCCTGGAGATGCGTGCCAGCGCCTTCACCGAACTGGCCGACGTGGTGTTCCCGGTCGCGGCCGCGGTCGAGAAGTCCGGGGCATACATCAATTGGGAGGGCCGGACCCGGCCGTTCGCGGCGGCGTTGCCGCAGGCGGGAACCCTGGACGAGGCCAGAATCCTGGACACCCTCGGCGTCGAGATGGACGTCGACCTGTTCACCCAGACGCCGGCGGCGGCGTCGGCCGACATGGCCCGGCTGGGCGTGTGGACCGGTGACCGGGAGTTCGCCCCGGTGGCTGTCACCGAGCCGGGCGTGACCGTGCCCGCTGCGGCGGAACAGCCGGGCGCCGGGTTCTTGCTCACCTCCTGGCGGATGAACCTGGACGGCGGTCGCGGGCTGGACGGTGAGCCCCACCTGGCCGGCACCGCCCGGCCGGACGTGGCCCGGCTGTCCGCGACCAGCGCTGCCGCGCTCGGGGTGCGCGACGGCGACCTGGTCTCCGTCCGCGGGCCTTCGAGTGCAATCACACTTCCGGTCGCAGTCACCGAGATGCTCGACGGGGTTGTCTGGGTACCCGCCCGGATCGACGGCATCGGCACACCTGGACGGCTCGGCGCGAACGTCGCCGACCGGGTCCAGGTGGTGGCCGCCGGCGACACCGGCGCGGCCGCAGGAAAGGGACGCTGATGAACTCGCTCGCCGGCACGACGATGTGGTTGGCCGACACCGCCGTGCCCGATCCGGACGGATCGGTGCAGCCGTTGCTCTCCGACGACCCCTGGTGGCTGATGCTCGTCAAGGCGTTGATGGTGTTCGTCATCCTGCTTCTGCTGACCCTGTTCGCGATCTGGTTCGAGCGGCGGGTGGTCGGCCGCATGCAGCACCGGCCCGGCCCGAACGTGAACGGCCCGTTCGGTCTGCTGCAGTCGCTGGCCGATGCGGTGAAACTGCACTTCAAAGAGGGCATCATCCCGGCGCGGGCGGACAAGTTCGTCTTCATCGCCGCGCCGGTGATGTCGGCGATTCCGGCGGTCCTGATCTTCTCGATCATCCCGGTCGGCGGCGAGGTCACCATGTTCGGTCAGCAGACCGCGCTGCAGTTGACCGACCCGCCGGTGGGTGTGCTGGTTGCGCTCGCGCTGGCGTCGGTCGGTGTGTACGGCATCGTGCTCGGCGGCTGGGCGTCCGGGTCGACGTATCCGATCCTCGGCGGCCTGCGCGCCGCGGCGCAGATGATCTCCTACGACGTGGCCATGGGCCTGTCGTTCGTTGCGGTGTTCCTCTACGCCGGCACGCTGTCAACCTCGGCGATCGTCACCCAGCAGGAACCCGGCTGGTACATCTGGCTGCTGCCGGTGTCGTTCATCGTCTACTGCGTCTCGATGGTGGGGGAGACCAACCGCGCGCCGTTCGACATGGCCGAGGCAGAGGGCGAGCTGGTCGGTGGCTTCAACACCGAGTACTCCTCGATGCGGTTCGGGCTGTTCTTCCTGGCCGAGTACATCAACATGATCAACGTCTCGGCGATCGCCGTCACCCTGTTCCTGGGCGGTTGGCGGGCCCCATGGCCGTTCTCGCTGCTGCCGTGGGCCAATCAGGGCTACTGGACCATGCTCTGGTTCTTCATCAAGGTGCTGGTCTTCATGTTCGTCTTCGTCTGGCTCCGCGGCAGCCTGCCCCGGGTCCGGTACGACCAGTTCATGTCGATCGGCTGGAAGGTACTCATCCCGGTCTCGCTGGTGTGGATCGTGCTGGTCGGATCGGTGCGGGTGCTCCGGAACTCGGAGGGCTTCAGCACCCTCGAGGTGCTGCTGTGGGTGGGCGTCCCGTTGGCGTTGCTGCTGATCGCGGTGGTGTTGTGGCCGCAACGACGCTCCCGCGAGCAGGAGGCACAGGACCTGCGGGACGAGCAGGAGGACGAGCTCGAACTGTCCAGTCCGCCGGGCTATCACGGCGTCGTGCCGGAATCCGGCGGCCGCTACCCGGTGCCTCCGCTCGACCTGAAGGTGCCGATCGCGCCGATCCGCCGGGTGGGCGTCATCGACGATCAGCGGGCCAGGCTGCCGGCCGTGACCAGCGGTGCCGCCCGTACCCCCAACGCGCCGGGAGGCAGCGATGTCGATTTTTGATCCCGTCAAGGGATTTGGGGTCACCTTCGCGACGATGTTCAAGCCGGTCGTCACCGAGGACTACCCCAAGCATCCCGACCAGCCTGCCCCGCGCTACCACGGGCGTCACCAGTTGAACCGTCATCCCGACGGGCTGGAGAAGTGCGTGGGCTGCGAGTTGTGCGCCTGGGCGTGCCCGGCCGACGCGATCTTCGTCGAGGGTGCGGACAACACCGAGGAGGCGCGGTTCTCCCCGGGGGAGCGGTACGGGAAGAACTATCAGATCAACTACCTGCGCTGCATCGGCTGCGGGTTGTGCATCGAGGCGTGCCCGACCCGCTCGCTGACCATGACCAACGAGTACGAGCTCGCCGACGACGACCGGCAGCGGCTGATCTACACCAAGGACATGCTGCTGGCCCCGTTACTGCCGGGCATGGAGCAGCCGCCGCACCCGATGCGCCTGGGTGACGAGCACGACTACTACGCCCGCGGCCCGGAGCTGCTGCGGCAGGCCCAGCAGTCCGGCCCGGGTTCCGGCCGGCCCGCCGACGGTGCCGCCGACGATGCCCACACCCCGACGGGAGCGCCGTCGTGATCGCGCAACTGGCCGGCAGTGCGCTGCTCGGCGCCGCGCAGGCCGTCGCCGACACCGCGACCGATGCGGCCACCGAGACCGGCGGCGAGCAGATCGCGTTCTGGGTCCTGGCGCCGCTGGCCCTGCTCGGCGCGGTCGGCATGGTGCTCGCCCGCGGCGCGGTGCATTCGGCGCTCTGGCTGGTGCTGACCATGCTCTGCCTCGGCTGCCTGTACATCACCCAGGACGCCCAGTTCCTCGGCTTCGTGCAGATCATCGTCTACACCGGCGCCATCATGATGCTGTTCCTGTTCGTGCTGATGCTGACCGGCCGGGACTCCGGCGACTCGATCTTCGAACCCCTGCGGGGGCAGCGGATGATCGCCACCGTCGTCGGCATCGCGTTCGTCACGCTGGTGGTGACCGGCCTGCTGCGGGCGCTGGACGTCACGCCGACGGTCGGACTGGCGGGCGCGCAGCTCGACCGCGGCGCCGTCGGATCGATCGCCGCGGTGCTGTTCACCGACTACCTGTTCCCCTTCGAGCTGACCAGCGCGCTGCTGATCGTCGCGGCCACCGGGGCGATGGTGCTCACCCACATCGAGCGGGCCCCCGGTGAGCGCAAGAACCAGCGGCAGCGGGTCTACGAGCGGATGCGCTCGGACCGGATGTCGCCGCTGCCCGGGCCCGGCGTGTTCGCGACGTCGTCGTCGAACGCCACCCCTGCGCTGCTGCCCGACGGGACCATCGCACCGGGATCGGTGTCCGAGCTGGTCGAGTTCTCCGAGAGCGAGCGGGTGGCCCGGCGCTTCCAGAGCGGAACGATCCTGACCGCCATCGAGACGACCGAGCATCCACATCGCATCGAAGGCAGCGACGGCGACCTGGACCTGGTCGAGGGATCGCTCACCGAGGATGGTGAGCCGCGATGAGCGCCAATCACTACCTGGTGCTCTCCGCGCTGCTGTTCGGGATCGGCGCGGTCGGTTTCCTGGTGCGCAAGAACGCGATCGTGGTGTTCATGTGCGTGGAGCTGATGCTGAACGCGGTCAACCTGTCGCTGGTGACGTTCTCCAGCATGTGGGGGAACCTGAACGGCGTCGTCTTCGCGTTCTTCGTGATGGTCGTGGCCGCGGCCGAAGTGGTCGTCGGGCTGGCCATCATCATGTCCATCTTCCGGAGTCGGCGCAGTGCCTCGGTCGACGACGCGAACCTGCTCAAGTTCTGACCGGGAGACAAGCACACCGTGACGGGAATCTACGGCGCCTCGTGGCTGCTGATCGCGCTGCCGCTGGCCGGCGCGATCGTGCTGCTGCTGGGCGGCCGGCTGCTGGACCGGGTGGGCCACCTCATCGGCTGCGCCACCATCATCGCCGCCTTCGTGCTGGGCCTGTTCGTGTTCGCCGCTCTCGCGTCCGACCCGGTGAGCGATCGGGTGCACGAGGTGTCGATCTTCACCTGGATCCAGTCCGGGACGTTGAACATCGACTTCGGGCTGTTCATCGACCCGTTGTCGGTGACGTTCGTGCTGCTGATCACCGGTGTGGGCGCGTTGATCCACATCTACTCGATCGGCTACATGGAGCACGACGACGAGCGGCGCAAGTTCTTCGCCTACATGAACCTGTTCGTGGCGGCCATGCTGCTGCTGGTGCTGGGCAATTCGTTCGTCACCCTGTACGTCGGGTGGGAAGGCGTGGGCCTGGCGTCGTACCTGCTGATCGGGTTCTGGTCGGACCGCCCGGCCGCGGCCTCTGCCGCCAAGAAGGCGTTCGTGATGAACCGGGTCGGTGACGTCGGGCTGGCGCTGGCCATCTTCCTGATGTTCAAGGAGATGGGCACGGTCTCGTTCACCGGCGTCTTCGACCGGATCGGCACGCTGGCCGAACAGTCCCCGGGCACGGTCACCGTGATCGCGTTGTTGCTGCTGCTCGGCGCCTGCGGCAAGTCCGGCCAGGTCCCGCTGCAGGCGTGGTTGCCCGACGCCATGGAGGGCCCGACCCCGGTGTCCGCGCTGATCCACGCGGCGACCATGGTCACCGCGGGGGTGTATTTGATCGCCCGCTGTTCGCCGATCTATGACCTGACCACCGACGGCGGCCTGGTGGTCGCCATCATCGGCACGGTGACGCTGCTGGTCGGCTGCATCGGCGGCTGCGCCAAGGACGACATCAAGAAGGTGCTGGCGTACTCGACCGTCTCGCAGATCGGTTACATGTTCCTGGCCGTCGGTCTCGGCGCCGGTTCCTATGCGCTGGGCATCCTGCTGCTGCTGTGCCACGGCTTCTTCAAGGCCGGCCTGTTCCTCGGCGCCGGTTCGATCATGCATGCGATGAACGACGACGTCGACATGCGCCGGTACGGCGGGCTGTACCGCAAGTTGCCGATCACCTTCTGGACGATGGTGGCCGCGTACCTGGCGATTATCGGCTTCCCGCTGTTCGACGGCTTCTACGCCAAGGATCCGATCATCGAGGCCGCCTTCGCCGCCGAGGGCGCCGAGGGCTGGCTGCTCGGCTCGGCGGCGTTGATCGGGGCCGGGATCACCGCGTTCTACATGACCCGAATGATGATCATGACCTTCTTCGGCGAGCCGAGGTGGAAAGAACTCAAGTCCACCGACGGCCGCGATTACCACCCGCACGAGTCGCGGTTGGTGATGACCGTGCCGATGATCATCCTGGCCGTCGGCTCGGTGGGCGCAGGCGCCTTCCTGGCGATCAACAATCGGTTGGCCGATTGGCTGGCGCCGTCCGTCGGCCCGTACGAGGAGCCCGAGCCGCCGATTTCCGCCGGCCTGCTCACCGTGCTGACGCTGGTCGTTGTCACCGTCGGGGTGTTCATCGCCTACTGGATCATCGGCCGCCGGCCGGTTCCGGTGACGGCGCCGACGCCGGTCAGCCCGGTCGTCGCGTTCGCCAGGGCCGACGTCGGGGGCAACGCGATCAACGAGACGCTGTTCGCCCGGCCGGGCATCTGGCTGACCGGTGCGTCTGTGTACGCCGACGCCAAGGGCGTCGACGGTGCGGTCAACGGCCTGGCCGCGACCTTGGGCGGGCTGTCCGGGCGATGGCGGCACTGGCAGAACGGCTACGTCCGGTCCTATGCGCTGTCCATGTTCGCCGGCACTCTCGTCGTCGTCCTGCTGCTGCTGTTGGTGAGGTTCGCGTGAGCACCCCCCGTCCCTCGCTGATGGCGCGGATCAACTTCGCCAGCGCGGATGAAATCGTTTACATGGGTCACGCCAGTCCCATAACCGCGACGATGAGCCGCGCGGGGGAACACGGGCACATCGGTCAGTCCAAGCCCGTCACCGGCACGACGGTGCGCGCGGATGAAGTCGCACACTCCTGTCACTTCAGTCCCACAACCGCAACGTTGAGCCGCGCCGTGGAAGTTGATCCGCGCCATCAAGGGGTCACCGGGGCCGTCCGTTCGACCGGGGGAGTCCAGCGATGACCAATTCTCTGTACCTGCCGATCCTGCTGCTGCTGCCGCTGGCCGGGGCCGTGGTGGTGGCCGGGATGTCCGGGGCGCCGGCCAAGACGGTGAAGCTCACCGCGCTGGGCTTCTCGATCGTCGAGCTGGGCGTGGCGATCGCGTTGTGGGTGGCCTACCGCTCTTCGATGGACGCCAACCCGTCGATCGAAGCGGCCGCTGCGCCGTTCAAGCAGGTCTTCTCCGTCGAGTGGATCCCGTCGTTCGGGGTCAGCTTCTCCCTGGGCGTCGACGGCATCTCGCTGACGATGATCGCGTTGATCGCCGTGCTGGTGCCGATCGTGCTCGGCGCATCCTGGGAGGAGAAGCTCCCCGCCGGCCGGACCATCGGCGGCTACTTCGCGCTGCTCCTGGTGTTGCAGGCGGCGATGATCGGCGTCTTCGCGGCCACCGACGTGTTCGTGTTCTACGTCATGTTCGAGGTCATGCTGATCCCGATGTACTTCCTGATCGGGGCGTTCGGCGGCGTCCGCAGGGCGTACGCGGCGACCAAGTTCTTCCTGTACTCACTGCTCGGCGGCCTGCTGATGCTGGCCTCGGTGATCGGCCTGTACGTGGCATCGGGCAACGTGCTGCCATCCGGCACCTTCGACTGGGAGACGCTGCGCTCCATCTCGAGCCAGATCCCGGAGTCCACCCAGATGTGGATCTTCGCCGGGTTCGCCATCGCGTTCGCCATCAAGGCGCCGCTGGTGCCGCTGCACACCTGGCTGCCCGATGCCGGTGCCGAAGCGCCGGTCGGCGCCGGGACGCTGCTGGTCGGTGTGCTGGACAAGGTCGGCACGTTCGGCTTCCTGCGGATCTGCCTGCCACTGCTGCCCGCGGCGAGCGCCAAACTGGCGTGGCTGATCATCTTGTTGGCCGTCATCGGCATCGTCTACGGCGCGATCGTCGCCGCCGGTCAGAGCGATCTGAAACGGTTCGTGACGTTCACCTCGATCGCCCACTTCGGCTTCATCGCGCTGGGCGTCTTCGCCTTCACCACCCAGTCGATCGCCGGGGCCGCGCTGTACATGGTCAACCACGGCATCGCGACCGGGCTGCTGTTCATCGTGGTCGGCATGCTCGCCGCCCGCGGCGGTTCCAAGCTGATCGGCGATTACGGCGGCGTCTGGAAGGTGGCACCGCTGTTGGGTGGCATGTTCCTGGTCGCGTCGCTGGCCACCGTCGCGCTGCCGGGCACGAACTCGTTCATCTCCGAATTCCTGGTGCTGATCGGCACCTTCACCCGCTACCCGGGCTGGGCGGTGATCGCCACCATCGGCATCGTGCTGGCCGCGGTGTACATGCTGTGGGTCTTCCAGCGCACCATGTTCGGCCCGATCAGGGGCGTCGGTGTGCTCGGCGAGGACTTCGGGCTGGACACCCGGGTGCCCGTGACGGTCGGCGGTCCGTCCGGTCCGTCCGGTCCGTCCGGTCCGTCCGGTACCGCAGTGGACGTCGCTGCCGAGTACGAACGCGCGGCGCCTGCGCCCGGGCCGGCCTTCGACACCGCCGAGGCAGAGGGAGCGCATGCCGCGCCCCACTCCCGAGCGGCAGCGGTGCGTGCCAAGTTCGGTGACCTGACCGGCAGGGAGATCGCCGTGGTGACCCCGCTGGTCGCGCTGATCATCCTGCTGGGTGTCTACCCGCAGCCGGTGCTGGACGTGATCAACCCGACCGCGCAGCGCACCATGGTCGACGTCGGGTTCACCGATCCGGTCCCGCCCGCAACCGCCTCGTCCGTCGGAGGTGGCGAATGACCGCGCTGAGCCTGGTCGCTGCCGCATCGGTCAGCGGGGCACCGACCGACCCGATCGTGGTGCCGCCGATCGACTTCGGCGTGCTGATGCCGATGCTGATCGTGCTCGGCGGGGCGTGCCTGGCGATCCTGGTGGAGGCGTTCCTGCCGCGTTCGGCGCGGTATCCGACCCAGGTCGTGCTGGGCATCGTGGCGATCGGCGCCGCGCTTGCCTGGACTGTCTACGGCGCGGTGAACGACGACTTCGCGGTGACGTTCAGCGGAGCGGTGGCGGTGGACGCCGGCACCTACGTGATGTGGGGCGTGTTGCTGGTGCTGGCCATCCCGTCGGTGCTGATGATGGCCGACAAGGTGTCCGAGCCCGGCGGCGCCTTCGTCAGCCAGGCGGCCGCCAACGTCGGCTCACCCCGGGATCGGATGGCCACCCAGGTCGCCGCGCCCATGCAGACCGAGGTCTTCCCGCTGACGCTGTTCGCGGTCGGCGGGATGATGGTGTTCCCTGCCGCGGCTGATCTGGTGACGCTGTTCGTGGCTCTCGAGGTGCTGTCCCTGCCGCTGTACCTGCTGTGCGGGCTCGCCCGCCGGCGCCGGCTGATCTCGCAGGAAGCCGCGGTCAAGTACTTCCTGCTCGGCGCCTTCACCTCGGCGATCTTCGTCTACGGACTGGCGCTCCTGTACGGCTACTCCGGTTCCACCCGGTTCGCCGCCATCGCCGAGCAGTCAAGGGCCGGGGGCACCAGCGACGCGCTGCTGCTCGGCGGCATCGCGCTGGTCGTCGTCGGCCTGCTGTTCAAGGCGTCGGTCGGCCCTTTCCACCTGTGGACACCCGACGTGTACCAGGGAGCACCTACCCCGGTGACCGCGTTCATGGCCTCCTGCACCAAGGTGGCCGCGTTCGCCGCGATGCTCCGGGTCTGCTTCTCTGCGCTGCAGCCGATGGCCTGGACGTGGCAGCCCGTGGTGGCGATCATCGCCGCCGCGTCCATGATCATCGGTTCGGTCATCGGGATCACCCAGACCGACATGAAGCGGATGCTGGCGTACTCCTCGGTGGCGCACGCGGGCTTCATCCTGATCGGCGTGCTGGCGATGTCCGAGCAGGGCGCTTCGGCCACGATGTTCTACCTGCTCACCTACGGCATGGCCACCATCGGTGCGTTCGCCATCCTGACGGTGGTGCGCAAGGGTGACGGCGAGGCCTCCCACGTCTCCGACTGGGCCGGGTTGGCCAAGCGTTCGCCGGTGCTGGCGGCCTCGATGAGCCTGTTCCTGCTGTCCTTTGCCGGGATCCCGCTCACCGCCGGCTTCATCGCCAAGCTGAGCGTGTTCACCGCGGGTATGCAGGCCGGCTACGGCTGGCTCGTCGTCATCGCCATGCTGGCCACGGCCGTCACCGCGTTCTTCTACCTGCGAATCGTGGTGGTCATGTACTTCTCCGACCCCGCGGTGGAGGTGGGCGAGCTGACCCCGGACGGCCGGTCACGCGCGGCTCTGGACGCCCCGTACGTGGTCGTGCCTGGCATCCTGACGGTCATCGTGATCACCGTGGCTGTGGTGATCACCCTCGGACTGGGGTTGTATCCCGGTCCGGTGCTGGACCTGCTGACCGTCCCGATCCCGATGCTGTCGTGACAGTATCGGCGGTTGGCGACCCCAAAGTGGGAAGCATCATCCGATCGGTCGGTCCGGGCGGGCCGAATCCTGACATACAGTCGGCGATGTGAACGCGCCGACCATGCTGACCGGCATCGAACTCGCCGACGCCGATCTCTCGGCGCGGGTGGGTGACGGCCTTGCCCGGGTAGAGGACCTGTTGGAGCGCGAACTCATCAGCGACTTCGACTTCGTCACCGAGGCCGCGGGGCATCTGATGCATGCCGGCGGAAAGCGGTTCCGGCCGCTGTTCACCCTCGTTGCCGCGGGGATCGGGCCGCGTCCGCAGTCCGAGGACGTGGTCGTTGCCTCCGCGGTCGTCGAGTTGATCCACCTGGCGACGCTGTACCACGACGACGTGATGGACGAGGCCGATCTCCGCCGCGGTGCGAAGTCGGCGAATGCGCGCTGGGACAACTCGATCGCGATCCTGACCGGCGATTTTCTCTTCGCGCACGCGTCACGGCTGGTCGCCGGGCTCGGCCCGGAGGCAGTGCGGATCATCGCAGAGACCTTTGCCGAGCTGGTCACCGGGCAGACCCGGGAGACGGTCGGGCCGCGGCCCGGTGAGGACCCGATCCGCCACCACCTCACCGTGCTGGACGAGAAGACCGCCGCGCTGATCGACACCTGCGCGCGGTACGCTGGGATCTTCTCCGGCGCCGAGGACAACGAGATCGCGGCGCTCCGCCGGTACGGGCGCGCGGTCGGCATGGCGTTCCAGATCTCCGACGACATCATCGACATTGCCTCGGACGACTCCGGCAAGACACCCGGCACCGACCTGCGCGAAGGTGTGCGCACCCTGCCGGTGCTGTACACCCTGGCCGACCCGGCCGCCGATCCGCGGTTGCGGGAGCTGGTCTCGGGTCCGATCACCGCCGAGTACGAGGTGGCCGAGGCCGTCGACCTGCTGCGCTGTTCGGTGGGGCTGGCCACCGCGAGGGACGCCCTGAGTGGCTACGCGGCCGCCGCCGAGGCGGAACTGGAGCTGCTGCCGGATTCACCGTCGCGGGACGCCCTCGCCTCGCTCGCCGGGTTCGTGGTGGCCCGCACCAGGTAGGCGCGAATCCGCGCCGGCGTTGGCGCTCCGCAGGGAGATCCTGCACGCCTCCGACCCGGTCGACATCTCCGACCGGGTGGCAGGCGCGCCTACGATCGCAGGAAATCGACAACCGTTGACGCGTCAGCCGATCGACGACATCAGACGGCACCGCGCTACGACGCTGTCCGCGCCCACGTCCGCGCTGTCCCGCCCGGCCGTCCTGGCCGGGTCTACTTGGCCGGGTCTACTTGGCCGGGTCTACTTGGCGGCGCGGGCGGCGTCCCGGGCGCGCATCCGCTCCCGCTGCTCGACGAACCGGCTGGCCTGCGCGTCCAACCCGACGAGGAAGTCGGAGAGCTCTTCGCGGGCCTTCTCGCCGTCCGGGCCGAAATCGTCGCGGTCGAAGATCTTCCAGAACTTCAGCACCGGCTGGATGACGGCGTCGTGGTGTAGCCGCAGGTCGTAGATGCCGGCCTTGGCGATGGTGACGGAGTTGCGCTGGAAGTCCGTCATGCCTGCGCCCGGCATGGTGAAACCGACCACCTCGTCGCGGATCGCGGACATCGTCGCGTCCGGGGCCCTGTCGAGGGCCGCGGCCACCAGGTTCCGGTAGAAGATCATGTGCAGGTTCTCGTCCTGCGCGATGCGGCCCAGCAACTGCTCGGCGACGGGGCACCCGGTTGCAGCCCCGGTGTTCCGGTGCGAGACCCGGGTCGCCAGTTCCTGGAATGAGACGTAGGCGACGGCCTGGAGCGCGGTCTTTTCGCCGGAGTCGTAGCCGGCCGTCATGTGCTCCATCCGGAGCGCTTCCAGCTTGACCGGGTCGACGCCGCGGGTGACCACCAGGTAGTCGCGCAGCGCGATGCCGTGCCGGCCCTCTTCCGCGGTCCACCGGCCGACCCACTGGCCCCAGGCGCCGTCCCGGCTGAAGCGGGTGGCGATCTCCCGGTGGTAGGACGGCAGGTTGTCCTCGGTGAGCAGGTTCACGACCATCGCGGTCTTGGCCACCGGGTCGAGCGGCGAGTCTTCCGGCACCCAGTCCTCGCCACCGAGGAACGCGAAGTCCCGGCCGCGACTCCACGGGATGTAGTCGTGCGGCTGCCAGTCCTTGGCGATCGCCATGTGCCGGTTGAGGTTGTCCTCGACCACGCTCTCCAACTCGTGCAGCAGTCGTGTCTGCAGCCCTTCCGGCCCGGACGGGATGCGGTCGGAGGTGGTGGTCATGCCGCCTGCCCCGTGATGACCGATGCAGCTGTCCGGCATGTGGTGCCGGACGGCCGGCGTCGCAGGAAATGGGGCAGGGGCATAGAGACTCCGAACGCTGAGGGTGATCTCGCGGTTACCGCCAGGGTAGTCGAGAACCCTTCGAGTGGCGGGACCTCAAGTATGGTGAGCCTCACTTTATCGTCGCAAGTACCGAACTGGTCAGGACGCCGATGGTGCTCGCCAATCGGGGCCTGGTCAATCCCAGCGGGGTCGGTCCGCGCTGGGTCGGTCCGCGGTTGCCGCGTCGCTGTCGATCACCCCGCGCGCCGAATCGAGGGCTGCGCGGGTGGCGGCATCGGCCTCGGCCAGTGGCGTGCGACCGGCGGCGGGTGCATCGGCGACCGGATCGATGCGGCGCAGCTCGAGGACGAACCGCGCGAGGTCTCGCGCGGCCAGGGTTTCGTCGTCGACGGACTCATCTGCGTAAGGCGCGCCGTCGATCCAGCGGTAGATCGCCCAGGAGAACGGGTAGCTGCTCGCCGGACGGCCCAGTTCAACCGGCTCTGGAATCCGCAGGGACAGCTGTGGCGCGAGCTCGGGGAGCCAGCGCCACTCCCTGTGCAGATCCCGGGACCACGCCGCCACCCGCGGCAGCCGCACGCACAGCCGGTCGCCGAGCCGGAAGATGGCGTTGACCGTCGCAGTCGACGTGACGGGATCGATCGGCAGGTCCGCCAGGTGGGGGAACTGTCCGGCGACCAGCTGCTCGACGAGCCGGACATCGATGTCGACCTCGCCGTCGTGCATCTTCACAGGCTGGCCGGCCCGGTCAGGGCGTGCGCCCCAGCAGGCCCAGAAGCCGGTCCTGCTCGCTGGCATCGGCCGGAACCGGCACCTCGGGCCCGCAGACCCCGCCCATCCGCAAATTGCCGGCCAGGTTGGAGGCATCGGCGTAGACCCGGTGCACCTCGTCGGGCGGCAGGGTCTCGTCCTGATCGGTCGCCCGCGCGATGTCCCAGCCGTGCACCAGCAGGTCGAATCCGAGGAACCCGTCGACCGTCTTCTGCACGCTGGTCCGGCCGAACATTCCGTCGTATTCCGCGCCGGCCCTGGCCGGATCCTCCAGCAGGTCCTGCATCGCCTCCCGTGCCTCCAGCCAGGCGGCCTGCGGGTCCTCGTCCACGAACTTGGTCAGCGTCACCACGACCCCGCCGTACTTCGGCATGTTCACGTGACTGTCGATGACGTGCTGCAACACCTGCCGGGCGTTCCAGTCCTCGCAGGGCGACGGGCTGTCCCAGCGCTCGGCGGGGACGGCGTCGACCCGCCGGGTGAACTCGGTGGACAACTTGCGATAGCGATCGGAGATATCGGTCATGGTGCCGACCGTAGACGGGGGCCGCCTCACCGGTCTTGGACAATTCCGTCCGGGATGCGGTTTGACGACCCGCGCCGGGCGCAGGCATGCGGGCTCGGGCGGGATCGGCGCTGTCAGACGGTCGCGGTGGCGATGCTCACCCGCCGAGGGTGTCGAAGCCGGCGCCGAGAATGAAGCACTGGCCGACGCCGCGGCTCACCGCGGCCGCCAGCTGATCCTCGGCAAAACGGCTGCGCAACAACACATGTGCGCGCAGCGCCAGGGCACCGGCGGCGGACAGCTCCGCGCGCCGCTCCGCCAGGTGGACGACGGTGTCACCGAAAAGGGTGGGTGCGATCGGGTCGTCGAGAATGAGCGGCGGGCCGTCGACGACCTGATGGGCGGCTCGCGGCCACGCGACGCCGGCGGCCGTCCGGCTGGCTCCCCGCGGCTGGCTCACCGGTTCAGTCTTCCGCCGCCGGTTGGACGCTGTCCAACCCCGGAATGGAAATCCCGGCAACGGGCACCCACCGATGCCGCTGCGTTGACAAATGCCGGGCGGTCTTCAACCCTGAGGCAATGACGGCAATCGGCAGCGCTGGCGCCGGAGAGCGACGATGACGGAATCAGGCGGCGTGAGTATCGAGGTGGTCATCGCCGCACCCGCGCCGGAGGTCTGGGCGGCCCTGCGTGATCCGCAGCTGATCCGCCGGTGGCACGGCTGGGAGGACGACGGGCTGGACGCGGAGATCGACCAGATCTACGGCGCAGCCGCCACCGTCGCGGAATCCGGCACCCGGCTGGTCCTTGCCGGAGGCGACACTGTTGACCTGGCAACGGTTCCCGGCGGCACCCTGCTGTGTTTGCGCCGGGCGCCACTCGGCAGCAATCCGGAGTGGGATGCCTACTACGACGACATCACCGAGGGCTGGACGAGTTTCCTGCAGCAGCTGCGGTTCGCACTGGAACGGCACCCGGATAGCGATCGTCGCACGCTGCAGTTGGCCGCCACACCGGGCATCGCGGGTGGCATTGCCGAGCGACTCGGACTGGCCGAGCTGCGCGACCGTGACGCCGGAACGCGTTACGCCGCAACGATGGCGCCGGCAGAACAGGCGACGGGGCGGGTCTGGTTCGTCAGCGAAAGGCAGCTCGGGATCACCGTCGACGGCTACGGCGACGGCCTGTTGATCCTCGCCGAAGAGCCGGTGGCGCCGCATCGACCCGATGGTGGATCGATGGTGCTGCTGACCGCCTACACCGGGCCGGACGATTTCGCCGCGATCAGTGAGCGGTGGAATGGCTGGTGGTCCGACGAGTTCGGGACGGCGAGGGGCGAGAACGGGTGACCGTCGGGTGTTCGCCGCCGGAAATGCAAAACTCCGACCGGCCGCATCGTTGCGGCCGGCCGGAGTTGGTGTGCTGAGCCAGAGCGGACCCGGGCTCGTCGGGCGATGGATCAGGCTGAGCTGGCCGCCTTTTCGCGCGCCTCGTCGTCGCGCTTGACCTGCTCGGACATCCGCAGGTCCTCCGGGCGCAGCGGCCCGGTCGGCTGCAGCGGGCGGTCGATCAGGTACCGCACGTAAGCGTATGGGGTGAAGAATCCCGGGAGATCCTCGCCCAGCGCCGCCTCGGTGAACACGTCGCGGGCCTCGTTGACGTGCCGGTGGCCGCGCTCGTCGGTGGCCTGCTTGTGCAGTTTGTCGACCTCGTGCCCGACCAGCTCGTTGACCAGTTCGGGGGTGACCACGAGCCCTTCGGCCAGCCTGATCCGGTAGTGCAGCCACTGCCACACCTGGGTCCGCGAGATCTCCACGGTGGCGGCGTCTTCCATCAGGTTGTCGATGGCGACCGCACCCTGCTCGCTGACCCAGGCGGTCAGGTACCGCAGCGCCACGGAGATGTTGGTGCGCAGTCCGTCCAGCGTCACCGAACCGGGGGTGGATCCCGGGGCGATGAGGTCGGCGGCGGTGACATGTACGTCCGGGCGCTGCTTGTCCAGTTGGTTGGGCCGGTCGCCGAGCACCGCGTCGAACGCCGCCGTGCAGGTCGGCACCAGACCCGGGTGGGCGACCCAGGAGCCGTCGAACCCGTCGGCGGCCTCGCGTTCCTTGTCGGCCTTCACCTTGGCCAGTGCCTGTTCGGTGACCTTGGGTTCGGACTTGTTCGGCACGAACGCCGCCATTCCGCCCATGGCGTGAGCACCGCGCCGGTGGCAGGTGGAGACCAGCAATTCGGTGTACGCGCGCATCATCGGCGTCGTCATGGTGACATTGGACCGATCGGGCAGCACGTATTCCTGGCCGCGGGCCGCGAACGTCTTGATGTAGGAGAAGATGTAATCCCAGCGGCCCGCATTCAGCCCCGAGGAATGGTCGCGCAATTCGTACAGGATCTCTTCCATCTCGAACGCCGCAGGCAGCGTCTCGATCAGCACGGTCGCCCTGATGGTCCCCTGCGGAATCCCCAGCAACGCCTGCGCCTGGACGAAAACGTCGTTCCAGAGCCGGGCTTCCAGATGCGACTCCAGCTTCGGCAGGTAGAAGTACGGCCCCGCCCCGCTGTCGATCAGCGCCTGCGCGTTGTGGAAGAAGAACAACCCGAAATCCACGATGGAGCCGGGCAGCGGCCGCCCGTCGATGGTCAGGTGCTTCTCGCACAACCGCCAGCCGCGCGGGCGGACCACGATGGTGGGAGTTTCCTCGCCGACCTTGTATTCCTTGCCGTCCTCGGCGGTGTAGTCCAGGTTGCCGCGAATGGCGTCGAGCAGGTTCAGCTGGCCGTCGATGATGTTGAACCAGCTCGGCGCGGTGGAGTCCTCGAAATCGGCCATCCACACCTTGGCGCCGGAATTGAGCGCGTTGATGCTCATCTTCCGGCTGGTCGGCCCGGTGATCTCGCACCGGCGATCGACCAGGCCGGGAGCCGGCGGCGCAACGTGCCAGCTGGAGTA
>Ga0209584_10000240_pt1 | contig 16240 bp, 18 predicted proteins | sample NGEPerD_FD_184507 | JGI IMG/M metagenome (GOLD analysis project Ga0209584, IMG submission 184507) | Arctic peat soil microbial communities from the Barrow Environmental Observatory site, Barrow, Alaska, USA - NGEE PermafrostAB12-D... | ecosystem: Environmental > Terrestrial > Soil > Wetlands >...
ATCCGCGGCCCCGTGGTCTGCAGGTTCGTCCGGGTGAAGCCGGGGTGTGTCGCGGTGCTGACGATGCCCCAGTTGTGCCGCCGACTCAGCCGATCCAGTTCGATCGCGAAGATCAGGTCGGCGAGCTTGGACTGCCCGTAGGCGCGCCATGCCTGGTAGCTGCGCTCGCTGTTGAGGTCGTCCAGCGTGATCGTGCCCATCGAGGCTGCCGTGCTGCTGAGCGTGACCACCCTTGGCGCTGACGCGGCGGCCAGCAACGGGAGCAGCTGCGCGGTCAGCGCGAAATGGCCGAGGAAGTTGGTGCCGAACTGCAGCTCGAACCCGTCCGCCGTGGTGTGCCGAGCCGGTACCGCCATGATCCCGGCGTTGTTGACCAGCAGATCGATCGGACGGCCCTGTTGCTTCAGCCGGTCGGCGAACGCCGCGATCGAGGCAAGGTCGGACAGATCCAGCGCCTCGACCGTCAGTGTCGCGTCCGGGAACTCGGCCAGGATCCCTTCCTTGGCCTGTCGACCCTTCTCGACGTTGCGGACCGCCAGCACGACCTCGGCTCCGGCACCGGCCAGGCGGCGGGTCACCTCGAGGCCGATCCCGCTGTTGGCTCCGGTGACGACCGCCAGTCGTCCGTGCTGGTCCGGCACGGTGAACTGTGGATGCCTGCTCATGACGGTTCCTCCTGGTTAAGAGCCCAACGGTCTGTTACCTGGCCCAGGGTAACAGACCAACGGTCCGTTATGCTGTGCCCGGTCCAGAAAGGGGTAAACGGTGACGCACGGAGCACCACACTTCCAACGCGCACGCAGCCCCGAGCAGCGTGAGACCCGACGCCGGGCGATCCTGGATGCGGCGGCCGCGATGATGACCGAGATGCCGGTCGCAGACATCAGCCTGCGCGAGCTGAGCCGCCGAGTGGGACTGGCGAAGTCGAACGTGTTGCGGTACTTCGAATCTCGTGAGGAGGTGTTCCTGGAACTGCTGGACTCCGGGTGGACCGAATGGCTGGCCGCGCTGGCCCGCGAGCTGCAGGCGCTGCCGGCGTTGCCTGCCGGGCTCGGGGCGGCTTCCGCTCAGACGAACCAGCGGGTCGACGCGATCGCCGAGGCGATGGCGCGGTCGCTGGCCGACCGGCCGCTGCTCTGCGAGCTGGCCAGCGTGACGGCAAATGTGCTGGAACGCAACGTCTCGGTGCCCGTGGCGCGCCGGTTCAAGATCGCCGCGATGAACAGCATGGCGGTGCTGCAGAAGCTGCTGCGCGATCATCTGCCCGGCCTGGACGAGGCCTCCGCTGAGCAGTTCACCGCGGCCACGTCGGTGATGGTCGCCGGTCTCTGGCCGCTGGCGAACCCGCCCAGCACCGTCGTCGCCGCGTACGAGGACCCGACGCTGGCCGCCGCCCGGGTCGGGTTCGAGGACGGGCTGCGGGCGTTCCTGACGGCGCAACTCACCGGCGTACTGCACGGCGGCGCCCGCTCGGCGCCGCGCCGGTCATACTGAACGCCGGTCACCCGACCGTTCCGGAATTCGCTGAAGGGTCTTCAATCGTGCTCATCCTCGCCATCATTCTGTTGGGCATGCTCGCCGGCGCCGCCGCGCAGCTGATCTTCCGCGGCGGGCAGAAGCGCCCGATCGACTGGACGGCGGCGATCGTGGTGGGGCTGATCGGATCCTTCGTCGGCGGCCTGATCTTCAGCCTGATCGCGGGCGACGGCATCGAACTCCGTCCCAGTGGCATCATCGGGTCGATCGTCGGTGCCGTCGTGGTGACCGGGATCTACAAGCTGTTCACCGGCCGGGTTCCGGGCAGCAAGGCCCGCCGCTGATCGAGGCGGGACCGCCCGCGGCCACCAGCCGAACCGACTGTCGGCCGGTCCGGCCCAGGGAGTCCATCACTTCCGGGTGTAACGCGCGCGCGATCGCCTCGACCCCGTCGACCAGCCGGGGCCCTGGCCGCACGACGATGCCGTCGGCGTCGATGGCCCAGACCGGCACGTCCGGTAGCTCGGCGAGGATCCCCCTTGCCTGCTCGGCCGCCCCGTCCAGGTGGTACCCGCAGGGCGCCACCATCACCACATCCGGGTTGGCGGATCGAATCTCCGACCAACTGGTCTGCACCGATCGCTCCCCCGGATTCGCGCCAACCGGTTCGCCACCGGCCGCCCGGATCAGGTCGGGCACCCAGTGTCCGGCGGTGAACGGCGGGTCCACCCACTCGACGACCGCGACCCGCGGACGCCCACGGCCTGCGACGGCGGCCGCCACTCGCGCGAGCCGGGCACGCAGCGATCCGACCAGGTTCTCCGCGACGTCACCGGTGCCGGTCCGTTCACCGACGAGCAGCACGCTGGTCAGCACGTCGTCCAGGGAGTGCGGGTCCAGCGAGAGCACGTCGGCCCGGCAACCGAGGTAGCCGAGCGCGTCGTCGACCTGGCCGGACGGGATGGCGCACACCCGGCACAGGTCCTGGGTGAGGATCAGCTCAGGGTCGAGCCCGGCCAGCGCCTGGGCGTGCAGGGTGTACAGATCCTCCCCGGCCGCGAGTCGGGAGCGGACGTAGTCGTCGATCTCGCCCGGAGCCATGCCCTTCGTGTCCCGACCGCCGACCACGACGGTCTTCTCCCGCCGCGCGGAGGCCGGTTCGTCGCATTCGAAGGTGACTCCGACCAGCTCGTCACCCAGGCCCAGCGCGTAGACGATCTCGGTGGCCGAGGGCAGCAGCGACACGATGCGCATGTCAGTCCCGGGTCACCCGGCACGCATCCGGTTGTTGCGGGGATTGTGCTCGAGCTCGGCCAGGCCCAGCGCCTCCATCAGCGGCGGGATGTACACCCCGAACCGGCCCCGCAGCCCCTTCTTCAGGCCGTACCAGCCGCCGACCGGATTGTCCGGCGAGCGCCCCCAGGCTTCGACGGATCCCTCCGGGGCGGGCTTCTGCTCGTCCGCTCCACCCAGGGCTACCCAGTCGCCGGCCTCGGTCAGCATGGCGTGCAAGTCGTCCAGGCAGCGAGCCTGATACTTCAGGGTGGTCTTGCCGACCACGCACACCAGGATCGCCGGATCGGCGGTGTCGTCGCGATGGATGCTGTAGGCCGATGTCCCTGGCGGGGTCGTCAACTGCCACGGATCGTCCTTGGTGCCGGAACCTGTCGCTGCCATGGTGGGACCCTACGCCCGCGTCCGACGCGGGGTCCGGTAGCCGGGATCGCCGCAGTCGATCCGGCGCAGTCGATCCGGCGCAGTCGATCCGACGTCGGTCCCCGGCGCGGCACCACTCACGCTCTAGGCTTGCGGCCATGCAGCAGTACCTCGATCTGATGGATCGCATCCTGCGGACCGGGACGGTCAAGTCCGACCGCACCGGCACCGGGACCCTGAGCATCTTCGGCCACCAGATGCGGTTCGACCTGTCCGAGGGCTTTCCGCTGGTCACCACCAAGAAGGTGCACGTCCGGTCGGTCATCGTCGAGTTGCTGTGGTTCCTGCAGGGCTCCACGAACGTTCGCTGGTTGCAGGAACGCGGGGTCAGCATCTGGGACGAGTGGGCCGACGCGGAGGGCGAACTCGGTCCGGTCTACGGGCATCAATGGCGGTCATGGCCGACACCGGACGGCCGGCACATCGACCAGATCGCGGCGGCGGTGCGTTCGCTGCGGGAATCCCCCGACTCCCGCCGGCACATCGTCTCGGCGTGGAACGTGGCCGAGGTCGGCGACATGGCACTCCCCCCGTGTCACACCATGTTCCAGTTCTACGTCGCCGACGGCAGGCTGTCCTGCCAGCTGTACCAGCGCTCGGCCGATGTCTTCCTGGGGGTGCCGTTCAACATCGCCTCCTACGCGCTTCTCACCCAGATGATGGCGCAGGTCGTCGGTCTGGTTCCCGGCGACTTCGTGCACACCCTGGGTGACGCTCACCTGTACGCCAACCACCTCGATCAGGCGCGGTTGCAGCTGACCCGGACCCCGCACGCGCTGCCGTCGCTGGCCATCTCCCCGGGCGTCACCGACATCGACGCCTTCAGCTACGAGGACTTCACGGTGCTGGGTTACGACCCGTACCCGGCGATCAAGGCACCGATCGCGGTATGACGATCCGCCGATGACCGTCACCCTGGTGGCGGCTGTCGCTCGCGACGGGGTGATCGGGGCCGACGGAGGTTTGCCCTGGCACCTGCCCGACGACCTGCGCCGGTTCAAGGCGCTCACCATGGGCCACACCATGATCATGGGCCGGCGCACCTTCGAGTCGATCGGGCGGGCGCTGCCCGGCCGGGTGAGCGTCGTGGTGACCCGGGATGCCGGGTGGACTGCCCCGGGTGTCACGGTGGCGCACTCGGTCGACGAGGCGCTCGCGCTGGCCGGGCCAGGCACCGAGGTGATGGTCGTCGGCGGTGGTGAGATCTACCGGCAGACGATGGACCGGGCCGATCGGCTGGAGATCACCCACGTCGACGCGGACGTGGAGGGTGACACCCGCTTTCCCGAGATCGATCCGGCGGTGTGGCAACTCGGTGCCCGGCAGGATTCGTCCGGCTGCTGGTTCGCCAGTTACACCCGCCGGCAGCCGGTGTCCGACCTGGTGGCGCTGCTGGCCGGAATGGACCCCGAACTGCACCAGGGCGAGTACGTGTTCTGCTCGACGCCGCTCGACGCCGAACTTCCCGCCGGGCTCGATCCGGTCGCCACCGTCCGAGAGGCCGAAGGCCGCACCCTGGTACTGACCCGCGAGGCGGCCGAGAACGCCGGGCTGGCAGGGACTTTCCGCAGCGCGTGGATCACCCTGCGAGTGCGGTCGGCGCTCACCGCGGTGGGCCTGACCGCAGCGGTCGCCACGGCGCTGACCCGGGACGGCATTGCGTGCAACGTCGTTGCCGGCCTCCACCACGATCATCTGTTCGTGCCGGTCGATCAGGCCGACCGGGCGCTGGCCGCGCTGGCGGCGTTGGCGCACGTGCGGCAGCCGGACACCCGTTGACGAGCTGACCGGTCAGTCCGAGCTGACCGGTCAGTCCATGGGAACCAGCCTCCTCAGCCGGAGGTTGCGTTCGCGTCCTCATCAACCCGCTCGACCAGTGTGACGGCGGTACCTCGGCGCAGGGAATTCGGGATCTCCGCGATCCGGTCGACCAGGGCCACCAGGTGGTCGAGCTCTGCTCTCGGTCGGTCGCCGTCGACACTGACCTGGTACCGGATGCCGGAGGACACCGCCGGGTCGCCGTCGAACTCGCCGTCCACCACGACCTGGACCCGGGACAGCGTGATGCCCAGCCGCGAGGCCTCGCGGAACAGGTCGTTGGAGATGCACCCGGCGACCGCCAGGTGCAGCAGCTGGCCGCCGCTGAAGCCGAGACCACCGCCACCACCTTCGATCGGACGATCGATGGTCAGGGTGAACGAGCCGGCACTACCCAGCGCGGTGACCGCAGCACCCACGGACCGGGTCTCGACGCGGAACATCGCCGAATTGTCCCACCGTTCGCCGAACGCGTGAAGCGGCTCGGGTCAGCCGACGGGCGCGCCCGGCCGGGTGGAACCGTAGGGCAGCACGATCCGCAGCGTCGGGTCCAGATCCAGACCACCCGATCGCGGGCGGTTCGAATCGCCGAGACCGGGTTTGGTGGAGTTCGTGATGACCGAGCTCTTGTTCGGGCCGGCGGCCACCGGTACGTCGGACCGCATGGTGCGGCTCACCGTGTCCAACAGGTCGGACAGTTCCAGATCGAGGGCGTCGCAGATCGAGGCCAGCAGCTCGCTGGAGGCCTCTTTCCGGCCGCGCTCCACCTCGGAGAGGTATCCCAGTGAGACGTTCGCTGCCGTCGAGACGTCACGTAAAGTGCGGTTCTGCTGTGTTCGCGCGTTGCGCAATGTCTCGCCAAGTGCGTCACGCAGTAGCACGTCGCACCTCCTCTCCGGTCATCGCATCCATTCGTCGAACCGGCCGCATTGCGCTGATCACACAATTGTGCGCTGCCATCCGGGTGCGTGCCCGGGCTGCACACCCGTTCACCCACTCAGTGGCATCCTGCCAGGTCGTTCATCGGTCCCAACGTGTGCGGCACCACCGATGTTCCATGCCGCCGATCACCGTGCGGTTACGAAGCCGTTGCGGACACATTCGCGACTGCCCTGGTGCCCAGTGGCCCCGGTGGTGTCGGTCGGGGATCAGCCGGTGCCGGCGGGCGGCGGACCGTCGACCCGGCCGGCCTTGGCCCTGGAATACACGGCGGCGGCTCGCACCACGTAGTCGATCCCGGTCACGACCGTCAATATCACTGCCAGTCCCATCACCGCCGCCTGCAGCCAATCGAATGTGGGCGCCAGCGGCATCAGATACAGCCCGATGGCGATGATCTGCACAAACGTCTTCGCCTTGCCACCGGGGCTGGCGGAGATGACGCCGTACCTGATCACCGCGAACCGGAGCAGGGTCACGCCGATCTCCCGCACCAGGATGACGATGGTGATCCACCACGCCAGGTCGCCCAGCATCGAAAGCCCGACCAGTGCGGAGCCGGTGAGGGCCTTGTCGGCGATCGGATCCGCGATCTTGCCGAAGTCAGTGACCTGGCCGCGTTTGCGGGCGATGTGGCCGTCGTACCGATCGGTGATGGCGGCGATCGCGAAGATGACGAAGGCGATCCACCGCCAGGTGGTGTCGTGTCCGCCCTGCGCGAACAGGGCCAGCAGGAAGACCGGTACCAGGATCAGCCGCAGCACGGTCAGCGCGTTCGGCAGGTTGTACAGCGAGACGGGCGGGCGTTCGGTCACGACGGCACCGCCACGCGCGGACGGGTGTGGGTGGTCGGTCCGGGAGCCGATCCGATGACCGCCGAACCGATCACCTCGACGGCGCGGGCGTACAGGTCGATGCCGTCGGTATCGATCACCCGGCAGCGGACCAGGTCACCCGGACACATGCCGTCGACCCCGAGCAGGTCGGTGGCCTGGACGGTGGTGCTGCCGTCGACCTCCGGCGCCTGATGCGCGGCCCGCCCGACGACGGAGTCACCGTCAGCCGACGAGTCCGGTTCCGGTTCGTCGACCAGCACGATCACCTCCGTGCCGACCCGGTCCTCGGCCCGCTGCGCGGTCAGCTCCTCGACCAGCGCACTCACCCGCTCGACGCGCTCGGCGATCAGGTCGTCGTCCAGCTTGCCGGCCAGGTCAGCGGCCGCCGTGCCGTCCTCGTCCGAGTAGCCGAAGACGCCGACTGCGTCCATCCGCGCCCCGACCAGGAAAGCCTCGAGCTCGGCCAGATCCTGCTCGGTCTCGCCGGGAAATCCGACGATGACGTTGGAGCGGATTCCGGCCTCCGGGGCGACGGCCCGGATCTGGTCGATCAGCGAGAGAAACCCTCCGCTCGAGCCGAAGCGGCGCATCCTGCGAAGCACCGGCTCGGAGGCATGCTGGAAGGACATGTCGTAGTAATCAGCAACGGCGGGGATGCCGGCGATCGCCTCGATCAGCCAGGGCCGGGTCTCCGCCGGCTGCAGGTAGGACAGCCGTACCCGGGTGATGCCGGGGACATCGGCCAGCGCCAGCAGCAGCGCCTCGAGGGACCGTTCGCCCGGCAGGTCCTTGCCGTAGGACGTGGAGTTCTCGCTGACCAGCACGAGTTCCCGGACGCCTTGGGAAGCCAGCCAGCCGGCTTCGGTGACGATGTCGTGCACCGGGCGGGAGACGAACGCACCGCGGAAGGACGGGATCGCGCAGAACGTGCAGCGCCGATCGCAGCCGGACGCGATCTTCAGCGGGGCGACGGGTCCGGCCTGCAGCAGCTTGCGGACCAGTACCGGGCCGGACGCCGGGGTCGGTCCGGCGGCTGTCGGTCCGTGGCCCGGCAGCGACACTGCGCCGGCCGCCGCGGGCCGGGCGGTCGGGCTCAGCGGCAGCAGCATCCGCCGATCGACGGGCGTGTGCGCCGGCGGTCGGTGACCGTCCATCACCTCGCCGAGGGCCGCGGCCAGATCCGGGTAGGCGTCGAAGCCGAGCACGGCATCGGCCTCGGGCAGCGCCTGCGCCAGTTCCGCGCCGTACCGTTCGGCCAGGCACCCGACGGCGACCACCTTCGCCCCGGTGTCGGCCGCCGCCAGCAGGGTGTCGATGGAATCCTTCTTGGCGCTCGCCACGAACGCGCAGGTGTTGACCACGATCAGGTCGGCCTGCTGCTGGTCGGCCACCAGGTCGAAGCCGCCGAGGCTGAGCCGGCCGGCGATCTCCGAGGAATCGACGTCGTTGCGGGCACAACCCAGCGTGGTCACAGTGACCCGAACGGGTCCGTCACCGTTCGCCCTACCCGACACCGTCGACACCGCCCCAACCCTAGTCGGCGCGGGCACTGCAGCGGGACACGCCGCCGAGCCTGGCCGGCAGGACAGGCTCGATGAAATCGCTAGGCTGATCCGCCGTGACCCCCGACGTCCCTGACACGCTCATCGTGCACCGCGCCAGGGTGAACGACGTCCGGCGGATCAAGGACCTGGTTGACGAGTACGCCGGGGTCATCCTGTTGGAGAAGACGCTGGCGAACCTTTTCGAGGACGTCAGCGAATTCTGGGTCGCCAAGGTCAACGGGACCGTCGTCGGATGCGGTGCGCTGCATGTGCTCTGGGAGGACCTCGGGGAGATCCGGACGGTCGCCACCGATCCTGCGGCCCGCGGACGCGGGGTCGGCAAGGCGGTCTGCGAGGAGATCATCCGCGAGGCGCGACATCTCGGACTGCACCGGCTGTTCGTGCTGACCTTCGAGGTGGCGTTCTTCCGCTCGCTCGGTTTCCAGCCGATCCACGAACTCGATCTCACCCCGGAGGCGTACGCCGAACTCCGCAGCTCCTACGACCGTGGGGTGGCGGAGTTCCTTGACCTGCCGTACGTCAAACCGAACACACTGGGTAACACCAGGATGCTCAAAACGCTCTGAGGGGTCGCAGTGCTGACAGCGGGGGTCGCAGTGCTGACAGCGGGGGTCGCAGTGCTGAGCACAGGATCAGGCGTGCGGGGTACGGCGGTCCTGGATCTTGGCCAGCGCCTCGGCCAGCAATGCCTCGCCGTCGGCGTCGCTGCGCCGTTCCTTCACATACGCCAGGTGTGACTTGTACGGCTCTACCCGGGGCGCCGGCGGCGGGGTCTGCTCGTTCTGACCGGCAGGCAGCCCGCACCTGGGGCAGTCCCAGGTGTCCGGGATCTCGGCGTCCATCGCGAAGGCCAACCGGGTGGTGTGCCCGTTGGCGCAGAAGAATTCGAGGCGCCGCCGGGGTGCGGATTCGCCGCGATCGGACTCCCCCATCCGACCAGCGCCCACCCGGGAGCCTCGAATCGGATTGCCACCCGCCATGATCGACCTGCCCGCTCTGTCAGTAGGGAGCCAGTAGTGAGTTGAGTGCCTGGACGAGTCAGCAGTCAGTGACCCTGGACGACCGGGTCAAGCGCCGACCTTCAGCAGCAGCCCGACCCCGATGATCGAGATCGCCCAGACCGCAGCGGTGAACAGGGTGAGCCGGTCCAGGTTCTTCTCGACCACGGACGACCCCGACAAGGAGGACTGCATGGTCCCGCCGAACAGCGAAGAGAGGCCACCGCCCTTGCCCCGGTGAAGCAGGATCAGTGCCATCAGCCCGAGGCTGGTGACCACCAGGAGAACGTCGAGAAAGATTTTCATCGCTGCCTTGCGTCATCGGGGGCGGTAGCGGTCGTGCCAACCACCAAGTAGTACCCAGTACCGGTCGGTCCAACCCGTCGCGGGCCAGTCTAACCCGACGAACCGGTCAGGCAGGCCGACCACCCGGTGGTCGGCCTGCCTGCAGGTCCCGGTGATTTGCGGTGGTGCTGCTAGGACAGCACCCCGACCGCATTCGCGGCGAGGTTGGCGAACTCGGTACCGTCCAGCGACGCCCCGCCCACCAGGGCGCCGTCGACGTCGGTCTGCGCGGTGATCTCCGCGACGTTGCCGGACTTCACCGACCCGCCGTACAGGATCCGCACGGCATCGGCGACCTCTGCCCCGTACTTGTCGGCCAACGCGGCGCGCAGCGCACCGCACACCTCCTGGGCGTCGGCGGGGGTGGCCACCCGCCCGGTTCCGATCGCCCAGACCGGCTCGTAGGCCAGCACCAGGGTCTTGGCCTGCTCGGGGGTGACGTCGGCCAGATCGGCCAGCAGTTGACCCACCGCGTGCGAGACCTGATTGCCGGCCTCCCTGACCTCCAGGCCCTCACCCACGCACACCAGCGGGATCAACCCGTGCTTGAAGGCGGCGTTGACCTTCTTCGACAGCAGCTCATCGGATTCGGCGTGGTACTCGCGCCGCTCGGAGTGACCGACCAGCACGTAGGTGACACCCAGTTTGGCCAGCTGCGCACCGGAGATCTCGCCGGTGTAGGCGCCGGAGTCGTGCGCCGACAGGTCCTGCGCGCCGTAGACGATGCTGAGCTTGTCGCCTTCGATCAGCGTCTGCACGGACCGCAGCGCGGTGAAAGAGGGAATGACCGCCACCTCGACGTGGTCGTAGTACTTCTCCGGCAGCGTGAAGGCGATCTTCTGGACCAACGCGATGCCCTCGAGGTGGGTGAGGTTCAACTTCCAGTTGCCGGCGATCAGTGGCTTGCGGGCGGTTGTCATCAGGGGTTCATGCCTCCAGTACGGCAAGACCGGGGAGCTCTTTGCCCTCGAGGAACTCCAGGGACGCACCACCGCCGGTCGAGATGTGGGTGAAGCCGGATTCGTCGATGCCAAGGATGCGCACGGCCGCCGCGGAGTCGCCGCCGCCGACCACCGAGAACGACGACGACGCGGCGATCGCCTCGGCCACCGCCCTGGTGCCGTCCGCGAACGGGGCCAGCTCGAACACGCCCATCGGCCCGTTCCAGAAGACGGTGGATGCGCCGGAGGCGATCTGGGAGAAGTTCGCGCTGCTTTCCGGGCCGATGTCCAGGCCCAGCCAGTTGTCCAGGATCCGGTCGGCGGTGACGATCTGGATCGCGGCGTCCGCGGAGAAGGCGTCGGCGATGACCACGTCGGTGGGCAGCACGATCTTGTCGGGGTTGTCCGCGAGCAGCTGCTTACACGTCTCGATCTGGTCCTCCTGCAGCAGCGACGCGCCGACGCCGTAACCCTGCGCGGCCAGGAAGGTGAACGCCATGCCGCCGCCGATCAGCAGCGAATCGATCCGGGGCAGCAGCGAGGTGATGACGCCGAGCTTGTCGGAGACCTTGGATCCGCCGAGCACCACGACATAGGGCCGGTCCGGGTCGACGGTGAGCTTCTTGAGCACCGCGGTCTCGTTGGACACCAGGTAGCCGGCGTAGTGCGGCAGCCGCTGGGCGATCTCGTAGACCGAGGCCTGCTTGCGGTGCACCACTCCGAAGCCGTCGGACACGTAGGCGGCGTCGGGGCCGACGACGCCGACCAGGTCGTCGGCGAGCTGACCGCGCTCGTCGGCATCCTTGGACGTCTCCCGGCCGTCGAACCGGACGTTCTCCAGCATCGCCAGCTGACCGCCGTTGAGCGCGGCGACCGTCTCCCGGGCCGACGGCCCGACCAGGTCATCGGCCAGCGGGACGGTGACGCCGAGCAGTTCGCCGAGCCGGCTGGCCGCTGGGGCGAGCGAGTACTTCTGATCCGGTGCGCCCTTCGGTCGCCCGAGGTGAGCGGTGACGACCACCTTGGCGCCACCCAGCAGCAGGGCCTGCAGCGTGGGCAGCGACGCGCGGATCCGGCCGTCATCGGTGATGACGCTGCCGTCGAGCGGAACGTTGAGATCGGAACGGACCAGCACGGTGCGACCGGCAATACCGGAGGCCAGCAGATCGTCGAGGGTGTGCACGTCGAAACTCCTTGAGCAGGCAACAGACACAGGGCGAATACGGTGCGGACGGCGTGTGGTGGCAGGCGTCTGGACAGCCAGGTCACCAGAACGCGAGACAGATCGCGGGCGGAGTCCGCAGGGAGACCGACTTCGTCCCCCGCGAACGCCACCCGCGAGTCACTGCGTCAGAGACTGGCGCCCACGAGGGTCGTCAGGTCGACCAGCCTGTTCGAGTAGCCCCACTCGTTGTCGTACCAACCGACGATCTTGAAGAAGTTGCCGCCGAGGCCGATGGTGAGCGGCGAATCGAAGGTGCACGACGCCGGCGAGCCGACGATGTCCGTGGACACGATCGCGTCGGTCGAGTAGTACAGCCGGTTCTTCAGCGGGCCGGAGTCGGCGGCGGCCTTGAACGCGGCGTTGACCTCGTCCACCGTGGTGCCCTTCTCGAGTTCCACGGTGAGGTCCGTGACCGAGCCGGTCGGCACCGGGACACGCAGCGCGTAACCGTGCAGCTTGCCCTTCAGTTCCGGCAGCACCAGCGCGGTCGCCTTCGCGGCGCCGGTGGTGGTCGGGATGATGTTGATCGCGGCGGCACGTGCGCGGCGCAGGTCCTTGTGCGGGAAGTCAAGGATGACCTGGTCGTTGGTATAGGCGTGGATCGTGGTCATCAGACCCTGCACCAGGCCGAAGCCCTCGTGCAGCACCTTGGCCATCGGGGCAACGCAGTTGGTGGTGCACGACGCATTGGAGATGATCGTCTGCGAACCGTCGTAGGCGTCGTCGTTCACACCCAGGACGATGGTCAGGTCCTCGCCGGTGGCCGGCGCGGAGATCAGTACCTTCTTGGCTCCGGCGGTCACGTGCGCCCGCGCCGCGTCGGCCTTGGTGAAGAAACCGGTCGACTCGATGACGACGTCCACGCCCAGGTCTCCCCACGGCAGTGCGCCGGGGTCCCGGTTGGACAGCACCTTGAATTCCTTGCCGTCCACGCTGATCGCACCGTCTCCGGCGTGTACCTCGTAGGGCAGCTTGCCCATCACCGAGTCGTACTTGAGCAGGTGGGCAAGGGTCTTGGTGTCCGTCAGGTCGTTGACGGCGACGATCTCGATGTCCTGGTCGAGAGAGTCGACCGCTCGCCAGAAGTTGCGGCCGATCCGGCCGAATCCATTCACTCCGACGCGCACAGTCACGTGTGTCAGCCCTCCTCTAGGGGTTTCCCGCCGCGGTGTCCCTCTGACACGGGCGGGATCGATCAAGTGACACCGCCCAATGCCTTCGAGGCGACGACGGCCTCACTGTATCGGCAGGGTCACGGCGTGGCATGTCGGGTGGCGTGGCGCACTCGATTCCGGCCGGATTCGGGTCCAAGTTCTCCGAAAGTGGCCTGCCGCAGGTCCCGCACAGAGGGGACGTTCGCCTCTGGGTTGCCGACCGGTAGCCAGGGCGAATGTGTTGTGCGATGGCGGGAATGGTTCAGCCGTCGAGCATGTCGGCGGTGACGGCCGATTCGGTGTCCGGGATTCCGAGATCGGCGGCCCGCTTGTCCGCCATGGTCAGCAGCCGGCGGATGCGGCCGGCGACGGCGTCCTTGGTCATCGGCGGGTCGGCCAACTGGCCCAGTTCCTCCAATGACGCCTGGCCGTGCGCGATGCGTAGCCGGCCGGCCTGGCTCAGGTGCTCGGGAGCCTCGTCACCGAGGATCGCCAGGGCCCGTTCGACCCTGGCGGCGGCGGCCACCGCGGCCCGCGCCGACCGGCGCAGGTTCGCGTCGTCGAAGTTGGCCAGCCGGTTCGCGGTGGCCCTGACCTCGCGGCGCATCCGCCGCTCCTCCCAGGCCAGCATGGAGGAGTGCGCACCCAGCCGGGTGAGTAGGGCGGCGATCGCGTCGCCGTCCCTGACCAGCACCCGGTCGGCTCCCCTGACCTCCCTGGCCTTGGCCCCGATGCCCATCCGCCTGGCGGCGCCGACCAGCGCCAACGCGGCCTCGGGTCCGGGGCAGGTGACCTCCAGCGAGGCGCTGCGACCGGGCTCGGTCAACGATCCGTGGGCGAGGAACGCCCCGCGCCAGGCGGCTTCCGCGTCACCCACCGACCCGGCGACGATCTGCGGCGGCAACCCCCGTACGGGGCGGCCGCGTTGATCGATCAGCCCGGTCTGGCGGGCCAGCGAATCGCCGCCGGCGACCACTCTCACCACGTACCTGGTGCCCTTGCGTAAGCCGGAGGCGGCCAGTACCTGAACGTCGGCGACATGCCCGTACAGCTCGCTGATCTCCTTGCGCAACCGCCGGGCGACGGCGCCGGTGTCCAGCTCGGCTTCGACGATCACCCGTCCGGCCACGATGTGCAGTCCGCCGGCGAACCGCAGCAGCGCCGACACCTCGGCCTTTCGTGCCGATACCTTGCTCACCGCGACCCGGCTGAGCTCGTCCTTCACGGCGGCTGTCATCGCCATCCGGCGCACTCCCTGTCGTTCATCGTTCGTTCCCCCCGTTCGCCCCCGCCTACCGCTACTCCCCCGGTCCGGCGCCCACCGCCCGCCCCATCACCCGTGCCAGGGAAACCGACAACCTTGTCGGGTCATGCCGCGCCGTCCCGGGGACGGCGACGTCGTCCAGGTCCAGCCGAGCTCCCAGCCTCGATGCGGCCGATGCCAGTCGCTGCGGCAGTGCCACCGAGGCCCGGTCCGCCAGCACGGAATCGACCCGGAGGCCCGGGGCGTGTGCTGAGAGTACGTCCAGGTGCTGCTCCGGGGAGAACCCCTCGGTCTCGCCCGTCTGTGCGGCCAGGTTCAGCACGACCAACCGGTGGGCGTTGCTGGCCTTGATCGCGTCCGCCATCTGTGGCAGCAGCAGATGCGGCAGCACGCTGGTGAACCAGGAGCCGGGACCGAAGGTGAGCAGGTCAGCGGCGGCGATGGCGTCCAGCGCCTGGGGGCAGGCGCGCGCGTCCTGCGGGGCCAGCGTCACCGAACGCACGCGGCCGGGGGTAGTGGCCACCGCGACCTGCCCCCGGATCCGGCGTACCGCGGTGGGGTCCTCGTCGAGCCCTTCCACCTCGGCCACGATGTCCAACGGTTCGCAGGCCATCGGCAGCACCCGGCCACGCGCGCCGAGGATCTTCCCGGCGGCATCCAGCGCGGCGACCGGATCGCCCAGCACCTGGGTCAGGCCGACCAGCACGATGTTGCCGACCGGGTGGCCGGCCAGCGCGCCCTCGCCGCGAAACCGGTGCTGAAAGGTCTCGCTCCACAGCTGCCCGGTGTCGTCGGGCCGGCTCAGCGCGGTCAGCGCCATCCGCAGGTCCCCCGGCGGCACGATACCGGGCACTTCCAAGCGAAGCCGCCCGGAGGATCCGCCGTCGTCGGCGACGGTGACGATGGCGGTGATGTCCACATCCAGCCGGGCCAGCGCACTGAGCATGACGTGCAGGCCGTGGCCCCCGCCGAGGGTGACCACCGTTGGTCGCCGGGTGCTCACCGGCTTTCTACTCCCGGCCCAAGTCGCGGTGAACGACTTGGACCGCCAGGGAATCCCCCTCCAGCCGGCGGCGCAACTCCTCGGCGACCGCGACGCTGCGATGCTTGCCGCCGGTGCAGCCCACCGCCAGCGTCAGGTACCGCTTGCCTTCGCGCTTGTAGCCGCCGCTGATCAGGTCGATGAGCGCGACGTAGCGGTCGAGGAATTCCGCGGCACCCTCCTGGGACAGCAAGGAGTCCGAGACGTCGGCGTCCTTGCCGGTATGGTCGCGCAGCTCCGGGATCCAGTGCGGGTTGGGCAGGAACCTCATGTCGATGACCAGATCGGCATCCAGCGGCAGGCCGTACTTGTAGCCGAACGACACCACCGTCATCGACGCCCGGCGTTCCGGTCCGTCGTGGCCGAACGCCTGCTCGACCTGCCGGCGAAGTTGGTGGATCGTCAGATTCGAGGTGTCGATGACGACGTCGGCTTCCTCCCGCAACGGTCCGAGCAGTTCCCGTTCCGCCGCGACGCCGTCGGCGAGCCGGCCGCCGCCCTGCAGCGGGTGCTGGCGGCGGTTGGCCTCGTACCGCCGGATCAGCACGGCGTCGCTGGCCTCGAGGAACAGCACCCTCGGCCGGTAGCCGCGGGCGTCCAGGTCCTTGATCTCCGCGGCCAGGTCCTCGGTGAAGGCGCGCGATCTGACGTCAAGCACCACCGCGATCCTGGTGACATCACCGCTGGTGCGGGAGCCGAGATCGACCATGGTCGCGATGAGTTCGGGTGGCAGGTTGTCCACCACGAACCAGCCCAGGTCCTCCAGGCATTTCGCAGCGGTGGACCGGCCGGCGCCGGACAGTCCAGAGACAATCGCGACGTGGATGCCACCCTCGGACGATCCCGGACCTGCCGGGTGGGTGGCCTGCCCTTCGGTGGCCTGCCCTTCGGTGTCCGGCCCTTCGGTGTCCTGCCCTTCGG
>Ga0209584_10000243_pt1 | contig 16165 bp, 10 predicted proteins | sample NGEPerD_FD_184507 | JGI IMG/M metagenome (GOLD analysis project Ga0209584, IMG submission 184507) | Arctic peat soil microbial communities from the Barrow Environmental Observatory site, Barrow, Alaska, USA - NGEE PermafrostAB12-D... | ecosystem: Environmental > Terrestrial > Soil > Wetlands >...
CTCACCCGTCCTCCGACAAGCCGACCTCCCCACCAACACCACCGTCCCCTGGTGGGGAAACCGAACACTCCGCTACGAATACGCCTAACCCCCTTGCGCCAACCAACTGCGCGGAAATCCGCGCTAATCTAACGGGTTGTTCGAGGCGGGTTTTAGGGGCTGGCCGTTGGGCAGCGGCAGGCGCCGGTCGGGGATTTGTGGTCGGCCGGGTGGAGCACCGCCGCCCTCGGGATACAGGAGGCACCCTCCCCGGCCGCAACTCGTGCGCGCGAAACGTGGAAACCCCGTCGGGGTCCGGGCGGCAGGTAGCGTCCGGTCAGTCGATCGTGAGGAAGACCCAGTTCCCCGGCGGGCGAAGGATGACCCGAGAAGCGAATGCCGGCGGCCGAAAGGCGGCAGGAAACCGGGACACGTCGTCAGTGTTTCCGCACAGGCGCACCTGACCCGCGTCGGCACCCTTTCGGGTCCGGGCACTTGCCGCAAGCGCCGTACGTCGTCCTCTGCGGTCCGCCAATCGATCGCGTCCCAATCAAAGGAGTACGCACGCCGACCGCGTTCGTGCAGGGATCGGCGGATATCGTGTCGGGCGAGGCACCCACGGCGGCTCTGCCGGTCGCTGCGGACCGCACCTGGCAACGGTTGATCATGTCCGGTGCCACGGTGGCCGGGGACGCGACGATCGACGGAGGTTCGTCGATCGTCACCGGGGCCATTGTCGGCACCGGCGCCGTGGTCCGCAGCTCGGTGGTGATGGACGGTGCCCGCATAGAACCTGGCGCCCGAGTAGAGCGCGCGGTGGTCGGCCGCGGCGCGGTGATCGGTGCGGGCACGCTGTCGTCGGCGACGGCGCTACGGTGGGCGCCAGATGCGAACTGCGACACGGCATCCGGATCTGGCCGGACACCGAGATCGGAGACGGTGCGGTCCGCTTCGCTGCCGGGCCGTGATCGGCTGAACCGCCGAGGCCCGACCCGCGTCGGTAGCATCGCTGGACCAAACGACTTCAGGGCAAGGACCGATGCCGGACCGATCGACCTTCACGCCGGCACGTGGGTGCATCGGATGACCGGCCCGACTCGACCGCGTCCTGTGCGAATCCTCCGCCGTTTCGTGTCGGTGGTCTGTTGGGCCACCCTGGCTGTGGCCGGCGCGATGGTGGTGGGACGCCAGATCGGCTGGAAATCCGAATGGGCAGTATCCGCGGTGGTGTTCGCGCCGTACGCCGCACTGGCCGCCGCGGGTGGGGAGGTTGGCCTGCTGTGCCTGCGGGCTTGGCGGTCGGCGATCGTCGGCGCATTGGTTCTCGGCCTCGCCGCATGGGGACAGGTGGGTGCGTTTCTCCCTGCCGAGCGACCAACAGACCTGGCCGGTCTCACGGTGATGACCACCAACCTGCGACTTGGCCAAGCCGATCCGGGCGTGGTGGTCTCGCTCGCCGCCGAGCACGACGTCGATGTGCTGGCGGTGCAGGAATTGACGGATTCCGCCGCCGCCCGATTGCACCGAGCCGGTCTCGACCGGCTGCTGCCGTATCGGATCATCGCGCCGCGAGTCGGTGGGGCGGGGGTCGGGCTGTGGAGCCGTCAACCAATGACCGACGCAACAGTGCTGCCTGGATTCGGATTCGACCCGGTGTGCGCCCACCTGACCGTCGCTGGTCGTTCGTACACCGTCATGTCCTTCCACAGCAAGGCCCCGCTGTACAACGGCGGGACCGGCCCATGGGAGTCAGATCTCCGACGGCTGTCGGACGTGATGGCTGACCTGCCGGCGCCGCTCGTCGTCGCGGGCGACTTCAACGCCACTAGGGATCACCGGCAATTTCGGGATCTGTTGAACAGCAAGGGATATCGCGACGCCGGTGATGACGCCGGGGCTGGGCTGTTGCCAACCTTTCCGGCGGACCGTGGGATCGGCCCGTTCGCCGGCATCGACCACGTGGTGTTCAGCGGCGATCTCGTCGGAGTGGCCGCCAAGTCCGCTGCCGTGTCCAATTCCGACCACTACGCGGTGATCGCCCAGTTGGCACCGCGATGAGCAACCACGAGCATGACTGGGCGGGACCACTGCAGCCTTTGTCCGCCCGGATCCTGCGCCCGCTTCCGTCGGCAGCGTCGATCGACCGGCAACATCGCAACGGTCACCGGCCTTCCGATCACCTCCGACCCAACGGCGCGGGCTCAGATCAACCCGAGAGCCTTGACCGCGTCACGTTCCTCGGCCAACTCGGCCACCGAGGCATCGATCCTGCCGCGCGAGAAGTCGTCGATGTCCAGTCCTTGGACGATCTCCCATGACCCGCCGCTGGACGTCGCCGGGAATCCGGAGATGAGGCCCTCCGGCACGCCGTAGGAACCGTCGGAGAGGATCCCGGCGCTGACCCAGTCACCGGCCGGTGTGCCCAGCACCCAGGAGTTCACGTGGTCGATGGCTGCGTTGGCGGCCGAAGCTGCCGACGACGCACCGCGGGCCGCGATGATGGCAGCGCCACGCTTGGCGACGGTCGGGATGAAGTCGTCTTCCAGCCACTTCCGGTCGACCTGGTCGGCCACCGGGGTTCCGCCGACCTCGGCGTGGAACAGGTCCGGGTACTGGCTGGCCGAATGGTTACCCCAGATGGTGATCTTGTGCACGTCGGACACCGGCACCGCCAACTTGGTGGCGACCTGCGACAAGGCGCGATTGTGGTCCAGCCGCATCATCGCGGTGAACCGGTCGGCCGGTACGTCGGGTGCGTGCGACCGTGCGATCAACGCGTTGGTGTTGGCCGGGTTACCGACCACCAGCACCCGGACGTCGTCCGCGGCGACGGCGTTGATCGCCTCTCCTTGCGGCTTGAAGATGCCGCCGTTGGCCTCGAGCAGATCGGCGCGCTCCATCCCCGGTCCGCGGGGGCGGGCGCCCACCAGCAGCGCCACCGAGGCGCCGTCGAAGGCCTGCTTGGGGCTGTCGGTGATGTCCACGCCGGCCAGCAGCGGGAAGGCGCAGTCGTCCAGTTCCATCGCCGTGCCCTCCGCCGCCTTGAGCGCCGGGGTGATTTCGAGCAGGCTGAGCCGAACCGGGGTGTCAGGTCCCAGCATGGCCCCTGAGGCGATGCGGAACAGCAGTGCGTACCCGATCTGACCCGCCGCACCGGTGACGGTGACTGTGACAGGCGCCTTGGTCATGCGTGTTCTCCTCTGCGTTGCAACTGTGCGTCCACCGTGCGGCCGGACGGTACTGACACTCCCGTGGTGGGAGTCAGGCGATCGGCGCGCGCGAGATGCCCGGCGGAAGCGCCGCCGCAGAGTGCTTGTCCAGCAACCAGAGTGTCCTGGTCCTACCGACGGCGCCCGCGGCCGGCACTGCCACTTCTCCCGCACCATCCCACGTCATGGCGACCGCTCCTGCCTTTTCCGCGCCTGCCGTGATGATCCACACCTCGGTGGCACGGCGGATGGTGGGCAGCGTCAGCGACACCCTGGTGGGTGGAGGTTTGGGACAATTACGCACCGCCACCACAGGTCGAGTGTCGTACACCGCGGGGGATTCGGGGAACACGGACGCGACGTGACCCTCACCACCCATGCCGAGCATGATCAGATCGAGACCCTCCCTGGAGTCGATCAGATCGCCGTACGCACTGGCCGCGGCATCCACGTCATCGCCGAATGCACCGTCGGACGCAGCCATCGCGTGCACCCTGGCCGGGTCGACCCGGACATGGTCCAGTAGCGCCTCCCCGGCCTGTCGCTCGTTCCGTTCGGGATCGTCGGACGGCACGAAACGGTCGTCGCCCCAATAGATCTCGACCCGGCTCCAGTCGACGGCATCGCGCGCAGGTGAGGCGTTGAGATGGCGAAGCACGTGGGTGCCGACGCCGCCCCCGGTGAGGGCCACGGCCGGGATGCGGCCGGAGGACTGGAGGTCGACCAGCCGGGTGACCAACCGGGCCGCGGTCGTCGCCGCCAGCAGTTCGGCAGTGCCGTGAATCACCACCTCGCGGTTGTTCACGAGGTGCTCGCGGATCGTGCGGCGCGCCTCCGACCGGGTGCGCGGCCGGAGGCAGGAGCCTCCACTGACGCAGCGGGGACCGGTGCGAGCGGCTCGGCGGGAGCGACGGTGGCAGCGCCGTTCGAGCTGGCCTCGGGCGACGCAGCCTCGCTGGCCACCGTCCCGGGAGCGGGGACCTTGACCGCGCGGGTGCGGCCGGCCGCCGGTTTGCCGTTCGACCGGGCGGCCTTCGTAGGAGCGGCCTTCGTCGGTGCCGCCTTCGCGGGTGCCGCCTTCGCGGGTGCCGCCTTCGCGGGTGCCGCCTTCGTTGCCGTGGCGCGGGCCTTTGTCGCGGTGGTCCGTGACGTGGTCGTGCTCGCCGGGGTTCCGGTCTTGGGCGTCTCGGAGTGCTTGGCCACCAGCGCCAGGCCCTTGGAAAGCACCTCGGCGTAGACATCGTCGGCGTCCAGTCGGCGCAGTTCCTCTGCCAGGCAGTCCCGCAGGCCACGGCGGGGGAGTGCGACGTGCCGCGCCGGTTGGTTGCCGACCCGCAGCTCGGCGGTGATGGTCTGCGGCCGGACCATGCTGATGTCGCCCGCCCGTCGGGACAGGATGACCGAGTGCAGGCCCGGCCCGCTCTTCGCCGGCGACTTGATGCGTTTCACCGGGCATTTCAGTGCGACGGCGAGCCAGGCCGCGAGCAGGTCGGCGGACGGCGAGTCCGCAGCGCCGGCGACCGAAGCGGACGTCACCTTGTCGTGCGGCGGCTGGTCCATGGTCGCGGCGAGCAGCCCGCGCCAGCGGGTGATCCTGGTCCAGGACAGGTCGGTGTCCCCGGGTCGGTAGGACGCGATGCGCTTGGTCAGCTGCGCCCCCGGGCGTTTGGCGGCGGCGGCGTCCGTGATCCGCCGCTGGGCCAGCGCGCCGATGGGGTCGTCCGCGGGGACGTCCGGCGCGTCCCCGGGCCACCAGGCGACCACCGGAGCGTCCGCCAGTAGCAGCGGCACCACCACAGACGCGCCGTGGTCGACCAGGGTGCCGTACAGCCGCAGCACCACGACCTCCGACGCGCCGGCGTCTCCACCGACCCGGATCTGGGCGTCCATCCGTGGCGACGCCCGGCGCGCGCCGCGGGCCACCACGATCACCCGGCAGGGGTGCTCGAAGGAGGCGGCGTTGGCCGCGGCGATGGGATCTTCGGCGGCCGATTCGTCGGTGATGATGACCAGCGTCAGCACCCGGCCGAGGGTGATCGAGCCGCCCTTCTCGCGCAGGTCGACCAGCGCCCTGTTGATCTTGGACGAGTTCGTCGACGGCAGGTCGATGATCACCGGCTGCTCCCCAGCTCACGGGCGGTGATCACGGCCGCCGCCAGGCACGTCCGTCGCGGGCCATCATGGCGTCCGCGCTCTTCGGGCCCCAGGTGCCCGAGCCGTACTGCTCGGGCTGGGTTCCCGTTCTGGCCCAATGCTTCTCGACGGGATCGAGGATCTTCCAGGACAGCTCGACCTCTTCGTCCTGCGGGAACAGCGACGGCTCACCGAGCAGCACGTCCAGGATCAGCCGTTCGTAGGCCTCCGGGGACGCCTCGGTGAACGACTGCCCGTAGGAGAAGTCCATCGATACGTCGCGCACCTCCATCGCCGGCCCGGGCACCTTGGAGCCGAAGCGGATGGTCACACCCTCGTCCGGCTGGACCCGGATCACCAGCATGTTGGACCCGAGTTCCTCGGTGTCGTTCTGCGAGAACGGTTGGTGCGGAGCGCGTTTGAACACCACCGCGATCTCCGACACGCGCTTGCCCAGCCGCTTGCCGGTGCGCAGGTAGAACGGCACCCCCGACCACCGTCTGGTCTGCACCAGAAGCTTGACTGCGGCATAGGTCTCGGTGGTGGACTTCGGGGAGATGCCCTCCTCCTCCAGGTAGCCCAGCACCTTCGTCCCGCCCTGCCAGCCACCCGCGTACTGGCCCCGCGCCGCGCCGACGGACAGGTCCTTGGGCAGCGTGACGGCGGAGAGCACCTTGACCTTCTCTCGCCGCAGATCCTTGGGGTTGAACGCGACCGGCTCCTCCATCGCGGTCAGGGCCATCAGCTGCAGCAGGTGATTCTGGATGACGTCCCTGGCCGCGCCGATGCCGTCGTAGTAGCCGGCCCGGCCGCCGACGCCGATGTCCTCGGCCTGGGTGATCTGCACGTGATCGACGTAGTTGTTGTTCCAGATCGGTTCGTACAACTCGTTGGCGAAGCGCAACGCCAACAGGTTCTGCACCGTCTCCTTGCCCAGGTAGTGGTCGATCCGGAACACGCTGTCCTCCGGAAAGACATCGTTGACCAGAGAGTTCAATTCCTGCGCGGACTTCAGGTCATGACCGAACGGCTTCTCGATGACGACCCGGCGCCACTCCTCAGCGTGCGGGTCACACAGCCCCGAGCGCTTCAACTGCTGCAGCACTACCGGGAACGCACCCGGCGGGATGGACAAGTAGAACGCGTGGTTCCCGCCGGTGCCACGGACCCGGTCCAGTTCCCCGAGGGTGGCGGCCAGGTTGTCGAAGGCGGTGTTGTCGCCGAAGGCGCCCTGGACGAACCGGAAGCCCTCGGCCAGATGTCGCCAGACTTCCTCGGAGAAGGGAGTTCTCGCGTACTCGCGCACAGCGTCGTGGACGACCTTGGCGAAGTCCTCGTCGGCCCAGTCCCGACGGGCGAAGCCGACCAGCGAGAAGCCAGGCGGCAGCAGCCCACGATTGGCCAGGTCGTAGATCGCCGGCATCAGCTTCTTCCGGGACAGGTCGCCCGTCACCCCGAAGATGACGATTCCGGACGGACCGGCAATGCGTGGGAGTCGCTTGTCGCGCGGATCCCGCAGGGGGTTGATCACGGTGCTCGCCATCAGCCGGTGCGTTCCTTTCCGGGGACCGGGCACCGGTCTCGGCCGGTGATCAAGAATGAGCGGCCGGAAATGGGAACCCATTTCCGGCCGCCGGTTGGTCAGCTGGTCGGCTTCCCGCCGTGGGCGAGGGCGTCGGCGACGGTCTGCAGCAGTTCTGCCCAGGACTGCTCGAACTTCTCCACGCCCTCGGTCTCCAGCACCTCGAAAACGTCAGTGAGGTCGACGCCGAGCGATTCCAGGGCGCTGAAGGTGGACGAGGCCGACGCGTAGGTACCGGAAATGGTGTCGCCCCGGATGACGCCGTGGTCGGCGACCGCGTCGATCGTCTTCTCCGGTGCGGTGTTGACCGTTCCGGGCGCGACAAGTTCGACCACGTAACGGGTGTCGTCGTATTTCGGGTCCTTCACGCCGGTCGATGCCCACAGCGGACGCTGCTTGGTCGCGCCGGCCGCGGCCAGCGCCTCCCAGCGGTCCCCGGTGAACTTCTGCTCGTACAGCTGATAGGCCAGCCGGGCGTTGGCGATCGCCGCCTCGCCGAGCAGCGACTCGGCCTCGGGGGAGCCGATCGCCTTCAGTCGTCTATCGACTTCCGTGTCCACCCGGGACACGAAGAACGATGCGACAGAGTGGATCTCGGAGATGTCGTGACCGCTCGACTTGGCCTGCTCCAGCCCGTCGAGGTACGCCTCCATGACGGCTCCGTAGCGGACCAGGGAGAAGATCAGCGTGACGTTGACGCTGATCCCCTCGGCGATCACCGCGGTGATCGCCGGCAGCCCGGCCAGCGTGGCGGGGATCTTGATCAGCACGTTCGGCCGGTCGACGATCTTGGCCAGCTCCTGCGCCTGCGCGATGGTGGCGTCGGTCTCGTTGGCCAGTCGCGGGTCGACCTCGATGGACACCCGGCCGTCGACATGGCCGGAGGTGGTGAACACCGCGGTGAACAGGTCGGCGGCGTCCCGCACGTCGTCGGTGGTGACCTCGCGGACGGTGTCGTCCACGTCGGCGCCGCGGGCGGCCAGCTCACTGATCTGCTTCTGGTAGGACGCGCCGTCCTTGAGCGCGGCGGCGAAGATCGACGGGTTGGTCGTCACCCCGACGATGTGCTTGCTCTTGATCAGCTCGGCCAGGTTGCCCGACTGCAGGCGCTGCCGGGACAAGTCGTCCAGCCACAGCGATACCCCGGCGGCGGACAGTTCGGCCAGCGGGCCGGTGCTGGTGGGTGTGGTCATCGAGATCAACTTCCTAACCAGGTCGGATGGGTCTGGGACTCGAATTCGGGATGGCGGGGGGGTTCAGGGTTTCGGCTGGTCGGTGCCGGCGTGCGCCAGTTGACCCGGGCTCGACTCGGTGCTGGGGCCGGACCCGGCGGCCGCGGCCGCCAGCGACTCCTTCGCCGCGGCGACCGCTGCGTCCGCGGTGATACCGAACTCCTCGTACAGAGTCTTGAAATCCGCGGAGGCGCCGTAGTGTTCCAACGACACCGGGCGCCCGTGGCTTCCCAGCCACCGCCACCAGGGCTGCGCGATGCCGGCCTCGATGGACACCCTGGCCGTCACCGCCGACGGCAACACGGACTCGATGTAGGCCGAATCCTGCGCCTGGAACCAGTCAAGGCAGGGCACGGACACCACCCGGGTGCCGATGCCCTCGGCCTGCAGCGCCGCCCGGGCCGCCACCGCGATCTGCACCTCGGAGCCGCTGGCCAGCAGGATGACTCGGAGATCCCCGACTGTGTCGTCCGAATCGGCCAGCACATAGGCCCCCCTGGCCACGCCCTGCACCGACGTGCCTTCGAGCACCGGTACGGTCTGCCGGGTCAGGCACAGCCCGACCGGCCCGGAGAACCAATCGGCCTGCCGCTCCAGCACCGCCCGCCATGCGTGCGCGGTCTCGTTCGCGTCCGCGGGGCGCACGACGGACAGCCCGGGGATAGCCCGCAGCGCCGCGACCTGCTCCACCGGCTGGTGGGTGGGGCCGTCCTCGCCCAGGCCGATCGAGTCGTGCGTCCAGACGTAGATCGCCGGGGCGCCCATCAGCGCGGCCAGCCGGACCGCGGCGCGCATGTAGTCGGAGAATTGCAGGAACGTGCCGCCGTAGGGCCGGGTCGGGCCGTGCATCACGATCCCGGTCAGGATCGAGCCCATGGCGTGCTCGCGGATCCCGAAGTGCAGGGTCCGCCCGTACGGATTGGCGTCCCAGTGCGCCGTCTTCGCCGCCAGCGGCCCGAAGGAATCCGCGCCGGCCATGGTGGTGTTGTTCGATTCGGCGAGGTCGGCCGAACCGCCCCACAGTTCGGGCAGCACCGGCGCCAGCGCGTTCAGCACCTTCCCGGACGCGGCGCGGGTGGCCACACCCTTGGGATCGGGTTCCCAGGTCGGCAGCACGTCGGTCCAGCCGTCTGGCAGTTCCCGCGCGGCCAGCCGATCCAGCAGCGCCTTACGCTGCGGGTTCGCCGCGGCCCAGGAGTCGAAGTCCTTCTGCCACGCCGCTTTTGCCGCCTGACCGCGGTCAACGGCCTGTCGGGTGTGCTTGATCACCACGTCGTCGACCTCGAAAGAGGTGTCCGGGTCGAAGCCCAGGATCCTCTTGACGGCCGCGACCTCCTCCGCGCCCAGTGCCGCGCCGTGGGCCTTGCCGGTGTTCATCAACTTGGGCGCCGGGTACCCGATGATGGTGCGCAGCTCGATGAACGAGGGTTTGTCCGTGACGGCCTTCGCCGCCTCGATCGCCTCCAGGATGCCGACGACGTTCTCCCCGCCCTGCACCTTCTGCACATGCCAGCCGTAGGCCTCGTACCGCGCTGCGACGTCCTCGGACAGCGCGATGTTGGTGTCGTCCTCGATGGAGATCTCGTTGTGGTCGTAGAAGACGATCAGATTGCCCAGCTGCTGGCGCCCGGCGATCGACGACGCTTCGCTGGTCACGCCTTCCTCCATGTCTCCGTCCGAGGCCACCACGTAGATGAAATGGTCGAACGGCGACTCACCCGGGGCCGCGTCGGGATCGAGCAGACCCCGCTCGCGCCGCGCGGCCATCGCCATCCCGACAGCGGAGGCCAGACCCTGGCCCAGTGGGCCGGTGGTGATCTCCACGCCCTTGGTGTGGTGGTACTCGGGGTGACCCGGGGTCAACGAACCCCAGGTGCGCAGCGCCTTCAGATCGTCCAGTTCCAGGCCGAACCCCGCCAGGTACAGCTGGATGTAGAGGGTCAGCGATGAATGCCCGCAGGAGAGCACGAACCGGTCGCGGGCCAGCCAGTGCGGATCCGCCGGATCGTGCCGCATCACCCGCTGGAACAACGCGTAGGCCAGTGGGGCCAGACTCATCGCCGTGCCGGGGTGGCCGTTGCCGACCTTTTGCACGGCGTCCGCCGCCAGCACCCGTGCGGTGTCGACCGCCCGGGAGTCCACGTCGGACCAGTCGTCGGGAACGAAGGGTTCGGTGAGCGCGGGGATATCGGCGGTGGCAGCGGAACTGGTCACGAGCGGGCGACCCTCCTAGGGTGGCGATCGCCGCAGCACGCGCGGACTCGATCGCGGGACGTGTCTGGACTGGCAGCTGCGCTGGCTGACAGCGCACATCAACCCTAGTACCCACTCCCCGGCCGGTGCTGAGGCGCGGTAGGCGTGCGGTCACCGACAGTTGACCGACAGCTCACCGACAGCGCGGAGCGGGTTCGGGCTGCACATCGGGGTCGGCGAGCCGGGGAAGGCGCACCCCCGGCGTTCCGCTTAAGATGACCGTCTGCGCCGCTGCGCGGTCCGGTCGACGTTCCGACGTCGCGGCCTGGCAGGATCAGCGGTTGACGTCAGGCAGCACCAGGAAAGGGAGTCCGCGTGAAGGTCGTGTCCCGGTCCGGTGCCGCCACGCCGGGGATCGACCACCAGGACCCCACGCCGCTCTCACCAGTGTCCGATGCCGCAAGGCGGCCGGCGATGCCGGCCAAGCTCGGTGGCTACGTGGCGCTGACCAAGCCGCGAATCATCGAACTCCTGCTGATCACCACCATTCCGGCCATGTTCGCGGCCCAGCGGCAGGTACCGCCGATCGGCTTGATGATCGCCACGCTGGTCGGCGGCACCCTGGCAGCGGGCAGCGCGAACGCGCTGAACTGCGTGGTCGATGCCGACATCGACGCGGTCATGCGACGCACCCGCACCCGGCCGCTGGCCCGGCACACGGTCTCCACCCGCGGCGCGTTGATCTTCGGGGTGCTGCTCGGCATCGCCGCCACCGCGGTGCTCGCCCTGGCCACCACCTGGCAGGCCGCGGTGCTGGCCGTGCTGGCCATCCTCTTTTATGTCTTCGTCTACTCGCTGTGGCTCAAGCGGCGGACCTCGCAGAACATCGTCTGGGGTGGCCTTGCCGGTTGCATGCCGGTGATCATCGGCTGGTCCGCCGTCACCGGCGACATCGGTTGGCCCGCATGGGTTTTCTTCGGAGTGATCTTCTTCTGGACACCGCCGCACACCTGGGCGCTGGCGATGCGGTACCGCGAGGACTACGCCGCGGCCGGCGTTCCGATGCTGCCGGTGGTGGCCACCGAGCGGGTGGTCGTCCGGCAGATCGTCCTCTACAGCTGGGCGATGGTCGCCTGCTCGATGCTGCTCGTCCCGGCCTCGTCCTGGATCTACGCGGCCGTCGCGGTGCCGGTCGGACTCTGGTTCCTGGCCATGGCGCACCTGCTGCACACCAGGGTATTGCGCGGGGCGGCGGCCAAGCCGATGACACTGTTCCACCTGTCCAACCTGTACCTGACCGCGGTATCGGTGGCCTGGGCCGCGGATTCCGTCGTCGGCCTGCCGGTGGTCGGCTGGCCGTGGTGAGCCCGTCGGTAGCCGAAGGGTCGGCAGCGTTGTCCCCGCACGACCAGGAGCAGGTAGGTCGATTGCGTGCGTTCGTCACCGGGCACACCGGGCCCGCCACCGCAGTGATCAGCTATATGGGCCGCAGCGGAGCCAGGATCGTCGTGGTGGCCGGCGACGGCGCGTTCGGTGACGCCATTGTGTCCGGCGTCGATGCCGGTGCCGTCGTCTGCGCGGAGGCCGGCATTCCGGTGGCCGATGGCTGGCATCGGGAGCTCTCGGCCCAGCTCACGCCGAGCCGGGCCGATCGTGAGCGGATGGCCGGCACCGGGCGCTGAGGGACTCGAACGCCAATGATGCGCTGCTGGGTACGCTGACGGCGTGCGAACCACGGTCGATCTGCCCGACGACGTGCTGGAGCGGGTTCGCTCCATCGCCGCCGATCGGCGTACGTCGGTCAGTGCGGTCAACCCGCTGCCGGTCTCACCCGTGGACGGCAACGTACTCCCGCGATCGGCCACCACGATCACTTCGCGTCAGTGGCACATCGGCCGTGAGCAGGCACTTCCCCGTTTGGGCTAGTCCCGAGACGCCAAAGACGTTACGCTCCGCATTCAGGGACTCCAGGGGGATCCAGGGACGAGGGTGTCATGCGTGCTGTCCGGCGGGTCGCAACTCTGGGGATCATCGCCGCGATGATGACGGCCTTGCTCGGCGTCAGTGCCGGGACCGCCTCCGCCGCCGCTTCGGCGGTGCCGCGTTACGACCACGTGCTGATGGTCATCATGGAGAACCACTCCGCGCAGAACATCATCGGCAACCCCGCGGCGCCCTACATCAACTCACTTGCCACCTCCGGCGCCTCGATGACCCAGTCCTTTGCGATCACCCACCCCAGCCAGCCGAACTACATCGCCCTGTTCTCCGGCGCGCTGAACGGCGTGGTGGACAACACCTGCCCGAACACCCTGACCGCGGAAAACCTGGGCTCGGAGTTGATCGGCGCGAACTTGAGTTTCATCGGCTACTCGGAATCGCTGCCCAGCCCCGGCTACACCGGCTGCACCAGCGGCCCGTACGCCCGCAAACACAATCCCTGGGTCAACTTCACCAACGTGCCGGCCGCCTCCAATCAACCGTTGACCAGCCTGCCGACGGACTTCGCGACCCTGCCGACGGTGTCGATCGTGGTGCCGAACCTGAACAACGACATGCATGACGGCACCATCGGGCAGGCAGACACCTGGCTGCGCACCAACATCGACGGCTACCTGCAGTGGGCCACGCAGCACAACAGCCTGCTCGTCCTGACCTGGGACGAGGACGACAACAATGCCGGCAATCGGATCCCGACCATCTTTGCCGGGGCCGGTGTCCGGGCCGGCCAGTACCCCGAACACATCGACCACTACTCGGTGCTCCGCACGCTGCAGGACATGTACGGGCTGCCGCCGCTGGCGAACAGCACCACTGCCAGCCCGATCGTGGACATCTGGGACACCGCGCCGGCCAACCAGGCGCCGGCGCCGGCCTTCACCGGGTCGTGCTCGCAACTGGTGTGTTCGGTCGACGGGACCGGCTCCACCGATCCGGATGGATCCATCGCCACGTACAACTGGGACTGGGGTGACGGCGCCGCGAGCACCGGGCCCACCGCCGGCCACACGTTCGCCACCGGCGGCGCGAAGACCGTCACGCTGCTGGTGAGAGACAACCTCGGCAAGACCGCGTCGGTGTCGCACGTGCTGACCGCCACCGCGCCCGGCGGCCAACCGCTGGCCGCCGACGCGTTCGGCCGCACCCTGACCAGCGGCTGGGGCACTGCCGACGTGGGTGGCGGCTGGGCGATCGGCACGGCGTCCAAGTACTCCGTGAGCGGCGGCCTCGGCAGAACCGTTGTCACGGCCGGTCAGACGAATTCGGCGATGGTCCCGGCGGTGTCCGGCACCGACAGCGACGTGCGGGTGACCACCTCGGTCGACAAATTGCCCACCGGCGGCGGTGTGTACGTCGGCATCATCGGCCGGCATACCGGCACCAACCTGGAGTATCAGGCCAGGGTGAAGGTGCGCCCGGACGGCTCCGTCGGGCTGTCCCTGCTCTCGTTGCCCGGCTCGGCAACGGTCAGCACGTTGAAACCGGAGATCACCGTGCCCGGCGCCGCCACGGCGAACAGCGCGGCCGTCAAGGTCCGGTTGCAGATTGTCGGGGTCACTCCCACCACCATCAGGGCCAAGGCCTGGGCGGGGACCGGCACCGAGCCGGCCGCGTGGCAGCTCACCGCCACCGATTCCTTCGCCGGCCTGCAGGCACCGGGGTCTGTCGGGATGAACGCGTACCTGTCCAGTTCCTCGACGGTCACCCCGGTGACGACGAGGTTCGGCGAGTTCTCGGTGCTGCCGACCAATCAACCACCGCAAGCGGCGTTCAGCGGGTCGTGTGCAGTGCTCACCTGCTCGGTGGACGGGGGCGCCTCGGCCGACCCGGACGGCGCGATCGCGAGCTACTCGTGGGCCTGGGGCGATGGCACGGTGACCACCGGCGCGACGAGTTCGCACGCCTATCCAGCAGCAGGCAGCTACCCGGTGACGCTCACCGTCACCGATGCCGGCGGCGCGGTCGCGGTCGTCTCGCACGCGCTGAGTGCGACCGCTTCGGCGAATGCGCCGCCGCTGGCCGACTTCAGCGTCTCCTGCGCGGAGCTGGCCTGCTCGGTCGACGGCGGCGCGTCAGTCGACACCGACGGCGTCGTCGCCGGCTACGCCTGGAACTGGGGCGACGGCACGCAGACCACCGGCGCCACCTCGTCGCACAGCTACCCGGCGGCGGGGCCGTACCGGATCACGCTCGGCATCACCGACGACGACGGCGCCGCCGCCTCGACGGGCAAGGACGTGGTGGTGACGGCGCCGCCGGCGAACGACCCGTTCGCGGCGGACGCCTTCGCCCGAACCATAGCCGCCGGCTGGGGGACGGCGGACCGCGGCGGCGCCTGGTCGTTGACCGGGGTCGGCTCCAAGTATTCGGTGACCGCCGGGGTCGCGTCGATGACGGCGAAGGCCGGGGAGACGGACGCCGCGGTGTTGCCGGCGGTATCCTCCAGCGACACCGACATCCGGGTCACCCTGACCGCCGACAAACTGGCCACCGGCAACGGCTCCTACGTCGGCGTCATCGGCCGCCGGGTGGGCACGAACGCGGAGTACCAGGCCAGGCTGCGGGTCAGGGCGGATGGATCGGTGGCGGTGTCGTTGCTGGCACTCAACGGATCGCCGACAGTCATCGTGCTGCGGTCGGAGGTCGCGCCCACCGGTGTGTCCGTCGCGGGCGGTGCCATGGTGACGGCGCGGGTGCAGGTGACGGGGACGGCACCCACCACGTTCCGGACGAAGGTCTGGCCCGCGGCGGGAACCGAGCCGACGGCCTGGCAGGTCAGCGCGACCGATTCCACGACCGCGCTGCAGGCCCGTGGCTCGGTCGGACTGCAGGTCTATGTGTCCAGCGGTTCGACGGTCACCCCGGTGACGCTGCGGGCGTCGGGCTTCTCGGCCCGCCCGGCCACCGGGCCCTGAGCCGGCGCGTCCATCGGCCGGGTGCGGGTGGCCAGCGCCACGCTCGCGGCGGCCGAGGTGAGCAGCACCGCGCCGAGCACGTGCGCCACGACCAGCGCCTCCGGAACCCCGGTGGCGAACTGCACGAGGCCGATCAGGCCCTGCGCCGCAGTGACAGCGATGAGCACCAGTGTCCTGACCAGCAGTCGCCGGGGAGCACGGACGGCCAGAAACCCGACCGACATGGCCACCAGCAGACCCAGGTACAGGAACATCAAGTCGGCGTGTAGTTGGGCAAGGACGCGCACCGGCACGTCCAGCCGTGGCGTCGCGTCGTCCCCGCCGTGCGGCCCGGCGGCCGTGACCAGGGTGCCGGCCACGCAGAGCGCCACCAGGACACCGACGGTGGCCCAGGTCAGGATCCGCAGCGGACGGGGGACCACCGGTTGCGGCGGGCCGTCACCCTCGTCCAGCCGAACCAGCACGACGATGGCGAGGAACAGCAGCGCCAGTGACACTTGCATGTGCGGGGCCACGGTCCACCAGGCCAGGCCGGTGAGCACCGTCAGGCCACCCCACACCGCTTGGAACAGCACGCCGGCGGGCAGCACGGCCGCCAGCCAGGTCAACCCGGTTCGGCGGGGCTTGGCCAGCCAGATCATCAGGAAGGTGCCGAGCGAGGCGATCAGCACCACACCGGTCAGCGTCCGGTTGCCGAACTCGATGGCCTGGTGGACCGCCGAGAGGTCGTCGCGGGATACCGGCACCAACGAGCCCGGCTGGCATTCGGGCCAGGTCGGGCAGCCCAGACCGGAGCCGGTCACCCGGACCGTGGCGCCGGTCACCGCGATCGCGCCGTTGGTCACCACGGCAGCCCATGCGAAGGCCTTCTGCAGACGCAGGGACGGCACCCACCGAGCCCACCGACGCCGCACCCGGATC
>Ga0209584_10000246_pt1 | contig 16105 bp, 15 predicted proteins | sample NGEPerD_FD_184507 | JGI IMG/M metagenome (GOLD analysis project Ga0209584, IMG submission 184507) | Arctic peat soil microbial communities from the Barrow Environmental Observatory site, Barrow, Alaska, USA - NGEE PermafrostAB12-D... | ecosystem: Environmental > Terrestrial > Soil > Wetlands >...
TGGAATTACGGCCGGGTGGCCAATCGGCCAGCGCGCTGCGGCCGGCCGGCGACATTTGCGACGCCGAGAACGCGAAAACGCCCTGGATGACCTGATCGAAGGCCTGCCGTGCCGCCCGGGTCTTCGCCATGGCGGCGCGCATCGCCTCGACGTCGAACGGTTCGTGCCGCAGCGTCTCGTGGATCTGGTCCTGCGCGGAGTGGTATTGCCGCTGCGTGTCGTCGATCAACTGGCGGTTGGCTTTGATCTGGCCGCGCAGCAGGTCGGCGTCGGCCGGCGGCAGCGTATCGGCGATGCGCTCGACGCGCACGAACACGTTGCGGTCCCAGGTCGGTGGGGCCGGCGCGCGGATCGCCATCGCCACCGCGACGCCGACGAAAAACAAATTGAGCGCGAGCGAGCCGAGCAGCAGCCAGCGCGACGAGCCGCGCGTGACCGTTGGAGCGTATTGGGCGATGGTCATGGGCGCGCTCCGGTCAGCGCTTCGGGCTCGAACACGATCGAGCCGATATCGGCGCGGCTGACGACCGCGAACGGCGAACCGCCCCCGTCGAAGTGCCGGTCAACCCCGGCGATGCCGATGACGAAGCCGAGCGCCGCGCAGCAGGCCAGCGCCGCCATACGCGGCCAGGCCGGCGCGAATTGCCAGTCGAGCAGCACGCCCGGCAGGCGCCACAGCGGCATCTTCTGCCGCGGCAGCGGACCGCTCAGGCGCTTGAGCACGCGTTCCACCGCCGCGTCATCCGCGGGCGGCGCCTGCGTCTGGCGCTTGAGCGCGGCCTCGAGAAAATCCTGCGACTGCTTCTTGTACATTTTACCCGTCCTCATCGATCACGCTGTAACATTTTGTTTGCGCATGATCTTGTCCGAAAACCAGTTCCCACTTTTCGGGATCATGCGTTAAGCGCGCGGCGCAGGTTCTGCTTGCCGCGCACCAGTAGTGTCTCCACCGCCGACACCGAAGTGTCGAGAATTTCCGCCACCTGCGCATTGCTCATGCCGTCGCCGTAAGTAAGCACGATCGCCGCGCGCTGGCGCGCGGGCAGTTCGGCGATCGCCGCCGCGACCAGCCGCTCGCGCTCGTCGCGTTCCGCCTTTTCGCTCGCGCCAAGCGCCGGATCGACGATCTCGCCGGCGGCTTCCAGTGCAACCCAGGGCGCGCGCCGCTTGCGGTCGAGACAGAGATTGACCACCACGCGCGTGAGCCAGGTGCGGAACAGCGCCAGCGGCTGCCAGCGCGGCGCGTGAGTCCAGACCCGTAACATGGCTTCCTGCGCCACGTCTTCGGCATCGGCGGCGTTGCCGAGAATGCGGCGGGCGAGCCCGAGCATGACCGGCAGATGGCGGCTGGCGAGCGCGCGGAACGCTCGCTCGTCGCCGCGCGCGATCCGGGCCATGAGCGCTTCGTCGCTATCATCCATCGCAGTGAGGTGACCGCCATCGGGAATACCCGCTCATTGTAGACCTTGGCCTGTCCATTAAACGCGCAGCGGCGTTGAATCCTGTGGGCGACGCAAAACGAGAAAACCGGGAATAAGTGCACCCGGCAACGGGCTTAACCTATTGAAATACCGATATTTAGCAAGCCAAGACGAAGCCGAAAGCGCGGGCTCTTTCACCCTCCGGGCGGCCGTGCCAATTTGCGCGCAACCGGCGGAATGAGCCGCCAAACGGGAGGTATCAACATCATGGACAAGGCACTCTACGACAAGGGCATGGCGATGCGCCGCAAGGTGCTGGGCGACGAATATGTCGACCGGGCGGTCGCCAATACCGACGATTTCAATCGCAAATTCCAGGATCTGCTCAACGAATTTTGCTGGGGCGCGGTGTGGACCGACGAAGACCTCAAGCCGCGCGACCGCAGCCTGCTCAATCTCGGGATGATCGCCTGCCTCGGGCGCATGCACGAGTTCGAGGCGCATTTCCGCGGCGCGCTGAACAACGGGCTGACGCCGAAGGAACTCAGCGCGATCTTACGCCAGGTCGCCATCTATTGCGGCTTCCCGGCCGCGGTCGATTGCCACCGCGTGGCCAAGCAGGTTTTGGCGGCGCAAGCCAAGAAAACATAACGAAAATCCAAGGCGTCACGGCAGAATCACGTTATTGAGATAGCCGTATTCTTGTCTTGAATGTGCCTTCATCCCGGGGCAATCCAGGCCGCGGAATGGCTGGGGCATTGGCGCTCCGGTCCAAAGGTGGATGATGATCCGACGCTACGAGCTTTTCCTGCTGACGCTGTCAGTCGGGGCGGTCTTTTCGGCCGCGCCCGCCGTGGCGCAGTATTATTCGTCGCCGCCGCCGGGCTACATTCGGAGCGCTCCGCCGCCGGGCGCTTATTACGACGACCGGCTGCCGCCGCCTGCCTTCTGGAACGACGACGATGACGACGATCAACCGGCGCGCCGGCCGTATCGCTCGCCGCAGCTGAGTCAGGTTCCGCCAGGCCAAGCCGGCGCCCCCAACCGGATCCTGCCCTATCCGGACGAGGCCGACGCGCCGCCGCCGCCGCCCGATTTTGCCCCACCTCCCGGGCGTCCGCCGTTCTCAGGCCATCAGCTCGACCAGCAGATGCCGCCGGCCGCCAACCGCGATCCGGATGAGGTCCGCCCGCCGGGCGCGATCGGTGCAGCACCTAGCGCGACGCCGCAGCCGGCACCGCCGGGCGCGACCGCCGCGCTGCCGCCGGAGGATCAGCCCGAGCAAGGCAAGCCCAAGGAATTGGCGCCCAATCTCAAGAAGCAGCTGGTGAGCCTCTCCACCAAGGAGCCGGCCGGCACCATCATCATCGATACGCCGAACACCTATCTCTATCTGGTGCTCGGCGACGGCAAGGCGCTGCGTTACGGCATCGGCGTCGGCCGCGAGGGCTTCACCTGGGCGGGCACCGAGCGCATCTCCAAGATGAAGGACTGGCCGGACTGGTTCCCGCCGTCGGAGATGATCGATCGCCAGCCTTATCTGCCGCGCATGATGGCGGGCGGACCGGGCAATCCGCTCGGCGCGCGCGCGCTTTATCTCGGCCACACGCTGTACCGCATCCACGGCACCAACCAGCCCTCGACCATCGGCACCTTCGTGTCGTCCGGCTGCATCCGGCTGCTCAACGAAGACATCGAGGACCTGTACAGCCGCGTTCAGGTCGGCACCCGCGTCGTCGTTATGCCCGGCAAGCCGCCGGAGACGGCGGCTAATGGCGCCACGGCGCCGAACGCGGGGCCGGCGAACCCGATGGCGCCGCCGCCGCACAACGGCACGGCGATTTCGAGTTCCCCGTTGCCGCCGGTGCGCTGAGTCCGGTTTTCCCCCGTGGCATCTGATCTGCTTCGGCATTAACATCGCCTCAAGCCGTTATACGTGAGTGATGGGAGGCCGGCATGGCGCGCGCGCAATCGCAGACCAAACTCAATCGACGTAAATTTTTGGCGAGCGTGGCGCTGGCAGGCGCAGCCGGCACAGCGACCACCATCATGCCGCAAGGTGCCGCGGCCAGTCCGGCAATAGCGCCGCCGATCGATCCGGCAGCACGGCCGTCCGCCCTGCCGCCGACGGCAAAGATGGCCGCCGCCGAAGCGGGAACGCCGCAGGAGATCAAAGCCGAGACCGGCATGCCGGGCTCCGACTTCATGGTCGACGTGATCAAGACGCTCGACATCAAATATCTGCCCTGCAATCCGGCCTCGAGTTTCCGCGCTTTGCACGAGTCGCTGATCGATTACGGCGGCAACAAGAGCCCCGAATTTCTCACCTGCATGCATGAAGAGTCCGCGGTCGGCATGGCGCACGGATATTTCAAGGCCGCCGGCAAGCCGCTGATGACGCTCGTGCATGGCACCGTCGGCCTGCAGCATGCGGCCATGGGCATTTACAATGCCTGGTGCGACCGCGTGCCGGTTCTGGTAGTCGGCGGCAACGACATGGACGCCGCGCATCGTCCGCCGGGCGTGCCGACGTTCCACTCGGCGCAGGACATCAACACGCTGGTGCGTGACTTCACCAAGTGGGACGACACGCCGGTGTCGGCCCAGCATTTCGCGCAGTCGTTCGTGCGCATGTACAAGATCGCGACCACGCCGCCCTACGGGCCGGTGATGATGTCGCTTGACGCCGGCTTGCAGCAGGAGCCGATCCGCGAGCACGGCGAGAAACTTTATATTCCGCGCTTCGTACCGAGTTCACCGCCGCAGGGCGACAGCGGCGCCGTGAAAGAAGCGGCGCGGCTTCTCAGCCTTGCAGGGCGTCCGGTCATCGTCGTCGATCGGGCCGCACGGACTCCGAACGGTATCAAACTCTTGGTCGAGCTGGCCGAGCTGCTGCAGGCACCGGTCGTCGACCAGGGCGGCCGCATGAACTTCCCCAAGACCCACTACCTCAATCGCCCACCGAATGTGATCGGACAGGCCGACGTGATCATCGGCATGGAGCTGTCCGATTTCTGGGGCGTGGTGAATGGCTTCGTCGATAACGATGCCCACGGCATCGGCGTCAACGAAACCAAGATCAAGCCCGACACCAAGCTGATCAGCATCAACTCGGTCGAGCTCATCACCAAGTCGAACTATCAGGACTTCCAGCGTTTTCAGGTCGTTGACGTGTCGATGCCGGCCGACGTCGAGGCGACGTTGCCGGCGCTGATCGAAGCCGTGAAGGCCGCCATTCCCGGCGACCGCAAGGCCGCCATCGCCAAGCGCGGCGAGACGATCCGCAAGGCTTACGCCGACGGGCGCGAGAATGTGAAACGCGCCGCGGCGATTGCCTGGGATGCCTCGCCCATCAGCACCGCCCGCCTGGTGATGGAAACCTGGGCGCAGATCAAGGATCTCGACTGGTCGCTGGTCGCGTCCGAGGGCAATGTCAGCTTCTGGCCGAACCGGCTGTGGCCGATGGAACATCATCACCACTGGCTCGGCCGCTCCGGCGGTTACGGCGTCGGCTACGGCGCGCCGGCCTCGGTCGGCGCAGCGCTGGCCAACCGCGATCTCGGCCGCTTCTCCGTTTCCATCCAGTCCGACGGAGACCTGATGTACGCGCCGGGCGTGCTGTGGACGGCGGCGCGCCACAAGATTCCGCTCCTGGCGGTCATGCACAACAACCGCGGCTATCATCAGGAAGTGATGCATGTCCAGCGCTTGGCGAATTTCCGCAACCGGGTCGCTTATCTCGGCAACGACATGGCCCCGCTCGGCACCAGCATTCAGAATCCGGATATCGAATATCACAAGCTGGCGGAATCGATGGGATGGTGGGCCAAGGGTCCGATCAAGGATCCGGCCGATCTTGGCGCCGCCCTCAAGGAAGCCGTCGCGGTGGTCAAATCGGGCCAGCCGGCCTTGCTGAATGTCTGGACGCAGCCGCGATGAGAAATATTTGCATGGCATGTGCCGTGATCGCCGCGCTCGTTGTCGGCTGCGGCGCTGCGCTCGCCGCATCGGCCGAAAACGGCAAGGTTGCCTACGTCAAACACGGCTGCTGGCAGTGCCACGGTTTGCTGGGACAAGGTTCTATTGCAACCAGCAACGGCACCGTGCTGGCCGCCAGTCCTCTGTCGTTCGAAATTTTCGCAAACTTCGTGCGCAGTGCAAACCGGGCGATGCCGCCTTACCGGGAAGCGATTCTGTCGAATGCGGACCTTGCGGATATTTATGCCTATCTGCAGTCGATCCCGAAGCCGCCAGACGCCAACAGCATTCCGTTATTGATGCAGTAGCGATCAGCCGCGATCTTTTCCCTGCGCGTTGACGCGCGCCAGCCTGGTGACCGCCTCGATCAGCGCGCCGGGGTCGGCCACGCCTTTGCCGGCGATGTCGTGCGCGCTGCCATGCGCCACCGACGAGAACAGGATCGGCGAGCCGATCGACAGCCCGGCGGTGCGGTTGAAGGCCTGCAGCTTGGCGACGATGTGGCCCTGGTCGTGCAGCATGACGATGAAGGCATCGCAGCCTTTTTTGCGGAACATGGTGTCGGCGCCGAACGGGCCGGAGGCTTCGATACCGGAGTGCACGGCGCGCGCGATGGCCGGAACGATGATGTCAATTTCCTCTGAGCCAAACATTCCCTCTTCGCCGGCGTGCGGATTGAGCCCGCCGACGAAAATCTTCGGCTCGGCGATGCCGAGCCGTTTCAGTGCGGCGTCGGTGACGCGGATCACGCGCTCGACCCGCTCCGGCGTGATCAGCGCCACAGCTTCGCGCACGCTGACATGCAGGGTGGCATGGACGATGCGCACGTCGTCGAAGCAGATCATCAGATAGACGTCGTTGACCGGCGTGCCCGTTTCGCGCGCGACGAACGAGGGATAGCCGTCGAAGGCGATGCCGGCAGCCTGGATCGAGCGTTCGGTCTGCGGCGCCGCCACCACGGCCTCCACGTCGCCAGCGAGCGCGGCCTTGATCGCGCGGCGGGTGCTGCTCAGCGAGGCGCGGCCGTAAGCGGCATCGATCTTCCCGAATATAACCGGCACGTTGGCGCCGTCGCCGGCATCGAGCAGGTTGACCGCGCCGTCCGACCAGTCGGCGTCGCCGGCTTTGGTGACGATGTGTAGGCGCGGCGTGAGACCGGCCGCTTTCGCATGCAGTTCCACGGCCGCCGGGTCGCCCACCAGCAAGGGCCGGCACAGGGCGCGCACGCGGACGTCGAGCGCGGCCTTGAGCGCTATTTCCGGGCCGATTCCGGCCGGGTCTCCGGTGGCAATGGCGATCCGCGGCAAGTTCATGGTCGTCTTTCCCGGCAAGCGCGAGTGCCTATAATGGCCAGCCCGCATTGTCGCGGAAGCATAACAAAATTCGAGGAAACGTCGCCATGATGTCGCGTGAACAAAACGACCAGTTGAGCCGCATCGGCCCGGGCACGCTGATGGGCAAGCTGTTGCGGCGCTACTGGGCGCCGTTCCTGCTGGCAGCGGAAATCCCCGCGCCGGACTGTCCGCCGGTGCGGGTCAAGCTGATGGGCGAGCGCCTGATCGCCTTCCGCGACAGCAAGGGGCGCATCGGCCTGATCGACGAGTTCTGCGCCCATCGCGGCGCTTCGCTGTGGTTCGGCGAAAGCGAGGACTGCGGCATCCGCTGCCACTATCACGGCTGGAAATACGACGTGACCGGACAATGCACCGACCTGCCGTCGGAGCCGGAGGACTCTGGCTTTCGCAAGAACATCAAATTGAAATCCTATCCCTGCATTGAGAAGGCCGGCGTCATTTGGGCCTATATGGGTCCGCCGAAATTGCAGCCGCCGCCGCCGGCGCTGGAATGGACCGAGGTGGCACCCGAGCAGCGCTTCGTCTCCAAGCGGTTGCAGGAATGCAATTACCTGCAGGCGATGGAAGGCGGCATCGACTCCAGCCACGTGTCCTGGCTGCACGGCAGCGAGCTCGAGAAGGATCCGCTGTTCAAGGGCAGCAAGGGCAACGAGTACAACGCCAAGGACCGCATGCCGCTGTTCGAGGTCGAGGAATTTTCCGGCGGCTTACTGATCGGCGCGCGCCGCAATGCCGACGCCGGAAAATATTACTGGCGCATCACGCCCTGGATCATGCCCTGGTACACCATCATCCCGCCGCGCGCCGGGCATCCCTTGGGCGCGCATGCCTGGGTGCCGATCGACGACGAGACCTGCTGGGCGTGGAGCATCAACTATCACCCCAAGCGCGCGCTCACCAAAGCGGAAATCTCGGCCATGCAGGACGGCGAGGGCATTCACGTCAAATACGTGCCCGGCACGTTCATTCCGCTTGCTAACAAGTCGAACAACTATCTGATGGACCGCGAGGCGCAAGCGGCAGGTCACAGCGCCACCGGCGTCGACGGCATCGCCATGCAGGACGCCTCGATCCAGGAAAGCATGGGCGCGATCCAGGACCGCGCCATGGAACATCTGTGCGCGACCGACGCCGGCATCATCATGACGCGCAAGCTGATGTTGCGCGCGGCCAAGGCGGCGGCCGAAGGCAAGCCGGTGCCGGCGACCGAGCCGGCCGCGCAGCGCGTGCGCTCGGTGGCGATCGAACTCGGCCAGGGCGTCTCGTTCAGCCAAGGCGCCAAGCACGGGCTCTACGCCGAACTCGGCACCGAAGCGATGTCAGTTTAGAAAAGGAATTGAACATGCCGCACTACACCGCGCTGGTCACCTTATTGGCGGTGACTTTGTATTTCTACACCGGCCTGCTGGTCGCCAAGGCGCGGCAGAAATTCGGCGTCATCGCGCCGGCGACGACGGGAAATCTCGACTTCGAGCGCGTGTTCCGCGTGCAGATGAACACGCTGGAATGGATGCCGATCTTCCTGCCGCTGCTTTGGTTTTTCGTACTCTATGTCAACGACTGGGGCGCCGCGCTGCTGGGGCTGGTCTGGATCGTCGGCCGGATCGTCTACATCCGCGGCTATGCCGCAGCCGCGGACAAGCGCCACCGCGGTTTCGCGATCCAAGCCTTCGCCTGCGGCGCGCTTTTTATCGGAACTCTGGCCGGCATTATCTGGCGCATGGCGCACGGCTGGTGATGCGAACGATCGCTGCGACTTTCACTCCGCCGCGGTCTTAGCCGGCATATTCTTGGCAGACTTGCCGATGGCCGCGTTCACGCGCGGCATCACCTGCTCGGCCATCAGCTGCATCGAGCGCTTGGCCAGCGCCGGATCGACCCAATCCATGCCGGCATAGACCAGCTCGCCGAAATCGCCGGTCTCTTCGTGCATCGCCAGGATCTGATCCACCACCTTGTTGACGGTGCCGTGGAATACGCAGTGGTCCATGACGAAGTCCTGGGTGATCTCCTCGTCCGGCTGTTCCTTGTGGCTCTTGAACACATAGAGCCGGTTGCCGCGCTTCATCTTGGCGCGCATCTGATCGAAATAGAACCGGTACGGGCTGTTGGCGTCCTCGCGCCCGTAACGCAGCGCGGTCGCCTCGTCGTCGGCGATGAAGATGGTGCGCGCCACGCGCCAATCGGCGACCTCGGCCTTGGCGCCGGCCTCGGCGCGGCCCTTGGCGTAGTTGGTCCAGTGCGACTTGAGATGCTTGGCCAGCAGGAAGTTCGCCGACAGCGGATGGAAGTCGCGCTTGCCCATCAGCACCACGCCGGGCGAGAACGGCGCCACCACGGTGCCGACGATTTCCGGCCGCGGCTTCTGAAACGGCTTGGCCATGGCGCCGACGCCGAGATGCAACGCGGCGGCGCGGTTGATCTCCACCTTGAAACGGTTGTCCGGGAAATCGATGTTGTAGGGCGGATCGCGCTCCCAGATCGCCAGGATCACGTCGATCGCCTCGGCGAAGATCTTGTTGCGGTCCTGGTCGAGAATCCCGATCGCCTCGGAATCGGAGGGCAGCGCGCCGGCGGAAACGCCCAGGATGAAGCGGCCTTGCGCCAGATGGTCGAACATCGCCGCATGCACCGCGATCAGCACCGGGTGCATGTGCGATAGATTGGTGGTGCCGGTGGCGAGCTTGATGGTCTTGGTGTCGTGGATCAGCGTGGCGTGGAACATCATGCTGTTGGTGATGTTCTCGCAGATGTCGGTCAGGTGCTCGCCGACAAAAGCGTCGTAGAAGCCGAGCCGGTCGGCCAGGATGACCGCCTCGCGGTCCTCACGCAGCGTCTGCGACCAGTCGCGTCCTATGGGGTGCACCGGCATGGTGAAGTAGCCCAACCGCATTTCCGTCTCCGCCAAAGACCACTTGGCCGAAGCTAGCCGAGCCGCGCCGCCGATGCATCAAGTGTTAGGCCGCTGTTTGCCGCCTACGTCCCTATGACAAAGATCAATTTTGAAAGGGCGAAAATAGGGTTCCATGGCCATGACCGCGGCAGCTTGAGGGGGCCGACGCGAGCTTTCCCCGTTGTCCCCACAAGGCGTTTGCGCCTGTTCGGCAATGGCCTGGCAAACGACTAGGGTGCGCCCTGGGAACGTCGATTCGGGGATCACGGAGTCCGTCCATGATGCGCTGGTTTCATGCCTTGATGCCGAAGGAGGAGCGCTTCTTCGACCTGTTTGCGCGCCATTCGAAAGCCGTGCTGGCCGGCGCCGAAGCGCTGCGCGCCATGCTGGAGGGCGGCACGGCGATCCAGCGCAACTACCAGATCGTCATGGACCGCGAGCAGGATGCCGACGACGTCACCCGCGAGGTGCTGATCGCGGTGCGCCGCACCTTCATCACGCCGTTCGACCGCGGCAATATCCGCGACCTGATCACCTCAATGGACAACGCCATCGACCAGATGCAGAAGACCGCCAAGGGCATCAAGCTGTTCGAGGTGACCGAATTCACGCCGCAGATGAAGGAGATGGCCGACGCGATCGTGAAATGCGCGCATCTGGTGCAGGAGGCGGTGCCGCTGCTGCGCTCGATCAGTTCGGAAGCGGTGCATATCAGCACGATGACCGAACGGATTTCGCAGCTCGAAGGCCACGCCGACGAGCTGCACGATATCGGCCTCACGACTCTCTATAAGACCCACGTGAACTCAAATCCAATGGCCTTCTTCGTCGGCAACGAGGTCTACGATCATCTGGAAAAGGTCGTGGACCGTTTCGACGACGTGGCCAACATCATGCACGGCATCGTCATCGAGCATGTCTAAATAAACGCTGCGAGGCCGAACGACGATGGACGCCGCCGCGCTCACTCTGCCATTCCTGTTCGCGCTGATCGCGGTTGCGCTGGCGTTCGACTTTCTCAACGGCATGAATGATGCCGCGAATGCGATCGCGACGATTGTGTCCACGCGCGTGCTGCGCCCGCAATATGCGGTGGTCTGGGCCGCCTTTTTCAATTTCATCGCCTTCCTGTTCTTTGGACTGCATGTAGCCGAAACGGTCGGCCGGGGTATTGTCGAGGCGGATGTGGTCACTTCGCGCGTGATCTTCGGCGCGCTCGCCGGCGCGATCGTCTGGCAGGTCCTCACGCAGCGGCTAGGAATTCCATCGTCGAGCTCGCACGCGCTGATCGGCGGCTTGGTCGGGGCCGGTCTCGCAAAGGCGGGGATCCACGCGGTCGTCTGGTCCGGCGTCGGCAAGACCGTGGCCGCCATCTTTCTGTCGCCGGGGTTAGGCTTGCTGCTCGCTTTGTTCCTCATGCTGATGGTGTCGTGGATTTTCGTCCGGTCGGCGCCCTATGGCGTCGATAATCTTTTCCGCCGCATCCAGTTCGTATCGGCATCCTTTTATGCGCTCGGTCACGGCGGCAACGATGCCCAGAAGACCATGGGGATCATCGCCGTGCTGCTGTATTCGCAAGGCAGCCTTGGACCGCAATTCTACGTCCCGTTCTGGGTGGTAATCGCGTGCCAGATCGCGATGGCGGCCGGGACGCTGGCCGGCGGTTGGCGCATCGTCAAAACCATGGGCTCGAAGATCACGCGGCTCACCCCGATGCAGGGCTCCTGCGCGGAAACCGCCGGTTCCGTCATGCTCTTTACGGCGACTTATCTCGGCATCCCGGTTTCCACCACGCACACGATCACCGGCTCGATCATCGGTGTAGGCGCGTCGAAGAAAGTGTCGGCGGTGCGCTGGGTCGTCGCCCGTGAAATCGTGACCGCTTGGATCATTACGATCCCCGCGTCCGGCTTGCTCGCCGCGCTGTTTTACTGGCTGTCGGGGTTGGTCGGCTAATTACGCCGCGACGCGGGCGAGGAAGCCCTCGACCTCGTGGCGCAGCTCGGCGGCGGCAGCTTCCACCGCCTGCGAGGCGCTGAGCACGCTTTCGGCCGACTGGCGGGTCTCGCTGGCGGCGCCGGTGACATTGCCGAGCACGGACACCACCAGCTTGGCGCCGTCGGCGGCGCTGGCGACGTTCTGTGAAATCTCGGCCGTCGCCGCGCTCTGCTCCTGCACGGCGGCCGCGACAGTGGTGGTGCAGCCGTCGATTTCCTGCATGCGGCGCGAGATGCGGCCGATCGCATCGACGGCGCTACCGGTCGAGGACTGCACCGCGCCGATCAGCTTGGAAATATCCTCGGTCGCCTTGGCGGTCTGCACCGCCAGCGATTTGACTTCCGACGCGACCACGGCGAAGCCCTTGCCGGCCTCGCCGGCGCGCGCGGCCTCGATCGTGGCATTGAGCGCGAGCAGGTTGGTCTGGCCGGCAATGGTGCGGATCAGCTTGACCACGTCGCCGATCTTCTGCGCGGCCTGCGACAGCGTGGTGATCTGCGCATTGGTCCCTTGTGCCTCGCTTACCGCCGCGCGCACGATATCGGTGGTCATGGCGAGCTGGCGGCTTATTTCCCCGATCGAACTGCTCAATTCGTCGGCGGCGACCGCGGCGGTCTCCACATTGCTGCTGGCTTCGTTGGAGGCCGATACGGCGCTCTCCGCGCGCTGCGAGGTTTGGCCGGAACTCGCCAGCAGTGTGCTGGCGGTGGAACGCATGGCCATCGCGCCGTCGGTCACCGTGCGCAGGTGATCCTCGACGCGCTGGCGGAACGCGGCGATCGCCTGCTCGATGATGGAGCGGCGCTGCTGCTGCTCCTGCATCGAGGCGCGTTCGCGCTCGGCGTCGCGCCGTTCGGTGATGTCCTCGTGGGTCGCCACCCAGCCGCCGTCCGTCATCGGCCGGTTGATGACGGCGACCACGCGTCCGCTGGCGGATTTGACTTCCGCGGTGGTGGTCTTGCCTTGCGCCATGGCGGCGACCAGCCCTTGCCGGTATTCGTCGGGATCGCGCGAGAAGCTGCCGTTGGCGATGCGGAATTCGAGCAGGCTGGCGAGCGTGCGGCCCGGCTTCACGACCTCGTCGGGGAGTTGGTACAGATCCATGTAGCGGCGATTGCAGACGACCAGCCGCTCGTTGCGGTCGAACATGCACAGGCCCTGCGACATGTTGTTGATCGCGACGCGCATGCGCCTGTTGTCGACCTGCATGTGCCGGGTGATGAGGATGCCGGCGATCAGCATCGCCAAAACCGTCGTCAGGCCGGCGCAAAAGGTCGATACCAGGAGTTCGGGTGCCGCGGCGACCCAGGCGCCGAGCGGCACGACATAATGGAACAGCGCGAAGCTCGCCGGAAAGCAGACGCAGCCGATCAACGCGACCAAACGCCAATCGCGCGGGATTTCTGGTGCGGAAGCTGCGGCCATGGTGGTACCCGGGTCGGCGGTCACGCTATTCCCCTACCGGTTGTTTTGCAGTTAATTGCATGCTGTTGAGCGGTTAAGCAAAGATTAATGGTAGGTTGCGGAGGACGCTGGAATGGCGAAACTGCGGGCGGTCGAATGCCGCGAATTCATCAAGGCGGTGGTTGAAAAGGCCGCCGAGATGGGCGTCCCGGTCTCGGTCGCCGTGGTCGGGCCGGAAGGCCACCTGATCGCGGTCGAGCGCATGGACGACGCGGGCTTCATCACCCCTGACACCGCCATCGCCAAGGCCTTCACAGTGGCGGCATTCCGCTCCATGAGCCCGCGCTTTCCCGACGGGCTGGTGATCCAGCAGTGGTTTAAGGAGCGCAATCCGCAATTGCTGGTCGGCCTAGCGGCGCTCACCAACGGCAAAATCGCGGCCAGCGGCGGCGCCGCGCCGGTGTTCAAGGGCGACGAGATGGTCGGCGCCTATGGAATTTCCGGCGGCACCTCGCAGCAGGATGAGGAGATGTCGCTTTATGCCCGCGCCAAGGTCGGCTGGGCCCATGAATCGACCGCCGAGCCGAAGGCAAGCGTGAAGGCGCACATCAACGAGCTCTACGCCAAGGCCGGCATCACCGACCGTAAGCTTTAGAATTAGCCCGCCGCCGGAGTATCGTCATGCAATCGACCGCCGCTCGCCAAGCTGGCCCATCCGCCTGGGCCGGGCGCATCGAAGACGAAGCGCTGTTGCGCGGCGCCGGGCGCTTCGGCGATGACGGCAAGCCCGCGGGTGCCTTGGCCGCCTATTTCGTGCGCTCGCCGCACGCCTTCGCCGCTATCGAGCACATCGACGTTGCGGCCGCCAAGCGCGCGCCGGGCGTGGTGGCGGTGCTGACCGCCGCCGATTTGGCGCAGGCGCATTATCATTCGATCTCGCATCCGCATCCGATCCCCGGCCGCGGCGGCAAGGTGGCGGTCGCGCCGCACCGGCCGTCGCTGGCTTCAAGCCGCGTGCTGCATGTCGGCGAGCCGGTGGCCATGGTGATCGCGGTGAGCGCGCAGGCCGCGCAGGACGCCGGCGAAAAAGTCGCGGTCGATTACCAGCCGCTCGACGCCGTGAGCGATGTACGCGCGGCGGCAGCAATCGGCGCGCCGCAGCTTTGGCCGGAAGCGCCCGGCAATATCGGCTTCGATTGGAGCGCGCCGGCCGATCCCGACGGCAAGAAGCAAGCGGCGCTCGAGCGCGCCTTCCAGGACGCCGCCCATGTGGTGCGCGTCGAGCTGGTCAATCAGCGCCTGGTGGTCGCCTCGCTCGAGCCGCGCACGGCGACCGCGAGCTACGACGCCGGCCAGAAGCAGTTCACGCTGCGCTGCGGCACGCAAGGGGTGGCAGCCGTGCGCGGCCAGGTCGCCGGTGCCATGGGCATCAAGCCGGAGGAGCTGCGCATCCTCACCGACGATCTCGGCGGCGCCTTCGGCATGAAGGGCTGGTGCTATCCGGAATACGTGCCCATGCTGCACGCCGCGCGCGCGCTGGGAAAGCCGATCCACTGGGTCTCGACTCGCGCGGAGGCTTTCGTCTCCGACAACCAGGGCCGCGACTCGTTCTGGAGCGCGCAGCTGGCGCTCAACAAGCGCGGCCGCTTTCTTGGCTTACGCGTCGATTGCCTCGGCAATGTCGGCGCCTATATCACCGGCGTCGCGCATTTCGTCTTCACCACGCATATCTCCGGCTGCCTGCCGACGGTCTATGATATTCCGCACGCGCAGGTGAACACGCGCTGCGTGCTCACCAACACGTTGCCGACCGGGCCCTATCGCGGCGCCGGCCGTCCGGAGGCGAGCTATCTGATGGAGCGGCTGATCGATGCCGCCGCCGATTCGACCGGCATCGACGCCGCCAAATTGCGCCGGCGCAACCTGATTGCGCCCGACAAAATCCCCTACACCACCGCCTTCGGCAACACCTACGACAGCGGCGACTTTCCGGGCGTGTTCGAACGCGCGCTGGTGCTGGGGGATTACGCCGGCTTTGCCGCGCGCAGGAAAGCGGCAAAGAAGGCAGGCCTGCTGCGCGGCATCGGCATCGGCTGCTATCTGGAGATCGCCGGCGCGTTTCCGGAAGAAGCCGCGCGCATCACATTTCACGGCGGCAATGCGGTCAATGTCAGCATCGGCGCCGGCGGCAGCGGGCAGGGGCACAAAACGGTGTTCGGTGGCGTGGCGGCGCGCCGGCTCGGCGTCGCACCCGCGGCGGTGACGGTAACTTCCGGCGATTCCGCGCGCGACGTTCCCGGATTCGGCGCGGTCGCCTCGCGCTCGGCCATGTATGTCGGTGGCGCGATTGCCGTCACCGCCGACAAGGTGATCGAGAAAGGCAAGCGCGTCGCCGCTATGCTGCTGCAGGCGGCGGAAGGCGATGTGGATTATCGCGACGGAAAATTCAGCGTGCGCGGTTCGGGCCGCGAAGTCACCTTGTTCGAGGTCGCCGAGCGCGCCGCCGAGCTGGCGCGCAGCGGCGTGATCCCGGAGAGCCTCGACACCCAAGCCACGGTCAAAACGCCGCCGTCGTTTCCGAACGGCTGTCATGTCGCCGAGGTCGAAATCGATCCCTCAACCGGCGCGGTTGCGATCGTATCCTATGTGGCGGTCGGCGATTGCGGCAATGTGCTGGACGAGACGATCGTCACGGGCCAGATCCACGGCGGCGTAGCGCAGGGGCTCGGCCAGGCGCTGACCGAGAACACGATCTACGACGCCGCCGGCCAGCTCGTCACCGGCTCGTTCATGGACTACGCCATGCCGCGCGCGGATTTGATGCCGGATATGACGGTCGAGCACCGCGCCGTCGCCTGCCGCACCAATCCGCTCGGCGTGAAGGGCACCGGCGAGGCCGGCACCACCGCAGCTCCTCCGGCGGTGATCAACGCCATCCTCGACGCATTGCCCAAGGGCGCCGCGCTCGACATGCCGGCGACGCCGGCGCGCATCTGGCGGGCGTTGCAGGCGGGCCGATAACTTCAGTCGGTTACTGCCCGATGTCTATCTTCACC
>Ga0209584_10000248_pt1 | contig 16017 bp, 13 predicted proteins | sample NGEPerD_FD_184507 | JGI IMG/M metagenome (GOLD analysis project Ga0209584, IMG submission 184507) | Arctic peat soil microbial communities from the Barrow Environmental Observatory site, Barrow, Alaska, USA - NGEE PermafrostAB12-D... | ecosystem: Environmental > Terrestrial > Soil > Wetlands >...
CGAACCCGCGGCGGCACCGGACAATCACTGCGTCAAGAGGCTGAACCGCCGGTGTGCCTCGTCGAGGGCGCCGATGCTCCCTTCGATGCTGTCGCCGACCGTTGCCCTGCCGGCCCCGGGATCACCTCCGTTCCGTCACGACATCGCGCTGTGTCTCCGTGCTGCGTTGGTCGGAACGGGGCGGGCCCCGGGCCTGCTCAGAGGTCACTGGACTATCGGGTCGCCCATCTGTGAATGGCTGTGCGCCGGCCCGATGGTCACGGCGCAGGTGTAGATGGGGCGTGCCGGATGTCTTGATCGACCGCCTGGTTCTGCCGCCGGTGCGGGCGCCGGGCATCATAGGGAGCGGCCCGCGCGGGTCGGCATCCGGACCCGATTGGTGGGCTGGATCAACCCCTGGATCACCACTGGATCACCGGACCGAAGGAGCGGGGATGGCTCAGGTCGCGCTTGTCACCGGTACCTCCAGCGGAATGGGCCTGCACACCGCGGTGGGTCTGGCGGCGAAGGGTGTGCAGGTCGTCGCCACCATGCGGGATCCGGTGAAGGCCGGTCCGCTGCGGGACGCCGCGGCCGCTGCCGGGGTGCAACTGGATGTTCGCGCGCTCGATGTCACCGACGCCACGGGCGCGCAGTCCTGCGTCGACGCGGTGCTGGAGAGCTACGGCCAGATCGACATTCTGGTCAACAACGCCGGCCGCGGGTCGGTGGCCTCGCTCGAGCAACTCACCCTGGACGATCTACAGGCACAGTTGGACGTCAACTACTTGGGTGTCGCCGCGCTGACCCGGCTGGTACTTCCGCACATGCGCCGAGCCTGTCGGGGTCGCATCGTCACGGTGACCAGCGTCGGCGGGGTCGTCGGGCAACCATTCGCCGACGCCTACTGCGGCGCGAAGTTCGCGGTGGAGGGACTGATGCAATCGCTGGCCCCGGTGGTCGCGCACTTCGGCATCGGCGTCAGCGTCGTCGAGCCGGGCGCGGTAGCCAGCGAGTTCGTCGCGAACGTCTCCGGAGTGGTGACGCCGCAGGGCGAGCCGACCCTGCCGGACGAGAGCGAGGACGACCCGTACGCCGAGATGCTCCACTCGTACTTGGCGCGGACCCGCAGCGCCTTCGCCGCGGCGCAGAGCCCGGTCGATGCCGCCGCGGTGATCATCGAGGCAGCGACCACCGACAACCCCCGATTCCGCTGGCAGACCTCTTCGCTGGCAGCGGGTTTCGCCGGGCTGTCGCTCGCGGACCTGGACGGCAGCCGGGTGCTGGGACAGACCTCCGGATGGGTGCAGCAAGGCTGAATTGTTCTCCGGTGGGTGCGCTCGGCGGCTGCGGCACAGGGTCTCCCGTTTTCGGGCGCGCTGTCGATCCGGCGGTTGGCCGATCGTGTAGTTGGTGAGAGCCCCGAATGGCGAGAATCGAGGAGGACCACCGATGAAGCAGTACCTGCTCAGTGTCTACCAGCCCGCCGGACCGGTGCCGGAACCCGAAGTCATGCAACAGATCTCACGGGACCTTGACGTGCTGAACGCCGAGATCAAGGCGGCGGGGTCGTGGGTGTTCGCGGGCGGGCTGTTCCCGCCGAGCACCGCCACGGTCGTCCGGGTGCGCGACGGTGACGTGCTGACCACGGACGGACCGTTCGCGGAGGCGAAGGAGCATCTCGGAGGTTTCACCATCGTCCGTGCGCCCGACCTGGACGCCGCGCTCGACTGGGCAAGAAGGCTGGCCAAGGCCACGACCCTGCCCGTCGAGGTGCGTCCCTTCCAAAGCGGCGGGGAGCACTGACCTCCGCAGTGGCTGGGCACTTTCGGGGACCGTCCGACCGCGACGTCGAGCAGGTGTTCCGCGAGGAGTACGGACGGGCGGTGGCCGTGTTGGTCCGCGTCTTCGGGGACATCGACATCGCCGAGGAGGCGGTTCAGGACGCCTTCACCGTGGCTGTCGAACGCTGGCCCACCGCAGGGTTGCCGGCCAGCCCGGCCGGCTGGATCGTCACCGCCGCACGTCGCCGGGCGATCGACCGGTTGCGTCGGGAGGCCACCCGCGAGGATCGCTCGGCGCAGGCCGCGCTGCTGCACGCCCGTGACGAACCCGCAGAGGAGGGTGCCGTGCGCGACGAGCGCCTGCGGCTGATCTTCACCTGCGCCCACCCCGCCCTCGGCCAGGGTGCTCAAGTGGCGCTGACGCTGCGGCTGCTGGGTGGGCTGAGCACTGCCGAGATCGCCCGGGCCTTCCTTGTTCCGGAGCGGACCATGGCCCAGCGGATCGTTCGGGCAAAGGGCAAGATCCGTGACGCCGGGATCCCCTACCGGGTCCCGGCGGAGGCCGATCTGCCGGAACGGCTGCGTGCGGTGCTGGCCGTCATCTACCTCATTTTCACCGAGGGTCACACCGCGACCTCCGGCGACCAGCTGGTCCGCGCGGACCTGTGCCAGGAGGCCATCCGGCTCGGGCGGGTGCTGGCCGAGCTGATGCCCGACGAGCCGGAGGTGCTCGGGCTGCTGGCCCTGATGCTGCTGGCGGACGCGCGCCGCGCGGCGCGCACCACCGGTGATGGGGGGCTGGTGCTACTGGCCGACCAGAACCGGGCGCTGTGGAATCGGGAGCTGATCGCCGAAGGGCAGGGCATCGTCCGGGACCTGTTGCGGCGCAATCAGCCCGGGCCCTACCAGATCCAGGCGGCGATCAACGCGGTGCACGCAGACGCCGGGGCGGCCGCGCTGACGGACTGGTGGCAGATCGTGCAGCTGTACGACCAACTGCTGGCGGTCGCGCCGACTGAGGTGATCGCGCTGAACCGTGCGGTCGCCGTGGCCGAGGTGCGTGGTCCGGACGCCGCTCTCGCGCTCGTCGACGACCTTTCCGGGCTCGACAACTACTACCTGCTGCATGCGGTGCGGGCCGACCTGCTCCGCAGACTCGGCCGGAATGCGGAGGCGGCCAAGGAATATGACGCCGCCCTGTCCCGCACCGAGAACGCCGGTGAGCGCGACTTTCTCCTCCACGCCCGGGCGGAGATCAGCCCGTCAACACCCCGTCCGGCAGCGGGCCGGCCCGGAAACTTGTGACCAGCGCGGCACTGTCGCCTCGCCGGACCCAGTGCACCTGACCCCCGCCGTGCACGGCTGCTCCGCCGGTGCCCACGGCCAGCAGCGTGTCCTCGTCGATGGCCACCCCGGAATCGACCAGACCCGCAGTGATCGCGGCGATCAACCGGGCGAGCGTTCCCCATTGCGCGGCATGCACGTCCACGGTGATCGGAACCAGCGCAAGCCCTTCGGTGATCGTCAACTCGGCGAGGTCCTCGCCGGCGTCTTCGGAACAGATCGGCACGCCGCGGTCGAGCCAGCCGCCGACCAGCGCGCGCCGCGCCGCGATCGATGCGCCGGCGGAGAACCCGGCGTACGGAATTCCGCGCGTGCTCAGCACGGCGCGCAGGTCGGTGGCCACCGGGGAAAGGGCAGCGGCGTATCCGGGAGTCAGGCCCCCGCAGACGAGCACTCCGTCAGCCCCGGCGAGTGCGCCGACGTCCAGCACGGTACCGAGCGGCACCAGCAGCGGGCTGGGGGAGCAGGCGGCGGTTGCGCGCAACGCCGCGGCCCATCGGTCGAACTGCTCGGCGCCGTCACCTTCGTCGAGTACCACGCAGGCGATGGTCGGGTCGGGCCCGGCGGCGGCCAGGAACGGGCCGTACACGTCGTCCCTGTGCTCGGGACGCCAACCGCCGCCGATCAGGAATGTCGTGGGCTCGTTGCTCATGTACACATGGTGGCTGTGGCGCGTTCACCCGGCTCACTCGGTGCCGGGACCCGAGATAGCACCGGTGTCCTGTCCACCGTCTGGTGGCGCTGTGGGTCGGCGATCGTCGGCGGTGGAAACGACGTCCACGGTCGGTGGTGGCGGGGCGGACGGTTTGGCGTAGATGGCCTCGGCGTACTTGGTGTAGCCACTGCCCATCGTGACGGCGAGCGCGCCCAGGGTCAGGGCTCCGGCAACCGCTGATCCGGCGGCGCTGTCGAAGATCGGGTTCTGCGTCCGCAGGATGCTCAGCACCGAGTAGGACGCCAGGAACACCCACACCGCGGCCAGCGCCCGGCCCGCCTCCCCGGCCTTCGCACGTTCGATCGGGCCGAGGTCCTTGGCGGTGAACGACCACCGAGCGGCGACGGCCATGCAGGCGGCGTGAATCGCAAAGGCCAGCAACAGCAGCCCTTCGACACCTTCCTCCTCGGTGAAGATCGCCAGCAGATTGATGTAGAAGATCCAGACGTCAAGGGCCGCAACGGTTGCTAGCACCATCCAACCCGCCCTGCGGGCGTAGGACGAACCACCGCCTGCGAGCAGTGCGCCCATCACCGTCACCACGACGCCGCTGACCGCGACGGCGCCGCTGTTCCGGTCACACCGCTCCGGGGACAGCGATCCCATCACCATCGCCGCGACGACGGCCAGCACCCCCACCACGCTGACCCCGATGCCCCACCGAGACAGCCGCACTCCGCCCGCCCGGCGGCCCTCCCGCAGCACCGACTCGGCGGGATACCGCCGTGCGATCCGGGTGATCAGCAGCACAGCGAACACTGGGATGGCGATCGCCCCGACGATCTGCAGCAGGTCGGCGACCGAAACGACGTCGACCGTCACGCGGGTCAGGTCGGTCTCGACCGGCGCGGACGTCATGGATGGATTGTCGCAAGAGGACGGCGTGCCCCCCATGCGCGCCGCGCTGTCGGACCCTGCCGGTAGCGTCCATGTCGTCGCCGGGTTCGGTACGCCGGCCGCACCCGGTGCAGGGAGAGGGAGTTCGCGGTGCTCGTCGTGCATGGCCTGTACTCCCCGGACCGCGGCGCCGGGCTGTGGGCCGAGGACCCGGCACGACCGGTGAAGAGCACCGCGGCGACCCAGCGGGCCAGATCGCATCCGTTCGCCGCCCCGTTGCCCGGTGCGGGCGCCACCGCCGAGGCCGTGCTGCTGCTCCCGTCGGTGCCGAGCGCTCCGCTGGATTCGCCCGAGCTGCTGCGGACCCCGCCGCGGCCTGCCCAGCGTGGCGCGCCCGCCCTGCTGCCGTGGCGGGTCCCGGTGCTGTGGCTGGACGCCGGGCAGGCCGTTCGGCTGCTGGGCGACACCGGAGGTGGGGACGTCCGCTTCGGCCGGTCGGTCGAGTACCTGGCGGCGGTGGTCGGGTTCGCCTCCGATCTGGTCGACCGGGGCCGCGTGCTGCCGACCGTGGACCTGCTCGAGGCCGGCGCGGTGGCGCGCTGGCGACCCATCGTCCAGGGCCCCGACCTGTTGGCCCTGCACCGGCTGGCCGCCGCGATGCCGCCGGTCTGCCGGGCCGAGGCCCAGGACTCGTCGGACCGCGACGGGCGCGATCCGCACACCCTGGTCGCTGCCGCGGTAGACGCGTTCGTCGACGCCGTGGTGCGATCCCGGCTCGCCGGTGGGCGGCCGCCTGATGAGCTCGGTGCCGCTCGGCCGGTCAGTCCAACCGAACAGCCGCTCGATCTGCGGCCGCCCCGCCGCGGCCGGGCGCGGCGGACGGTCGTCGAGGCGTGGTTGGCCGGGCTGACGTCGTGGGACGGCGTCGTCGACGCGCCCGACGACGCGGTGGACGAGCTGGCGGCCGCGTTGGCGCCGTGGGATGAGGTCGGTCCGGCCAGTGGCACGGCCAGGTTGACGCTTCGCCTGCAGGCTCCGGGACCGGATGAGTCGGCGACCGACGAGGAAGTCGCGGACGCAGACGGAGCCGAGCAGGGCAATGGTGGTGGGGACGGGCGGCCGGCCGGCGACAGTGACACCGCAGATCCGGCCTGGCGGCTGGAGTTCTTCCTGCAGTCCACCGAGGACCCGAGCCTGCTGGTGCCCGCCGAGCAGATCTGGGACGGCGGCGGCAGCCTCGGCCGCTGGCTGGATCGGCCCGAGGAACTGCTGCTGACCGAACTGGGCCGGGCCGGCCGGATCTATCCGGATCTGAACACGGCGCTGCACCAGGCGCGGCCGTCGCACTGGGAGCTGGATGCCGTTGGCGCGCACAGCTTTCTCGCCGACGCCGCCCCGCAGCTGGATGCCGCCGGAATCGGGTTGCTGCTGCCCGCCTGGTGGAGCCGACGTCACCGGTTGTCGCTGCGGCTGTCGGCCGGCACCCCGATCGAGGGCGTCGTGGAGGGGGCGGCGAGGTTCGGACGCGCCCAGCTGGTCGACTTCCGTTGGCAGATCGCGATCGGCGACGAGGTGCTCAGCGAGGACGAATTGCGCGCGCTGGCGGAGGCCAAGAGCCCCTTGGTGCGGGTCCGTGGCCAATGGCTGGCGGCCGACCCGGAGCAGTTGCGCCGTGGGCTGGACTTCCTGCAGCGCAAGGGATCCGGCCGGATGACCGCCGGCCAGGTGCTCGATTTGGCGGCCCGGCAGGACATCGGGTTGGACACACCCGTGCCGGTCGAGGAGGTCTCCGCGGAGGGTTGGCTGGGCGCGCTGCTGTCCGGCGACGCAGAGGAGGTAATCGCCGACGTCGAGCCGTCGCCCGACTTCCTGGCAGTCCTGCGGCCTTACCAGCAAAGGGGTTTCGCGTATCTGTCGTTCATGTCCCGGCTGGGTCTCGGCACCTGTCTGGCCGACGACATGGGCTTGGGCAAGACCATTCAGCTGCTCGCGTTGCTCAGCCGGGAGCGCTCCGACGATCCCGACGGCGGGCCGACGCTGCTCGTCTGCCCGATGTCGGTGGTCGGCAACTGGCAGCACGAGATCGCGACCTTCGCCCCGGCGCTGCGCGTCTACGTCCATCACGGGGCGGATCGCTTGCGCGGCAACGACTTCGATGCTCGCCGTGACGAGGTCGACCTGGTCGTCACCACCTATGCCGTGGCCACCAGGGACTCCGCCGTGCTGGCCGACCGCAGCTGGCGGCGGGTGGTGTTGGACGAGGCGCAGACCGTGAAGAACAGCGCGTCGCGGCAGGCCGCGGCCGTCCGGCGCATTCCAGCGGAGCACCGGATCGCGTTGACCGGGACGCCGGTGGAGAACCGGCTGGCCGAGCTCTGGGCGGTGATGGACTTCGTCAATCCCGGACTGCTCGGCTCGATGGAGTCCTTTCGCACCCGCTTCGCCATCCCGGTCGAGCGGTACGGCAAGACCGAGCCGGCGCAGACCCTGCGCGCGATCACCCGGCCGTACCTGTTGCGGCGGGTGAAGACCGACCCGAACGTCATCGACGACCTGCCGGACAAGATCGAGGTCAAGCAGTACTGCGCGCTGACCGTGGAGCAGGTCTCGCTCTACCAGGCGGTCGTCGACGAGATGATGGTCAAGATCGAGGAATCCGAAGGGATCACCCGACGCGGCAACGTGTTGGCTGCGATGGCCAAACTGAAGCAGATCTGCAACCACCCCGCGCAATTCCTGCACGACCGCACGCCGCTGGGCGCTCGCTCGGGAAAGGTGTTGCGGCTGCTGGAGATCCTGGCCGAAATCCATCAGGCGGGCGAAAAGGTGCTGTGCTTCACCCAGTACACCGAATTCGCCGGCATGCTGCAGCCGCTGCTGACCGACACCTTCGGGCGCGAGGTGCTGTACCTGCACGGCGGCACACCCAAGAAACGCCGGGACGAGATGGTGGCCCGCTTCCAGACTCCCGACGACCAGGCAGGTGGAGCGGCGGCCGCCCCGGCGATCTTCCTGCTATCGCTGCGCGCCGGGGGCACCGGCCTGAACCTGACCGCGGCCAACCACGTCATCCACCTCGATCGCTGGTGGAATCCGGCGGTGGAGAACCAGGCCACCGACCGCGCCTTCCGGATCGGTCAGCAGCGCACCGTCGAGGTGCACAAGCTCATCTGCACCGGCACGCTCGAGGAACGCATCGACGAGATGATCGAGACCAAGAAGGCGCTGGCCGACTCCGTGGTCGGTGACGGCGAGGGATGGCTGACCGAGTTGTCGACCAGTCAGTTGCGCGAAGTGTTCGCGCTGACCGCGCAGGCCCCTGATGAGTAATCGAGCTGAGGATTGATCCCACTGATGATTGATCGAGCTGATGACTGACCGGTTCTGGGGGCCGTCGAAACCGCGTGCCGTCGACGGTGGCATCAAGGCACGGAGCAAGCGCGGCGCGATCTCGCAGACCTGGTGGTCCGGGCGGTTCATCCAGGTCCTGGAGGACATCGGACTGGGCGGGCGATTGCAGCGCGGCCGTCGATATGCCAGGGCCGGGCAGGTCATCGAGATGACGGTGGCACCCGGATTGGTGTCCGCCCAGGTCCAGGGCAGCCGGCCGCGGCCGTATCGGGTGCGGATCTCCATCGCCGCGTTCGACAAGGCCGAATGGGCGCGGCTGGAACAGGCTCTGGCCGATCAGGCCTGGTACGCCGCCCAACTGCTCGCCGGATCGATGCCAGAGGACCTGGAGGAGGTGTTCGGGCAGGCCGGGCTGCCGCTGTTCCCCGCCACCGGCAAGGACATGTCGATGGACTGCTCCTGCCCGGACTGGGGCGTGCCGTGCAAGCACGTCGCCGCGGTCTGCTACCTGCTGGCCGAGTCGTTCGACGAGGACCCGTTCCGCATCCTGGCCTGGCGCGGGCGCGAACGGGAGGATCTGCTGGACAACCTGCGGGCGCTGCGGTCATCCACGCCGGCGCGAGGCCCCGCGCCGCGGACGAGGGTCGCCCCCCTCGCCGATTGTCTGGACGCCTACTTCGTGCCGGCCGCGCAGATTCCGCGGTACGAGCCGGCGCAGCTCGCGGTGGACGCAGTACTCCGGCAACTGCCCGAGGTGCCGCTCGACGTGCGCGGGACACCGCTGACGGACCTGCTGCGGCCGGCGTACCTGCGGATGGCGGGCGGGGTGACGGACCAGGACGACGGGTGAGCCTGCCATCATCGACCGATTTGCTACGCTTGCTACGCGACCGGCGAAGGGGGCAACAATGGTCCGGACAATCCCGCACCGAGAGCTGAGGAACAACAGCAGCGCGGTGCTGCGCGATGTGGCACAGGGCGAGACGATCCAGATCACCAATCACGGCAAGGTGGTCGCGATCCTCGTCCCGCCGGGTACGCCGCAACGATCCACGCTGCGAGTCCGTCCAGCCAGGATCCGCGGCGGTTTTGCCGAGCTGGAAAAAGTCGACCTGGACCATCCGGTGCAGGAGACGCTGGATGAACTCCGGGGTGACCGGTGATCGCCTACATCGAGTCGTCTGCCGCCGCGAAGCTCTTGGTTTCGGAAGCGGCGTCGGCGCCGCTTGCCGACTATCTGGACGAACTCGCTGCGAATGTCTCCGACGTGATGTCGTGCGTGCTGCTGGAAACCGAACTGCGGCGGCTGGCGGTTCGCGAGAACCTGCCGCAGCTGGGGGTGACGGCGCTCATGGACCGACTCGACCTCATCGACCTTGATCGAGAGGTGTACCGCGAGGCCGGACTGCTTCCAGGAAGGACCCTTCGCAGCCTGGACGCGCTCCATGTTGCGGCCGCTTTGCGCGCGGGTGCGGACGTCATGGTCACCTACGACGCACGGCAGGCAGCGGCGTCCGAGGCGGCCGGACTGCCGGTCGTCGCGCCCGGTGCCTGAGAACCGAGGATCGTGACCGGCTCAGACGGTCAGCTCTGCCGCGGAGAATTCCGAACCCGCCAGCCGGGTGACCGGCTCGACGCCACGCTTCAGGGCCGGCCGGAGCGCGAGCAGTAGGCCAACTGTCACCGTCACCGCGGCGAACATCACGGCCGCCATCGCCACCGGTGATCCCTCGGGGAACAGCCCGGTGATGGGTGCAACGGCAGCGCCCACACCGAACTGCATCGCACCCAGCAGCGCCGCGGCGCTGCCGGCCCGGTGCGCGTTGGCCTCCAGTGCGATGACCGGCACGGCCGGCAGCAGGATCCCGGTGACCAGCAAGGTGAGCAACAGCGTGGCGATCAGCGGCCAGAGGCCGAGGCCGAGGAGCGCCACCGTCAGCATCGAGCCGGCTGTGGCCAGACCCGCGAACACGCCGACGGTCAGGATGCGCTCCGGCGCCCACCGGCCGATCAGCGCGCCGTTGATCTGTGTCCCGGCGGTGACGCACACGGCGCCGGAGGCGAAGATCAGCGCGAACTGCTGGGCGGACAGCCCGTACCATTCCTGGAACACGAAGGTCGCGGACGACACGTAGGTGAACAGCGCCGCCAGCGAGAAACCGCTCAGCAGGGCCAACCCCATGAAGATCGGGTCGGTGATCAGCGAGCCGTAGGACTTGAGCGCCGGGCCGACCCCGCCGGAGCGCCGCCGCTGCACGGGCAGTGATTCCGGCAGCAGGAAGATCGCCAGCAGCAGCAGGACCACCCCGAAGCCGGCCAACGCCACGAACATGATGCGCCAGGAACCGAGCAGCAGGAACTGCGCGCCGATGATCGGCGCGATGCTGGGCGCGACGCCGACCACCAGCATCAACCGCGCCAGCACCTTCCCGACCTGCACGCCGTGGTAGCGGTCTCGCACGATGGCCATCGAGAGCACCATCCCGGCCGAAGCAGCAAGGCCCTCCACGAAACGCAGTGCGGTCAGCACCTCGACCGACTGGACGAAAACGATGCCGAGCGACGCGGCGATGTACAACGCCAGGCCGCCGATCAACGGCGCACGCCTGCCCAGGGCGTCGGAGATCGATCCGATGAGCAACTGCCCCAGGGCGAGCCCGGCCAGGGTCGCGGTGATCGTGAGCTGAACCGCAGCCGGCCGGGTACCCATGTCGGCGGTGATCTGCGGGAACGCCGCCAGGTACATGTCGATGGTGAACGGACCGATCGCGGTGAGCGCGCCGAGCAGCAGCACAAAGCTGGCGCGGATTCGGTTCGAATCGAAAGGCGCTGCGGCTGAAGCGTTCACGGTCGCCGTGGCGTGCTCGCCGTCGAGGTGGGCACGTACGGGGGCGTCGGGAATGATCATGGGGGAACGGGCCTTCCGGTGTCGTCAGCCGGACAGCCAACAAGGGTGCGGACGCCTGTCGTGGCGCTGCGGTTGTCCGGAATTCACGGTGATCGGCCACTCTGCCAACACCGTTCGCAACGTCGGGGTGCATCGCGGGCATTCCCTGAACGCAGGGGTGATTCGGCCAGTTCCTCGGTGCCTGGTCGGTCGAACAGCATTACCGCCGGGCAGGTGCCTGGCTCACCGTCGGTCGGGTCAGCGGCCTGGCACCACGGGGCCGCTCGTGCGCTGCACCGCGAATGGCGTAGTTGACATCTAGCCGCCAAACTCACTGCGACCGCTTCACTCGATTGAGGATCCCGATCCGTGCGTCCGGCGGCGGCACCACGACGGTGAGCATCTGCCGGAATCCCGGATGCCGTTGGCGAACCTCATTCGGTCGGCCTGACCGGGCCCGGCTGTGCTGAGCCTTGCCTCATCGCAGGCTGCCTCCCGGCGTCGGCCTCCAACCGGCTGAGTTCGGCCGCATCAAGAAATCCACGGGTGCCCCCCACTGAGCCGACCTTGTGGCCCGCAAACAGGACGGCCCGACGCAGACAACGCGACGGATCCATGCCCTGGGCCAGGCTTGCCAGGAATCCGGCGGCCAGCGCGTCACCGGCCCCGAGCGTCGACCGCACGGGTCGGGGGGAGTGGGCGGGGGTGGTGATCACCGACTCGCCGGCATCCGCGGTCATGGCCGCGCCTGCCGACCCCATACCCATGACGGCGATGGGGATGTCGAACCGGCCGGCGATGGCGCGCAGGGTGTCGAGGCGCTGGCCGGAAGCCAGACCGGCGCCACTGAGGAACAACACCGACGCGGCGCCGGCAAAGGTGCGCACCCGGGCGGAGTCGATGTCGGTGACGGCCTGCAGGTCGACCGCGACCGGAACGCCGGCGGCCGAGGCCGCGTGCAGGACCGGCCGGCCGATGTCGGCGAGGGTGACGTGCGCCAGTTGGGATCGACCGATCGTGTCCAGCGCCGCCGCAGGGAAGTCCGTCGAGGTCGCGGCCCCGGATCCGCCCGCGGATCCATCAGGATGTGCCGCTGCCCGTCGTCGGCGTAGAGCACGACCGTCCTGGGACATTCGGGTGTCGGGATGACGGTTGCCTCGACGCCCTCCCAGCCGTCGAGTTGACTCCGGACCTGCGCGCCGAGGCCGTCGGCGCCGACCACCAGGTGCGCGTGCACCCTCACGCCCAGCCGACCCAGCGCGCGGCTGACGTTGGCAGCCACGCCCCCGACGACAGCGTCGATCCGGCCGTCGACAAAGGTCTCCTCGGCGCCGTCGACCGGGAAAGATCCGATGGGAACGGAGATCTCGAGGTTGGCCAGACCCCAGGTACTGACCACCGGGTGCGGCACCCGCTTGGAGGAGGATGACAGACCCTCGAGCAGGCGGCGTTTCTCCGCGAGCCGGGATGCGACCGGCGCGGCGCTCACCCCGGCCGACGATGCCGCGTCGGAGGTCATGAGCGGGAGGCTAGCGCCCGGCCGCCCACATCGCCGTGCGGTGCGAGATCGACACGGTCCGAAACGGTTGGCAGCAGTCTTGCCCTTTGTGGACAACTCTCAGCCGGTCGGTCCGATGGCCCACACTCTCTGGAATGCGAACACCGAAGGAGGCACGATGGTCGGTATGGCCGAACCAGCAACGACCGAGCGGGCAATCGGCTGGCCCGCGCACGTCGACGGCGAGTGGACCGTCGACATGCTGGAGACCCTGCCGGACGACGGGCTGCGGTACGAACTCATCGACGGGACGTTGATCGTGAGCCCGTCTCCGGTTCCGCGCCACCAGCGCGCGTTGCTCCGCCTCGCCATCCTGCTCAGTGCCGTCTGCCCGCCCGATCACGAGGTGTTCGTGGCCCCGCTGGACTGGCAACCGGATCGCCGAACGTCGCTGGAACCCGATCTGCTGGTGGTTCGCAAGGACCGGATCGGCCCGAAGAACATCACCGAGACCCCCAGCCTGGTGATCGAGGTGCTCTCGCCCGGGTCGGCCCGGATCGACCGCCTGCTGAAGTCCTCCCGGTACGCCGAGGGCGGCATCGCGCAGTACTGGATCGTCGACCCTCGCGCACCGTCGGTGGAGGTCTACGACCTGGTGCAGGGCGAGTACCGATTGACCGCGCAGGGCGGTGACGACGAGGTCGTCACGGTGGTCGCGCCCCTCGCGCTCTCGGTGGTGCCCAGGGACCTGGTCTCCGACTGACGCGCGCCCGGCCGACGTCAGTCCTGGGTGGCGCCTGCCGTCAGCCGATCGACCACATGCTCGGGTGCGGGCGCGTGCCGCAGGTACTGGCGGTTGAAAACGCCGGTGCCGTGGGCGATCGAGCGCAGGTCGATGGCGTACCGGGTCAGCTCGACCTCGGGCACCTCGGCCAGCACCGAGGATCGGCCCGTGCCCACGGGTTCGGTGCCGCGGACCCGGCCGCGGCGGGACGCCAGGTCCGCGAGTACGGCGCCGACGAATTCGTCGTCAACGGTGATCGTCACCGAATCCATCGGCTCCAGCAATTGCACGCCCGCCGCGTGCGAGGCCTCCTTGAGCGCCAACGACCCGGCCATCTGGAACGCGGCATCCGAGGAGTCCACGCTGTGCGCCTTCCCGCCGATCAGGGTGACCCGCAGGTCGACCATCGGGTGTCCGTGGACTCCGCGGTCCAGCTGGGTGCGCACCCCCTTTTCCACACTGGGGATGAACTGCCGGGGCACCGCACCGCCGACCACCTTGTCGACGAACTCGAACCCGCCGCCCTCGGGAAGGGGTTCGACCTCGATCTGGGCGACCGCGTACTGCCCGTGCCCGCCGGACTGCTTGACGTGCCGGCCAAGACCGCCGGCCGAGGACTTGACCGTCTCTCGTACCGCGACCCGGACGGGCTCGACGGCCACCTCGATGCCGGCGCGAGTGCGCAGCCGGTCCAGCAGCACTTCGAGTTGCTGCTCGCCCATCGTCCAGATCACCATCTGCTCGGTCGCCGGGTTGACCTCCAGCCTGACGGTCGGGTCCTCGGCCTGCAGCCGGGCAAGGCCCTGCACCAGTTTGTCCTCCTCGCTGGAGGATCGTGCCGAAATCGCCACGGGGAGAAGAGGTTCCGGCATCACCCAGGGCGCCAGTACGGACGGGTCGGCCGGGTCGGACAGGGTGTCCCCGGTCTCGGCGTGCGCGAGCCTGGCGACGGCCACGATGTCGCCGGCGACGGCATGGCCGAGCCCGGTCAGCGTCGAGCCGACGGGACGGGAAATGGTTCCTGCCCGCTCGTCCAGGTCGTGCTCGGCGTGCCAGTCCTCGTCCTCCGGGTGTCCCGAGAACCGGGCGAAGTGACCGCTGACGTGTACCGGCACATCCGGCCGCAACACCCCGGAGAACACCCGGACCAGGGACACCCGACCCACGTAGGGATCGGTGGTGGTCTTGACCACCTCGGCGACCAGCGGCTCCTTGGCGCTGCCCGTCAACGGGTCCCTGGTCGCTCCGACCGGGGTGTACACGGTGGGCAGCACGTGCTCGACCGGGCTCGGGAAGCCGCGGCAGATGATCTCCAGCAATTCCGGGATGCCCAGCCCGGTGGTGGGCACGCAGGGCAGCACGGGGTGGAAGGCGCCGCGCGCGACGGCCGTCTCCAGGTCGTCGACGACTGTGTCGAAGCTCACCTGTTCGCCTGCCAGGTAGCGGTCCAACAGGCTGTCGTCCTCGGACTCGGTGATCACCGCCTCGATGAGCGCCTCGCGCCGCGCGGAGATCAGCGCGAGCTCGTCATCGTCGGCCGGACGCGACTGCCGGGTGCCGGAACCGGAGTCGAACACCTGCTGGGACAGCAGACCGATGAGTGCGGACGGCCCGCCGCCGCCGGCTGCGGAGACGGGGAGGGGGACGTACAGCGTGTGCACGCCCTCCCCGAACACCAACTGGCTGTTCTCCACGGCCGCGTCGAAATCGCCTCGTGGCTGGTCTACGTGGGTGATGATCACGGCCCGAGGCATGCCGACATCCGCTTCCTGCCACAGGATCCGGGTGGCGCCGTCGATCGCCGAGCCGCTGGCGGACGTGTCGGACGCGGAGATGACGAACAGTGCGGCGTCCGCGCCCCGCAGCCCTGCGCGCAGTTCACCGACGAAGTCGGCATGCCCCGGGGTGTCGACGAAGTTGATCCGCACTCCCGGGATGCCCGGTGGCAGCAGGTCGGCATCCTGGACCAGGGTGCTGGCCACCGAGAGCGACACCGACCGCTGCAGTCTCTTCTCGACGTCCTCGAAATCGCAGACAGTGCTGCCGTTTTCGATGCTTCCCGGGCGGCTGATGGCGCCGGTCGCGGCCAGCACGGCCTCCACGAGCATCGTCTTTCCGGCCCCACCAGGACCGACCAGAACGACATTGCGCACCTGCACCCCCGAGGGGTCTCCGCCGGCCTGTCGAGCGTCCTCAGTCATGCGGCCGGCTCGCGCGGATCGGGTCGTGCATCGTGATCGTCACGTTCTTCTCGTCCACCCTCAGATCGCCCAACGGAACTGCCCTGGCGGCGGTTGCCGCCCGCTGCCGAGCGCGACCCGAGTCCAACCAGAATCACGTCGGCGGGTCCGATTTCGGCTATGCAGGCAGTCTGGTGACGCCGGGCTCACCGCGCAACAGGGCACCAGGGGCGACCGGGTCCGGAGCATCGGGACGGCCGGTGACCCCGGTCACGAACTGACCCGTCACCGGTAGCAACTGCTGAGCCAACCGGAGGGCGGTGGTGTCGTCGAGGTCCGGCACCGCGTACTTCTGCTGACCGGCCGCGGTCGTGGCGATCAACGAGGTCAGCTTGTTCCGTCGCTGGAACCAGGATCGGCGAAGGGTGATGCCGACGACGCCGGCCTCGTCCAGCACGGCGCGCCGGCGCACCAGCGACCCCAGCTGGGTGACCAGGTGACCGTCGACCACCGCGTGCCCGAGGTTGCGGAATCGGTCGCGAGCGAGCAGGGCGGCGAGCGGCAGGGCGAACAGGGACGCGAGCACGACCCAGGCCGGCAGCGGTCCGAACCACCACCCGGCGGTCAGCGCCACGTTGATGGCCGCCGTCACCGTGAG
>Ga0209584_10000249_pt1 | contig 15987 bp, 17 predicted proteins | sample NGEPerD_FD_184507 | JGI IMG/M metagenome (GOLD analysis project Ga0209584, IMG submission 184507) | Arctic peat soil microbial communities from the Barrow Environmental Observatory site, Barrow, Alaska, USA - NGEE PermafrostAB12-D... | ecosystem: Environmental > Terrestrial > Soil > Wetlands >...
CTCCTTCCCACCCCCGCCTCTGCCCTCGACCTCAATTCCTTCCGCGCCCAGCACGGCCGGCCGGCGCTGAGCGTGAGTTCGACGCTCTCCGCCCTGGCCTATAGCCAAGCCCACAGCATGGCCGCGCGCACGCGCCTCGACCACGCCGGTTTCCGCGCCCGCATCGCCGGCCTGGGCGGCGGCATGCATGCCGAGAACGTCGCGTTCGGCTGCGACACGGAAGACTGCGTCATCAAGATGTGGGCGCGCTCGGGCGGCCACCGCGCCAATATGCTGCGCGGCGACGTGTCGGCCTACGGCATCGCCTCGGCGACGGGTGCGAACGGCCGGAGATACTGGGCGCTGGAATTGGGGAATTAGCGAGAGCTTGTCATGCGCGGGCTTGACCCGCGCATCCCGCTTAGGATGGCACGGTGCCCGCCTAAGCGGGATGGCCGGGACTTCAGGCGCGAAGACGGCGCTTCGCGCCTTATGCCCGGCCATGACAATCGAAAGCCGTCAGAAAAAGCGCATCGGCGCCCCGGCCAGCATCGGGATCACGACCATCAGCACGATGCCGATCACGAAGCCGATCAGCCGCGCCTGCATCGCCAGCACCGTGCCCGGGGCGTTGTGCCCGCGCAGATAAACCCCGAACTCGAACAGGCCGACCGCGATCAGGATCCAGAAATACGGCTTGACGGCGAAATCCTGCAGCTGCGGGGCGGCGAGCAGGAGCGCGCCGGTGGCGGCGCCGACCAGCACCATATAACCGAAAAAGATTCGATCCGTCGTCATGCACACCCCGTTCGCTGCCGCTGCCCCGCGCGATGCTAGCAGACTTCCGCGCCGCCTCGCGAGATCCCCGGATCATTTTGCATGAAGAAGGCTTCCGGGGATGACGGCGCCGTGCGCCATCATTTCTTCTCCAGCATCAGCTGGCCCTTCGCGCCGATCACGCGCTGCGCGGCATGGGCGAATTTTGCCAGCAGCCAGGGCAGCGTGACCTCGAGCCGCACGGCCCCGTCATAGACGTCGATAAAGCCTGCCGCGTGCTGGCCGAGCGCGGCGGCGCGGAACGTCAGACGGTCGCCGGTCCAGATCTCCTGCTCCAGCGCGATCAGCCAGGCGAACTCGGTCTTGGCGCGGCCGAGCCCGTCCTTGAGGCGGCGCAACGCCTCGTCCTTGCCGAGGCGGTGCGGAATGACGACGACGAGCGGCTCCGACATGACGGCAGTGTCCCTTGATGCTGCCGCGCATGTGGGGATGCCGCGCGCGCGGGAAAAGAGCCGTGCCGGCGATCGCCGCCGCCGCTACCAGCGGCCGCCGCGCCGCACCAGCCGCAAAACGATCAGCAGCAGGATGGCGCCAACGGTGGCGTAGAGGATTTCGCGCACCAGGCTGCTGGCGGCGATCTGGATGCCAAGCTTGGGAAACAGCCAGCTCGCGATGAAGGCGCCGATGATGCCGATGGCGATGTCGCCGATCAGCCCGTAACCGGTGCCCTGCACGAAGTGGCCGGCCAGCCAGCCGGCGATCAGACCGACGAACAAAATGACGAGAATGCTTTCGCCCGACAGATACATAGCCCACGTCCTTTGGTTGCCCCGAAGGCGCCGATGATTGCGCGCCGATGCGACCGGCGCAAGGCCGTGCTAGGGTCGCCCCACCATGATGAAACGCGAGAATTTCCCGGTCGCCAAGATCTACGTGCCGATCGAGCGGCGCAAAACGCTCGACGAGAAGCGCGTCGCCGAGATCGCCGAGAGCATGCTCAAGGACGGCCAGCAGGTGCCGATCAAGGTGCGCCCCGACGGCGAGCGTTTCGTGCTGATCGAGGGCCTGCACCGGCTGGAGGCCGCCAAGGCGCTCGGCGAGGCCACCATCGTCGGCTACCGGGTGGATGCCCGGAAGCATTGATTTCGGCGCATTTGACGGCATTGAAAATCCCGTGCTCCGCCATAATCCGGTCCACGCCCGTGGTATACTGGCGGCGTTCGGAGCTGGGGTTTCGCCATGGATTTGCGCGCCTCAAGTCTGCTGCTCGCCGCCGGGCTCACCGCGCTGGCGGCGACCGCCGCCTCGGCCGACGTGCTGGTCCGCGTCGACAAAGCCGCCCAGATCATGACCGTCACGGTCGACGGCGAACAGCGCTACGCTTGGCCGGTGTCGACCGGCATGGCCGACTACGACACGCCAGCCGGCGAATTCCGGGCCTTCCGCATGGAGCGCGACCACTTCTCGCGCGAGTGGGACGACGCGCCGATGCCCTACTCCATCTTTTTCACGCAGGAAGGCCACGCCATCCACGGCAGCTTCGACGTCAAGCATCTCGGCCGCCCGGCCTCGCACGGCTGCGTGCGGCTCTTGAAGGCGAACGCTGCCGTGCTGTTCGCGCTGGTGAAGGAGCAGGGCCTCAAGGCCACCAAAGTGGTGCTGGTCGGCGATATCCCCGACGCCGTGGTGGCGCGGCGCGATCCGGGTGCGATCTATCATGAGGAAGATACCAGCGTGCCGCAACGCGCGTCGCGCGCCCCGCCGCGCTATTATGACCGCGAGCGGGCGTTTTTCCCGCCGCGCCGCTACTATGGCGGCTTCCCGTTCGGCTGGTGAGCGCAAGACTTTGTGCTAGATCAAGGTCAAGTTGCGGAACTTGTGCTCCGCTTGCGTCTTATATCCATCAGCGCAATCGGGAGTTTGCCATGCCGAAATCCCGCAAACGCCGCACGAGCGGGCGGCGCGCCAAACCGGGCGCGCGCGGCAGCGGCGGCTTCTTCCATATCCAGGTGCGGCCGAAGAGCGACTTCGTCAGCTTCCGCAATCAGGACGTCGGCGCCCGCGGCGGCATCGAGCGCGTCGCCGGCCGGCGCGCCAACGGTTCCTGGGATACGCAGAAATGGCTGATCGGCAAGTCGGAGGCGCACCGCGCCGGCAAGCGGCTTGAGCCCGACACGGCGGCCGCGCGCAAGGTGCTCTCGCAGCTCGGCTCGACGCCGCGCCATCTCGGCGGCGACCGTTTCATCGCCAGGCCGCGCCGTAAGATCCCGGCGCGCGAAAAGCCGACGCCGGCGATGCGCCGCGCGCAACTCGCCAACATCAAGAAGGCGCAAGCCGCGTTGCGCAAACGGCGGCGGGCGCGCGCATGATCCGCAAGCTCGGCAGCGGCAAGTACCGGCTTTATTCGCGCAAAGTAAATCCGCTCACCGGCCGGCGCCGTAATCTCGGCACCTTCAGCTCACGCAAGGCGGCCGAGCAGCACGAGCGCGCCGTGCAGTATTTCAAGCGGCATTAAACAGCACAAAGCCCGGCGCGCAGCCGGGCTTTGCGTTGCTGTCGTGGTCGCGCCTGGATCAGGAGGCGTCGGCCTTGGGATCGCGCCGCAACATCAGGCGCACGTTCGGGTCGGGGTCGCGGCCGACGATCTGACCGTTGACCACCACGGTATAGGGGTCAACCGTAAGAGCGCCAGCATCACTCGGCGCGTAAGCTTGCGCCGCTGCCGCTTCTGGCGAGATCGCTTGGCGTTTCTTGGCAAACGCCGGCGACGCCACGAGCGTTGCCATCACGAAAGCAATCAGTAGTTTTTTCATTGCAAGACTCCAAAATGCCCCGTCCGAGCGGCGCAGTATTGGTCAAAATGTGATTCAAAAGGCGGTAGCGGGCTACACATCCTGGTGATCCGGCGCCCAAAAAAATTGCTTGGTTAAGTTGGATTTACCGGAAGCTGAGCGACTTGAAATAATACGGACGCGACCCAGACATCCCGATTGCGCGACTGCGCCCTTGTCCTCTCTATCCGTGATGCGCGACGCCGAGTGCCGCTTCGCCGCGGTCGAGGATCAGCGGCACGATCAGGTCTTCCTCGTCGTCGAGATGGCGGATCAGCCCCTTGAGCAGGGCGCTGCTCGCCGCCGCGTAGGCATCGCCGCAACGGCGCAACGCATCGGCATCGCCCTGCAAGACCCGCAATAGCGCATTCGCGGTCTCCGCGGTTCGCGCCATATCGGCGTGGATGGCGTGGTGGTCGCCTTCCAGCACGTCGAAGCCGCGCGCCAGCCGCGCCTCGGCGGCGCGGAAGATCGGGAAATAATGCAAATCCTCGATCTGGTGATGCACGCCAAGCTGTGACAGCAAGAATTGCAGCCGCGGCACGAACTGACGCGGGAATTCCGCCGACGAGAGCGTCCCCGCACGGAATTGCGCCTCGATCGTTTGGATCATCGTGGCAAGTTCGCGAAACATGTCGTGGCGCGACAGCCAGAACCGCGCCATTTCGCCGAGATTGGCATGGCCGTGCCATTGCTCGCGCGGAAAGCGCGCGATCAGCACGCGCAAATCCTCCGGCCAGCCGCTGCGACGGGCCAGCGCGAGCGCTTCGATATCGGCGGTGCTGGGGGTTTCAATGGTCATCGCGGCTTACATAGCCATTGCCAACCGTTTCACCAACCGCTGTAAATTGCCGCTATGAGCACAACCGTCGCCCGCCTGGCCTGCGACCAGCCGACCGCGCGGCGGCTGGCGGCCTATCTCGGCGAAATCTTCGGCGCCGACGACACCGCTTGCGCCGCCTTCGAGGGTGACGGCGGCCAGTGGCACATGGCGATCCATTTCCGCGACCAGCCGGACGAGGCGAATTTGCGCGCGCAGGTCGCGATCGCCGCCGGCGAGGCGGCAGCCGCTGCGCTCACTCTCGAGCGGGTTGCGCCGGCCGATTGGGTCAAGCAAAGCCTCGCCGGCCTCAAACCGGTGCGCGCCGGCCGTTGCATCGTGCACGGCGCGCATGACCGCGCCCGCGTCAAACCCAACGACATCGGCATCGAGGTCGAGGCGGCGCTTGCCTTCGGCACCGGCCACCACGGCACCACGCGCGGCTGTTTGCTGGCGCTGGATGAATTGGCAAAACGGCGGCGGGCCAGGCGCGTGCTCGACCTCGGCACCGGATCGGGCGTGCTGGCGATCGCGGCGGCGAAAATCCTGCGCACGCGCGTCATCGCCAGCGATATCGATCCCGTCGCGGTCGAGGCCGCGCGCGCCAATGCGCGGCTCAATCGCGCAGCCGCGGCGATCACCTTCGTGCGCGCGGCGGGGGCCAAGGCCCGCGCCATCGCGACGGCTAAGCCTTACGATCTGATCTTCGCCAATATCCTGCTCACGCCGCTGCTGCGGCTGGCGGTGCCGCTGCGCCGGCTCGCTGCGCCCGGCGCACACCTGGTGCTATCCGGCCTGTTGCCGGGCCACGCCAATGCGGTGCTCGCGATCTACCACGCGCAAGGCTTCATGCTCGAACGCCGCGTTCCGCTCGATGGCTGGGTCACGCTGGTGCTGAAAAGAAACCGCACCGGGCGGGGATGACTGGGGCGGCTTCGCCGATGACGAACGCGACTACCAGCCGCCGAACGGCTCCTGGTCTTCTTTGCCTGACCAATTCATGGGATCGAGCGTGAAACCACGCGGCAACAGATGACGATGCAGCGCAAGCTCGCGCTCCGCCCGTTTCATCTGCGCATCCGCGATCGCGTCGAAAACGCGCTCGAAAAAGCCTTTGCCTTTTGTAGCGGTCTTCGTGTCGACCGCGGCGGGGGCGGCAGCGCGTACGCCACCAAATGTCACAGCAACCATGTGTATCTCTCCTTTTCCGAAATGAAGTATCAGCGGCTTCCTCGGAACTCTTCCCTGACTATTGCTATGCAACATAATCTATCTCGCAATTGCGAACACCCCATGACATTGCATAGAAGACCTTATTATGCGGCATGATCACATTAATCATCCGGTGACATCGGCGTCATCAATGTGGCAAATATAATGCACTGCACAAAATTGAGTCAGACCGATGATTCGTTGCCGCATTGCTCATCAGGACGATGAGAATTTTTTGCACATCTGCCTGCGGACAAGTCGACCATGCTCTAAGACGAATGTTGCTCTAGAGTGCCGTCCATGTTCGAGGCCCGGTTCCAGACATTCGATGATTCGCGCGAGCTCGCGGCAGCACCGGCGCGCATTGATGCCTTGCGCGCCGAGCTTAAGCGGCGCGGGCTGGACGGGTTCATGGTGCCGCGCGCCGACCGCCAGCAGAACGAATACCTGCCGGCCAGCGAGGAACGGCTGGCCTGGCTCACCGGCTTCACCGGCTCGGCGGGCACCGCCGTCGTGCTGGCCGAGCGCGCGGCGTTGTTCGTGGACGGCCGCTACACCGTGCAGGCGGCGGCGCAGATCGATGCGAAACTCTTCGCCACCGAGCATCTGGTGGACAACCCGCCCGAGCAATGGCTCGAACAGAATCTCAAGAGCGGGGCCAAGCTCGGCTACGATGCGTGGCTGCACACATCCGAGAGCGCCGACAGGTTGCGCAAGGCCTGCGCCACCGCCGGCGCCGAATTGGTTCCGGTCGAGGGCAATCCGATCGACGCGCTGTGGAGCGACCGCCCGGCGCCGCCCGCGGGCCCGTTGAGCTTGCGCGACATCAAGCTCGCCGGCGAAAGCGCGGCCGACAAGCTCAAGCGCATCCAGGCCGAACTCAAGAAACTACGCGCCGATGTGCTGGTGGTGTCGGACCCGCAGAACGTCGCCTGGGCTTTCAACATCCGCGGCTCGGATGTCGCGCATACGCCGCTGGCGCTCGCCTTCGCGGTTATCCCGCGCGAGGGCAAGCCCGCGCTCTATGTGGCTGCGGCCAAGCTCGACAACAAAACGCGCCCCGCGCTGGAGGAGATCGCCGCGCTGCGCGCGCCCGACGATCTTGTGCGCGACCTTGCGCAACTCAAGGACAAGACCGTGCGGCTCGACCAGGCGAGCGCGGCCGACGCGCTCACGCGGCTAGTGGCCGATAGCGGCGGCAAGCCGGTACGCGGCGCCGACCCGATCGGGCTGATGAAAGCCGTGAAGAACCACGCCGAGATCGAAGGCGCCCGCGCCGCGCACACGCGCGACGGCGTGGCGATGGCGCGGTTCCTGGCCTGGCTCGCGCGCCAGGCGCCGGCCGGCAAGCTGACCGAGATCGACGCGGTGGAGGCACTGGAAAGCTTCCGCCGCGATAGCGGCCTGTTGAAGGACATTTCGTTCTCGACCATCGCCGGCAGCGGGCCGAACGGGGCGATCGTGCATTACCGCGTCACCCGCGCCTCCAACCGGACGCTCGGCAAGAACGAGCTGTTTCTGGTCGATTCCGGCGCGCAGTACGAGGATGGCACCACCGACATCACCCGCACCGTCGTGGTCGGCACGCCGACCGACGAGATGCGCGACCGCTTCACCCGCGTGCTCAAGGGCCATATCGCCATCGCTACCGCGGTGTTCCCGGAGAACACCAGCGGCGCCCAGCTCGATCCGCTGGCGCGCACCGCGCTGTGGCAGGCCGGGCTCGATTTCGACCACGGCACCGGCCACGGCGTCGGAAGCTACCTGTCGGTGCACGAAGGCCCGGCGCGCATCTCCAAACTGGGAACGGTCGCGCTCCGCCGCGGCATGATCCTGTCGAACGAGCCGGGCTATTACAAAACCGCCGCCTACGGCATCCGCATCGAGAACCTGGTGCTGGTGATCTCAGGCCCCGCGCCGGCCGGCGCCGATAAGCCGCTCAACGCCTTCGAGACGCTGACGCTTGCCGCCATCGACCGGCGGCTGATCGACACCCGCCTGCTCACCGCCAAGGAGCGCAACTGGATCGACGGCTACCACGCGCACGTGCAGGAAGTGCTGAGTCCCCTGCTCGATGCCGCCACGCGGGCCTGGCTCGACGCGGCGACCAGACCGCTTGGGAATACTTGATGGACGCCCGGACGTCCGCGTCGCAGCCGCAGAGCAGGCAGGCCACCCCCTGGCGGCTGCTGGCGCTGCTGATGGCGATGACCGCCATCGGGCCGGCCACGCTCAATATCGTGGTGCCGGCGCTGCCGGGGCTGGTGACGCGGCTCGCCTCCGACACCGGCACGGTGCAGCTTATCCTGTCGCTTTATCTCTTGAGCCTGGCCACCGCGCAGCTGCTGCTCGGACCGCTGTCCGACCGCTTCGGCCGCCGGCCAGTGGTGCTGGCCGGGCTGGCGCTCAGCGTGGTCGCCTCGCTCGCCGCCATCGCCGCCTCCTCGATCGGCGCGCTGATCGGCGCGCGCGTGGTGCAGGCGATCGGCGCCTCCACCGGCATCGTGATCGGGCGCGCCATCATCCGCGACCTGTTCGAGCGCGACCGCGCCGCCGCCATGATCGGCCTGGTCACCACCGCCATGGTGATCGCGCCGATGGTCGCGCCGATGATCGGCGGCATTCTCGATACCGCCTTCGGCTGGGAGGCGATTTTCCTCTTTCTCGCCGTGTTCAGCGGTGTGGTGCTGCTATGGGCGATGTTCGTGCTGCCGGAGACGCGGCCGGCGCGCGTGGCGCAGTCGCCCGGCATGCTGATCCAGGAATGGCGCGCGCTGCTCGGCAGCGCCAAGTTCCACGGGTATGTCCTTTGCGGCGCGCTCGGCTCGGCGTCGTTTTTCACCTTTCTCGGCGGCGGACCGTATGTGGTGGTGACGCTGATGGGGCGCAGCTCGGCTGAATTCGGCGTCTGGTTCGCGGTCACCTCGCTCGGCTATATGAGCGGCAATTTCACCGCCTCGCGGCTGTCGCAGCGCTTCGGCGTCGATGCCATGATCGTGATTGGCATCGTGTTCCAGTTGATCGGCGCGGGCCTGACAGCGTTGCTGGTCGCGACCATGCCGGAGGCCGGCCCGGCGATCATTTTCCTGCCACAGCTGGTGATCTCCTTCGGCAACGGCTTGCTGCTGCCGAACGCGATTGCCGGCGCCATCAGCGTGCGCCCGCAGGCCGCCGGCGCCGCCGCCGGCATGACCGGCTTCACCCAGATGGCGATCGGCGCGGCCTCCACGCAAATCGTCTCGATCGCGCTCGCCGGCGGTAAAAGCGCCATGCCGATGGCCTGGATGATGGTGATCGTGGCGGTGGCGACCGGCGTGGCCTATGGCGCGCTGGTGCGGCGCTAGCCGCTGACCAACTTGAGCCACTCGTCTTCGGTGAGCACCTTGACGCCGTGCTTTTTGGCCTCTGCCAATTTCGAGCCGGCGCCGGGGCCGGCGACCACGAAATCGGTCTTCTTCGACACCGAGCCGGCGGCCTTGGCGCCCAGCCGCTCGGCCTGTGCCTTGGCCTCCTCGCGCGTCATCTTCTCAAGCGCACCGGTGAACACCACGGTCTTGCCGGCAATCGCGCTGTCGGTTTTCAGCTTCTCGGCATCAAGGATGGTCACTTCGCGCGTGAGCCGCTCGACAATGCCCTTGTTATGGCTTTCGCCAAAATAGGCCTTGATGCTGTCGATCACGGTCTCGCCGATCTGATCGAGCGCGTCCATTTCGGCGATCGCCTCTTCGTCGCTTTTGGCGACTTTCAGGCAGGCGTCGTGAAACGTCTTCCAGGAACCGTAGCCGCGCGCCAGCGCCAGCGCCGTGGTCTCGCCGACGTGGCGGATGCCGAGCGCATAGATAAAACGCTCGAGCGAAATCTCCCGCCGCTGCTCGATTGATCCGAACAGATTGCGCACCGAGGTTTCGCCGTATCCTTCGACCTCCTCGAGCTTGATCTTCTTGTTGCGCACTTCGAGCGTGAAGATGTCGGCCGGCTCCTTCACCCATTCCTTTTCGAAGAACAATTCGATCTGCTTCTCGCCCAAGCCTTCGATGTCGAAGGCGCGGCGCGAGCAGAATAGTTTCAGGTGCTCGATCTTCTGATACGGGCAGGCGAATTCGCCGGTGCAGCGCCCGCGCGCGCCCTCCTCGCCGGTGGCGGTTTCCTCGCGCACGATGTCGGTGTGCAAATAGCACGGGCATTTGGTCGGGAAATGGTAAGGCTTGGCGTGTTTCAGCCGCTTGTCCAGCACCACGTCGACCACCTGCGGGATCACGTCGCCGGCGCGCTGGATGATGACGGTATCCCCAATCCGAATGTCGCGGCCGTCGCGCAATGGCTCGCCGTCGCCGCCGATGCCCTTGATGTAATCCTCGTTGTGCAGCGTGACGTTCTGCACGATGACGCCGCCGACGCCGACCGGCTCGAGCTTGCCGACCGGCGTGAGCGCGCCGGTGCGGCCGACCTGTATTTCGATGTCCTTGAGCACGGTGACGGCGCGCTCGGCCGGGAACTTGTGCGCGATCGCCCAGCGCGGGCTACGCGAGACGAAGCCGAGCCGCTCCTGCCAGTCGAGACGGTCCACTTTGTAGACGACGCCATCGATGTCGTAATCGAGTTTGGCGCGATGGGTCTCGATCTCGCGGTGGAAGGCGAGCATCTCCTCGACCGAATGGCGGATCTTGGTAAGCGGATTGGTCTTGAAGCCGCAACCTGCGAACCATTTGATCATGCCGCTTTGGCTATCGGCCGGCATCTCGCTCATCTCGCCCCAGGCATAGGCGAAGAAGCCGAGCGGACGTGACGCCGTGACGCCCGGATCCTTCTGGCGCAGCGAGCCGGCCGCCGAATTGCGCGGATTGGCAAAGATAGTGTCGCCCGCCGCCTTCTGCCGTTCGTTGAGTTTGAGGAAATCGGCCTTGGTCATGTAGACCTCGCCGCGCACCTCGCAGATTTTCGGCACGTGGCGGCCCTTGAGCTCAAGCGGCACGTCTTTCAGCGTGCGGATATTGGCGGTGACGTCCTCGCCCTCGGCGCCGTCGCCGCGGGTGGCGGCGGTGATGAGTTCGCCGTTCTCATAGCGCAGCGACATGGAGAGCCCATCGATCTTGGGCTCGGCGCTGAAGGCAATTTTCTCGTCGTCGCTCAGTTTGAGGAAGCGGCGGATACGGGCGACGAAGTCGATGACGTCCTGCTCCGCGAACGCGTTGTCGAGCGACAGCATCGCCACCGCGTGGCGGACTTTCTTAAATTTTCCCGTCGGCGCCGCGCCGACCCGGCGCGACGGCGAATCCGGCCGCACGAGATCGGGGAAGCGTTTCTCGATCGCCGTATTGCGCTCGCGCAGCGCGTCATAGGTGGCGTCGGTGACGGTCGGCTTGTCCTGCTGGTAGTAGCGCTTGTCGTGCGCGGCAATTTCGGCCGCCAGCCGGGCCAGCTCGGCCTTGGCCTGCGCCTCGGTCAGGTCGGCAGGTTTGATTTTGGACGCGTCGTGACTAGACATGCCGGCACTGTATCAGCTTGCCGCCTTGATCAGGCGCTCGGCGGCGGCGCGGGCCTCGGCGGTGATCTCGGCACCGGCCAGCATACGGGCGATCTCCTCGCGGCGGCGCTCGGCCGCCACCTCGGTAACGCGAGTGGCAACCCGTTTGCCCTTTTCCAGCGCGTCCTTGCTGATGAGATAGTGCCGGTCGGCGCGCGCCGCCACCTGCGGGGCATGGGTCACCGCCAGCACCTGCACGCCGGAGGCGAGCTTGGCCAGCCGCACCCCGATGGCGTCGGCCACAGCCCCGCCAACGCCGGTATCGATCTCGTCAAACACCAAAGTCGGGGCCGAGCCGCGGTCGGCCAGCACCACCTTGAGCGCCAAAAGGAAGCGCGCCAGCTCGCCGCCGGAGGCGACCTTCATCAGCGGCCCCGGCCGCGTGCCCGGATTGGTCTGCACCCAGAACTCGACGCGGTCGATGCCGTTCGGCCCGGCTGCGGCGGCATCGCTGACGATCTCGGTCGAGAATTTCGCCCGCTCCAGCTTGAGCGGCTTGAGTTCGCCGTTGACCGCCTTGTCGAGCGCAGTGCCCTCTTTCAGGCGCGCTTTCGACAGCCTGTCGGCCGCCGCGCGATAGTCGGCTTCGGCCTCGCGCGCCGCTGCTTCCAGCGCCTTGAGCCGGTCCTCGCCGGCGTCGATCAGCGCGATATCGGATTTGTAGCGCGCCGCCAGCGCCGCCAGCTCGTCCACCGGGACATTGTATTTGCGGCCCGCGGCGCGCAGCGCGAACAGCCGTTCCTCGTTGCGCTCCAGTTCGGCGGGATCAAAATCGGCGGTGCGCAGCGCCTGCTCGAGATGGCTGCGGGTTTCCTCCAACGCGGTCAACGCCACATCGAGCGCCTTCACCGCCGGTTCGACCAGGCTCGGCGCCTGCGACGCGCGCCGCTCCAGCCGGCGGACGACGGCGGCGAGGCCCGGCACGCTGGAATTGGCGCCAGCGATCACCTCGTGGGCGTCGCGCAGATCCTCGGCCACCTTCTCGGCCTGCATCATGCCGGTGCGGCGCTCGGCCAGCGCGGTTTCCTCGCCGGCCTGCGGCGAAAGCGTGCCAAGCTCGTCGACCGCGTGGCGCAGCCAGTCGCCTTCGCGCTTGGCGCGCTCGACCTCGGCGCGATGCGCATCGGCGGCCGCCTGCGCCTCACGCCGCGCCTCCCACAGACCTGCGACCTTGGCCGCGTCCGCTTCCAGGGCGCCAAAAGCATCGAGCAGGCGACGGTGGGTGGCGGCATCGACCAAGGCGCGCTCGTCGTGCTGGCCGTGGATCTCGACCAGCGCGGTGCCGAGTTCCTTCATCACCTGCACGCTCACCGGCTGGTCGTTGATGAAGGCACGCGTGCGCCCGTCGGCGAACTGCACGCGGCGCAGGATGAGCTCGTCCTCGGCCGGGATATCGTTGGCCGCCAGAAGCACACGCGCCGGATGCGCGCGCTCGACCTCGAACACGGCGGTCACCTGGCCCTGCTCGGCCCCCTGCCGCACCAGCGCCTGGTCGCCGCGGGCTCCCAGAGCCAACGCGAAGGCATCGAGCAGGATCGACTTGCCGGCGCCGGTTTCGCCGGTGAGCACGGCAAGCCCCGCGGCGAAATCGATGTCGAGCCGGTCGATCAGGACGATGTCGCGGATCGAGAGTCGGGAAAGCATGAGCTAAGCAAGTCCTCTAATCCGTGGTCATGCCCGGACTCGTTCCGGCTACCCACGCCTTGCAGATTCGCCATCATTAAAGACGCAGAAGGCCGGCACAAGGCCGGCCATGAGACTGTGAATGAGTGACGCGGGCTGGTTTAGCCCAGCCCGACCTTCCGGAACGCCTTGCTGATCCAAGAGCCATGGTTCTCGTTCGGCACTGCGCCGCCGGACGTCACCAGCTGATAGGCATGGCGATACCACGGACTGTCGGGGAAATTATGCCCAAGCACGGCGGCGGCGGTCTGCGCTTCCTCGACGATGCCGAGCGCCATGTAGGCTTCGGTAAGCCGCATCAGCGCCTCTTCGACGTGCCGCGTGGTCTGGTACTTGGTGACGACGACTTTGAAGCGGTTGATGGCGCCGGTGTAGTCCTTCTTGTCCAAGTAGTAGCGCCCGGTCTCCATTTCCTTGCCGGCGAGCTGGTCGCGGGCGACTTCGATCTTTTGTTTGGCGCTGACCGCGTATTCGGTGTTCGGATACTTGCGGATCACTTCCTGGAGCGCGGCGAGCGCCTTCTCGGTGCGCGTCTGGTCGCGGGTGATGTCGGGGATTTCTTCGAAATTGGACGCGCCGATCAAGTATTGGGCGTAAGCGGCGTCCGGGCTGCCCGGGTGTAGCGTGATGTAGCGCTGGGCCGCGGTGACACAAGCGTCATAGTCGGTGGCCTGATAATAGGCGTATGAAGTCATGATCAGCGACTTGCGCGCCCATTCCGAGTAGGGGTGCTGGCGGTCGACCTCCTCGAACTTCTTCGCCGCCTCCTTCGGGTCGTGCTTGACGTTGAGCAAATAGAGGCCCTCGTTGTAGAGGCGGTCGGCGGCTTCGTCGGGTGGCGTGTCTTCCTTGCCGAACAGATTGAAGCCGCTACAGGCCCCCAGGCTTAGCCCCAGCAGCACCATGGCCAGCGCGCGCGCGAACCGGCGCCGGCCGGCGCGAGCGGGCGACGTCATAGTCGCTAAATCCACTGGCGCGACAGCCATGGGCGCGATTTCCTTCGGTATGGAATTCTTGGTCGCTAGATCGTTGGGCACAAACTCATCCCACGCGGTCGTGTCCGGTTCCCCCGAGGGTAAACGAGCCTTGCGGCAATGCCCTCATCCGCGCTGGTTTAGACGAAAAACCGCGGTCTGGCCAAGCGATTAAGCGGACAATCGGCCGGGATTAAGGCGGAGGGTTAAGCCGTTTTCCTGCGGCTTTTCAGGACATTTCCGGCCCGTAGGCCGCCGCCAGCATACCGGCACCGACTTGTGCCTGGCCGCGCATGCGGCGGACCGGCTCGGCCGCCTCGATCACCCGCCAGGCGCTACGGTCGGCCATCAGCGCGGACAACACCGCGTGATTGAGCTTATGGCCGCCGCGGATGGTGCGGTAGGCGGCGAGCAACGGCTGGCCGGCGAGCGCCAGATCGCCGATGGCGTCGAGCATCTTGTGGCGCACGAATTCGTCGGCGAAACGCAGGCCTTCCGGATTGAGCACGCGGTCCTCGGTGACCACCAGCGTGTTGTCGAACGAGGCGCCGAGCGCGTAGCCGGCGCTCCACAATTTGGCGACGTCCTTCATGAAGCCGAAGGTGCGGGCGCGCGCGATCTCGCGGCGGAAGGTCTCCGGCTCGATGTCGAGGGCGAGTGCCTGGCGGCCAATGAGCGGATGGTCGAATTCGATTTCGGCCTCGACCCGGAAGCCGTGCTGGTAAGGCCGCAACTCGCCCTGCGCGCCGTCCTTGGACACGCGTACCGGCTTGATCACTTCGATGTAGCGGCGCGGCAGCGCGCGCGCGGTGAGGCCGGCCTGATCGATGGCGTCGACGAAGGGCGCCGCACTGCCGTCCATGATCGGCACTTCCGGCCCGTCGATCTCGACCACTACATTGTCCACGCCGAGCCCACGCAGCGTCGCCAGCAGATGCTCCGCAGTCGAGCAGAGCGGACCGGCGGCGTCGCCCAGGACGGTGGCAAATTCAGTGGCGGTGACCGCGCGCACGTCGGCGCGAATTTCGCGCTCGATCGAACCGTCGGCGGACACGCGCTGGAACACGATGCCGGTGTCGTCGGCGGCGGGATTCAGAGTGAGGGTGACGGGGCTGCCGGAATGCACGCCGATGCCGGAGACGGCAACTTGGTCGCGCAACGTTGTCTGCTTAGCACCCTTCATCGTACCCGTTTACGCCGGCCAAAAAGTAAGCCGCACGTCCCATCCCAGGCTCCGGCCGGAGCCACATTTTGGCCTTCAAATCAGCGACTGCCCGCGATCCGGAAGACGCCCCCCAGGGACCGAAAAGTCCCTTTCGCGCCTGAAACTTAGGCCATAGGCCCGGCATTCTCCAACTCACGTCTTCTTACCGACTGTTACTCTTTTTTGCCGCAATTACCGGGCGAACGGCCGGTCAGGGAACCGGATTACCTTAGCAGGCCGGCCTTGCGGATTGACAGGCGGCGCTTGAATAGCCCCCGGAACGGATCCGGCCGCGGCTACAAAACCGTTCTAATTCAATAAGTTAAACAAACCATCAAGCGATATCCCGATAGCCTGACGGCCCCGCTCCGGTTTTCGGGCGGGGCCGTCATGGCTTTTGGCGGGGCCGTCAGTTGGCCTGGCGGCGCAGGAAGGCCGGGATGTCGAGCTGGTCCTCCTCGGCCGAATTATGCACAGGCGCCGGCCGGCCATGGGGATCGAGCCCCTGCGGCAGCGAGCGCCGGGCATATTCCGACACCGGGTCGTCCGGGCGGCCCTCCGGCTGGCGGGCCGTCGGCCGCAGCGGCCGCTCGAATTGCGGCATCGCCCGCGCGGTACGCGGCGCCAGCGGCGGCTCGGTATGCTCCGCGCGCCGACCGAGACCGACCGAGGCCAGCCGCTGCATCAGCGACATGCGGCGCTTCTCGGGGTGATCGTCGCTGAGCTCGCCGCGCTGCGCCTTGATCTCGTTCTGCGCCGGCAACGGCAGTTCGTCGATGCGCGGCATGCGCGGCGCGCGCGCCACCGTCCGCTCGGGCGCCGGCGGGATGAAGGTCTTCGGCGTCGGCAGTTCGGCTTGCACCGCTTCGCCCGGCGCCGGCTCGAACAACGACGGCTTCATCGGCATCGGCCGGATCGAGACGTCCTCAATCGCGGTCGGCCCCAGCAGCGCGGCGGCGACCGCGATTGAGGACGTCTCGATC
>Ga0209584_10000250_pt1 | contig 15978 bp, 7 predicted proteins | sample NGEPerD_FD_184507 | JGI IMG/M metagenome (GOLD analysis project Ga0209584, IMG submission 184507) | Arctic peat soil microbial communities from the Barrow Environmental Observatory site, Barrow, Alaska, USA - NGEE PermafrostAB12-D... | ecosystem: Environmental > Terrestrial > Soil > Wetlands >...
GGAACCAAGAATGACTGCATTTACAAAAGATGAACAGTACACTTTAATGTCTCTTTTTGCAATTTTTCGTTCCCCTTTGATGTTTGGAGGCGATCTGCCCGGTAATGACGAATTTACATTATCGCTCTTGACCAATAAAGATGTTCTTGCTGTCAATCAGCATAGTATCAGAGGAAAACAGCTTTTCAGGGAGAACGGTCTTATCGCATGGACAGCTGATGATCCTGAAACAGGAGATAAGTACCTGGCGCTGTTTAATGCTTCCGATCAAGAGCCGGTTGTAGAAAGCAAATCTGTATGGAAAAGCGAACAGATTACCCCTGCAACCCCCGGACAGAGTGTAGATATTGATGTTGATCTGAATGGTGCAAAAAAGCTCTATCTTATTGCAACTTATGATGATGTAATTGGTTTCGCAAGGCATAATTGCGACTGGATAGAACCTGAAATTACAGGTCCAAAAGGTTCTGTAAATCTGACAGACCTGAAATGGATAAAAGCTTCTGGCGGACATGGCGAACCTGTCGTCAACCAGGCAGGCGGCGTAGAAAAACTGACAGTTAACGGCAAAGTATACAAAAATGGCATCAATGTAAATGCTACTTCCATTATAGAATACGATTTACCTGAAGGAATGACAAAATTCAAAGCAAAAGCCGGTCTGCAGAACGCCACTGCAACTGGTGGTCGGGATGCTCATGATCCGGAGTCTCAGTTACGGATGAACAATACGGCAAAATTTCTGGTATTCGTTGAAGATCCTGTCGGACCTCAGCCATCTGACACGGCTTCAATTACAGTAAGATTTGAACAACTCGGATTGAATGGTACTCACACCGTCAAAGATCTGTGGACAGGTGAGAACCTTGGGAAATTCACAGACTCATTTACCCATACAATAAATCGTCACGGAGCCGGACTTTACAGGATACATTAAAAGAATAAATCAAGAATCATAATTATGAAAAAGATTACAGTTTTAAGTGTTTTGTTGCTTTTAGGTGCAGTATACTTAAACGCCCAACCAAAATCGGATCAGCCTTTTTGGCTCAATGAGAAAATCAGTGAAGATAACAGGTTGCCAATGCATGCTTCTTATTTTGTCTTCGAGAATGAACAGCTTGCAAATAAAGGTGATTGGAGACTATCGGCTAATTATCTGGATCTCGATGGAACCTGGAAATTTAAATGGGTTGAAAAACCAGATGATTTGCCAAAAGACTTCGAATTGACCGGTTTTGATGATAATGGCTGGGACAATTTTCGCATTCCTGCCACATGGGAGGTGAATGGTTACGGATACCCGATCTATATAAATGTCGGTTATGAGTTTCAGAATATAATGAAACCAAATCCGCCAATTGTTCCTCTCAGTTATGATCCCACAGGAGTATACAGAAGGGAAATTACTCTGAATGAAAATTGGAAGGGGAAACAAATTATTCTTCACATCGGATCTGCAAAATCAAATATTACCGTTTGGGTAAACGGGAAATATGTCGGATATGGTGAAGACAGCAAACTGCCTTCGGAATTTGATGTAACTTCATTTCTTCATCCCGGAAAGAATCTGGTTTGCCTCAGGGTAATGCGCTGGTGCGATGGCACTTATCTTGAAGGTCAGGATTTCTGGCGTATGGGCGGCATTAACCGCGATTGTTACCTTGTTGCCCGTAATGAAACACATCTTAATGATTATGAGTTAGTGACAAAGCTGGATGCAAATTATAAAGATGCTGAGCTGATAGCAACCCTGAAGTTGAATAAACCATCAACAGCGTCTGCCCTGATTGAAATAATTGACGGGGATAAAAAAGTGAAAGAAGCAGTTATTTCATTCAATAATGAATCGGAAAAGAAGGTTTCTATTCCTTTCAGCCAGCCCAAACTCTGGACAGCGGAGACTCCCAACCTGTATCATTTGCTTATAACTTTAAAAGATAAGTCAGGAGCGGTTATTGAAGTTATCCCCCAGGAAACAGGTTTCAGAAATGTCGAAATAAAGGATGGGTTGCTGTATGTGAATGGGAAAGCTATTCTTATCAAGGGAGTTAACCGTCATGAAGTTGACCCGGTTACCGGTCAGACCATATCAAAAGAAGCAATGCTGAAAGATATCCAGCTGATGAAACAATTTAACATAAATGCTGATCGAACCTGCCATTATCCCGATGATGAATACTGGTATCAGCTGTGTGATGAATATGGTATTTATATTGTTGATGAAGCTAATATAGAATCTCATGGGATTGGCTATGATATTACTAAAACCCTGGCCAACAGGCCATCGTGGAAGGATGCACACATGATGCGTTTGCAGCGTGCAGTGGAGCGCGATAAGAATCATCCCTCAGTTATAATATGGAGCCTGGGCAATGAAGCCGGTAACGGTTATAATTTCTATGAATGCTATCTCTGGCTAAAGCAGCGGGATACAACGCGTCCGGTTCAATATGAGAGAGCTGTAAGTGAATACACGAATTATTCTACTGAATTCAATACCGATATTGATAATCCAATGTATCCTACACCCTCGAGCATGATTGAATTTGCAAAAAATAATCCTCACCAGGCAAAACCTTTTATTATGTGTGAATATGCCCATGCGATGGGTAATTCATTAGGCAACTTCAAGGATTACTGGGACATTATAAGAGGCTATCCAAATAATTTTCAGGGTGGCTTTATCTGGGATTTTGTCGATCAGGGTCTGAGAAAAATCACTTCAAAGGGCGATACCATTTTTGCCTATGGAGGAGATTACGGACCAGCAGGAACGCCCAGCGACAATAATTTTCTTTGCAACGGCCTTTTTTATCCCAACAGGAACCCTAATCCTGAAGCCTGGGAAATGAAAAAAGTCTACCAGAATATTCACACAAAACTGGTAAATCAAAATACAATATCCATCTACAACGAGAACTTTTTCACCGATCTTTCAGATGTAAGGCTAGAGTGGAATGTGACTGTAAACGGATTAGTAACACAATCAGGCAAAATTGAGAATGTAAATGTTTTGCCGCATTCTGAAAAAGAATTTGCTGTTCCGGTAAAACTGATCCCAAAAGGCGAGGAGTTCTTAAATCTTGTGTACAGACAAAAGGAGGAAAATCTGCTGGTACCGAAAGGCCATATTGTTGCAGAAGAACAGCTGCCGGTAGCAGGCACGTATAAAAATAGCATTGAAATAATGCCCTCCGGTAAATTAACTGTTAATGAAACGAATGCAACTTTATCTATAACTTCTTCTTCAATAAATATTCGTTTTAACAAACAGACCGGACTGATGGATAAGTATGTTGTAAAGGGACAAAGTTATATTGATGATTCTTCTGCGGTAAAACCGGCCTTCTGGAGAGCCCCGACGGATAACGATATGGGAGCATTCTTTCAACTCAGGCTGAAAGCATGGAAAACAGCTCAGGGGAACCTTAAGCTCACAGAGTTTAAAGCAACTCAGGATAAAGACCTGGTTACAGTAAAAGCTTCGTTTAATCTTCCCGATGTTGCGGCAAAATTAAATATGGAATATGTTTTAAATTCAAAGGGTGAAATGGAGGTTGATCAGCAAATGGTGGCCGACACTTCCGCCAGGGTGGCCGTTAAAATACCGCGCTGGAGAGGCGGATATGAAAGCAGAATGGAAAAGATCCCTATGTTGCCTCGTTTTGGTATAAACTGGATTTTGCCGGAGGGTTTTAAGACGATCGAATATTTTGGTAATGGGCCAGTCGAAAATTACCAGGACAGAAACTATGCCGCTCAGGCCGGGATTTACAAACAATCTGTTAATCAGCAGTTTTATCCATACATCCGGCCACAGGAAACGGGGAACAAAACAGGTATACGCTGGTTTAAAATTATAAATAGCAACGGGAAAGGATTGTTAATTCAATCTGATATATTATTAAGTATGAGTGCTCTTCACTTCTTCGATTCAGATCTGGATGACGGAGATATGAAACACCAGCGTCATTCAGGAGAACTGGTACCGCGTAATCAGACCCAAATTCACATCGACTATGCACAGATGGGAGTGGGAGGTATTAATTCGTGGGGAACATGGCCATTGGAAAAATATCGTTTAGAATACAAAAACTACGAGTACAAATTCATAGTAAAACCATTGAAATAGAATCTGGTCTTAAAGTCTGGAAAAGCGATTTATATTATTTTTCCCAGTTACTTTTTAAAGACTGAAACCTTAATTATACCGGAAATTATGAACCGTCGGAATTTTATCAGAACAACAGGGTTATCTCTTGCTGCAATTCTTATCAGAGAAAGATTTTTTGTGTCGGGAAGTCCCATAGAAAAGCATATTATTAATTTCCCGGATGGAGTAACAGCAATAGCAAACGGGGAAGTATATGACTTAAAAAAGAGTGGTGATAATAACTGGACCTTCCGTAATATCAGTGTAAATTTGAAGAACGATTCCGGTGTTCTTGCAATTAAGGTCCGGGCCCCCGGTATCAGATTGTCTGCAATAACTTTACAATGGAAAACATCCTCCGGTAGCGGCAGGAATATATTAAATGATCAATGGGAAAGAACATACGGAGATGTTTTATGGCATAAGCCGTACAGTTCAGAAATATTGCCCTGGTACTTCATTGAATATAATGATAATAAAACCACAGGTTTTGGAGTCAGAACCGGTTCGAATTCGTTTTGTTCCTGGGAAATTAATGATGACCGGTTAAGTCTGACACTCGATACCCGTTCCGGAGGTAACGGAGTTGAACTGGGTAATCGTGAATTGCTGGCAGCTGAAGTTGTTACTATGATTAGTAAACAGGATGAATCACCTTTTAACGCCATGCGAAGGTTTACAACTATAATGTGCGATAAGGCACATATGCCGGCTCATCCTGTATATGGCATTAATGACTGGTATTTCAGTTATGGCAATAACTCTGAGAAGCTGATAATGCAACATACTGAGATGATGGCACCTATGGCTGATGGATTAGAAAATCGACCGTTTTCACTGATTGATGCCGGATGGTTTGAATGGGCACCTTCACTGGTCAATGACGGCGGCTGGGGAGATAATATGAATACACCAAACAGCAAATTCAGTGATATGGGGAATCTTGCCCTGAAAATCAGGAAGATGGGCATGAGACCCGGAATATGGACACGGCCACTTTGTGGAAGCCATAAAGATCCTAAAAGTCTGATGCTACCCCTTATTAAGGGAAGAGAGATAAATAAACCTGTACTTGACCCTTCAATACCAGAAAATATTGAAAGAGTAAAAAGCTATTTCCAGCTTTATAATAATTGGAGCTTTGAAATTGTAAAGTTCGATTATACTTCGTTTGATATTTTTGGCAGGTGGGGGTTTGAAATGATTAAAAACAGATCAATGTCAGATATTGACTGGAGCATGTACGACAAATCAAGAACTAATGCTGAAATTGTCCTTGATTTGTACAGGGCTATAAGAGATGCTGCCGGGTCAACCTATCTGATATCGTGTAATACATTCAGCCATTTAGCGGCAGGACTCTTTGAATTAAACAGGATTGGAGACGATACGTCGGGTAACGAATGGGCAAGGACCCGGAAAATGGGTGTAAACACATTAGCTTTCAGAGGAGTGCAGCAAGGTTCGTTTTATTGCGCCGATGCCGATTGTGTTGGTCTCACTACAAAAGTTCCATGGGATAAAAACAGGCAATGGATGGAGCTTGTCGCTAAAAGTGGTACTCCCTTGTTTATTTCAGCTCAGCCTGAAGCTGTTGGAACTCCTCAGAAAGAGCTGATAAAAGATAGTTTCAGATATGCATCACAATCTTTACCATTAGGCGAACCTATGGACTGGATGGAAACCCCGTTCCCTGAAAAATGGAAGCTGAATGGTGAGGTAGTTAAATTTAATTGGGAATGAAGTGCTTCCGGGCAACAGTAAAATGAGTTAATTATTTTAATTTTCCTATTAGATCATAAATGACGCCAACATGATAAAAAACGAACTTTTAAAAAAGTACGGATGGTCAATGGCAATTGGCAGATCCAAAATTATCTTTTTGCTTTTCACTGGATTTCTTTTTTCAATGGCGGCAATTGCACAGAAAAATCCGGCTGTTATTGTTGCTGTGGAAAAGCCTGGTGCAGTTATCCAGCCCACGATGTGGGGAATATTCTTCGAGGATATAAACTTTGCCGCCGACGGGGGCATTTATGCGGAGCTGGTGAAAAACCGCTCTTTCGAATTTGCCAAACCATTGATGGGATGGAAAATAATGAAACCCGATACTACAACGGGCGTACTGATTATTAACAGGAGTGAGACAAACCCTGCCAATCCCCGCTATACAAGAATTACAATCGTTCCGGGTGAAGCTTCCTTTGGGTTATCCAATGCAGGTTTCAGAGGAATGGGCATTAAAAAAGGAACGATATATCATTTTTCGGTTCTCGCCCGCCAGTTGGAGGGCAGCACTCTGAAAATGCGTATAGAACTGGTTAATAATCAGGGCAAAGTGATAGGAGCAACCGGTCTTGTTCCGGATTCAAAAGACTGGAAGAAATATTCTGTAAGCTTCGCAGCTGATGCAACTGAACTAAAAGGCAGGATGAACATATGGTTCGAAGGAAACGGATCAGTTGACATCGACATGGTTTCTCTGTTCCCCGATGATACATGGAAAAATCGCCCTGAGGGACTTCGCACCGATCTGGTGCAATTGCTTGCCGATTTAAAACCGGGCTTCCTTCGTTTCCCCGGTGGTTGCATTGTTGAAGGAAGAGATCTGGCAAACCGCTATCAATGGAAAAACACTGTAGGTAAAACCGAGGATCGCCATCTTATTGTAAACCGCTGGAATACTGAATTTCCCCATCGTCTTACTCCCGACTATTATCAATCATTTGGTATGGGTTTTTTTGAATATTTTCAGCTCGCTGAAGATATCGGTGCAGAACCTTTGCCAATATTGAATTGTGGCATGGCCTGCCAGTTCAACACGGCTGAAGTTGTCCCTCTTGACCAACTTGATCCTTATATACAGGATGCATTCGATTTAATTGAATTTGCTAATGGTCCTGCTGACTCTAAATGGGGAAAGGTGCGTACGGGCATGGGTCATCCGTCGCTATTTAACCTGAAATATATTGGTGTCGGCAATGAACAATGGGGATCGCAATACATCGAGCGTTATAAGGCATTTGTTATAGCTATTAAAGAAAAATATCCGGATATCAAAATTGTAACAGGAACAGGTCCGTCTCCTTCAGGCAAGGACTTCGATTTTGCTTTCCGGGAATTAAAAAAACTTAATGCCCAGATTGTTGATGAACATTATTATGCCAATCCGGAATGGTTCTTTCAGAATGCCAAACGGTATGACAACTACGATCGCAACAGCTACAAGATATTTGCAGGCGAATATGCAGCTCAAAGCAAATTTACCTGCAGTCCCGACAATCAGAACACTTGGAAATGTGCCCTGTCAGAAGCTGCCTTCATGACCGGGCTGGAACGTAATGCCGGAGTGGTGTATATGTGCTCATATGCGCCGCTTTTTGCGCATGTTGATGCCTGGCAGTGGACACCTGATCTCATCTGGTTTGATAACCTGAGATCATACGGAACGCCAAATTATTACGTTCAGAAATTATTTTCTAATAATAAAGGGACAGAAGTCTTGCCAATGCTTCTCGAAAATAAACCCCTGACAGGGCAAAATGGCCTTTACGCTTCAGCAGCATATGATAAGAATTCAAATGAGATTATCCTGAAGCTGGTCAATTCAGGTGAGAAAGCTCAAACAGAAAATATTTTTCTTGAAAGCAAAAAAAGGCTGGGAACAAAAGCAAGTATGTTTGTTTTGAAAAGTGAAGACCTGAACAAGGTTAATTCGCTGGAACAACCAACTCTGCTGAGCCCGGTTGAAAGTGAGATTGTTCTCAAAGGGAGAACTGTAAATCAGGTGCTTGCACCATATTCATTTTCAGTCATAAGAATTAAGGTTTTGCAATAGGGGACTATAAACGGAATAAATAAACACCCTGGATGCTTTGCGGATGTAAAGAGGATCACATATTATGCAATTATTTAGATTTAATAGACATCTTTCTCTTTTTGCAGCGTTAACTCTTATGGTTGCGATTTTTTCTTCCTGTTCGAAAAAACATGATTTATCTTCGAATACTGATGACTTTGCAAATGATTCTACGATTATAGATCCTGTTGATCCTCCCGTTTTTTCTACTATGGGATTCTTTTTGGACGCCTGGCAATCCAAGACTTATGTAGCGCCTCAGTACACTGAAGCAGGTGTTGCCTCCAACCCAGAGACTGTTGTAACTGTAGATGCAGCAAATGTTATCACAAAAATACCATTAACGATCTTTGGGCATAATGCCAATAACTGGATGTCACAGATGTATAATGAACCGGTGTTTATTAATCATCTGACAAATCTCCAGCCAAATGTGATCCGTTTTCCTGCAGGGAGCGGGAGTGATGCGTTTTTCTGGAATTGTAATAAGGACCAGCCTCCTTCTGATGCACCAATACGACTCCGGAAAGCTGATGGTACTTACCAGACGAACAATCTGTATACTTATGGCAAATCAGCTGATAACTGGCAAGCCACGGTTGATGATTATTATTCTGTTCTGCAACAGAGCAACAGCGAGGGTCTGATTACGATTAATTATGGTTATGCCAGATATGGAACCGGTACTGATCCGGTTGCCTCAGCAGCGCATCTGGCAGCCGATTGGGTACGTTACGATAAAGGACGAACTAAATATTGGGAAATTGGAAACGAAAATTATGGCGATTGGGAGTGGGGATATCGTATTGATTTGGACGCTAATAAAGATGGGCAACAAGAGTACATAACCGGAGACCTTTATGCTAAGCATTTTAAGGTATTTGCCGATTCGATGAAAAAAGCTGCCCTTCAAACCGGAAAGACCATCTACATTGGCGCAGTGATGTATGAATCATCAACTCAATCATGGCAGACGACAACTACCCAGAGCTGGAACACAACCATGATTCCGGAAGCAAACAATGAACCCGATTTTTATATAGGTCATAATTATATCACTCCATATGGAGAGAACTCAGATGCAAGTACTGTTTTGAATTCAGCACTTGCTGTTCCCGGTCAGATGATCTCTTTTATGAAAAGTGAATTTGTTCGAACCGGCGGCACTGTTAAACCAATTATTTTATCGGAATGGAATATGTGGGCCCAGGATTCGAAGCAACAGGTTTCCAACACCAGCGGAACATTTGCAGTAATTGTCCAGGCCGAAGCCCTGAAAAATGGATTTGGTCTTACTGCCAGATGGGATTTGTATAATGGATGGAACAATGGCAATGATCACGGTCTTTTCAGTGCCGGCGATGAACCCGGAGTAACCCGTTGGAGCCCGCGGCCATCATTCTACTATATGTACTTTTCCCAGAAATGTATTGGAGACCGGTTGGTTAACGCTACGGTAAGTGGAAGCAATTACTTGAAAGCATATGCTTCGACATACACTTCCGGGCAGGGAAGTGTGGCTCTTATAAATACATCCGCAACAGTACAAAATGTTCAGGTTAAGTTTAAAAATTTCAGGATGGGCAGTCGTTTCTACTGGTATACAATGGAAGGGAGCACTGACAATGGCGAGTTCTCAAGGAAAGTGTTTGTCAACGGAACCGGGCCAACTACGGTTGCCGGAGGTCCATCTGATTATGAAAACATAAAAGCAAGATCAGCACTGACTTCCAAAGGGATCAAACTTGCTGTTCCTGCCTGGAGCGCTGTTTTTGTAATGGTCGATTCAAAATAGATTTTGAACAGAAGAGAAGGTGAATTGATATGATTTTTTAAGTATTGAATTAGAGGGTGATAGCTTATAAACCAAGTTGATCTGTGGAGGAAGAATAAGCAGATCTCCCTGAAAAAAAGAGAAAAGATAGCAATATGGTGGTGAAAATTTGTGACATTGTGCTTTAGTTGAGAAATCTAACTTTGTATCTGAAATAAAAAACTTAATTATGAAACTCTCTGCTTTAATATCCAGACTAATGGTGAGTGCCTTTGCTCTGTTTATAACTATTGCGACAGCTCAGGCAAAAGTGGTCTCTTTCACAAGAGATAGAGATGGAATCACTTGTTCACTCGACAAAGGACTTATGAAAGTGAAAATCTGTCTTGATAATATGGTTGAGGTGAAATATACTTCACTTCCCGTTTCTCTTGATAAACTTTCTCTGGTTGTGATAAACAAATGGGAACAAATTCCGGGATTCACAATAAACGAACATACAGACGAAATAATTATCTCGACTGATAAACTGAAGATATTAATAAATAAGTCTGATAATTCAGTCAGATTTACAACTTTGACAGGAGAACTGATCCTGAGTGAAGACAATTTGAAAGGCAAAACTTTAACTTCCGCAACAATTGCTGGTATTAAGACCTACAATTGCTCAACACTATTCCTTTCGCCAGCTGATGAATCACTTTATGGTCTGGGCTGCCATCCCGAGGATACACTTTCTATTAATTACAAAGGCCGCAATCAGGATCTGACAATAAAATATATGACCGGCGCTGTTCCGGTACTTCTTTCTACAAGGGGCTATGGTCTTATGTGGGACAATTATTCGGCTTCTCAATTCTACGGCGCAGAGGAAGGAAACACCAGATTCAGATACGTTTCCGAAAGCGGAAATATGACTGACTACTATTTTATTTATGGTCCCGATTTTGACCAGATAATAGCTTCATACCGGTCAGCTACAGGAAATGCGCCAATGCTCCCGAAATGGTCTTTTGGTCTTTTCCAGTCGCAGGACAGATACAAAAGCCAGGCCGAAGTGCTGTCGGTAAAAGATAATTATCGAAAAAATAAAATACCTGTCGATTGCATAGTCCAGGATTGGTTTTACTGGGAACCTGATGTTATTGGCTGCCATAGATTCTGGCCGGAGAGATATCCTGATCCTAAATCGATGGTTGCTGATCTGCATAAGGCAAATATTCATGCAATGATTTCCATCTGGCCCGTTATGGCCAAAGGTACAGCCAATTATGACGCAATGGCAAAAGCGGGTAACCTGACTACGATTTTGTGGGATAATGTAATGACTCATACTTTTGATAATTATTATGATGCCCACAGTGAAAAAGCCCGCAAGATGTACTGGGACCAGGCAAGAGACAGCCTGATATCTCCTCAGGGATGGGACGCATGGTGGGTTGATCAGTGCGAACCTGATAATGGAACCCTTCTTGATGAACGACGAAAAGCAGTTTTTGCAACTGGCAGGGGAATAGATTTTTTTAACACGTATTCCCTGATGCATTCCACCGGCTTGTACGAAAACTGGAGAAAAGATATTCCGGGGAAAAGGGCATTCTTTCTTATCCGACAGGCTTTCGCAGGCTCACAAAGAAATGCTGCAACATTATGGTCTTCAGATATTACCTGCACCTGGAGAGCATTCAAAAGTCAGGTGCCACAGGGAATAAATGCCTGCGCTTCAGGCATACCATACTGGACCTCTGACATTGGTGGTTATCATTTCCATTGGGCTGCACCCGACTGGTCGACAGCCGATAACCGGGAACTTTTTATCCGCTGGTTTCAGTTTGGGACATTCAGCCCTATTTTCAGGATACATGGTAAAGGAGAAAGGGCTCTTTTCTCTGATAACTGGGATGCAAAAACAAAATCCATCCTTTTGAATTATGATAATCTCAGATATCGACTGCTACCATATATCTATTCACTTTCAAGGAAAGTAACAAATAAAGGGTACACTATTATGCGATCGCTTGCATTCGATTTTCGTGAAGATGCCAATATAAAATCAATTCCTGACCAGTATATGTTCGGTCCTGCATTTCTTGTAAACCCGGTTACTGAACGTGGAAAAGAAAAACGCAGTGTTTATTTGCCGAAATCAACAAAGTGGTTCGACTTCTGGACAGGACAAACCTTTGATGGTGGTCAGGCTATTGACGCTCCTGCTCCTGTTGAGACTATTCCTCTTTATATAAAAGCAGGTTCTGTAATTCCTATGGGTCCTTTTCTCCAGTATGCAACAGAAAAACCGGCTGATCCTCTGGAGATAAGGATTTATCCAGGGGCTGATGGTTCATTCATTTTATATGAAGATGAAAATGATACATATAATTATGAGAAAGGTGCGTTTTCAACCATATTTTTTAAATGGGATGATGCCAAACGCCAGGTTACTATTGGAAATCGTAATGGAGAATTCCCCGGAGTTTTAAAAAAACGTACATTTAAGATAATAATAGTGGATAAAAATAAAGGTATCGGGACAGGAATAACAGAAAAGCCAGACAAAACAGTCCAGTATGAAGGAGAAGAGCAGGTAATTAAATTATAATATAATGAAATTATTTTAAGTATCAGATAAATTCGTGTCAGATATGAGTTCCCGGTATACTGAATCACCTGATCAGTTAGTCACAAACCCTTTTGGAATAGAACAAAAGCTGAAGATGTTCTGCAATTCATGTGGAGATAAAGATGGTCGGATAATTATTAGCAAGGGTTTCCCGAGATGTTAAAAAGATCATCTATAAAATTTCTGTTTACAGGATTGATCTATCTATCATTCTTTCATCCGGTACTTTCTCAAGACGTCAAAGATGGAACTTATCTGACAATTGATCAGTTAACTGATCAGCTTGAGAAAAAATATAATGTTCAGTTCTTCTATAATCCGGAATGGTTTGAAATGAAGACAATTAATTCATCTATCCTAAAATTAGATTTTAGTGAAATTCTGGACAGATTAAAAGCCGAAACCGATTTGTCCATATCTACCATTGATTCTTTCTTGTATATATTCGTACCTGTTAGACCTGAAATCAACGACAAATCTGCACCGCAATTAACTGAAGAACTTATTGTCGGTAATCAGGATGATTATGGGAAATATGCAAAAGCAACTATTCAGGGAAAAATTGTCGATGGTATGAATGGAAATCCATTACCTGGCTCTTCTGTCTTTATAGACAAATTAAAGCTTGGAGTAATGGCTGATAGTAAGGGAAATTACCATCTGCAGGCACCTGTGGGTGAATATACTGTCAGACTGACTTATATGGGTTATGATGAAAGCACACAAAAAATCAAATTGGTAGGAAACGGTACTTTAAATCTTGAGCTGTATGAAAAATCAATAAAGCTTCATGAAGTGATTGTCACTGCCGAGAGGCCAGAATTAAATGTTTCGGGAACTCAGATGAGCTACGTCAAGTTTGATGCCAGGACAATAAAAGAACTCCCGGTATCAATGGGCACAAGAGATATTATAAAGAGCATTACACTGTTGCCCGGAGTACAGTCAATCGGAGAATTTGGAACAGGCTTCAATGTACGCGGCGGAGGGGCGGACCAGAATCTTATACTTCTTGAGGATGAGCCTTTATTCAACTCATCACATTTGTTTGGTCTTACATCCGTTATCAATTCCGACGGCATTTCAAGTGTCACGCTGATTAAAGCCGGGATCTCAGCCAGGTATGGTGAACGTGCATCCTCGGTTATGGATATCAGGTTTGCATCAAGTGAAATTGACAAAACATCGGTAAAAGGTAGTATTGGGCTAATTGACAGCAGGTTATATGTTGAAACGCCATTGATTAATAAAAAAATTACTCTGTTGCTGAGTGCCAGAAGTTCATATTCAAACTGGCTTCTTCATAGCATGCCTGATATAGATTTAATGAACAGTTCTGCACGCTTTTATGATGCAAACGCGTTCCTTACCTATAATCTGAACAGTAAAAATAAAATCCATTTATTCGCTTATATAAGCAACGATCAGTTTGGATTCAGTAAAACTACTGATTACCACTATAGTAATCTGCTCGGTTCGGTAAGGTGGAAACATACAATTAGTAATAATCTTTATTTCAATCTGGTTGCCGGATTAAGCGATTACCTCTATAATGTATCTGAATCTGATACGGCAAGGCTTTGGGAAGCTTATAAGATTAAAACCTCATTGTATTATAAAAATTTGAAATGGAACTTCTCCTGGTTCCCGAACGACAAGCATTCAGTTGATTTTGGTATAAATGCTGCTTTATATACCATCAAACCAGGCGAATTAAGTCCATTATACAGCGAAACTATAATTAACCCAAAAACCATTCTTCAGGAAAAAGCTATCGAGTATGCATTCTATGCGACCGATAATATCACATTATCTCCAAAACTCGCATTGGATATGGGCTTACGGTATTCGTTTTATACTTACCTGGGTCCTAATAAAGTGTATGTTTATCAGTCTGATTTACCAAAAACTCCACAAACTATAATAGATTCGACACTGTATGGAAACAATAAAGCCATCTGCAGTTATTCGGGACTGGAACCGAGGTTTTCTCTGCGTTTTAACCTAACAGATAAAAGTTCTGTGAAATTTAGTTATAACCGTATCCATCAGTATATTAACCTGGTATCAAATACAGCAGTGATGACTCCTTCAGATGTATGGAAACTGAGCTCCTCGAATCTTAAACCTCTCACATGTGACCATTGGGCTATCGGTTATTTTCAAAACTTCAGGAATAACTCTATTGAAACTTCCGTTGAATTTTATTACAAAAAGCTGAACAATGCCATTGACTATAAAAACGGGGCTCAGATTCTGCTGAACCCTTATCTTGAAACAGATCTTTTAAATGTAATAGGGAAAAATTACGGTATTGAATTCTATTTGAAGAAGAACTCAGGAAAGCTTACTGGCTGGGCAAGCTATACTTTTTCGCGTTCACTGCAGAGAACAACCGGCAGTTTTGATGTCGAAAAAGTAAATAATAATCAGTTATTCCCTTCAAATTTCGACAGGCCAAACAATCTGATTCTTAATTTAAATTATCATTTTTCGCGACGCTGGCGTTTTGGTGCTACGTTTACCTATAGTACAGGACGTCCTGTTACATTGCCCGAATATAAATTCTTTTACCAGGATTACCAGCTTCTTTATTATTCAGATCGCAATGGATACAGGCTGCCCGACTATCACAGACTAGATGTCTCCATTACACTTGATGAATCATTAAGGATCAGGAAAAAATGGAAAGGAAGCTGGACATTATCGGTTGTTAACCTTTACGGAAGAAAAAATGCCTATTCGGTATTTTATAAGAAAGAAGATCATTTTGTATCAAATGAAATGCGGAAATATGATACTTATATGCTGTATATTATAGGAATACCATTTCCAACGCTTACATATAACTTTACTTTCTGAGATGAAGGCAGTCATAAATACATTCGTAATATTTGCACTGTTAATGGTTTCCTGCTACAAACCTTATAACGACAATATAAAAGCAAGCCAGAAAGTTTTAGTGGTGAACGGAATGATAACCAATGAACCGGTTTCATACCATGTAAGGCTGACCTATGCCACTCAATTCGATTCTCTGGGCTCAGCTTCTCCACTGACTTCTGCAAGGGTAACAGTTACTGATAATCATTCAAATTTATATTTTTTCAATGAAAGAGAAGATGGTGATTATATGTCAGATTCACTGCAATTTAAAAGCCATTCGGGCTATTCGTATACTCTTAATATCACAACTCCGGATGGTAACAGATATGAATCAGATCCCCAGAAATTATTACCTGCAGTTCCCCCTGACAGCGTTTATGCCGAGTATGACAATCAGGAGACTCTCAGCAAAATAACCGGTATGACGGTATTAAGCCATGGAGCCGATATACTCATTGACATAAAAAACAGGACGGATGCTCTTCCCCATTTCCTGATTAAAACAAATCTGGTAAGACAGTATTTTTATACCGATTGTCCACTATTCCAATCTTGTTATTTATATTATTGCTGGCAGACAATTAATGCAAATACGGATATTAACTTGACAGGTGAAGGTTTTGCCTTGAATTCTGCATCTGTCACCAGGCATGCGGTTAGTTTTATTGACGATAATTTGAATT
>Ga0209584_10000251_pt1 | contig 15935 bp, 10 predicted proteins | sample NGEPerD_FD_184507 | JGI IMG/M metagenome (GOLD analysis project Ga0209584, IMG submission 184507) | Arctic peat soil microbial communities from the Barrow Environmental Observatory site, Barrow, Alaska, USA - NGEE PermafrostAB12-D... | ecosystem: Environmental > Terrestrial > Soil > Wetlands >...
GCTACCGGTCAGGCGCTGCGTGGCCCGCACGGTCAAGTCAACTCCTCACACCGTGTCAGGAGAGTACCTGATCATGCACGAACCGTAGTAGGTCGTCCGGGCCGGACCATTTCGGAACGTCGACGATGACGCAGCGCGACCCGGCCTTGATCAATCCTGCCTCGATGATAGAGGTCGTGTCGCGGATCATCTCGTCGACCGTCGGCCAGTTCTGGAACGGCGAGGCGCTGTGGATGGCGGTCAACCACAGGTAGAGCGGATCGAGCTCGGCCTGGAGGACCGATGCGCCGAGCCGGGCCAGATCACGCGGGGTCGAGACGTCGACCTGGAAGTCGGGCGCCGTCGTCCGGCGCAGGTAGACCGCGTCCGTGACGCGACCCGACACCGCTACTGAATCGACGCCGAACAGGTCCTCGACGTGGACCCGCCGTCGCACGCTCTTGGGGCCGAGAACCCGCCGCCGCATCGCCCAGTGGGCCAGGTCGATGCTCGATCTCCCACCCAGCAGCCGGGCGCGCAGCGCGTCCTGTCCGGCGACGTTGGAGGCGAAGACTTGGATCTTCTGCGGGCTGCGGTAGACCGTGCCGGTCTCGTCGATGACAGCGAGATCGTCGGAGAGAAAACGCCAAGATCCGGTCTCGAGCATCTTGAGCAACGTCGAGGTCTTTCCGACACCTCCCCACGCCATGAACAAAAGCGTCCGCTCGCCGTTCGTGACCGCGCTGGAATGGATCCACGACTGGCGCAGCGGCACCTGGGCGATCTGCACGGCTTGGTCGAAAACCGTGTAGTAGAAGCGCTTGCTCAGGCGCCCGGAGGAATCGTTGAACGACTGATCGATGAGTCGGACCGCGGGCGCGAAGAACGGGCTCTTCCAGAATCCCGACGTGGACGCGACGGTGACCTGGAGGTCAGTCCCGTCCCACCGCAGCGAGCACGGCATCAGACGGTCGCCGAGGTGGACAACCGTCTCGCCCACCTCGAAGCTGTCGATCTCCACCGCGCCGTCCCCGGCGTCGGCGGTGTGGCCGAAGTGGAACGACAGCCTGCCGGTGCACTGGCTGCGGTCAGAAGATTGGTGGGCGACCTCCTCCCGCACCGAGTCGGCGATGAAGTCCGCGCCGGAGAGGTCGATCTCGAGACGGCCAAGCGCAACTCGCTTGGTGCGCGGTTCCAAACGATCTTCCTCCGCCGCCGTCGTGGGCCGCATGTCCGGTTCGTCCAACCATCGCCGCGGTTTGTCGCGTCCTGAACGACCTTTGTCAGACCATAGTCCCCGACGGCCCGCCATCCGAAGTCGATCACAATATAGTGAGTCGATCGAACAATTTAGTGAGTTGCACCTGACCTGCTGGACTCGACTGCCGCGACGCCGGTTCGCTCCGACCTGTGAGGTACTACTGGATCATGGTGGGTCGCCGCGCGATGAACCGGATCCTGAGATGGTCTGTGACGTGGATGTGTGGCCGTTCAGCTCGTCATCGCCCCGGCTCGAGGAATGTCGATCGTCACAGATCCTTCCGGTTAGAGTTAAGGCGACGATTCACCCGTCGGGAGTTTGATAGGTTCGGTTGACATGTCAGCGGCACTGGACTTCAGCCTGTTGGGTGCGCAACCGCCCGCGAATGACGGGCCGGTCCTCGCCGACCTGCTTCTCGATCTACGCGAGGTGTGCGCCGGGCTGATCGAGTGCGTCCGTCTCGACCAGGTGCTCGACGGGTTCCTCTTCGCCGCGGGTGCGGTGCAGATCATCGAGGACGACCTGCAGCGCGACCCGCTGTCGTTGCGCCGCTCCGCACAGCGCCTCGGCGGCCCCTTCGCGCCACCGTTGAAGGCCACCGCCGCCGCGGTCGATGCGGTCCGTGGGATGCGGCCCTCCTGCACGAGGGCCCTCGAATGGCGCGCGGGGGCCTGCGAGGTGCGTGACCTGCTGGCCGACGCCGTCGTCGGGCGCCCCGGCGAGTGGGACCGCGAGCGGCTCGTCGTCGCCGTCGCGCACCTGCGGGACGGGCTCGGCGAACTCGCGCACGGCCTGATTGGGGAGGTACAGCGGCTGCCGTCGTGCTTCCGCGGCCACGACCTGCTCCCGGCCGACGCTGTCTGGCTGGCCGCGGAGTACACGCCCGTGGTGACCGACGGAGCCGTCCGGCGCGACGTCCTGGTGGTCGGCGTCCGGACATCGGGCAGCTACCTGGGGCCGCTGGTCGCAGCGGCGTTGCGTGCCGGGGGGACCGGGGCCGCCGCGGCCTCGACGCGCCCCGGACACCCGCTGCTGCCTGACGACGTGCGCACACTGGCCGGCGTCGTGGCTCGCGGAGGACACGTCGCGTTGGTGGACGACCCGCCGAACACCGGCGGCTCGTTGCGTGACTCGGCTGCCCTCCTCGAGACCTACGGGGTTGCGCGCGACTCGATCACCGTGCTGATTCCGCTGTTCGGTGGAGCGTCCCCCGCGGCGCTGCGGGACTACCGGCGGGTCGAGCTCCCGTTCGACCGGTGGGCGGTCAACGAGCTGCTGGCTCCTCGGTCGATCGCGGAGACCCTGACGGCGATGTGGCGTGAGACGGTCGAGCACGTCGAGATCATCGAGGAGGGGGACGGCACTGACGGCACCGCCAGGAGCGGCCCTGGCGTCGATCGATGTGCTGGTACCGACAGCACCGAAGCCGAGGACAGGGACGCAGGCGGCCGCCGCCACCACGTCACCCGCGTCGTTTCGGCCAGGCTCCGCTCGGGGGCCGAGCGGAAGGTTGTCGTGTCCGGCTCGGGGGTCGGGTACTTAGGCCGGCACGCGCTGGCCGTGGCCGCGGCGGTGCCCCAGCACCTGCCCACCACCCATGGTTTCCGCGACGGGCTCGTCTACCGCGAGCGGCTGCCGGGGTCGAGCCGGGTGCTCTCGGCCAACGTGGCCGACGCGGCGGCCTACGGGCGCTACGTCGCCGATCGCGCGGCCGCGATGCCTGCCGTGAGCGACCGGGCGGTGATGCTCGCCGGTCGAGAACCGGCGTGGGAGCAGGCGAGCCGCTTGCTCCAACGCGGCTACGGCCGCGTCGGGGTCGCGCTGCGGCTGCCTCTGCTCGACCGGGCAGTGCGCGGGTTGTTCCCTGTCGCGATGCCGTCGATCGTCGACGGCGCGACCGGGCTGGACAACTGGTTTCGGGTGGACGGGGTCCTGCGCAAGACCCGCGCCGACGATCTCGACTTCGGCAACTGGGACCACGCCTGCTACGACGCGATCTACGACCTCGCCGGCGTCGACCCCGGCTCGCCCGACGGAGCCTTCGTCGCCGCGCTGCGCGCCGCACACCCGACCGATCTCGAGCGCTTCATGCTCTACGAACTGGTACACCTGCAGGAGCCGACGACCGGCTGGTCGAGGGACCGCCGGGCGTCCGCCCGCGCGGTCGCGCGCTATCTCGCCGAGATCTATCCCGCCCCGGAACCGGCCGACGGCCCGCTGTGCGCACTGGACATCGACGGCGTCCTGGAGTCCACCGCCTACGGCTTCTCGATGATCACTCCGGCAGCGCTCGTGGCCGCGCGTGCGCTGGCGAGGCACGGCTTCCGGCCAGTCCCGGTGACCGGGCGGAGCCTCGTGGAGGTCCGCGAACGCTGTGCGATCCTCGGCCTGGCCGGCGGCGTGGCCGAGTACGGCGCTGTAGTACACGACCACCGCCGCGATCGTACCGAAAAGATCGTGAGCGATGCGGACGTGGCGCTACTGGACCGCCTGCGGGAGATCCTGCGCACCACACCCGGCGCGCGGGTGGACGAGGACTACCGCTACTGCGTCCGGACCCACCGCACCGGTGAGGGCTGGCGTGCGATCCGGGCGGAGGTCCTGGAAGGCGCCCTTGCCGTGCTGGGCGATGACCGCCACCGGCTGCGCGTCGTCCCCGGCTACTACCAGACCGACGTCGTGGCCGCCGCCGTCGACAAGGGTGACGGCCTGCGTGCGCTCGCGCGGCTGCTCGGCGCCGGACCGGACGCTCCCGCCCCTGTTCGGCTCGCGATCGGTGACACCGCCTCCGACCTGCCCATGTTCGCCGTGGCGGAGCACGCCTACGCCCCCGTCAACGCCAGCCGTGAGATCCGCGAGTCCGGGGTGCAGGTGCTGCGTCAGGGCTATGCCGCCGGGGTCGTCGCCGCGGTCACCCGAGTCCTCGGACACCGCCCGGGCAGTTGCCCGGCGTGCCGGCCGGCACCACCCGTCGGGAACACCCGGGTGCTGCTGAGCATCCTCGACGCCCCGCACGCGGGCCGCGCCGGTCTGCCGTTGGCCGTGGCGCGCTTGGCGGCAGGAGTAGCACTCAGGCGGCGACGGGACGTGCGCCGGCATCGACGATCCTGATCCGTGCGGTCGACCGTCGCCGGCGATCCGGCGCCGGTCGGCGGCTACACCGGCAGTAGGCGGCGTCATTGCCACCCATCGGCTCCACGTCCGAGAGTGTCATCGTTGGTTGATGTATCCCGGGGATACGTAGTCGGCGCCGGCCACTCCGGCGGGAACGAAGTCCCCGCCGGGCGGGGGTCCCTTCTTGACGACGCCGGACACCGACGGCAGCTTCGGAAAGCTCATCTGGGTCTTGTCCGATGACAGCACGGACAGGCACTGCTCCGCCGCGCCCGTCGCGTCGGCCCCGTCGAACTGGTCGGGCGGCCAAACGGAGTTCCCGAGGTTACGGCCCTGCCGCGGGGTGACGTAGACCTCGCTTAGCCGCACGTTCCCCGCCGTCTTGCACGTGTTCGACCCCTTGGTCAGCCAGGCCAGCCAGTTACCGGTCCTATGGCTGCCCGAGTAGAAGTTGGCGTTCTTGACGATCTCCGTACCGATGATGCCGAGATCGGGCTGGATGTGCAGACCCTGGTAGTCGGTCGAGCCGGTGAGTCGGTCGATTCGCATCTCCTTTACCCCACCCCACGGCTGGACGACGTCGGCGTGATTGGTGTCTTCGGACCCGGTCAACCCGACGACTCGCACGTTCTCGATCTGCACGGTCGCCAGCGGCGCGGCGATGTCGATGCCGTCACCCCTGCCGAGCGCTGCGTTGTCGATCAGGATGCCCTCGATGTGGACCGTGCCGGTGGTTTCGGTGAAATAGATGCCCCGGTGCTCGGGGGAGTTCCAGGGCGGCTTCGTGTCTGCGGTGGAGATGTGGCCGCCGATCATGACGATGTTGTGGCCGCCCTTGATGTAGGTGTCTTCTTTGCCCGAGCGCGGGAGCGTGATGATGTAGTCGCGGGCGGGATCGAGGTCCGCGGTGGACGGGCCGGGAGGGAGTGCGATCGTCTGCGGATTGACCAGCTGCGGCGGCGCCCACGTCAGCAATGGCGCACCCGGATTCGGGGTCTTGAGCAGCGACTGCGGGGCCGGTGTCGGCGGGGGCACCGGTGTCGGCGCCGATCCACATGCCGCGAGTACGGCTACGCTGAGTAATACACCGAACACCCCAGCGTAGCGTTCGCGGTTCACCACGATCACGCCGGGACATGGCCGTCGGACGACGCCCCATCGCTTCCGGCGCGCCGTGCGCGCCCGCCGCCCTGTCATCGATTCCATCCACTCCCTTGCGCCGCGCGGCCCGATCGTCGCGAATCGCGAACCGTTCCCAATGATCGATCCAGGTTCACTTAGACGCCATATGTCATTGTCGGCTGCGAAATGGTCGGCGCCACACCGGTAACCGATTCGTGAGCTGTGAATCGGCTAAGGAAGCGAATATCCTTCACGCCGATTTCACATCAGGGTGCAGGCCGTGGGCCGGGAACCGGTTGCGGAGCCGGCTCATGCGCCACTTCGTTCCGCCGCCCTTTGGCCGAGGCCCTTTCCGAAGCCCTGTGGCTCATCGTCTCGCCCCACCGGTAGGGTCTTGTCACCGGCGGCGGGGGAGTCGGTGCGCGGCGCCTTCGGTCGCTTCAGACGGATGCGCGGGCTCGGACGCGGCACCATCGTGATGACGGTTCCCAGCAGCCGTCCGGAGACCGCCTTCAGCGCATCTGTGGCGGTCTCGACCTGGCTCTTTGTCGTCCGTCCGTAGCGGACGACCAGGAGGACGCCGTCGGCGAGCGGGGCCAGCGCGGCGGCGTCGGTGAAGGGCAGCAACGCCGGGGTGTCGATCAGCACGAGGTCGTATTCCCGCCGGACCTCGCTGAGCAGATCGATCATGCCCTGACTGGATAGAAGCTCGCTGGGCCGGGCGGGGATCTCGCCGCTGGGCAGGACGTTGACGATGGTGCCTGCCTTGAGCCACGTCTGCACGGCCTGCTTCGATGCCGCGGCCCCGGCCAGCACCTCCGCGAGACCCGGACCGCGTTCGAGCCCGAGCAGGTCGGTCACCGCCGGATCGCGCAGGTCGGCGTCGATAACCAGCACCTTGCGGCCGGCATCGGCCGCCGCGATCGCCAGGTTGCACACCGTCGTGGTCGTGCCCTCGCCCGACAGCGAGCTCGTGACGACGGCGACCGTGGTCGGCCTGTCCGCGTCGAGTGCGTGACGGTGTGCGCCTCCGATCGACCCAGGGTTGAAGTGCAGGTTCGTCCGCAGCTGGCGGAACGCCTCCGCCGTCTCGGTCCGCGAACCCTGGTCCACGATCAGCGGCTGGGTGTGGATCTCCCGGAAGAACGGGATGACCCCGAGGGTGGGCGCGCCCGTGGTCTCAGCGAGCCGCCCGCGGGACCGGAACGACGTGTCGACCGCATTGCGGAAGAAGGCGCCGACGAGGCCCAGGAGCAGGCCGACCAGCGCGCCGAGCGCCAGGTTGATCACCAGTCGGGGTGAGACGGCCTCCGTCGGGACCGCAGCGGGCTGGACGACCTGCACGCTGATCTCGTTCGACCCCGACTTCGTCTCGAGCTCCTGGACGAGCGTCCCGAACTGACGGGCCACCGCGTCGGCGATCTGCGCGGCACCCTCCGGCTGCTCGTCGGTGACGGCGACGGTGAGCACGACGGTGTCCGGGACATTCGAGACCGTCATCCCGCTGGCGAGCTGGCCGGGTGAAATGCCCAGCTTGAGCGATTGGATGACGGGAGCGGTGATGCGGTCGCTGGTCAACAGCAGCGCGTAGGACGCCATGCGGGCCTGGGCGAGCTGGTTGGCCTGGTACGCCGAATCGCCGTTGCCACTCGAACCGGCCCCGGGCACCGACTTGCCTGAAGCGTCCACGGAGCTCACCGTCGACGATCCCGCCGCACCCGCCACGTACATCGTGACCTGTGCCGAGTACTCGCGCGGAATGAACAGGGTCGCCACTCCCGCGCCCAGCAGACCCAGCACGAGACAGCTGATAATAATGACCCGGCGTTCCCGCAGAACGCGGAGCACCTCGTTCAGATTCATGACCAGCTCCAAGATCTCGTGACAGCCACTGACCGCAGTCTAGGGAAGTCGGATGAGGCGTCAGCCACCACTCGGAGGCGGGCGGATCCCGAATTCGGGTGTACCCGAGGAACTCCCCGGAAAATCGTGCCGCCGTGGTCGATTTCGAGGTGATTGAGGTAGGCTGCCGACGCATATTCGCGAGGAGGATCGTCCATGGCATACGGCGCGCGCCGCCAGCCTCGCGGGAAATTCCTGATTCCCGGCCGCAGTTGGATCTGGCCGGGTCTCGTCTTCATTGTGTGCGTGGCCGCTGTGGTCTGGCCGATCGTGGTGCTGCCCGTCATCGGTGGCGCCTTGCTGCTGGCCGCCGCGGTGTTCCTCCCGCGGACGACGGTGGGCCTCGCCGTGCTGGCGATCGTGTTCGTACGCACGCTGGAGCACCTCGTTCCGATCGAGCAGCTGGGGTATCTGGACGAAGCGATGGTCGTGCTCTGCGCGGTCGTCCTGCCGCTGCGACGACTCGGCCAGGGGCACCGGCTGCGCAGCCTTCCCGGGCAGGGCTGGTTCGTCGCGTTCGCCGTGCTCGGTTTCGCCAGCGGGGTGGTTGCAGGTGTAACGCCGACGATCCTGCTCCTCGGCGCCTTTGTTCTTTGTAAGGGGTTGATCTTCGGCTGGGCCGTGGCGCAGCTCGACTGGACAGAGAGCCAACTCCACGCGACCGCTCGCGCAGGCGTCGTCGTCATCGGGGTGTCCCTGCTCGCCGTGGCGGCGAACGTGGTCGTCACTGGGGTGTGGGTCGGGCTGCTGGCCGAAAAGGGTGCGGTCGACAACCGCTTCGGGTTCGCGTCGCTCATCGGGCCGTTCGTGCATCCTCTCGACCTCGGCGCGATCATGACCGCGTCCAGCATCGCGTTGCTCGCGTGGCGTGCCACCGTCGGCAAGCGCCCGTTGACCCTTTTCCTGATGATCGCGACCGGCGCCGCCGCGGCGCTGAGCTTCCGCCGGACCGCCCAGTCCGGCCTGCTGGTCGCGGCTGTCTGGCTGAAGGTGAAGCTGCGCGACACGAGGCAGCTCCTCGCGCTGGTGATCGTCGTCCCGATCGCGGTGGTGCTGCTGTTCGGCTCGCTGCAGATGCTGCTGAGCCTGACCTACGACGACTACATCGTCGGCGCCGGCAGTTCGGCCCGCACCGTGCTCACCACGGACTCCTTCAGCCTGGCCGTCCATCGCTTCCCGTTCGGCGCCGGCTTCGGCCGATTCGGGTCGCAGGTCGCCGCCGAGAACTACAGTCCCGAGTACCTCGCCCGCGGCTACCCCGCGATCTGGGGACTCGGCACCACCCAGCTGACCGGGCAGTTCCTCACCGACACCGAGTGGCCTGCGCTCGTCGGCGAGACCGGCCTGCTGGGCGCCGGGGCCTTCCTACTCGGGCTGGTGGCCGTCTACCGGCGAGGGCACCGGCTCTGGAAGTCGGGGGCACCGCCGCTGATGCGCTGGGTGGGCCTCCTCGTGACCGGCTGGATCGTCGTGTACCTCGTGGAGTCCATCGGCAATGCGGTGTTCACCGGGCCCCCGGCGTATGGACCGCTGTTCGCGCTGTTCGGCATCGTCGCTGCCGTGTCGAATCGCGAGACCGGGCCGGGCCGCACACCCGAGGAACGCATCGCGGCGTGGCGTGACCGCCTGCGAGTCCGGTTCGTCCGCTCCCGCGATTCGCGACCGATCCTCCGGTGACTGCATCGCCTGCCCCGTCAGGTTTCTGTCGCGTCGGTCGGCTGGGTCGGCCCCGGTGGGTCGGGTGAGCGGCGGCGGTCGTTCAGCAGCGACCACCACTCGCGCTCGAACATCGGCGTCAGCACCGTCGACGAGTACGTCTCGATCACCCGCGCCCGTCCTGCGGCACCGAGTGCGGCCGCGGTGGCGGGGTCGTCCATGAGGCCCGCGAGCGCCTTCGCGAGGCCCTCGCTGTCGTTGACTGGCACGACGACCCCGCAGCCGTCGAGCAGGTCGGCGACGTCGCCGACCTTGGTCCCGACCGCCGCGCAGCCGCGGGCCATCGACTCGAGCAGGAACATCGGCAGGGCTTCGTTGCGGGAGGGGAGCACCGCGATGGCGGAGCGCGCCTCCCAGTCCAGGACGGCTTCCCTGCTCACCGTGCCGAGCATGGTGACGGCCGGGGGTGTCGGAAGGGCCTCGATCTCGGGTTCGACGGGACCGGCGACGACCAGCCGCCAGTCAGGGCGCTCGGCGGTGATCGCGGACCAGGCCTCCCACAGGACGTCGACGCCCTTGCGGCCGCCGACCTCACCTGCGAAGAGGACCGCAGGTTCCTTGCTGGGAGGTTCGTCGGGGATCTCGACCCCGTTGGCGACCTTCACGACGCGGGCCGGGCGGCGTGCCGACCGGCCTTTCACCTCTCCCACGAGCCGCTCGGCCTCCGCGCTGAGCACGTAGATGACGTCCGGCAGGTTCAGGACGGTGCGCACCAGCCGCGGCCTGCGCTCGGCGAACCAGCCGAACATGCTGCCGTGCAGGTGGATCGCGACGGGAAAGCGGCACAGCTTCGCGAGAGCCACCAGGGCTCCTTCGCGAACGAACGATCCACCGCTCGACAGGTGCACGACGAACGCGTGCCGACGACGGGACAGCAGGCAGAGCGGGATGCGGACCACGCACAGCAGGGCGCGCCCTATCGACCAGCGATGGCCCCTGCCCAAGGTGGACGCCATGCCCCGCACCTCAAGAGTGGGGAACGACCACGCCAAATACTCGTGGAGCACCTGGGCCATGCCGCCCGGGACCTCGCCCAGAACGCCGACGTGCACGATGACGGCTCGGCGGTCCCGCCCGGCCGCAGACACGGGCCGTTCCATGACCTCAGGACCCGGCATCGGGGACTCGCTCACCGTCTCGCCCATCCGGCCGGCACCCGACCGAGCTCGCCTCGCTTGCGGGCCCGAAGCGACCGCCTGGCCGAGCTCACCTCGCGGCGTACCCGGCGCAGCGTTCCGATCTGGGTGGCCAGGTGCAGCTGGTAGCGCCAACGCGGGTAGTTGCCCCGGCGCTTCCACAGCGCGTACGCGAACTGAACGGGATCGTCGTCGATCTTCCCGTCGAGGTTCTCGAACCATGTCATGCTCTTGTGCGCGGCGTCCTGGGTGGCTCGCAGCGTGGCCCGGCCCGACTCGTCGAAGTACCGCAGCCGCGGCGGGAGGTCGGCGGCGTCGGCGGGCAGCAGGTCGCCGAGCGCGATGGCGTCGCGCATCGCGAGCTTGGTGCCCGAACCGATGGTGAAATGCGTCGTGTGCGCGGCGTCCCCCATCAGGACGATGTTGCCCCGGTACCAGGTCCGGTTGATGATCTCCCGGAAGCTCAGCCAGTGGGTCTCACCCATGCCGTGCGCGCGGTTCAGCAGCGCGTGCCCGCCGAGGTGACGGGCGAAGATCTGTTCCAACCGCGCGACGCCCTCAACCCCGCCGAGCGTGTCGAGGCCGAGGGCGGACCAGGTCTGCGGCGTGCACTCGACGATGCAGGTGCTGTTCCCCGACGCCGACGGATACGCGTGGAACCAGATCCAGCCCGCCGAGGTCTCCTCGAAGGCGAAGGTGAAGGCGTCGAACACCTTCGTCGTGCCGAGCCAGATGTACTTGTTGCGCCCGACCGCCACGTCCGTTCCGAAGTCGTCGGCGTACCGCTCGCGGATGGGGCTGTTGACGCCGTCGGAGGCGACGAGCAGGTCGACGTCGCCCAGCTCGGACAGGTCGGTGACCTCCCGCTCGAACTGCACGTCGACGCCGAGGTCCTGCGCGCGGGCGGTGAGGACCTCGAGCATGCTGCGACGGCTGACGCTGAACCCGTACCCGCCGAGATAGGCCGTCGGGGCGTCGCGCAGCCGGACCTCCTGGCCTTCGTAAAGGACGGAGGCCTTGCGCATCTCGTCCGCGCTCACCCGGTCGTTGCGGTACAAGTCGTCGAGCAGGGCGTCCCAGAAGACGACGCCCCAGCCGTGGGTGGCACCGGCCGGGTTTCGCTCCATGACGGCGACCTCATGCCGTGGGTCGCGCAGCTTCGCCAGGATGGCGAAGTACAGGCCAGCGGGTCCGCCGCCGACACAGACGATTCTCATATGGCCGCGCTCTCACCAGCAGGCCCAGGCCGAATCGTGCGACCGCGAACGGGTCGGTTGCCGCGGAGCAGCGCACGGGCCTCCTCGATCAACCGGCGGCCGCCCGCCGAGCCCCACGCGAGGTCGTACCCCATCCGCAATGGGGCCGGGCTGATCAGCTCGACCGCCTCGGGATAACGGAATGCCGTACCGCCGAAGGTCAACTTCGGCTGGTCCACGGGGAGCCAGCCCTCGGGCGGTGGCTCACCGCTGCCCAGCAGGGCGTCCAGGGTGGCCGGGCGGAGCCCGCCGAAGTCGAGCCATCGGTAACCGCGGGCCTTGCCCCACTGGATGATCTCCCAGCGGATCGCGGCGGGCACGCTGAGCTTGGACGCATCCCCAGAGCGGTCGAAGCCGGTGAGCCTGCCGCGCAGCATGTCGCCGCAGGCCGTCACCAGATCGGCACCGACCGGGACCCCGTTGACCTCACCCACGAACAGCGCCGCGTGCCCGGTGGCGGCCAGTTCGCGAAAGAGGGTCTCGACGTAGAGGTGCGGCAACGGCGTGTGCCCCTGCTGCTCGGCGGTGCGGCCCATCAGCTCGACCAGCAGCGGCAGGTCCCGCTCGTCGCCGGCCCGAACGGTCACCCCGCGGCCCGCCCAGCGGTTCGGCCACGACTTGAGCTTGCGACCGAACCGACCCTTGATCACCACCAGATCGTCGGTCAGGTCGATTCGCATCGAACCCGCTGGCGCGATGCCCGCGGTCGACGCGCGGAACCCGCTCTCCAGCAGTTCGGCGCTCACATCGCCGGCGCCCTCCGGGGGCTGCACGAAGAGGATCCGCAGCCGGTGCCTGCCCAACGTGCTGAGGGTGTCCGTGAGTGCCCGCCGGATCTCCGCGTGCGCGTCCGTGCCCGGCGCGATGATCGGACCGTAGGCCAGGTAGCCGATGGATCCGATCAGCGGCAGCCGCAGCGTCAGGATCTGGGCGCCACCGACGAGCTCTCCGTCGCGGCGGGCCAGCACATGGAGCGCCGAGAACCCGGCAAGGCCGCGCAGCCGGGCCCACGCGGACAGTTGCGTGACGTCCGTGCCCGGCGTCCGATCCACCAGCTCGTCCCACGCGCGCAGCAGAACGACACCGGGACCAGTGGTGGCGACGACCTCGAGACCACCGACACGGCGGTTCTCGGCAGCCGCCATCGTCGACGGTCCCGGCGGGTGCCGTGCGCGGGACGGGAGCAGGAGAGAGCGCACGGCGCTGTCAACGAGCCTGGACTTCACACGCGTCACCTCCGGGCGATCCCCTGAGCTTTCATCGCCGTATTAGATGCATTCGGGTGGCAGGGGCACGCGTTACCCGAAACGTGCTACTCGGGTGGGGATTCGAGTGAAAGAACCCCGAGGCAGGCAAGCGCTCAGGTCGTCGGCCACCACCGACACATCGATGATTATATTAGAAACTTGCGTGAATCCGATCGACAAAGTGTTGTCTATGCGCAGCGGCCGCCGGTGGTGTGGTCGTGATGCCCAAGTGTGTAGAGAGGTTTGCCTGTCGATGCGGAGGGTTTCGTAGTCCCGATCAACCGGGGTCCAAATTACGGGTTTGCGGCCCATGCGTGGGCTGCGGACGCCGGCCATGATGGGGGCAATGCCCTGGCCGCGGACGGTGAGCAGGCCGGCGATGGTGCGGGCGGCGTCTGGTGGGGACGTGGTAGCGGCGGGTTCGGCCGGGCTTGGTCGACCAGGTGTTTCCAGCGGATCTTTCGCAGATCATAGGAGGCAAGCGGACGCTGTTGTTCATGGCGGGGGGAGGCGTCGGAAAGACATCGACCCTGCTCAAGGCTCAAGATGCTCGAGACCGGATCGAGGCGTTATCTTCCGACGATCTCGCTGTCATGTACGAGACCGGGACGGTCTTCCGCACCCCGCAGAAGATGCAGGTCTATGCGTACACGTCGCCGGACAGTCCGCCGGTCCGTGGCCGGTCTGATCGGCGACATCGCCAGACCTACTACGGTTCGTGCATGATCAGGTACTCTCCTGACACGGTGTGAGGAGTTGACTTGACCGTGCGGGCCACGCAGCGCCTGACCGGTAGCAACGCGTCACGCCGCCTGAAAGCACAGCAAACGTTCAGATTGCTGGGCAACGTCACGGATCAGGGCCTGTCCAGCCTGACCAACCTGCTCGTCTCGTTGTTCTCGGCGCACCTCCTGCGTGTCGAGGCGTTCGGCGTCGTCAGCGTGGTCATGACGACCTACTTCGTGTGTGTCGGTGTCGCCAGGGCGGTCGTGGGCGATCCGCTCATGCTGTCCAGGGCGCAGCCGAAGGCGCTGCCGCGAGAGACCGTCAGCCAGGTCGCCTCGGCGTCGTTCGGCATCGGGCTGCTCTTCGCCCTCGCGACCATCGCCCTCTGGGCGGTGGGCCCGTCGAGCGGGCTGACCAGGGCACTCGTCGTGCTCGGCGTGGGAATGCCGTTGCTCTTGCTGCAGGACGTCGCCCGCTACATCGCATTCTGGCGGGGCTCGCCGTGGGGGGCGGCCGCGAACGATCTGCTCTGGCTCGTGGGGTCGCTGGTCGCCCTCTTCCTGCTGCCGCATCAATACGCCTCGGCGGCGACCGTGTTGGCCTGTTGGGTCGGGTCCGGTGCGCTCGCGGGAGTGGTGTCCGTGATGTATCTGAGATGGCGGCCGAGTGCCCCGGCCGGCTGGTCATGGGTGCGCGAAAACAGTCGGCTCATCATGCCGATGCTCGGCGATTACGGGCTGATCGCTTCGCTCCAGCAAGGCACCATCTACGTCGTCACCGCGATCGCCGGCCTGCGTGCGACGGCCGCGTTCCGGGGTGCGCTCGTCGCCCTCGGCCCGGTCAATGTGCTCACCGCAGGCGTGTCCGTTTTCCTGGTCCAACTCGGGCGGCGCAGTTTCGACGCCACTCCCAAGAAGTTGCCCATCATCATCCTTCGGCGGTCGGCGGTGATGTCCGCGGCGGTCTTGACGCTGTGCATCGCCGTGTATTTCATGCCCACCGAGTTGGGCGAGTTGCTGCTCGGTGACGTCTGGGAGCGCGCCCGGCCGCTCATCCTGCCGTTCTCGTTCGTGTTCGCGACGGCGGCGTTGAACTTCGGGGCCACGACCGGGCTGCGCCTGATCGGCGAGGCCGGGCGATCGTTCCGGGTCCGCGCTGTCGCGGCCCCCTTGATGCTGATCGCCGTCGCGGCGGCGTGTATCCACGCGGGGGTCACTGCGGCGGTGTGGGCTCAGGCGATCACCGGACTCCTGGCGACGAGCATGTGGTGGTGGATGTTCGTGGCCTCCCACCGGCAACAATTCCTCGCCTCACCCGCTAATGGCGGGCCACGCCATCGGCGCTGATCGACGGCCCGGCCTTCAGAGCCGGTCGACGACCGATCCGGCCAACCGGTTTCGGGTGTCGAGCACACGGCCGGCGTGCTGGCCGATCACGGGTGGACGATCTCCTCGCGCACCTCGAAGCTGTCGATCTCCACCGCGGCATCCCCGGCGTCGCCGGTGTGGCCGAGGCTGAACGACAGCCTGCCGGTGCACTGGCTGCGGTCAGAGGATTGGTGGGCGACCTCCTCCCGCATCGAGTCGGCGATGAAGTCCGGCGCCGGAGAAGTCGATCTCGAGACGGCCGAGCCGCAACGGGCTCGGTGTACGGGTCCAATGATCTTCCTCCGCCACCGTGCTGGGCCACAGGTCCGGTCCGGCCGTCCATCCCCTGCGGTTTATTGCAGCCAGAGCGCTTGGTAAGCGACCCTACCCCGCAGACGGCCACCACCGAAGTCCATCGCATTTAATGAGATTCGACCTAATCCTAATGCCATGCCTAGCGTCATCGATCCGCTCGGAAATCTTGCAGAGGTCCCACTCGCCGGGGCGCCAGACAACGGCGTCGGCTAGCCGTACCTGTGGGGATGGCTCGGCGAACTCCCGTACGGCCTGATGGGGGAGGTGCAGCGGCTGCCGTCGTGCTTCCGCGGCCACGACCTGCCGCCGGCCGACGCTGTCTGGCTGGCCGCGGAGTGCACGCCCGTGGTGACCGACGGAGCCGTCCGGCGCGACGTCGTAGTGGTCGCCGTCACATCGGGCAGCTACCCGGTGCCGCTGGTCGCAGCGGCGTTGCGTGCCGACGGGATCGGGGCCGCCGCGGCCTCGACGCACCCCGGACACCCGCTGCTGCCCGACGACGTGCGCACACTGGCCGGCGTCGTGGCTCGCGGACGACACGTCGCGTTGTGGACGCCCCGCAGAACACCGGCGGCTCGTTTGCGTGACTCGGCTGCCCCTCCTCGAGACCTCGTCGTAGCCGCCGCCGTCGACAAGGGTGACGGCCTGCGTGCGCTCGCGAGGCTGCTCGGCGCCGGACCGGACGCTCCCGGCCCCTGTTCGGCTCGCGATCGGCGACACCGCCTCCGACCTGCCCATGTTCGCCGTGGCGGAGCACGCCTACGCCCCCGTCAACGCCAGCCGTGAGATCCGCG
>Ga0209584_10000252_pt1 | contig 15894 bp, 12 predicted proteins | sample NGEPerD_FD_184507 | JGI IMG/M metagenome (GOLD analysis project Ga0209584, IMG submission 184507) | Arctic peat soil microbial communities from the Barrow Environmental Observatory site, Barrow, Alaska, USA - NGEE PermafrostAB12-D... | ecosystem: Environmental > Terrestrial > Soil > Wetlands >...
AGGCTGCCGTGCTGGAGGCCACCGCCCTTGATTTCGCCACCTGCTGGATTGGAGGCGGCGTGCGGCGGGGCAAGGTGGAAGAGCTGCTCGGACTGCAGGACCACGAGCACGTCTACTCCATCTCCGTCCTTGGCTACTCCTCGGACCGGGTCTCTTCGGGGGAGCGCGTCACCGCGAGGCTGGCGAAGGCTCGGACCAGAAAGCCGCTTGAGACCATTGCTCCGGGTTTGAGTTCCTGGCCCGGGTGGGTTCGCGCCGGCGTGGAAGCGGCGCGTACAGCCCCTTCAGCCACGAACCGCCAGCCTTGGCGCTTCGCGTTTTCGCCTGGTCCCGCCGGTCCGGAGGCGCCGGCCGCGACAGTACGTCTCTTCTTTGATGGCGGGGACACTCCCGTGATCTCCAAGCGCCTGGACTGCGGTATCGCCATGCTGCACTTTGAGTTGGGAGCGTTGTCGGCCGGCGCATCAGGCTCATGGACTCTCCGGGAAGGCAACGATGTCGCCGAATGGTCGCGCTGGAGCGACTGAACCGGAGGCACTGAGTAGGTGCCGGCCTCCGCGGTGAAGTCAACCCCGTTGGAGGATCTCTCCGTTGCGTCAATGGATGAACTCGTAGCCCGCTTCCTCCTAGGCGACGAAGCCACCGTCGAGGTTGTAGAGGTTGGTGTAGCCCTCCTCTGCCCACACGGCGGCGGCGATTCGGCTCATGTGGTCGCTCTGACAATAGACGACGATTTTCGCGTCCTTGTCATCGGGTAGCTGGTCCACGTGCCCGGCGGCCTCGTCATAGGGGATGAAGAGATCCGTTAGCGGAATCTCCCCCTCATAGGGGATGTGGACGTTGATGAAGAGGAAGCCCTTGTTCTCCAGCATCCCGGCGAGCTCGTCCGGTCCGATGTCCGTATAGCCGGGGGATTCGGTGCCGTTGGTGGTTTCCGTCCCATTGGTCGAGGTTCCGTCATCTCCCGCACAGGAAGTGAGGACCCCTGCCAGAAGAAGGACCAAAGCCGCCAGTACCGGCACTGCCGCCGGTCTGGTGGGACTGCTGCGCGTTGCGCGGTTGTTTCTGGCGAGTCTCATCATAGATCACGTATTCCCGGTATCGCCAGTTGGTATTCCCACGCGCAGGAGCGAATATCTAAGAGGCCTCCTCCTGCTCCTTCTCCCGCAAAGCGCGCCACACCTTTTCGTAGCTTAGGGGCAGGCTGTTCACCCGCACGCCCATGGCGTCGAAGATGGCGTTGTTGAAGCAGCCCATGGTGGGCAGAGTGGCTCCCTCCCCTACCTCTTTGACTCCCCAGGGACCCGCGGGTTCGTAAGAGTCTACGAGTCCGCTATGGATGCGGGGCATGTCCAGGGCGGTGGGTATGCGGTACTCGGCCAGATTAGCGTTCTGGATGCGGCCTTCCTCGTCGAAGCGCACTTCCTCCCAAATGGACTCTCCCATTCCCATGAAGAGGGCTCCGTGCACCTGAGCTTCCAGCAAGGCGGGGTTGATGACCATTCCGCAGTCGTGCACATCCCAGACATCTTGGACGTCTATTTCCCCGGTCTCCTCATCTATCTGCACCTCGGAGACCTGGGCGGCGAAGCTGTAGGCTGGTGAGGTGCCGACCGGTGCCCCCTTGAACTTGCCTCCCAGCTTTGGTGGCGTATATGAGCCCTTACCCAGCAGCGGCCCATCCTCCACGAAGAAGCGCCTCGCCACTTCAGAGAAGCTGAGCTCCACCCGGGAGTTGCCGGGGGAGAAGATGCGGGCGCCCTCTATCTCCAGGTCCTCGGAGGGGAAGTCCAGCATCTCTGCCGCCTTCCGGAGCATCTGCTCCTTCACCTCTTCCCCGGCCTGCTTGACTGCTGCCCCGGACATGAGTGTCTGCCGGCTGGCGTAGGCTCCGAAGTCGTGGGGAGCGGTCTCCGTGTCCCCTGCGACGATCCGCATATTGTCGTACTGGAAGCCCATGGCTTCTGCGGCCATCTGGCAGAGCACGGTGTCTGAGCCCTGGCCGATGTCCGTGGCTCCCGTGTACAGAGTGGCGGATGTGCCGTCCTCGTTGACCTTGATGGTGGCTGAGGCGTGGGGCAGGTCCGTGCGATAAATGGGGTATCCCGCGCCTGAAACGAAGCTCCCCGTGGAGACACCAATACCCCGTCCGGCAGGGAGCTTGCCCTTCTTGGCGTTCCAGCCGGACATCTCCCTCGCCTGCTCCAGGCAGGCCGTCATCTCGCAGGAATTGACCGCGAACTCGTTGGGGGTGACGGTGTCCGCCTGCCGGGCATTGGTCAGACGGATGTCCATGGGATCTATACCCAGTTCCTTGGCGATGTTGTCCAGGTGGGACTCAAAGGCGTACCGGGGCTGGGGTGCTCCGTGACCGCGCTGGGCTCCGCAGGCAGGCAGGTTGGTGTATACCCGGAACATGTCAAAGCGATAGTTGTCGAACTCATAGGGGAGCGTGAGCATGGCCCCGGCGTAATAGGCGGTGGCGATTCCCAGGCTGGTATATGCGCCGCCGTCCATGATGAAATCCGCGTGCACTCCCAGGATCTTGCCCTGCTTATCCACCCCGGTGGTGATGGTCATGTACTGGCGGTGTCGGCCTCGATTGTGGGCGAACATCTCTGCGCGGTCGTAAAACATGCGTACCGGGCGGCCGGTGATACGGGCCAGCACTGCGCCGGCGAACTCCAGTCCGGTGGGCTCCAGCTTACCTCCGAAACCACCACCCACGTAGGTCTTGAGGACGCGGACGTTGCCCATGGGAAGGTCGAATTCCCGGGCTATGTAGTACTGGAAGTAGTGGGGGGACTGGGTGCTGGAGTATACGGTCAGCTTGTCCTTGTCCCACATGGAGATTGCGGAGTGGGGCTCGATGGGGGACTGGTAGGTTCGGTTCCCCACGAAGGTGTCCGTGCGCACGTAGGCGGCGCGTTCGAACGCCCCGTCCACATTCCCGAAATCCTGATGGATCTCTGTGTTGATGTTGCGCTCGTATTCCTCATGCACCTGGGGTTGGCCATCGTCCATCGCTTTGAGCGGGTCCAGCACGGCGGGGAGCACTTCATACTCCACCTTGATGGCGGCGAGCGCCTTGTAGCAGGTCTCTTCATCCGTGCAGGCGACGGCCGCGACCTTATCCCCCACGAAACGAACGGTGTCGTAACAGAAGATGTTCTCATCCCACCGGGCCGGGCTCAGCCCGTACTTCTTGGAGGGTGCGTCCTTGTGGGTGATGACGGCCTTCACTCCCGGGATCTTCTCCGCTTCAGAGGTGTCAATGGAGAGGATGCGGGCGTGTGCGTGGGGACTGGTGAGGATCTTCCCGTGCAGCATGTTGGGGATCTTCAGATCCCCTGTGTACTTGGCGGTGCCGGTTACCTTGTCCCGTCCGTCTATCTTGGCGACCGGCTTGCCGATGACCGCGTAGTCGTTCTGTCCCTTGGCGGGTCTTTCCGCGCTCACGATGCCACCTGCTCTTTCTTGCCCTTTTCGCCGGAGGTTTCCCGACCGGAGGTTTCCCGACCGGTGGATTCCTGCGTGCTTGCTTCCTGACCGGCGGCGGCTTTGATCGCCCGCACGATGTTCACATACCCCGTGCAGCGGCAGAGGTTCCCTGCGATGGCCTCCCGTATCTCCTCTTCCGTGGGATCTGGGTTGCGGTCCAGCAGGGCCTTGGCGGAGAGGATCATGCCCGGTGTGCAGTAGCCGCACTGCACCGCCGCTTTGTCCAAGAAGGCCTGCTGGACCCGGTCCAGCTCCCCGCGTTCGGTCAGTCCCTCCACGGTGACGATTTCACTTCCGTCCGCTTCCAGGGCCAGGACCAAGCAGGAGTTAACCGGGCGCCCATCCAGGAGTATGGTACAGGAGCCGCAATCCCCGAGCTCACACCCTTTCTTGGTTCCTGTAAGGTCATATTCCTCTCTCAACAGGTTCACCAGCACCGTATTGGCTTTGACCATCGCGGTCTGGGGGTCTCCGTTTATGGTTAGACTGACCAGATAGCGCCTCACGCCCTCCTGATCTACTATGGCCTGCATTGTCTAATTCCTCCCCTGCACGGTCTCTTATGGATGTCCTACGGATGCCCCATATGAATGTCCTACACGTGCCCTTCAGTGATGGCCTTGCGCAGAGCCCGGCGGGTGAAGATCCGGACCATGTCCCGGCGGTATTCCTGTGAGCCCCGGATGTCGGATATGGGAGAACTCTCTGCCGCCGCCTTCTGTCCCGCCTCTTCCAGGAGCTCCTCGGTCCACTCCTTGTCTTTCAGCACGGCTTCCGCCTCCCGTGCCCGCAGGGGAACCGGGGCTACCGCCCCCAGGGCTATGCGGCAATCCCGGACCGTGTTTCCCTCCATGTTAACGGCCGCCGCCACCCCTACCACAGCCAGTGCTCCCGCCCGGCGCAGCCCGAACTTCAGGTAGGTGCTGCCGGTAACGGGGTGATCCGGGATGGTTACGTGCGTTATGACTTCATCCTGCTTCAGCACGGATTTTCTGGGCCCGGTGAAGAAGCCCTCCAGTGGCAGGGTGCGTTCACCCTCACAGCCGTGGAGGGTCACCGTGGCCCCCAGAGAGATTAGAATCGGCGGCAGGTCCGCGGAAGGGATGGCGTTGGCGATGTTTCCACCGATAGTCCCGGTGTTGCGAACCTGTGTGGCCGCCATGGAGTGGGCGGCCTCAGATACCGAAAGGTAACGTTCATGGAGAATCGGGGAATTCATGATCTCATTGTGGGTGGTCCGTGCTCCAATGACCACCCCGGTACCCGGTTCGTGGCGTATGTTGCGCAATTCTTCCAGGTTGCGCAGAGAGACCAGGATTTTGGGTTCCACCAGGCCGTGTTTCATGCTGACCATGAGGTCTGTGCCGCCGGACAGTACCAAAGCGTCCGGGGCATGTTCGGCCAGCAAGTTACACACGTCCTGCAGGCTATCAGGTGCTAAATAGTCGAAGTCCGGAAGATACACAGATTACCCCCTCCGGCCACGGGTCTCTTGGCCCGAGGCGAAGATATTAACTGGCCAACCAACCAGCCAGTCACAGTATAGCAGCGGTGCTGTAAAGTAGAAAGTGGTTGGTGGTGGAAAGACCAGATTTGTCGCGACGACCTATGTATATATAGGGAGGAAGGCCTACGGTGGGTATTCTGGAGAGCTGGAAGCTGGGCCCCTCCGAAGTGCTGGCCCTGGTGGGGGCGGGAGGTAAGACCACGCTCCTCCGGGCTGTGGCGTCCGCGTACGAGCGGGAGGGGGCCGTCCCCCTGCTCACCACCACCACGCAGGTCTGGGCACCGGAGCCGGGAGAGAGGGCGTGCGTAACCGCAGGTTCTCCAGGGGATCTGGTGCGGCGGGTGCGGGAGGAGCTGGCCCGGGAAGGGGAGGGCAAAGACCGGGGATCCAGTCAAGGAGCAACCGGTGAAGGCTCCTCTTCCCCAGAAGGCCTTTCCTCCGGTCAAGCATCTTCCTCCCGGGGCGCACCCGGCAGAGGGTTCTGGGTGGGCCGCAGTGTGAGTGCGGACGGCAAGCTGCAGGGCATCCCCCCGGAGTGGACGCGCAGGCTTCGCGATATCCCTGGGGTGGAAGCCGTCCTGGTGGAGGCGGACGGCGCCGCCGGCCGATCCTTGAAGGCACCGGCTCCCTGGGAGCCGGTGCTCCCCGCCGCGGTGACTACGGTGGTGGCGGTAGCCGGTTTGGATGCGCAGGGGGCCTCCCTGGACGGGGACAAGATCCATCGCCGGGAAGAAGTGGAGCGGGTGCTGGGCCCTGACTCAGGCGAGGGGCGGGGAAAGAACTCCGCCCGGCCGTGCGGACGCAGAGTGGCTCCATGCGAGATACCGGCGGTACTTCTGCGCGGGTACCAGAAGCACACTCCGCCCTCCGCCCGGCTCCTGCTCTTTCTCAACAAGGAGGATGAGCATCCGGTTGATCCGGGTCTGGAACAGGCCGCTTCCGGGACGCCGGTGGAGGTGTGGTGCGGCTCTGCCCGGGCTCTGGCCGGGGGAGAAGCGGGTGGAGAGAGCATCCATCCGGGAGGGAGGCATGACCGAGAGCAGGGTGCTGCGCTGCGGGTCCTGCGGAAACTGGAGCCAGCTCCCGTGGCGGTGATCGCCGCCGCCGGCATGGCGACGCGCATGGGCGGGGAGAAGGTACTGGCCTCCCTGGGAGCGGGCACCGTCCTGGGCCGGGTGGTCCGGACCGCCCTGAGCTGCTCCTGGCTGGAGCGGATTGTAGTAGTGGCGGGGGACGGCGCGGAGGCGATGGAGGAAGCCCTCCGGACGGAGTTGTCCGGGCGCGGTTCTGGGAAGAGATTCGAGTTCCGGGACAGACTCCACGTGGTGATCAACAGTCGTCCGGAGCAGGGATTGGCTTCTTCCCTACGGGTCGGAGTTACGTCGGCCGGAAGCCCTGGTCCGATATTGGTCCTGCTCGGTGACCAGCCGTTGGTCAGAGTGGAGACGCTTGATGCCATCTGGGCGGCGGCCCGGGGCCGGCCCCGGGCCGCCGTAGTGGGTCTGGCGGAGGAGAGGGAAGAGGCTGATGCGGAGGGACTGAAGGAAGAGTCTCAGGGGTGGGCCGGACGCGGGGGGCGGGGAGTCCGCCCTCCGGTGTTGCTTCACCGCTCCCTGACTCCTCAACTTTTGGAGCTGGAGGGAGATCAGGGTGCGCGGGGTATTCTCCAGCGCTACAGTGGGCGGGTAGCGGGCGTTGTGAGGGGGGAGGAAGAGGCGCTGGATGTGGACACTCCTGCCCAGCTGGATTTCGTTCGCGCCTTCGTGGAGGAAGATGGCCGGGCCGGGGTCTAGGGCCATCTGGTAGAGTGTGGAGCAGCGGGGCTGAAGGCTGCGGCTCTAGGAAGAGGAAGGGGGCTCTGTTGGCGAATCGGGCGCAGGATTGGCTGAACCAGGCCGCGCGAGATCTGGAGCAGGCTGAGGCCTCTCGCCGGGAGGGACGGCACGAGTGGGCGTGTTTTGCCTCGCAACAGGCGGGGGAGAAGGCGGTCAAGGCACTCCATCTCAGCTTGGGACAGGATGCCTGGGGGCATGTGGTGGCTCGTCTTTTGGCTGAGCTGCCGCTGGATGTTCCCGGTCTCGTGTTGGAGAAGGGGAGGGTGCTGGATACTTTCTACGTGGCCACGCGATACGCAAACGGCCACGTGGAGGGTGCGCCTTTCGAGCACTACGGTCTCCTGCAGAGTGAGGAGGCGATACGCTATGCCGGTGAGATTATCGAATTCGTCCGTGCTCAGATGGCCGGATAGGTCTCAGGTGGACCGGGCCGCCCGGGTCTGGGCATCCCAGGCTGCGGTTGACCACCCTGAGCTCATTCGCGCCGGCTACTTCGGTTCCTACTCTCGAGGTGACTGGGGTGTGGGAAGTGACTTAGATCTGCTGGTGATTGTAGGTGCGGCTTTAGAGCCTTTTCCCCGGCGTCCGTTGCTCTTCAACACGCTGGATTTGCCGGTTCCGGCCGAGCTTCTGGTTTACACCGGGGATGAGTGGGGAGGGCTTCTCAAAGAGGGGAGAGCGTTCGCGCGCCGGGTGGCGGAGGAGGTCACGTGGGTCTACGAGCGCGGGGAGGAAAAGCCCGCATAGCCTGGGCTCCGGACCCGCATACCGGCGGCCCCGGACCCCGCATAGTCTCGGTCTTGGGCCTGCATCCTGCCGGCACCGGGCCGTGTTTTCTTGCGCCGAGGGGCTGTTGAGGAGTGCTTTCTGCTAACCTTCTCCGGAGTCTGCGGCGTTCTGGTGAACGGAGAGGAGCTTGGTTGGAACCTGTGCTTGAAGCGGAGAATGTGTATCGCATCCCTGTCTATACGCCTTTTGGAACCCCTCCCACAAATGTGTATGTATTGATGGGCGATAAGGTGGGGTTGGTGGATTGCGGCTTGGGTCACCCCAAGACCCGGGAAGAGCTGCACGCCGGGTTGGCCCAACTGGGTGTCGAACCGGAAGACGTGGGAGTTGTGGTGGTCACCCATGCTCACGTGGACCACATGGGGATGGCCGGCGAGTTCCCCTCCGCCCAGGTATTCGCGGGGCAGGGGGACGTCCACAAGCTTCATGACTACCGGCAACATCTGAGGGAGTACATGGGAGTGGTCAGGGGACTGATGAAGGAGTGGGGCGTCAGTGATGAGACAGTGCAGGCGCTGGTTGAGGCGTTCCGGGGTTTCGCGCAGATGGCACAGTCGGTTCCGGGGGCAAGGGGCCTGAGTTCCGGGGAGGTGCTGGAAGGCTTGGGCTTTCCGCTGGAGGTAGTGGAGTTTCCCGGGCACACTGAGGGATTGATCGGCCTGTATAGGAGGAAGGACGAATTGCTCCTCTCCAGTGATCATCTGCTCAGTGAGATTACCCCCAACCCCGGGCTCTTCACAGATGAAGACCCTCCGCGCAGCGGTTTGGAGGCCTACGTGGCCTCCGTGCGGGGTCTCCGGGAGATGGATATCTCCCTGGTGCTTCCAGGGCATGGACCGGTGTTTCAGGAACATAAGGAACGGATAGATACCATACTTACTCACCACGAGGAAAGGCTGAGGGTTGTCAGGGGAGCGGTGGGAGAGGGTTCCACCGCTTATACGGCCAGTCGAAGGGTCTTTGGTGAACTGGACTCCACAAACATCTTCCTTGCGGTACGCGAAACTTTTGGCCACCTGGAAATCCTGGTCCGGGACGGCTTGGTGGAGGTACAGAGACAGGGACCTGTGGACGTCTACTCCGCACCCTAGCATCTTGAGTATCTGGGGCCTCTTTCGGTCTCGCCACGCATGTCCGGGTGAGTGGGCCCATCACCCGGAACTATGCGGAATTTGCGGCAAGAAGCCACGAAAAGGGGGGTGCGCCCATTGACATGACGTGAACGTTAACGGTAAATTGTGGACAGTAGGGGATTGTTGGTCCTCTCGCGGGAGCCAACCTGCAGCGGAAGGGGGCGGAGAATGGCGGAAGAATCCGGTACTGGCAAAGACTATCTCTGGCTTGATCATTACCCGGAGGGGGTCGCGTGGGAAGCGGGCATTGTCCCCAAGGCCCTGCCGGCGATGCTGGATGAGAGCGTCAGGAAGCATGGGTCACGCCCGGCTCTGGACTTCATGGGTAGGGAGTACAGTTATCAGGAGTTCGGGGATCTGGTGGACCGGGCCGCCAAGGGTCTTCAGGATCTGGGTGTGGTGAAGGGCAGCAGGGTGGGTCTCTTCTTCCCCAACAGCCCGTATGCGGTAATCATGTACTACGCGGTCCTCAAGGCCGGCGGGGTCGTGGTGAATCTGAACCCCCTGTATGCAGAGCAGGAGGTCCAGAAGCTGGTGGCGGACTCCGGGGCGGAGTTCCTGGCCACCATGAACTTGGTTGCGCTCTATCCCAAGCTGTCTCATGCTCTGGGGGACGGCGGGATCAAGAAGGTCATCATCTGCCCCATGGCGGAGGTACTTCCCTTCCCCAAAAACCTCCTGTACCGGTTGTTCAGGCGGGGCGAAGTGGCCTCCTTCCCGGATGACGACCGTCACGTTACCTTCAAGGAGCTCACGGCGAATGACGGCTCCTATAGCCCGGTGGAGGTGAGTCCCGGGGAAGACGTGGCCGTCTTGCAGTACACAGGGGGCACCACAGGGTTGCCCAAGGGAGCCATGCTCACCCACAAGAACTTGTACGTGAACGCAGAGCAGTGCCGGCGCTGGTTTGTGGATTTGGACGAGGGGCACGAAACCAACCTGGGAGTGCTCCCTTTCTTTCACTCCTTTGGCATGACGGTGTCCATGAACCTGGGAGTGCTCACGGGCTCTCGGATTCTGCTGGTTCCGCGCTTTGAGTTGGAGCCGGTGCTGAAGCTCATTCAGGACAAGCGGCCTACCCTGTTCCCGGGAGTTCCCACCATGTACACGGGTATCAATGGATACCCACAGGTGGGGAAGTACGATCTCTCCTCCATCAAGTTCTGCATCTCCGGGGGCGCTCCGCTCCCCCTCCAGGTCAAGAAGAACTTTGAGGCGCTGTCGGGCTGCGCGCTGGTAGAGGGGTACGGCCTTTCCGAGACTTCTCCCGTGGCCACCTGTAATCCCATGACTGGCACGAGTAAGGAAGGATCCATCGGCATCCCCTTCCCGGATACGCGTATTGAGATCCACTCTGTGGAGGACCCGGACCAAACCGTTCCGCAGGGCGAGCGGGGAGAGATATGCATCGCCGGTCCGCAGGTGATGATTGGCTACTGGAACCGTCCGGAAGATACGGATGAGGTGTTCTCCGGCGAGTTCTTGCGCACGGGAGACGTGGGCTACATGGACGAGGAAGGGTACACGTTCATAGTGGACCGGATAAAGGACCTCATCCTGGCGGGCGGCTACAACGTGTACCCCCGCACTGTGGAAGAAGCTATCTACCAGCACCCGGCCGTGGCGGAAGTCACGGTGATAGGGATACCGGATGAGTACAGGGGAGAGAGTCCCAAGGCGTTCATCAGTCTGCGGGAAGGGCAGAGCCTGGAGGAACAGGAACTGCTTGATTTCCTCAAGGACAAGCTATCCAAGATCGAGATGCCACGGGAGATTGAATTCCGGGATGAGTTGCCCAAGACGATGATAGGGAAACTCTCCAAGAAGGAACTGGTGGCGGAAGAGAAGACCAAGCGCGGAGGGCAAGAGGCTGAGTAAGGAGGACCTGAGTAACCCGCAGCGGTCCATAGGTGAACTGGCGGAGGAGTTTGACATAACTCCGCGCACCCTTCGTTTTTATGAGTCGGAAGGGTTGTTGTCTCCGGCCAGGCAGGGAAAAAACCGGGTATACGGAAAGCGGGATCGGGCCCGATTGATACTGGTTCTCCGGGGGAGACGGCTCGGCTTCAGCTTGGCTGAGATCAAGGAGATGCTGGATCTGTATGACGTGGACCCTCATCACGTGAAACAGCTGGAGCATGCGGTCAAAAAAGGCAAGGAACGGATAGAAGCTCTGGAGCAACAGCTGGAAGATGTCTCCTCGGCTCTGATGGAGCTGAAGGAGCTGGAGCAGAAGGGGCGGCGCCAGCTGGAGGAAAGGAAAAACAAGCGTACCGAGGAGGAGTAGATCGTTATGAGGAATGTGGTTATTGCCGGTTATACGCGGTCGCCTTTTGCGCCCGCCCGCAAGGGTGAGCTGGCGAAGGTCCGGCCGGACGAGATGGTCCGTCAGGTCATCGCTGCCATGGTGGAGCGCACCGGGCTCAACCCCGAGGAAGTGGAAGACCTGGTAATGGGTTGCTCCTTCCCGGAGGCGGAGCAGGGGCTGAACATCGGACGGGTTGTGGGCCTCATGGTGGGTTTCCCCGACTCTGTGGCCGGGGTGACGGTGAATCGGTTCTGCGGTTCTTCTATGGAATCCATTCACTCGGCTGCGGGAGCCATTCAGATGAACGCGGGAGAAGTGTTCGTGGCCGCGGGCATAGAGTCCATGACTCGGGTGCCTATGATGGGGTACAACCCCATGCCCCATCCAGCCTTTGCCAAGGAGAGAGCTGAAGCCTACATGTCCATGGGACTGACGGCGGAGAATGTGGCCAAGAAATACAACATATCCCGGGAGGCTCAGGAGAAGTTCGCGTTGTCCAGCCAACAGAAGGCTGCTGCCGCCGCCTCCGCAGGGAAGTTTGACGACGAGATTGTGCCTATCAAAGATGGCGACCGTATGATTGACAGGGACGGCTGCATCCGCCCGGACACCACCCTGGAGGGTCTGGCCGGCTTGAAGCCCGCCTTTGATGAGAAGGGCACGGTGACGGCGGGGACTTCCTCCCCGCTTGCAGATGGCGCTGTTGCCAACATCGTGTGCACTGAGGAATATGCAGAGAAGAACGGCCTGGAGGCGTTGGCCCGCATTAAGAGCATAGCCGTGGCCGGGTGTCCTCCGGAGATCATGGGCATAGGACCGGTTCCCTCCAGCCGCAAGGCCCTGGAGCGGGCCGGACTTTCCATTGATGACATGGATATCATAGAGGTCAATGAGGCCTTCGCCTCCCAGTCCCTGGCGGTAGTTGAGGATCTGGGCATAGACACGGACAAGCTGAATATTGACGGTGGAGCTATTGCCCTTGGTCATCCTCTCGGTGCCAGCGGCGGGCGCATCACGGGCAAGGCCGCCTCTCTGCTGCGGAGAGAGGGTGGCAAGTACGCGCTTGCCACCATGTGCATAGGTGGGGGGCAGGGTATAGCCACCGTGCTGGAGGCGGTCTAGATGGGGAAGGAGGGAATCAAGATGACACAAGCCGACAAGGCCGAGATTGGACGTATCTCCCAAGCGGCGGTCATCGGTGCTGGAGTCATGGGGAGCGGCATCGCCGCTCATCTGGCCAACGCCGGGGTGCCCGTGCTGCTGCTGGACATCGTCCCGCCTGACGCGGATAACAGGAACGTGCTGGCGGGGACGGCGCTCAAGAAGCTCAATAAGGCCGATCCTGCCGCATTCATGCACAAGAAGAACGCCCGCCTGGTGACTCCGGGGAATCTTGAGGATGATCTGGAGAAGGTGGCGGAAGCGGACTGGATTGTGGAAGCCGTGGTGGAGCGGTTGGACATCAAACAGGACGTATACGGGAAGCTGGAGGGGGTACGGAAAGCGGGTTCCATAGTCTCCTCCAACACCTCCACCATACCCCTGCACGATCTGGTGGAGGGACTGCCGGAGACCTTTGCCCGAGATTTCCTGATCACTCACTTTTTCAACCCGCCGCGCTACATGCGGCTTCTGGAGGTTGTGGCCGGAGAGAAGACAGATCCAGAGATACTCCGGGCTATGATGGATTTTGCCGACATGCGTCTGGGCAAAGGTGTGGTCGAGTGCAAGGACACCCCGGGTTTCATCGCCAACCGGATCGGCTCCTTCTGGATGCAGACGGCGTTGACCGAGGCACTGGAGATGGGCGTGGGGGTGGAAGAGGCGGACGCCGTGCTGGGCCGCCCCGCCGGTGCTCCCAAGAGCGGTATCTTCGGTCTGATGGATCTGGTGGGTCTTGACCTGATACCGGAGGTGAGCAAGAGCATGCTGGCCCGCCTCCCGGAAGACGACCCCTATCGCAACGCGCACAGGGACGCGGAGATAGTTACGCAGCTCATAGAGTCCGGGTACACGGGACGGAAGGGCAAGGGTGGCTTCTACCGGCTCAACCGGGAAGGCGGAGAGAAGGTCAAAGAGGTGGTGGACCTGGAAACCGGCGAGTTCTCTCCGGTGCGTCGGGTCACTCCCGAGGCCGCCAAGACGGCCAAGTCGTATGGACTACGTGGATTGGTCCAGCATCCGGACGACAGTGGGAGGTATGCCTGGAGCGTGCTCTCCCAGACTCTTAGCTACACAGCTTCACTGGTGCCGGAGATCGCGGACACGGTGGCGGCGGTCGACGAAGCCATCAAGCTGGGTTATAACTGGAAGAAGGGCCCCTTTGAGATGTTGGATGAGTTGGGTCCGGCCTGGTTTGCGGAGAAGTTGCGGGAAGAGGGCCGCCCGGTGCCGGAGCTCCTGGAGGCGGTGGGAGACAAGACCTTCTACAGGGTCAGGGACGGGGTACTGGAGTATCGCGAAACCAGCGGTGAGTATGAGCCTGTCCCCCGTCGGCCAGGAGTGCTCCTTCTGGAAGATATAAAGCGCGGTTCGGAACCGTTGGCCTCCAACAGCTCAGCCAGCATCTGGGACGTGGGTGATGGTGTAGTCTGTCTGGAGTTCCACAGCCACAGTAACGCCCTGGACCGAGGCACCTTGGCCATGGTGAAGAAAGCAATCAAGGTGGTGGGTGACGGATACAAGGCTCTCGTCATCCACAACGAGGCCACGAATTTCTCTGTGGGTGCGAACATCGGTGTAGGGTTGTTCGCAGCCAACATGGCACTGTGGCAGGTGGTTGAGGAAGAGGTGCAAATGGGTCAGGAGGCCTACAAAGCCCTGAAGCACGCGCCTTTCCCGGTGGTGGGAGCACCGGCCGGGATGGCTCTGGGCGGTGGTTGCGAGATCCTGCTCCACTCGGATGCCATCCAAGCCGCCGCAGAGAGCTATATTGGTCAGCCGGAGACCGGTCTGGGCCTGGTTCCGGCCTGGGGCGGATGCAAGGAGATGCTGTTGCGGGCCATCGAGAATAAGAAGCGGTACCAGGGACCGATGCCTCCGGTGATGCAGGTCTTTCAGACCGTGGGCATGGCTACGGTCTCCAAGTCGGCTGCGGAGGCGAGAGGTCTGTTGTTCCTGCGTGAGTCCGACGGTATCAGCATGAACAGGGACCGCCTGCTGGCTGATGCTAAGGCCAAGGCCCTGGAACTGAGTGAAGACTACAGCCCACCAGAGATGGAGTCCTTCTCTCTGCCCGGTCCTACGGCGGCAGCCGCTATTGAGCTGGCGGTCCAGGACTACCGCAAGTCAGGGAGGGCCACTCCGCACGACGTTGTGGTGGCCGGGTACTTGGCCCGCGTTTTGAGCGGGGGGGACACCGACATCACAGAGACGGTGACAGAGGATGACATTCGGGCGCTGGAGAAGGAGGCGTTCGTCGCCTTGATAAAGCACCCGGACACGCTGGCGCGGGTGCAACACATGTTGGAAACCGGCAAACCATTGAGGAACTAGATATGACTACCATTTATGAAGCCCCATTGCGAGACATCAAGTTTGTCCTGGAAGAGCTGATCGGGGTAGATCAGCTGGCCGAACTTCCCGGTTACGAAGAGGCCACACCGGACCAGAACGAGTTCCTCCTGGGGGAAGCGGCCAATATCTGCGAAACGCTGCTATTCCCGCTCAATCAGAGCGGTGACGAAGAGGGATGCACTCTGGAGAAAGGAGAGGTGCATACTCCGGAGGGATTCAAGGAGGCCTATGAGACCTTCATTGAGGCCGGTTGGACCGCACTCTCTTGCGAGCCCGAGTACGGAGGGATGGGTCTGCCCAAGCTGCTGAACCTCGTTCTGGAGGAGATGCTGGCATCCAGCAACCTGGCCTTTAGCACCTACCCCCTATTGACGACCGGGGCGTACAATGCCATTCGTCTGCACGGGTCGGATGAGCTCAAGGACAAGTTCCTGCCTCGGCTGGTGGACGGTAGCTGGGCGGGCACTATGTGTCTGACCGAATCCCATAGCGGAACCGACCTGGGCCTGGTTCGCACCAAAGCTGAGCCCCAGGAGGACGGCAGTTACCTGATCAAGGGAAACAAGATATTCATCACCGCCGGCGACCAGGACTTCACGGAGAACATCATCCATCTGGTTCTGGCTCGTCTCCCGGACGCGCCTCCGGGTATCAAGGGCATAAGTCTATTCCTGGTCCCCAAGTACAGGGTCAACGATGATGGCTCCCTGGGCGAGAGGAACGCCGTCATCTGTGGGTCTCTGGAGAAGAAGATGGGCATCAAGGGCTCTTCCACTTGCGAGCTCAGCTTTGATGGAGCCGTGGGTTACCTGGTGGGAGAGAAGCATCGGGGCATGCGGCACATGTTTACCATGATGAATCAGGCCCGGCTGGGAGTAGGTATGCAGGGCCTGGGTCTGGCGGAGGTTGCCTATCAGAACGGTTTGGAGTACGCGAAGACCCGGCCGCAGGGCCGTGCGCTCACAGGCCCCAAGTATCCGGAGGAGTCGGCCGATCCGTTGATTGTCCATCCGGATGTGCGCCGCATGCTACTTACCATGAAGGCCTACAACGAGGGTAACCGGGCATTGGCCTACTGGACCGGACTCAATCTGGATCTGGCGGAGAAGCACCCTGACCCGGAGGTTCGGGAGGAAGCTGATGATCTGGTGGCTCTCCTGACACCGGTTGTGAAAGCCTTTTTTACTGACATCGGTTTCGACGTGACCAACCTGGCTGTGCAGATTCACGGGGGCCACGGCTACATACGGGAGACCGGCGTGGAGCAGTATGTGCGGGATGCCCGCATTGGCCAGATTTATGAAG
>Ga0209584_10000253_pt1 | contig 15877 bp, 12 predicted proteins | sample NGEPerD_FD_184507 | JGI IMG/M metagenome (GOLD analysis project Ga0209584, IMG submission 184507) | Arctic peat soil microbial communities from the Barrow Environmental Observatory site, Barrow, Alaska, USA - NGEE PermafrostAB12-D... | ecosystem: Environmental > Terrestrial > Soil > Wetlands >...
GCTTATTAGATGGTGCTGTATATCAGTGAAGGCAAACAGCCGGAACTGACCAATCTATTACAACAGATCGTTGATAACGATGTGGAGACAAACGGGATTGTACCCTTTAAACAAATTAAAAGTATTCATTTTGCCCGGTTTATCGCTTTGGGCAAATCGATTGACGTGCATGGACAGGAAGTGGCATCGAGGCTGGTATTGACGACCAACTACGACATGCCCCTGGAAAATCATATTCAGGAAATGGTGCGTGTGGCAGGCCCTGGGTTATGGCGTATTTTTTCTTTGTGTCAGAATTTTTCATCCGGCAACTATAATGCTGATATGCTGGAGCGTTTTTTATTGTCGCAGAATATTCCCTCTGAAACCTTCTATGTAGGAGTCGGTTACCGCAGCGTTCAGCAGATCCACAACGAAAACCTGCTGCGCAAAGCCATCAATGAATTTGCTGACGGTCAGCGCGCGTTATTGCAAAACGAACCTGCCCAGGCTGCCCGGCAAAGGATTATCAACTTTGTCCGTTCCCGTCCTGATTTGAAATGGGCTGATTCGCCGGAGCCGGGACCTTCCAGGGCTTTTACTATTTCCCGTTATGCCAAACTCATTGGGATCATCGCACTGCTGATCATTTTTTCCCCCATCATACTACCCTTCGTGATCATTTGGATGCTCATCATGCTGGTGTTTGAAATCACCGAGTTGCAGGCGCCCAATCCGGTTACGAAAGATCAGATCCGTGCACTGGTTGCCAGGGAAACACAGCTGGTGCAGGCCCAATTTTCTGCGCTGGGCAATATCAAACCGGGCAGTTTCCGTTTGATAACGATGAAATTCTTATTGCAGTCAACAAATTTCCTGGCACCCTATATCTTCACCAAGGGCAAATTATCCGGCATACCGACCGTTCATTTTGCCAGGTGGCTTTTGGTTGAGGAAGGAAGGCAAATGCTTTTCCTGAGTAACTACGATGGCAACTCTGAAAATTACCTTCGCGATTTCATCAATATCGCCGCCAAACAATTGACCCTTTTATTCTGTCTCGCGCAAGGATATCCCAAAACCTGGTTGATGGTATTCGGTGGCGCAAAAGATGCGGAGAATTTTATGGCCTGGGCCCGTTACCGTCAGGTGATCACCAATGTCTGGTATTCGGCCAATAAAGAAGTGTCGGTGATGAATATTTTTCAAAACAGCAAAATACGTTGTGGTTTATATGGGGAGATGACTGAAACAGAAGCACAAAAATGGATTTCAATTATTTGATTTAATGTTATCATTATGAACGATCAGCTGGAACTAAACGATATTCAGGGTATCATCATCCGCGGGTATTCCAATCTGCCCGCGGCCCATTTTTTACTGTTGGGCATGCAGGATCCTGCCGCCGTGAAACAATGGTTGTCGCTGATGGCAAAAGATATTACACCGGGGGATCGCGATCCGGGTGAGTCGGCCGCCCATATTGCTTTTACATTTGATGGGTTGAAGGCACTGGGCCTCAATGCCGATGCACTGGAAAGTTTTTCCCTGGAATTTGAAGACGGGATGACGGGCAAGCACAAACAGTTTTTTTTAGGCGACTTTGCAGAGAGCGCACCTGAACGATGGACCTGGGGCGGACCCAATACCGCGGACATTCATATCCTGCTGATGCTTTATGCTAAGGATGCCGATGTTCTTTCGAGAAATAAAAACACCGTTCTTGAAACAATAAGTCGTTACGGTTTACACGAAGTGCAGGTTCTGGATACTACGGTTTTGTATAAACAGAAAGAGCATTTCGGTTTTCATGACGGGATTTCCCAACCCACCATCAAAGGGCTGAAGCGCGCGGACGACAAAGAAAATATTATCGAAGCCGGCGAATTTATCCTGGGATATAAAAATGAATACGGACAGTATACGCCCAGACCCACAGTGCCTGCGCAGGCAGACGCTGCTAATCTGTTGACTCCGATGCCGCAGGGTTCGGCACATGACCTGGGCCGTAACGGGACTTATCTTGTATTCAGGCAACTGGCGCAGGACGTTCCCTTATTCTGGAAATTCATGGCCCGGACTACGGAAAATGTAAACGGGAACAACGATGAAAAGGAGATGATCAAACTGGCTTCGAAAATTGTAGGACGCTGGCCGAATGGCGCACCGCTGGTATTGTCACCTGAAGATGATGGCGGGAAACCAGAAAGCAACGAAAATCATTTCGATTATCGTCAATCCGATCCGGAAGGTCTGAAATGTCCATTTGCTGCACATATCCGGCGCTCCAATCCCAAAGATTCTTTAGATACAGACCGGGCAACTTCTATTGCTATTGCAAAAAGACATCGGCTCCTTCGCCGTGGTCGTTCTTACGGCCCGCCGCTAACGGAAAAACTCAATCCCCTGGATTGTTTAAAAGGGGAAGAAACGAATGTTGAACGCGGGCTCTATTTTATCAGTATCAATGCAGATATTGGCAGGCAGTTTGAATTTGTGCAGAATGGATGGATCAACAACCCAAAATTTAAAGGGCTGTACGAAGAACGCGATCCTTTGGTCGCCAACCATCAGAATCCGCAGGATAGCAGTCATACCGGCACTTTCTGTATACACCATAATGGCCTGCGGACAAGGATTACCGGCATTCCTGAGTTTGTGAAAGTAAAAGGCGGCGCTTATTTTTTTATTCCAGGTTTACGAGCGCTCAGATACCTGGCAAATGTTACAACATGACGGGCTCTCCTGTTTTGGGCAAGGAATACCCGCTGCCCGGCGAGGAAGAGGACATCATGGATATGATTGATACCATCCTCCTTTATCTGAAGAAAACATATCCTCCGGGTAAATCATTAAGAACCTTTCATGCAAAAATGCATGCTTTTTTAGAAGCTGAATTTATTGTAGATACTGATCTGCCAATAAACTGGAGATATGGATTTTTGCAGACGGGCAAATCCTATAAAGCATGGATTCGGTTTTCAAATGGGAATACCCGGGTGACGGATGATCGTAAAAAGGACCTGCGGGGCATGGCTATCAAACTGCTGAACGTACCAGGGAAGATGATTGTATCCGATGAACAGATGCCACAGTCGCAGGATATTTTACTGGTCAGTTACCCGACCCTGATGTCGCCGGATGTTCCCGGGTTTAAAAAAAATATAAGAGCTGTTTGCGGCGGATTCACCGGTTTATTGAAATTTGGCATCAATCCATTCAACTGGCCCACACTCATCCGCACTTTACGATCGATGGAACATGCAGACAATCTTTTTAACAAACAATACTGGAGTGTAGCACCGTCAAGACTGGGAACTCCGGACCAGGCCATTAAATATAGTGTGAAGCCCACAACGAAACCAACGGTGATCCATCCGGATAAGAGTCATCCTGATTTCTTGCGGGATGTGATGCAGCAAGAGTTGCAAACGCAAGCGTTCCATTTTGATTTCCTAATTCAGTTCCAGGAAAATGCAGTTTCCATGCCAATTGAAAATGCCTGTGTGGAATGGAAATCGAAATGGCATAAGGTCGCAGAGATCATTATCCCAACACAAATGTTCGATACAGCTGAACGAAAAACATTGGGTGAACACGCCAGGTATTCTCCCTGGCATTCCCTTCCGGAACACCAGCCACTCGGCGGCATCAGTCGTGCGCGAAAAAAAGTATATGCGGCGATTTCGGCATTCAGATCACAAAACAATCAAAATATATAATATGCAAACCGCAAAAAAATTCCTTTTATTTTTCCATGGATTAACTACGTTCATGCAATTTGGCTTAGGTGCCTGGATTCTTTTCGGTTTGAACAGCCTGCTCCATATGATGCATATGGAGTTCGGCGCCGACCTGAACGTATTTTCCACCTATTTCGGGATCTGTCTTTTTATCATCGGCTCGCTGGGCATCGTGGCCATCTCTTTCAACCTGAAAAACAAACCGGAGGGGCTTGTCCTTTCTAAATTTATCGGATGGTGGATGCTCGTTGCCGGTGTTGTTGTCCTTGTAAAACTGGGACGTTTTGATCTTGCGGCCCCTGATTTTATCCGCGGCGTGGGTGTTTTGATATCGGCCTATCTCGTGAAGCCGAATAAGGAATCCCTTTAGTTTGACGGTTGACGGTTGACGGTTGACGGTTGACGGTTGATCGTTTATTTTTGCAAATGTAAACCTTTCGGTCTCTTCGTTGTAATCTATTGGCCCTTGTCGCCGTGGTATATGGCACAAGATCCTTCAAACAAAACACAGACGAAATATGCATGCATTTAAATCCATTGATGCGAAAATTCCCAAAATGAAAGTGGAAGTTTGGAGCGATATCATGTGCCCGTTCTGTTATATCGGGAAACGGCATTATGAATCGGCACTGGATAAATTTGAAGGGAGGAATAATGTGGAGATTGAATGGCATAGCTTTCAGCTGGATCCGACGATTCCAAAAAATATTCCCTCCAAAGAAAATGTATACCAGTACCTGGCCGATAAGAAAGGCATCTCTTATGAGCAGTCCGCTAAAATGCATGAGCGTGTGATTGAGATGGCAAAGAACGCGGGGCTCGATTATCGGTTTGACAAAGCCATCGTGGCCAATTCCTTCGATGCACACCGTTTGATCCAGCTGGCGAAAACAAAAGGGCTGGGGGACGCTGCAGAAGAAAGATTATTTCGCGCCTATTTTACAGAGGGCAAAGATTTCGGAGATCATGCTACGCTGATAGAGATTGGTAAAGAAATTAGCCTTTCCGAAGAAGACGTGAAATCTGCGCTGATCAATGACGCACTTGCGGAAAAAGTGGAGCAGGATATCCTGGAAGCTTCGGAAATCGGAGTGCAGGGTGTTCCCTTTTTTGTATTCGATCGAAAATATGCGGTATCAGGCGCCCAGCCTCCCGAATATTTTCTGCATGCATTGAACCAATCCTTCGGCGAATGGAAAAAAGCCAGTCCGGATACAGAACTGGCGTCCTCTGAAGGGGCGGTCTGTGGTCCGGACGGCGATTGTAACTGACTATTCTGACCTCAAACTCTTCACAGGGTTCGCAAGGGCGGCCCTGATGGCCTGAAAGCTGATCGTTACGATGGCAATAATGACTGCCATTGCTCCAGCCAGCAGAAAAAATAATATATTAATATCGATTCGATAGGCAAAGCCCTGCAACCAGTCATGCATAAAATACCAGGCTATCGGCGAAGCGATCACTAAGGAAAGCAGCACGAGTTTCACAAAATCCTTGGACAACATGGTCACGATCGCAGAGACCGATGCACCCAGCACTTTGCGAATGCCAATTTCCTTGCGGCGCTGTTCGGCGGTAAAGGTTGCTAGTCCAAACAGACCCATACAGGAGACGAAAATGGCGATGGCCATGGCAATATTCATGATCTTATTTGTCTTCTGGTATTCATCGTAAAATTTAGCAATCTGCTGATCAAAAAACTTGTATTCAAATGGGTCGTTTGGATAAACAGATTTCCATGCTATGGCTAATTTGTCGGTGACGGATTGCAAATCCTTAGGCCGCAGATTTTGCGAAGACAATTTCACACCAATCGTGGCACCCTGTTCTGTAATCATGGTCACCGCCTGTATCGGTTCATGCAGGGACTGTGAATGAAAATCAGCGATGACTCCGACGATGGGACGTCGTACACTAACAGGTCCGTTGCTCCAGCCGAAGTCAACCAGTTTGCCCAAAGCATCTTCGGGTTTTTTGAATCCCAGTAACCTGGCGCAATGTTCATTGATCAGTAATTCATTGATGGTATCAGCAGGAATAAAATTTCTTCCGGCTACGAACTTGAGCTGGTATAAGGAAATATAATGCTCATCACTGCCGAGCACCTGTGTGGGTACGTCTATCTTATTGTAGGTAATCACTGTCCCGTTATGAAACATATTGGCAGGAGGCCCATCGTTACGACTGACTATTTTAGCTTCGGTTATATTCCTGATCCGGTCGGCGAGAACTTTTGCTTTTTCCGGTGGATAACGCCAGTTCGTATTGATATTAATAATTTCGTCTTTAGCGAACCCCATATCCTGATTCATCATAAAGTGAATCTGACGGCCAATGACCAGTGTGGCGATGATGAAGAGCATGGAGATAGTAAATTGAAAAACGATGAGTCCTTTTCTGAGATAACCTCCACGGCTCACCTGGCGGGAACCTTCGCCCTTGAGGCTGATCACCGGTAGATAACCGGATAAGACCTTTGCGGGATAAAATCCTGCCAACACGGAGGTGGTTATCGTGAGGAGAAAAAGGAATACCAATGCCGGTGGGTTGAAGAAATCCGGATTCAGTCCGGGAGGTAATAAATCACTGAACATATGGAGTATCGGATTCATGGCCAGCATGGACAGCCCGACTGCAATCAGGGTGAGCAGGAATATTTCACAAAGGAACTGAAAAATAATTCCGCCCCTGCTGCTTCCCAAAACTTTCCGGATACCTATTTCCTTCGATCTCTGGATGGACTGGGCTGTAGAGAGGTTGATGAAATTGATCGCTGCAATGATTAATATAAATAGAGCGATGGCCATCAATCCATATAGCGTAGGCAGATGAGCTTTGCGGCTGAAGTTATCGGGGTAACGACCATCAAAGTGCAGATCGGCAAAGGGCTGGAGCAGAAATGCTACTTTGTTGTCGCCCATATGTGTCATATTTTCTTTGACGATTTTTGCAAACTGCGGATATATCCTGGCCGGAGTTGTGCCTTCGGCCAATTTGGCGAATACCTGGGTATCGCCATTCCATCCTCCCCAGTTATCCCAGTTTCCCGCCTCTTTTAGATAACTGTGCTCAACAGTGCTGTAAGAAATGAAATCAGTAAACTTCAGGTCACTGTTCTTCTTAAAATTCCTCACTATACCGGTCACGATTAACCGAAGTGAATCTTCGTATATGATCTGGCGCCCCATGATTTCGTCCAATGGTATGGATCCAAAATATTTTTCCGCCTCATTTTCGGTGATCACCACCTGGAATGGTTCATTAAGTGCGGTGGCTTTATTCCCCTGCAACCATTCATATTGGAATACGTCAAAATATTGCGGTTCGGTCAATATGATTTTTATAGGTTCCTCGCGGGCATCTGTAGGGAAAAATCGTTTTACAATTCGGTCGCCGGCCGGTATGGACACTTTCATGGATATACTATGAAACATCGCTACAGATTCCAGCCCTGATACGGACGCCCGGATCGATTTCGCGGCGGGATCCGGAATGGTAGATATCGGATTTTTCTGTCCCGCTGCATTTTGTAATTCCGTTACGATGCGATAGATCCTTTTTTTATCCGGATGAAACTGGTCAAAACTCATTTCAAAACTGGTGACGGTATAGATGATCACACAAGCGCTGATGCCGATCGCCAGTCCGAGCACATTGATAAAGGCAAAGATTTTATTCTTTTCGATATTCCTTATGGCGATTTTGAAATAATTTTTCAGCATGTGGAGCGGTTTGAATATATTGAAATCAGGGGACAGGCAAAATCATCCTAAAACTGTGCCTGCCTGCAACAGACTAATAATCAGATGGCTATGATCCGGATAAATCGGATGTTGTGCGATTTTGATACAGGACTGTTCGCTTGCAGGACGCGAAAGAGAGCCGTTCGGAAATCATTGATGAGACCAGTAAAAAAGAATCCGGGAATACACTAATTTCAAACAGATGTCAAATTCGAACCTCAAGACTGTAGAAAAAAGCTTAAAATATTGGCTCGCGTTCGGGGCTATATATATTATATGGGGCACGACCTACCTGGCTATAAAAATCGGGATTGAAGATATTCCTCCATTTATTATGGCATCCATTCGGTATTTCATCGCAGGCGTGATCCTATTGACGATTTGTCTGGTGAAAGGGGAAAAAATATTTTCAAAAGGGGTGGGTCATAATCTGCTGATCGGTGGGTTTATCATGACTTTCGGACAGGCCATCGCCTTCTGGTCGGAAAAATATATTTCTTCCGGACTCACCGCTGTCTTTGGTTCCTTATTGCCCATTTGTTATATCATAACGGACACGAGAAACTGGCGTAATTATAAAGGAAGTAAACTGACGATTGCAAGTATCGCGCTTGGCCTCGTGGGCATCCTGATTTTATTTATCAGCCCCGCGGAGGCCTCTGCGGAGCACAGCACGGGCTCATTGAGTTTTATTGCGTCGGTGGTTACGGTTGCCGGATGTTTTTGCTGGGCTGCCGGTTCTTTATTTTATAAGTATCATAAAAAAACGGGTTCACTTCTTGAAAATGTCGGCTGGCAATTGATCGGCGGTATGCTCTGCTGCGGGATCATTATTTTTATTACAGGCGAATGGAAAACTTTTGATGTGAAAGTCGTTTCCCCAAAAGCCTGGTTTGCTGTCGTCTATCTGGCCATTGCAGGATCAATCGTTGCGTTAATTGCCTTATACTGGTTGTTGGCCAGAAGACCCGCTGCAGTTGTTGGCACCTATGCGTATGTCAATCCCGTGATCGCCGTGCTGCTTGGTTATTTGATCGCCAACGAACAAATTACCATCATCCAGATTCTCGGCATGGTCCTGATCCTGGTTGCTGCCTATATGGCGAACCAGGTGAAGTTTAGCACCGGTGATACGTAATAGAACTCAGCGGTGCCGGGCTCCGCACGATTTATCCAGGAATTCGATGCTAAATGGATCTGAGACATAAATTGAGATGGATGAAGTTGGAGTGGCGTAACCATATAAGTATTTTCTATTAGGCCGGATTGTCTTTTAACCAGCTTTTTGTAATCTCATTTTCTTTGTTGTACTTTAATGCTACAATCTAAGATATTTGCGTCGTCTCCTTTTGATTTGCCTGCTGACCGCCCTACTCACACCTACACTTGCACAGGAACCCATTCCGGAATTTGGTAAAATTACAATGGATGAAATGACCATGAAGGAATGTTCATTTGAGAAAAGTGCTTCTGCAATGAACCTGATTGATGAAGAAAAAATAAGTTTTAGTCATAACGATTTTACGAATATAGTCAGCATAATTACGGAGTACTCGATAAGGATTAAAATTTTCAATAAACTTGGCTATTCAGCCGCAAATATTAAAATCCCGTTTTTAAGTAATAGTCGTTATTCATCGCTTTCAGATGTCCGGGCATATTTATATTCCCTCGATTCTACAGGCAAAATTGTTAAGGAAAAATTGAATAACAAAGAGATTCTGCGCGGCACTACAAAAGAAAAGGATGCAGAGAATTATGTTGCATTCGCATTTCCAAATCTTCAGCCTGGTGATATTATTGAGTATAAATATACCCGCACTGACAAAGGTGCATTTTATATTTTGCCATGGTTTTTTCAAAGCACAATGCCAACTGCTGTTTCGAGAGTTACCACAGTCGTTCCTACCTATAAAAAAGTTACTTATTATGTTTTGGCTTCACAGGAAGTGGTCAAGGATTCAACATATAGAAAGTATGAAGGGGCTTTGTACAACGAAATAACCCAGTCATTTACGATGCGGAATGTGCATTCTTTTCATGTTGAACCTATGATGACTTCGGTTAAGGACAATTTGCAAAGAGTTGAATTCGCTATGCCAGGATTCATATACAGACAAGCCGTGGATGGAGCTCAAAAAATGCGTTTTTACACGTATGACTTGTTAAACGACTGGTCATTCGGATTGCAGATAAAAAAGCCGATTCAAAGTCTGGATCATTTTATAGATTCCGTTAAACAATTCATTCACAAAACTGAGACCATCGAAGCTATTTATCAGCTGGTAAGGAAAAATGTTGAATGGAATGGAGAGCAAGTGTTTTTTTGCGACGATAGTGTTGCAGGATGCTGGAATACCAAATCCGGGTCAAGTGCGGAGATGAACCTATTATTTTTAAACCTTTTGCGGAAAGCTGGCATAAAATGCAATCCCATTTTAATCAGCACGCACAACAACGGCAGTCCCGATATGGAATTTTCTGATATTTCCCAATTCAATGGGGTGGATGTACTCATTATGGATAGCGGAAGTAAATATGTCGTTGATTGTACACAAAAGGATTTGTCATATGTAATTCCGCCATATAATGTATTGAATAGTTTTGGTTTTGTCGTTGATCCTGATTTTATGGGTTGGATGTTGATCATGGATCATCGGATATTAATGAAGACTATTATCGAAGTAAATGCGGTTATGGATAGTACCGGATATGTTCGGGGATCAACTGAAACATCCAATTTAGGCTATTCGAAAGCTGACAGATTGCAGGAACTCAGGGGAAAAAAAGTTAATAAGGTGGAGCCTGAATTAATGGACCATAGACCCGATTTGATTTCTGATACACTGATAACGGCATACAATAATGAACATGATGACTCACTGGTAGTAAAAGAATCCTTTCATTTCAAGTCGCCCGCGTCCGGTAACTTCTATTTTATCAATCCACAATTATTCTCGGTTTTTAGCAGAAATCCGTTTATTGAAAACATAAGATACTCCGATATTGATTTTGGGTCCAGTCAGTCATTTATTACGGAGATCCGTATAAAAACACCTTTGAATGTTTCGGTAGAAGGCTTGCCAAAGGATATCGCTTTATATAAAAAAGATTCAGCTATTTCATTCGTAAGAACAATTGTCTTTGAAAAGAATAGTCTTTTGATCCGATCGCAATTCGTCATGAAAAACGCAATTTTTATAAAAGAAGATTACGCAGATGTGAAAGGATTTTTTGATAAATTTTATTCATTAATGAATGGTGAGGTTATACTGAAAAAGAATTAGTATTAGCCCCCCAGGCAGAAGGCAACTACAAAATCCCCCTGCTTGGTATGAATTTTTCCGTGACCGCCAGCCGCGATCACGACGAATTGTTTGCCGTTCACCATATAAGTCATCGGCGTGGCCTGAGCACTGGCGGGCAAATGGAAGCCGATAATGGTTTCGCCCGTCATACTATTGAATACGCGGAAATGATTATCCATCGTTGCGGCGACAAACACGAGCTGGCCGGCGGTAACGATGGCGCCGCCGAGATTGAGGGATCCCCAATTTTTTGCTTCCGGATATTTTTCAGGATTCAGCATCACGCCGAGGGGAACCTCCCATTTATTTTTTCCGGTATTCAGATCAATAGCGATCAGCTCACCCCAGGGTGGTTTGCTCAATATATTAATCCCGTCTTCGTTGGTTTTAATCAGGTAATCCCTTTTCAATAGGTAAGGTGTGCCCAGCTGGCGGCCCACTTCAATTTTTTGTCTTTCTTTTCTGATCTCGTCTTCTGTCATATTTTCTCTCGGTACCAGGGTGATGATGGCCGGAAGCCGGTTGATATTCGTGATCAGCAGGCCATGCACATTGTCGTAACACATGCCGCCCCAATGAATCCCGCCGATATTACCCGGCGTCATCAATGATCCCTGAAGGGAGGGCGGTGTATAAATGCCTTTATTCTGATACATTTTGATTCGCTGAATAGATTCTGCGCGCAGGGTTTCATTTACGCCCCAGCTGTCGGTACTATCTATTTTCTGAATGCCGAGCGGTGCCGGCAAAACCGGGAAAGGTTGTGTGGGCCAAGTCTGTTCACCTTTTACTTCGGAAACCGGAACGGGCCTTTCTTCAACCGGAAATACCGGCTTGCCGGTTAAACGATCCAACACGAAAATCAATCCCATTTTGGTTCCGATGATGGCAACTTCTTTTTTCTTTCCGTCCTTGGTAATCGTTGTCAATATGGGTTGCGCGGGAATATCATAATCCCAAAGATCATGATGCACAATCTGAAAATACCAAACCATTTTACCCGTCTTCGCATTCAGCGCAACGAGACTGTTTCCATAGAGATCCTGACCCAGACGCTCTCCGCCATAATAATCGGGACTCGGACAGGATGTGGGAATGAATACCAAACCATTTTTTTCATCAGATGAAATCGTAGCCCATGTGTTGGCAGCGCCCGTCTGATGGGCTTTTGGCCCGATCCATGTTTTCCATGCCGGATCGCTTTCGTTTTTGGGAATGGGATCCCATGACCAGATGAGTTTCCCGCTTCCCACATCATAAGCCCGCACAGTTCCGGCTGTCGCATCAAAACGGTTATTGTCACCAAGCGAGGATCCGACAACAATCAGGTTGCCGATGATCGCAGGCGCCGACGTGACGCTGATGTCTTGGCCCAGACCTGTTTTCAAATCCACAGTTCCCTGGTTGCCGAATCCCGGAATAGGCAAACCGGTTTTTGCTGAAAGTGCAATCAGTCTGCCGTCGATGGTGGCAATAAAAACTTCCATGTCTTTCCCGGCATCAGCTGCAGAAGGTTTCCAGACAGAAACACCGCGGGATGTGATCTCACTATAATCCTCGTGCAGGTTGACTTTGGGGTCATAGAGCCAGATTTTTTTTCCGGTAGAAGCATCGATGGCAAAAACCCGGTCGGATGGTGTGCTGAAATATAAGGTGTGATCGATCATCACCGGCGTGGTTTCGAATGCAGCTTTTGACATGGCTTCGGTTCCTGCATAGGTTTCCAGTTCGCCGGTCTGGAAGGTCCAGGCCACATGCAGTTTAGCTACATTGTGGATGTTGATCTGGTCGAGCGGGGAGAAGCGGCTGCCGCCCGGATCCCTGCCATAGGATGGCCATTCATTATTATTTTGTGCGAACCCCCGGGGCGGGAGAAAAACCTGCACCATGATGAAAAGGAAGAGGCTGGATTTCATGATTCTAATTCTTTTAAAAAGTTCAGCTTAAATATTCGCACCGGGATTACCCATTCAAATGCTACATAAATATCCTGATTTTTGAGTCGGTTACCCCATCTCCTGGAGGTTAATTTGCTTTCTTGGATATTGAACAACAAATTTTATTCAACTTTATAGTCAACTATAAACCCGGGTTATGCATATACGTACGCTAATGGCTTCAGCCGCTATGCTCCTCCTTGCCTTAAGGAGTTCAGGTCAGCAGTCTGTGGAAACGAACGCATTGCAAAAAAAATATACAGTCTTTAACCGGGCGATCAGTCCGGGTACAGCGAGTGGCAGCATACATCTGAATGAGGGCGAAGGTCCGGGCATCGCATGGATCAATGGGGAGGAATTTAGTTATGGCATAATTGAATTTGACATTAAAGGGAGAGATGAATTGCAGAAAAGTTTTGTGGGCTTCGCTTTTCACGGCCTGAATGATTCGACCTATGAAGCCATTTATTTCCGGCCCTTTAATTTTCATTCGCCGGATCCGGTGAGGAAAACCCATATGGTGCAATATATTGCCGATCCCTTGTACGACTGGCCCAAACTCAGGACTGAATATCCCAACAAATACGAACAAGCTGTTTCTCCCGCACCTGAACCCACCGACTGGTTTCATGCACGCATAACGGTGGAACCTAAAAAGATCAGCGTATATGTTAATGGCAACAACAGTCCTTCACTGGTTGTTGAACCACTGGTGCCGCTTCGCGGCAAGAAGATGGGCTTTTGGGCGGGTAACGGTTCGGACGGTGACTGGGAAAATCTGAAGATCACATCAACAAAATAAAGACGGGGTTAAACAATGTTACGGAGTGGATTGTAAATAAAAGCAAAAACAGGCATGAAATATAATCTGCTCGGAAAAACCGGACTCAAGGTTTCTGAACTCTGTCTCGGCACCATGACTTTTGGCGGTAAGGGGTACTTCAAACCGATTGGCACGCTCGGACAGGAACCCATCGATACCCTGATGAAAAGATCCATCGACGGTGGCATTAATTTTATCGATACGGCCAATGTATATTCTGAAGGATGGAGTGAAGAGCTGACAGGAAAATCCATTCGTAATCTTGGACTGCATCGCGACGACCTGGTGCTGGCCACCAAAGTGCGCGCTAAGATGGGCGAGGGCCCTAACGACAGTGGCCTCACGCGGAAACATATTATGCAACAGGCGGAGGCCAGTTTGCGCAGGCTGCAGGTGGACTATATCGATTTGTATCAGATCCACAGTTATGATCCCCTGACACCGTTTGAAGAAACGCTATCCGCGCTCGACGACCTGGTTCGATCCGGAAAAGTGCGATACATCGGGGCAAGTAATTTGGCCGCCTGGCAACTGATGAAGTCGCTGGCGATCAGTGAGCGTCATCACCTCGAGAAATTTGTTTCGCTTCAGGCTTATTATACGATTGCCGGTCGTGACCTGGAAAGGGAACTCCTGCCGCTGATCCAGGATCAGCATATCGGCCTCATGGTCTGGTCGCCACTGGCCGGCGGATTGCTTAGTGGCAAATACAACCGGGACAAGGACAAAGATGCATCGGGCCGTCGCATTAATTTCGATTTCCCGCCGGTGAACAGGGATCGTGCTTTTGACATCATTGACCAATTGCAAATCCTGGCCCAGGCGAAAAATACCAGTGTTGCCGGGCTCGCACTGGCCTGGCTCCTGCATCAAGCGGCTGTAACGACCGTGATCATCGGTGCCAATACTATGGAACAACTGGACGACAACCTGAAATCCATTGAATTGAAATTTACACCCGATGAATTAGACAAACTGGACAAACTGAGCCAGCTGCCCCCTGAATATCCGGGCTGGATGCTGGCACGTACAGGCGGGGACCGGAAAATATAAATTTATACTCTTTGCGCTTTTTCAGATGTTGCGTAGACTATTTTCCGTGCCCGATTCATATTTCCGACAGGTTCAAATTCTTTGGAATTTATTTTCCAGGGATTGAAGTGTTTCGTGCTGAAAAAATGATCATCGTTGACTAAATCCTGCTTGGGAATGATCAGTTCAGCAATGGTTTCGAATATTGAAAGCCATGACTTTGTTGCATCTTCAAGCGGTGTCAATGCTTCGTTGATATATCGCTGAACCTGAAATGCAAATTGAATTTCATCCTTTTCAAGACGTGTCTTAAATTCTTCTACCAGGTTTTCATTTGATTTCACCGGTTCGGTTTTATAAATGGCCGGGTACAGGCGATACTTGAAAACAACATTGCCAATTCTTAGTGGTGCGCGACTCCAATAGGTTTCCGTTGCGATGCTCTCCACCGGAATTTTAATTTGTTTGCTGATGGTTTTTAAAATGCGTAACGCTTCTTTGGGGCCGACACGCGTTGCTAACTGTATAGCGCCGGCTATTTTATTTAAAAAACCTTTTTTGGAAAAAGCCAATGATGTTGCCATCGCCTGAATCGCATCTTTTGCGTGATGTTGTTCTGCGTTTGTCATTAAAAAATCCTGCACATTTCCTTCAAAAGGTGAAATTTCAATGGCCACTCCCCTGAGGTCATGCGCGTCGTCTGCCGCCAGGAATGCGGCAGCATTGGAAAAACGCACTATAGCCGGATACGATTGACCGCCTTTTAAAAAACCAACATTGAGGTCCTCCGCTAAATCCGGTGAAATCTGAAAGATGGCGTTTTTAATGCCTGCCAGCATTTTGGTGTGTTGGGGTCTTCGGGGAGCCGTATGGTGTTGTCTGGCGATTTGATTGACTTCCTGATGAATCTGCCGCCCCATCTTTTCTATAAGCGCCTGCTCATTTTCCTCCGTTCCACCCAGATAGGCAATTGCTGATTGCCAGTTCGTTTGAATTCTCTCAATAGCCTGCATATTAATGGTTGGCGTCACTGGGATTATTGGAGATGAAAACGGAATTTGTCCAGCCACCCGAATTGGAAGGATCATCAACAAGGACTTCATTGCTATTTTTCCAATACAGCGTTACAGGATTTCCCATCAGGGAGGGGCCTCTTAATTTTTGACCGGCTACGTAAATGTCATTATCCTGAACGGCAATTGAAAATGCCAGGGAATAACCTGAACTATCCGTAATCGGCACGGCTTGACCGTTTTTCCAATACTTGGCAACAAAATAGTTGTTATCCTTAAATTCTCCTCCGGCAACATAC